>SXGT01452998.1_pt1 | contig 65458 bp, 67 predicted proteins | sample 3176221 | NCBI WGS metagenome assembly SXGT01 (sample SAMN11356862, study PRJNA531348) | freshwater metagenome | isolation source: freshwater sample F1-120 | place: China: Fuxian Lake, Yuxi | collected 2017-12-25
ACCGGATACTTCACCATGGACGCTTGCTCAAACTCGATGGGCCGTCCCAACGAACCAACTCACGCAGTCCTGGCCTTGCCGACCACCCTCAACCCGTCAGAGTTTCTGGAATCTCGCCTTCATACTTGACGGAACCCACAAGAGCCGAGGCGGGCTCCATGATCAAGATCTCCAACTCAGCGTGAGAGATGCACGCAAGCCCTTCGATCCTGTCCTCATCGGGTCCTTTACTGATCGACAGGGCTCGCTTGCGCGAGAGCCTTCGGAGCATTTTGAGGTTCACTTCCACCCCCTTTGCCTTGGATCTCAGACCGTCTGAGCGTGACACCGTTTCGCCTCGATGGCAAGAACGGATGGACAGCCCTACACCCTTTTTCAGCATCGATGCCGGTGTGGACGAGATCGGCTGTCACTCGGCTGTTGATTACAAGGTCGACAAGCGATACAATCAAAACGTTCTGCGCTTGTTGAATGGAGGTGGCAAATGGCCGATGACAAATACCCGAGCTTGCAGGTGATGGTGCCCGTGGAGGTTGTCGACGCGATGGACAAGCTCGTGGCGACCATCCCCCAGCAGAACTACTCCATGATCGGAGAGGCGGCGATTCGGGCATGGCTCGAAGGGGTGGAGGCTCAAGACTTCGAGCTGATCCACCCGACCCGCCGCACGACCTTCACCAAGGGGGCGGGGGCGCCCTTCCCCCGAAGGCTCCACGACAAGATCCGAGGCCGAATCAACACGACCAGGCGGAGGGAGGGGCGTACAAGGCAGAACACGCGCAGCCTGCGACTCTACCTGCCGGATGACTTGATCCAGTCGTTCAAGGACGCCGTGTACTGGATGTGCGAGACTCGCGCCTACGTCGTGGAGGACGCCTTGAGGGCGGATCTGGGGCTTGAGGCATGGGATGCGGGGGGTGGGGAGGCTTGAGGCCTCCTCTGGCGGCACGGAAGCCCCTTTGGCATTGAGGCCCGCAGCCGCAGACCGCCGTGATCGGCTTCGGCCGCCTTGCACGCCGAGGAGAAGTTCCTCACCGTCTCGATCGCCATAGGGCTCGTCCTCCACCTGATCTGCTGGTTCAGACAAGGGCAAGGAGAAGGGCGGGGGGACTCCCCGATCTTCTCTTGCCCTCCCACCAACTCCGCGCCCTCGCTCGCCCCTGTGCCAGCTTCGATCTTCGGAGTCCCTCCTCGGTCTCGACCCCAGCGTCTTGCCTCTGTCCATCCCTCTTCCCTATAACTCCTATGAATCAAGCGGCGCAATCGGGAGGTGGGGGATGGGACGGTGGATGGTGATCGGGGGCTTGGTGCTTCTGTGGTGTTCGGGCGCACATGCCCAGGGTGGCCCGGCCGTAACCATTCACTCCCTGCTCGATCTCGATGACAAAGGGCTCAATGATGGATCTCAGCGGTCAAGCTCAACGGGACCGAAATCGTCTGCGCCTCGTGTTCATCGTGATCGATCAGGATCGTTGCATTCGGAGGGCTTGGATGTCGATGACGTCGAGGCCGACCACGACGAGCTCCAAGGAGGGTGAATGGTTACGCCCGGCCTACGCCGATCCGACCAAGGACCAGCTCGAACTCTACGAGGCTGGCGCGCAAGCGTTCTCATCGGACGACTGGCCAGCCGCCATCGACTACCTCAAGGCATCGCTGGCCATCGGGGAGATGAACATCACCTACCTGACCCTTGGCCAAGGCTCTGCTCAAGTCCGGGCGGTGCAAAGAGACCGCTGAAATGGTTAAGATCAACCCATAAAGCCTATATTTCTCACTAGTCAAGTGGGGATAGTTGAAATAACGCCGCTACCGCTCGAAGCTTCGGGCGCGGAGGAGCAAGCGGCCGTCCTGCGTCTTCACGATCTGAGCGTAAGCACCGTCAGCGATGTGCGGTGTCCCTAACACCTTAGTGGCCCAAACCGCCGTGTTTGTCTCGACGACCCGCCATGTCGCAGCAGCGCCGTTGTCGTCAACGAATTGCACATCCCCCCGCGGGAGGCGGATGCTTGGAGGGAACCGAAGGCTGCGATCGACGGCTTTGTATACTCCAAAGCCCAGGCTCTCCTTGACCGCGCGCAGCTCGCCGTCGATCTCGACCGCTAGTGTGCCGCTCGCTGTCTTGAACAGAGACAGCGCGAGGAATTGCGTAGAGAAAGCCTGAAGTGCATGGATCCATTCGCTGTCTCGCCGGTTGGCGATGACGGCGACGGACCGCGGAACGTGGAAGACCAAGGTCTCGGCTTGCCCTCTGTCGATTCCCAGCCGCTTTGCCATCACCGATGCGCAGTCAGATTGCGGCTCACCGTAGGTGAATGCGCGGATTTGGGGCAGTACATGGTGCACCAGCGAGTGCGATGTCAGTTCTACCTCAATGACGAACCAGTGCGACAGGTTCCGAGCAACAAGGGCGAGGTCAGGCTTTCTTGCCCCCGAGTCAGGATGGGCGAAGGTTCCAGCAAACGGAACACACTTGTAGTCCGGGTACGCGCATACTAGTGCCTTTACAGCGTAGCTCTCGAATTCGGCTTCGGACGGGGCATCTGGGTCCACCAAGCGGAACGTTGTGTCCGCCGAGCAGTCTCCAACGAGGAGCGTCTTCATGCTCGACTCCACACGACTTCCGCCAATCCCTCAAACACTTGTTCTTCCACCTGCAAACGGGCAATTTCGGGGCCCGTCGCAACGAGGGAGTAGATCATGGCGCTCTCTTTGTCAGTCGACGGCCGCAAAACACGCCCGAGGCGTTGGATGCGCTGGCGTCGTGTAGCGGTGCTCGCGGCGATAATGCCGATCTCGGCCTCAGGCACATTGAAGCCCTCATCAAGAGCCCGGCACGTCACCAGGACCCGAATGGTCCCACTTCGGAAGTCGGCGAGAGCTTCGGCGCGTGCTCGAACGGCGAGCTTGGAGTGATAGACCCCAGCGGAGACGCCGTTCTGAACAAGAACCTGATGGATTAGATTGCAGGCGTCTATGTCTTCGTGGAATACAAGAATCCGATCGTCGCGGTGAGCTGCCACGAGACGCAGGGTCAACCGCACACGGTTGAGGCTTAAATTTAGCACGCGCGATCGCTTCAGCATGAGCGACACGGACTGCTCTGCCTCAGATCCATACTTCGAGATTGACCGTGCGATGGATCTCGTAAGCTTGTCGTACTCTTCTTGGCGGTCGGACTCGAGTTCGAAGACGATATTTCGAAGCTGAAATTGTACGATCACCCTATCTTCCAATGCGTCAGCGTATGAGTACTGGTAGAACAGCGGTCCGAGGGCGGGCACTAATATCTCGTTCAGACCATCATCGTACTGCCGCTCAGGCGTGGCGCTGAGGCCCAAGGATGCAACCTTCGGCACATCAAGCGCAGCCCTGAACTTGGGGCTTGCCGCTTTGTGGCACTCGTCGACCACAAGCATGCACGGACGAACCCGGCCTCCCTCGACGAGACGCGCCGCTGTGTTTAGCACCGCAATGTTGATTGTGCCAGACAGGAGCCGCTTCTGACCTGTAACAATGTTCACTTCGTCGAGCGCCAGTCCGAAGAATGCCGCCGCCTCCTCCCACCATTGGTCCAGCAAAGCGACGGTCGGTACGACGATCAAGCATGTGTCCGGCTCGGCTTTCTTGATGCAAGCCAGCGAAAATACTGTCTTCCCGCCGCCTGTGACGACACTCACGATGCCTCGGTGCCCCTGTTCAACCCACAGCGGCAACGCTGACTCTTGCCATTTCCGGAGTTTGAACTCTGGCAAGTGCTACCCCCTTGCCGGTCAGCCGTTACCGCCCTTCACGATGGCATGGTACTCTGTGTTCTGGATGGCAGTCACAGCGCTCTCAGCGTGCAGCGCCTTGGCGTGCAGTAAAGAGTTCTTCTTTCGCCGGATTGCATTAGGATCCACCCTTTCAAAGATTTTTGACACTTGAAATTCAGCGATGGCATCGTAGATGTACTGACGGAGGCACTCCTCTTTCGCGTCGGGAGAGTCGATGTCTGAGTAGTAGGCGTGAAGGTTGTTGATGATGATGTGAAGGGTACCTTGCTCAGCTGAAGTAGTGATCGTCAGGTACGGGTCGTTCTCACTGCGCTCCTGCAAAGAAACGATCACTCGAAGATCAGGCAGGACGTTAAACGACGCAGCCTCTTCGTCTTCGGTGAGAGACTCCACCTGCTTCTGGTTGTTCGCGAGAATGGTATCAAGTGGGGGCAGTAGATCGCTGGCAGCATCCTTGATCTCGTCTGTCACGAACTCCTTCGTCATGCCATCGATGAGATCCTTGATCTTCTCTATCGACCAGGGCTTGCCGCGCTCACCGTCACCTCGACGCCGGCTGGCGTAATCCCGGTACTCCTTGGTCAACTCGGCGAGAAAGACTTCAAGCTGCTCTTGCTCGTTGTCGCGGAAGAGGATTGCGTCTTTGGTGTGAGATACATCAAAACCATCCAGTTCGATCAAGCCGGTGAGGCGCTGCGCAATCAGGTTGTTTGCGCCCTCTTCGTCAACACCTCCGAAGATCGCGCGAGGCTTCCAAGCTGATGGGAAGCCTTGAATCTGACGACGGTTTTGAAACAGTGAGAATCCGCCGAACTTTCGCCCGCCTTTGCCCTTCCGCAAGACAGCCACCCAGCCGCGAACGGTATGTCTGTTGATGGTCGTCTCGAACTCACGCCTGTAGGGGTTGCCGTGATCGTCGGTATCAAACTCGTTCTCGTCGGGTGCCTGAACCTCCTCGCCGTTGTAGATCAGCCTGAGGGTGTTATCCCTCAGGTCGTACCGATACATTGAACCAAGGTACTCGCGGATGTTCTCCTCGGTTCGCTTATAGATATTGCGGTTGAGATTTGAGATGACGATCTCGGTATAGTGTTTGTCGGCATCGACTTCGTTCGGCGTGACCGTGATCCTTCCGCCTGCCGCCACGTGGGGCACGTCAATTTCTGCGGTCCACTCAACGCCGCTCGACCACTCCGCAGTCACCACCTTCCACTTCTCTCCAATCCAGCACGCAGCTGTCTTCATTCCCATGCCGTACTTGGAGCGCCCTCTACTGTCCGGCGTTGGGTGCGCGATCTTGAGCCCGTGCTCTAAGTCCTCGCGCGACATTCCGATGGAGTTGTCGCGGATGCTGAGCGTCTTCCTCAGCCTATCGTGCGTTATCTCGACGATGAGAGGCGTCCCCTCCTTGGCAAGGATGTCGTCGATGATTCCTTCGTAGTTCAGCCGACTCTGCGTCGAGTTGTCGATGAACTCGGCCAGTGCATGCCACATCGTATACGAGAGACGCGAGTAAGCACCGATTACTCCCGGCCCCACAGACAGAGTGGTTTCGAATCCTTGCTCGTCAATGATCACGGCTGCCCCCCCTCTTCGTTTTCATGGAATTGCTCGAACCTTCCCTTTGAGCCTTCGGCATAGCCCTCGTTCGCTTCGACCCCCACCCAGCGACGGCCCAAACTCTCAGCGGCGAAACCGGTGGTGTTGGAGCCTGCAAACGGATCAAGCACCAAGTCGCCCGGCTCGGTAAGAAACTGGATGAAGAACGCTGCGAGTTGCATCTGCATTCGAGCAGGATGCACCTCCAACCCGCGCTTCTTGCAGTAGGCGCGGTAGCCCTTGTCCCAAATTGTTCCAGTGAATTTCATGAGATTCGCGGGGAGCTTCGGGTTGGCTTCGTCCAAATCCACGACATTAGGCGAAATTGCTCCTCCATGGTCGGTCAGAAAGCCAGTCTCAGAGATCACGTGACCCGAAGGGCGATGGCCAGCATTGTAACGTTTGGATTTGAGGAGCTTCTTCATGTCGTCGCCATAGGGCGTGAGCACACGTCGGTTGTCAGCCTTAGGAGACTCGACCGGCGACATCCACCATACGTGTGTGTAGGAATCCTTCAGTCGGATTCGCTTCACGTTGACCCACTCCACCGGACTCGGAAGCCGCGCAGGATTGTGGCAGATGATCTGCTGGCAGAGTTTAAGGTCGGCGGCTCGCTTGAATGCCAACAGGGCCTCAAGGGGAAGGGTCGACATGACTGGAACGCCCTGTTCCCAGGCGTTTCCGACCTCGACTACGATCGACCCATTGGGTGCGAGAAGCTGCGCCAGGTGGGGGGCGAGGGATGCAAGCCACTCTACATACTCCTCACCCGTTCGATTGCCATACTTCTTCTTGCGGACCAGCGGAAAGGGGGGTGATGTGAAGATCAGGCTGAATGTACCTGCGAGCTCGCTGAGGACCGGAGAAAGGAGCGCATCTTCGATCTTCCCGATCAACATCCGACCGTGGTTTGTGTGGTATGCCTCCACTACTGAAGGTGTCTCTGGTTGCTCATGGCTGGTGAGGGGAAAGGCCAACTGATCACCTCTAATAAAGTACAACGCCAATCACGCTGCGTGTCTCTCGTCATCTTCGTCGCCCTCGGGGTTGTCGTCGGACCCCTCGCAGGGCGAAGGTTCGCCCTCGACCAGCTCCAGGCGCAGGGGCGTGCCGTCAGGCGTGTGTGTGGGGACGTAGGGTCCACCGGGCTCAAGCTGTTTGAGATAGCCGCGGTCCCTTATCCTGTCCGCTATCATGTGGACCCCCGCATTGCCGGTCAGATCCCTCAGTCGGCTGAACTGTGGAGGATAGCCACGCTCGCGGGTATCCTTGATGATCAGCCTCAGTACGTCGGCCTGCCTTCGGGTTAGTTTCTTTGTGGGATTTGCCATGGGCGCTTCCTCCTAGCCGTAAGTATAGGGATCCTGCATTCGTGCGTCCAGCACGTTTTTTGATTGACTTATGAGCGTCTGACGCTCATAAATGAGGTGCCGGGCGATGATGCCCGGCGAATGACAAGGCTCGGTCGCGCCAGTCCAACCGGCAAGAAGGCGACGCAACCGAGGCCACAACCCCAGCATGTGAGGTGTACCCATGACCTACCACAACTCCCCCTCTGCCTTCAACCCGGCGCTGCACAAGCGGCTCCAGAGGGCCACGGACCGCGCCATCGTCCGTGTCAGCTACCTTGCCGTCTGGCAGGTGATCGACGCGGCCAAGAGGGCCGATGTCCCCACCGAGGCGCTGATCGACGCGCTCGACGCCCTTCACCCCATCGGCGCTGCGCCCGCCCGCAAGCGCTCGATCTTCGACGACATGGACAAGGAAGAGACGCCGTGGCGGCTGCGGGCGGCGGGGCACACCCCCGGCTCCCCTGTGCCCTCGTCGACCAGCGCAGCCTCCGATGCCACCACCCCCGCGCCCGCTGCGGTCACTGAGGTCTGGCGCCAAGGCGAGGGCGTCGTCTGCGTGCGGTCCTTCTCCGATCCCCAGACCGTCTACGTCGTCAAGCTCACCGGCCCCGTGTCGGCCTCGTGCTCGTGCCCCCACTGGCGCACGCGGCTCAAGGGCAAGAAGGGCGCCGTGTGCAAGCACGGGCTGGCTGCCCTGGCCTTCCTGGGCAGGCAACGCAAGGCGGCGTGATGTTTTCAATGGAGTCCCGAGGCCGTCGACGGCCTCGGGGCGCCTCAAACGGAGACAGGGATGAGCGACATCATCGGGTTCGACGGGGGTTCCGGTCAGCGAGCCCTCTGTTGGACAGAGAGCCAGCGACCAAAGGCGTACCCCATGTTTGCAAAGGGCGCCAGGTTGTCCTTATTGACCGGCTCGCCCTGGGCGCGGCGGATCAGCGCGTCGGCGCAGGCCGAGGGGTCGATCTCGTCGGCGCCGATGCGCGCCGCGAGCTCTTTTGCGCCGATGCGCGCCGCGTGCCACAGGACAAACTGCTCCAGCGAGCGGGGCTTGACAGCCTCGCGGATAGCGCTACCTTTGGTTTGCATATTCGAGCTCGTCTTTGGGGCCGGCGCAGTTGCCACTGCGCCGGCCCTCCTTTTTCTTGTCTCCGATCTTCTCGGTCGCTGTTCCTCCTTCCGGTCCTTCCTCGATCATCGACACCGAGGACCCCAGCGTCAACTTCGAATCAACTCAAGCACTTACAGACCGGGGAGGCCGTGGAGCCTCCGAGTGGACTGGCCCGAAGAGGCCGGCAGATGGCGCCGTCGCCTGCAAGCGCGGCCAGGCGCCGATGGCCTTCCTCACGGGGTCGCGGAGGTAATTTGCGGTCGCTCGCAATGGGGCTTGACTCTATATCTCGACATGCGGAATATGTTTAACAAGTCATACATGTGCTTGCTCCTCCTGCATGATGAAATTGTAACCACGGTCTGCGGCGCCGCCAGTGCCGCAAACCCCAGACGGAGACAGATCATGGCGCCTTCAACCGAGCTCTTGACCGTCAGGGAGGTCGCCCTCCGGCTGAACCTCTCGACCCAGACGGTCTACGTCTACATCAAGCGGGGGCTGCTCAGCAGCGTGCGCCTCTCTGCGCGCACCCTGCGCATCCCCGTCGAGTCCGTCGAGGCTTTTCTGGAGAAGGGCTACAAGGAGGCTGAACGATGAACGACATCATCAAGAGCTTCGACTTCGAGGGGTCCAGCGTCAACATCATCACCTACCGCGAGCGCCCCGTGTGGATCGCTCAGGAGGTGGGGGCGGCGCTGGGGTACAGCGATCCGAAGGTGCTCACCCGCAAGATCGGGATGGACTGGTCGGACGAGTTTGAGGAGGGAGCAGACTGCTTCAAGGTGGAGGGGGAGGAGCTGGACGGGCTGAAGTCACTGGTGTCCGAATCGGACACCAGTGGCCCCGATGCCACCCCCATCATCCACCCCCGCACCCCTTCCCTCATCCTCCTGACCGAGAGCGGGGTCAACCTGGCCTGCACCCTGGCCCGCACCGACAAGGGCAAGCTCTTTCGTCGCTGGCTCGCTCGCGAGGTGCTCCCGGCCCTTCGGCGCGGCCAGATCCCCAAGGGGGCCACGGCGCGCAAGGCCAGGGGGGACGGAGGGGCGGCGCGCATCCACAGGGCGCTGGCGCTGCTCGACGCGCTGCGCAAGTGCGGGGGCATCTCGCAGCAGCAGCACGACGACGAGCTGGCCCACCTCTACGAAGAGGTCACGGGCAGGAGCGTGGCCGGTCGACATCCCGCGCCGCCTCCGCCTGTCGAGGTGCCCGCCAGCAAGCCCCAGAAGCCTCCCGTGCGCCGAAAGGCCCGCCAGATCAGCGCTCCGCAGTGGGCGCCGTGGCCTCCCCCCGCCCTCAAGGGGGCGCGGGTTCGCGGCACCGTGCGCCTGTCGGCCAAGGCGCTCAGGGTGGCCCAGGCCAGCGCCAAGGCGCGCTCGGTGCCTGTGGCTGTCTTCATCGAGGGGGCGCTCGCGGCCTGGATCAACCAGATGGAGGCCGAAGAGGTCGAGTGCTCCGATGGGAGGCGACGCTTCGTCAAGCAGGCCGGCGCGATGTTCTCTCGTCGAGGTGTCGACCCCAAGGGCGGCTGGGGGCCGGAGGGCGGGACCGAGGTCGAGGTGGACGTGTGGCTCATCGGCACGCTGGCGGATGTGTGCGGGTGGACGGGGCGGGGCTTTGACGCGGCGCTCATCGAGGCGTTCGATGGGGAGGTGGAGTGATGGTCTGGGGGGAGGTCAACCACGAGGGGGTGCGGGAGATACTCGTCGTCGTCGAGGGGAGCTGCGCGCTGCACGGCGGGCGGGTGTGGCTGGAGATCCTGACCGAGCTGGGCAAGAGGGGCCAGGCCGCGCCGCCGATGCGCTGGGGGCGCTGCTGGGTGCGGGGGCCGGGCTGGATGGCGTGGCGACCCCCGAGGGGGCGCGGGGGCTGGCGGCTGGCTGAGGTGGAGTTGACGGCGCCGGGGCAACAGGCGTAGTGTTTTGCTCGTGTGTTTGACTTGGGTGTCGCATTGCTTTTCGGAGGGTCAGGCCATGGGGAGCGCGGACGGGATCGAGGCGCAGATCGCGGGGCGGGACGCGGAGATAGCGAGGCTCATGGCGCGCGTGGAGCTTCTGGAGAGCGGGCTGGGCCAGAAGATCGCGCAGCTCAGGGTGGTCGCGCGACTCAGAGCGCGCGTGGAGCTTCTGGAGGGCGCGCTGACCCATGTGGGCGCTGCGGCCAGGCGTGGACTGGAGATATCGGACGAGATCGCCAGCCCGACAAATACCGATAGCCACGAGATAGACGGCGCTATCTGGTCTTCGGAGACTTGAAAAAAGAAGGGGCTCGCCGAGGGAAGGCGAGCCCCTTAAGAGGGAGGTGGTCTTGGGAACCTGCAAACATCATATGACACACGGACTGCCCAAGTCAACCATCTCTATCCATTCAACCAGGGCCGCGCTTGAGCGGCCCTCAACGGCGAGGAGGCGCGCACGGCGCCCCGACAGGTTCTCCATCGTCCGTGACGGGTTAGATGGGGCAAAGGGCCGGGGGCGCCGCAACTGCGCGGCTTTGAGGACAGGCAATGCAATCCATTGACGACAGGATCATTGCGGCCCTGGAGGCAGGGCCGCTTCCCGTGGGGGATCTCGAAGCAGCGGTGGGCAAGCCCTTCAGCCTGCCCCCGGTCAAGACGCGCCTGCGCAAGAGGGGCCTGACCCTGGTGCGCGAGGGGGATCTGCTCAGGCTGGAAGCGGCGGGCGGCGCCTCGAAGGTCCGCTGGGTCAAGCCGGGCGAGCTGCTGGCCTTGCCCGCGCTCCAGTGCCGCGCGTCGGGGATCGATCTGGTATCGGTGGCCGCCTACGCCGAGGCCATGCGGGAGGCTGGCGGCTGGGGCTCCTTCCCGCCCATGATCGCCTTCGAGGGGAACGGCGCCGGGATCTTGCTCGCCAGCGGCTTCCATCGCCGCGAGGCGGCGCTGGCTGCGGGTGTCGATCCGGTTCCCGTGGAGGTCAGGCCAGGCGGGATGAGAGAGGCGCTCGTCTTCTCGGCGGGCGAGAACGCCGAGCACGGGCTTCCTCGCACCAACGAGGACAAGAGGCGCTCAGTCGAGGTCCTCCTCGACGATGAGGAGTGGAGCGCGTGGCCTGATCGCCAGATCGCCCAGGCCGCTCGCGTCTCGCACACCTTCGTCGCCAACCTGCGCCGCCAGAGGGCCGAGCGCGAGAGGGTTGATGAGCCCGCCGAGGGGGCTCGGGCGGTCGGCGGCAACGTTGCCGCCTCGGAAGATGCGCGGTGCGAGAGGACCGTGGACTTGTTCGAGGGCTCGACCCTGGGCGCGGCGCGGGCGGTCGTCGATAACACGCGCGACGGGGGCGATGCCGACAACGACTGCGACGACGACGACTGCGACGACCGCGAAGGCGACGACGACTGCGACGGCTTCGACGGCGATCTCGATCCCCTCGACATCAGCGCATCCGATCGCGCCCGACTGCGCGCCCACGGCCAGGAGATCGCGCGGGCGACGCTGGCCTCGTCGGAGTCCAACGAGTGGTACACGCCCGACTGGATATTGGAGGCGGGCCGCAAGGCCCTCGGCGGCGAGTTCGAGCTGGACCCGGCCTCGTGCGAGGCCGCCAACGCGCGGGTTCGCGCCGGGCGCTTCTTCGGCTTGGAAGACGACGGGCTCGGCCAGCCGTGGATCTGCGAGAGGCTGTGGCTCAACCCGCCCTACGGCGGCCAGACCTCTGAGTGGGTCGGCCAGCTCGTCTTTCGCCACAAGGGCGGCCAGGTGGGCTCGGCGCTCGCCCTCGTCAACGCGGTGCCTGATCGAAGCTGGTTCGATCGCCTGTGGGCGGCGTCGGCGGCGGTCTGCTTCCTGTCGGAGCGGGTGCGCTTCTCGGGGCCTGGGGGCGAGGCCGGTTCGAGGCCAACGCACCCGAGCGCCCTCTTCCTGCTGACGACGGGGAGGGTGGCGCCCTTCTGCGCCGCCTTCAAGGGTCACGGTCGGATCGTCCTGTCGGTGGAGTCCGCGCGGGCGATGGGCGAACTGCACGCCGAGGTGCGCATCGCGCTGTAGGGGTCTTCGAGGCTGGTTCATGGATCGAGGGAGGTGAAGGTCATGGACGCAAAGGTCATCGATATCGATCGGAAGGGCGCCGGGGTGGCGCGGGATCTGGGCAAGGGGCCGCAGCAGGGGGTCTTGTGGCCGATGGAGTCGGCGAGCAAGGGGGCGCGGCGCACCAACCGCCCCTCCGAGCTGGCGCTGCGGCTGCTCGATCGGATGAAGAAGGGCAAGCAGATCAGCGAGGGCTTCTACCAGCAGGAGATCGCCGCGCTCTACAGTTCGGTCACGGGCAGGCCCGTTGTGCAGCGCCGGGAGTGCGGGCAGATCGAGTGCGGGCAGGTCGAGGGCCTCGATGGTGATCCCTGGCGCGAGGCCTTCCTTTCGGCGTGGAGAGGGCGCTTCGAGGGTTCGGCGGTGTCGGTCCTGGATCTGGCGATGCTGCTCGATGACCCGCGTGTGGCGGTGGCAAGGCCGCCCTGGGGCGAGTACCGCTACGATCGGGCGCTGACGACTTCGCTCGGGCTCTGGCTCAAGGGCGTCGATGAGGTCGAGCGCGTCGGCAGGGATCGCATGACGCGGCGCTCGCTGTACCGCCTCAAGGGGGCGCGGACGTGACGGCGCTCCTTCTGGACGATGAGCCCTGCCCCTCAGAGGGCGGCTGCGCCTTGACCGTCTTGCGCTCGCTCGGCGGCAAGCGGCTCACCAAACTGCACGCAAGGGGCGAGGGCGGGATCGAGACCATCCCCTACGACCGGGCGGGGTGGTTCGAGGCCACCGAGTTTCCACTCGGCAGCAAGGAGGAGCTGCTCGACGCCCTGGAGCTGCTCAACGACGAGCCGAGCTCGTGCGTGGTGCGCGGGGGGCTGCTCCCCGGCGTCAGCCCAGGCCGGATACGCCGCACCCTCTTTGCCGACGACGAGGGGCGCGGACCCTTCTTGCGCGACGCCGAGCGGCGCTGGTTCTGCCTCGACGTGGACGGCCTCAAGATCCCTCGCCGTGTCGATGTCGAGGACCAGCTCGCCCTGCTGGGCTTCGTCAGCGGCCAGCTGCCCGACGAGCTCTCCGAGGCGGGCTTCATCCTCCAATGGTCGGCGTCGAGCTTCGTCTACGGGGCGCGGGATCTCAGGGCCCACCTGTGGTTCTGGCTCGATGAGCCGCTTGCCTGCGCCCCGCTGGCGCTTCGGGCCGCCGAGTGGACGATCGGCCGGCCCTGGCTCGACACCTCCACGATCCGAAGCGCCAACCAGATCCATTACACCGCAAGCCCCGTCTTTCGGGACCTCGATGATCCCGTCAAGGGGAGGCGCGTGGTGCCCTTCTGGAGCCTTGGCTCGGTGGTCCTGCGCGGCGTGGCTGAGGACTGGCAGGCGGCCATCGAGGCTCGATCCAGGCGCATGGCTCGGGTCACTCCTCGCTCGGTGGCGGGATCGTCGAGGTGGCGCCACGCCCAGGAGGCGCTTCGCCACCTCGACGCCGACTGCGGCTACGAGGACTGGCGAGGCGTCATGTTCGCGCTGCATTCGGAGTGGCCGGAGGAAGGGCTGGAACTCTTTGATGCGTGGTCGAGCGGCGGCAGCAAGTACAAGGCGGGCGTGTGCGATTACATGTGGCGCTCGTGCCGCGACGGGAGAGGGGCGCAGGGCTCGATCAGCCTCGACAGCCTCTTCTGGCAGGCGCAGCAGGCCGGATGGAAGCCCCTGCCCGACTCGGCCATCCCCCAAGGGCCTGAGACAAGGGCTGACTGGACTGCCGACCGCGACCCCGGCGAGCCGCCTGCGTGGCTCGACGCGCCCGAGGTGGAGGCCGCCTCCTGCGAGGGGCGCGGTGTCCCAGAAGGGCCGCCCGAGGCGCTCGATGACGACTTCTTCCCCGAGCTGGTCAAGGGCCTTGAGCAAGGGGGCGAAGGGCCTCCTTCGGACAAAGGCAAAGGCGGCGGGGGCGGCGGGAGCGGCGACCAGGACGGCCGCCCGGTGCATGCGCTCGAAGGCGACCTGTTCATGTGCGCCCAGACCTTGATCAGGTGCCTGGACGACATCAACGAAGGCGACCCCGTGGTGATGCGCCGGGGCCTTGTGGCCGTGCGGCTGCTTCGCAACCGGGGCTCCGTGCAGGTCTGCGATGTCACCCCCAAGATCCTGCGGGTGGAGCTCCAGACCCGCCACGCCTTCGAAGCCTACAACCCGAAGGCCGACGCCTACACGATCAAGAACCTCCCGGTGGAGCTGTGCGAGTTCGTGCTTGAGGGCGCCGACCTGGCCCTGCCCCCGCTGGAGCGGATCGTGAGAACCCCGACGATCACGGCCTCGGGCGAGCTGCTGGTTCGCGAGGGCTACGTCGGGGAGCTCGCCGCGTGGGTGGACTTCGGCGGCTTTGACCCCGGCCTCGTCAACCTCGCGCCCGATGAGGATGATCTGGACGAGGCGCTGCGCTTCATCAACCGCGAGCTCCTGGCCGACTTTCCCTTCGCCGACGAGGCCAGCCGCACCCACGCCATCTGCCTTGCGCTCTTGCCCCTCGTTCGGCTCGCCATCGACGGCTGCACCCCGCTGCACATGGTCACGGCCCCGCTGCCGAGATCGGGCAAGGGCAAGCTCATCAACACCATCTGCCGCGCCACCGTGGGGCACGACGCGGACCTTCTGCCGCCTGCGGACGGCAATGAGGAGTGGCGCAAGAAGATCACGGCCAAGCTCAAGGCCGCCCCGAGCGTCATCAACATCGACAACCTCGACCCCAAGAGCGAGGTCGACTCAGGCGCTCTGGCCTCGATGCTCACCTCCCCGATCTGGACGGATCGGGAGTTGGGCTCGTCGAGGGAGGTCAGCGTGCCCAACGAGGCGATCTGGTGCGCGACGGGCAACAACCCGTCGATGTCGCGGGAGCTGGCCGACAGGTGTGTCTCGATCCACCTCGACCCGAAGGTGCCCGACCCTTCCGAGAGGGCGGGCTTTCGCCACGATCCCATCGAGGCGTGGGCGCTGCTGGCGAGGGGCGAGGCCGTCAGGGCGCTGTTGACCGTGGTGATGTTCTGGGTCAGGGCCGGGATGCCGCGCTCGGCGGCCAGGCTCGGCGGCTTTGAGGCGTGGGCCGCGACGATGGGCGGGATCTGCGAGGCGGTCGGACTGCCCGATTTTCTGGGCAACCGTCGCTGGCTCCGAAGGCGTGCGGACAGAGGCACTGAGGAGTGGGGCGAGTTCCTGTCAGGGTGGTGGGCCGCGCACGCCAACGCCCCCGTGTCCACGACGATGCTCCTGGCCCTGTGCGACGGCGGAGGGTTCCTGGCGGAGTTGTTGTCGAAGGCTGACAGCGAGAGCGCGAGGGGGCTGTCAACGAAGCTGGGGATGACGCTGGCTGAGCACGCCGATCGGATCTTCGCCGTCGAGACGGACGAGGGCGAGCGACTGCTCAAGCTGGTTCAGTCGGGCAAGGACAGAGCCACGCGGCGGCGCCTCTACAGGCTGACGGCGCAGGAGGCGGCGCCGTGAAGACCCTGCGAAGCCCTTTGCGAAGACCCTGCGAAGACCCTGCGCCCCCGATGCGACGGGGTTCCGAAGACCCTGAAGACCCTGGCCTCGACCCTGGCCCGCCTCGCTTGCGCAGCGCGCCTTTCAAAACCCCAAGGGCGATCTCTCTCGCGCGTAGGGTTGGAGTTAAGGTCTTCAGGTCTTCGGGAGCCCGTGAACATCGGGATCGAGGGTCTTCGCAGGGTCTTCGCAGGGCCTTCGCAGGGTCTTCGCAGGGCCTTCGCAACAACACTATCGAAGGATCGCTTCACAGCATGAGGTCGCGCCATGAGACTGCCCCAGATCCCCGACCTGCGACTTCGCGTCATGCGTGCAGCAGAAGCCGTCGCAGAAGAAGGCCGCTACGTCTGGATATGGCCGACGCTGGCCCGACACATCACCGTCCGCAACCCCCACACAGGGGAGCCCTGCACCTGCACGGCCGAATGGCTGCGGCTCCTGTGCGCCCAGCAAGGGATAGGGCTGTGGCAGCTTCAGGCGTGGGGGCGGGAGGGCAAGTGGTACGAGGTGGCGATGCGCGGCGGCAAGCCGCACCGCTTCTGCCCCTCGGACGGGGAGCTGGCCCCCGGCGTCAAGCGCAAGGCGACAGGGGCAGGCGAGGTCGAGATCGTCGAGAGGCCCGCGACCTTTGCCGCGATCGACCTGGAGTTCACCAGCTCGGGCAAGGACGGGCGGATCATCGAGGTGGGCGTGGTCGTCTTCTCGGACGGGGAGGTCGTCGATTCGAGGTCCACCCTGGTCAACCCCGAGATCCCGATCCCGCCCATCGTCCAGAAAGTCACGGGGCTGACGCAGGGCGACGTGTACCGAGCGCCTGTGTTCGCCGCTGTGGCGCCCGCGCTCAAGATCTATCTTGAGCGGGCGGGGTGCGTCGTGTCGCACTCCAGCGTCGATGAGCGCGTCCTGGGGCACGCCTTTGGGCAGCTCGGGCAGGCTCCGCCGTCTGTCGAATGGGTGGACTCGCTGGCGCGGGCAAAGAAGCTGGCCCGCGCGGGCCTCATCGACGCGCCCGACAACAAGCTCTCGACCCTGTGCCGCCATCTGGCGATCGACACGGGCGATGGAGCGTGGCACCGGGCCGAGAAGGACGCGAGGGCCTGCGGGCTCTTGCTGTTGGAGATGGACCGGCGGGCGAAGATCGCGGGGGAGCAGCGGGGGCTGTTTGAGAGAGTAGCATGAAGATCGATGCCCGCAGACCGCTGTGATCGGCTTCGGCCGTTGAGAACAAAGTAGACCGATCTGGCCCTTGACCCCGCATCCGCAGACCGTTGTGATCGGCTTCGGTCGTTGAGCATAAGCGGTGTGGGCACACCAGGCGCTCGATGGCCGAGTGAGGGGCTTGGTGCGGAGAATAAGGGCCACCCAATCGGTCTTGTCCCGCCCGACACAGGACAACCTTAGGTCAAGGGCTACCTTGACGCGCACGCATAGTGCACATATTCATTGTGCAGAGGTATAGGCGGGTGCCTATGCCGCACTTGAGAGGACGCATGACTACACCCCCCTCAAACATGAAGATTACCTTCAAGGGCACTGGCGATAATGATGGAGTGCCTTATAAGGCAGCCGACATCACCAAGGCCTGTCGGCTTGGCGACTCCGTAGCTATCAGCTTCTATCAGCTTGATTACCAAGCCGTGGTTAATCAGCTCATCTCAACCCAAGAGTACGAGGCCAGTCAACACCTTATCCCGGCTTGCAAAGTTGTCCTTCCGCTCAGGGCATTTCAGCAGATGTTCAATGAGTTGAGCAACTTGGCCGAGCAACTGGTTGCTCAAGGCGTCATGGAGGAGCCAGACATGAAGGCTGACGAGGGGGAGGTCGAGCCGTGAGCATCGCTCTGAATTATCCACCGGGTGCTCTCTCGTCCAGCACGAAGACCCAGAAGACGAACCTCGCCGCGGCCCCCTTGGACACAATGAATGTGCTCATAAGCGCGCTCGGGGTTGAGATTGGGCAGCACACCCGACATGGAGCCCCCCGCTGGGTCTCGACCAAGAATTTCGCTACAGGCGCAGTAAGCGCTGTTTCCTTCGGGAGCATCTGCGCCGTCGGTCATCAAAGCCAGACCATAAGCCTCCGCGAGATTGCAACCGAGGCCATTGGAAACCTGACCAAGGTGCGCAACACCCTGGGGATTGAGCTTGCGGGGGCATGGCAGGGTCAATCTGACGCTGAGATTGAGGATCTGCTGACCGAAGAGGGTCTGGTTCGGCGTCCGATGGATTCCACCGACCTGGCCAAGAAGATTGAACTGCTGCGTCGGCACCTGCCTGATGTTGACTGGGATGCAGAGTTGATATCGGACGCCCTCTTTGTTGACAGTGCCAGCGTCTTTGAGGCGCTCGACCATTTGCGCCGAGTTGGCCCGTGACGGTGAGACATGGGCAGGGCGAAGCGATAGAGGGGGCCAAGATCTCGGGACAGTCGCGCAAGCCCCTCCGAGCCAAAGGGACAGAGGTGCGCAATGGCATCAACTGCGCTGTTTTTATGGCCGAGTTTGATGTTGGTTCCAAGGTGGAGGAGAGTCTTGCTCCTTCCGCCAGAAAGATTATTGATTCGTCCTTAACCCAGGAGAATGACTCACTTCTTTGCCGCAAAGCGTTCATCTATACACTTAAACCGCGCAGAATGAGCGAGGAAGTGAGTCACGGTAGTTCGACACATAAGACGAACAAGTGGCGGTTTTCCTCTCACACGGCGGTTCAGATCGATCAGCCTCGGGATATTGGGGGTCCGTGACTCTTGCCCTCCTCCATGGAAATCTTCCCGCCCTCCGCAGCCCACCTCCGGTAGCTTGAACCTGGTCGAAGGCGAACCCTCGCCCAACCACAGCCCCGACGACCCCGAGGGCGATCCTGATGACGAGGACGACGAGAGAAGAGCGCCTTGCGACTCCCCGCAGGACGCTGTGATCGGCTTCGGTCGTCGAGTACCGCTGAACAAACGATTAACTGTTGATCTGTATAGTGATCAGAGGTACAGTTGTTGCCCTGCCTCCCAATGAGGGGGTGTCAAACGCCAGTGGTTTTAGTTACCTTCAAGGATGCCGATGGACTCATGGGGTCGGCATCTGCAAGGCTGTTGGGTATGAATACCGAGCGCATCTACAACCTGATCCTCTTCATGCTTCTCAGCGCGGCCCGCCTGGACGAGTGGCGCTGGCGGGAACTGGGGCCAATCCACATCCTCAAGTACCTCTACCTCGCTGACGTCGCTTACGCCGCTCGACGGGAGGGCCAGTCGTTCACCGGGATCCCTTGGCGGTTCTACCACTTCGGCCCCTGGGACGAAGATGCCTACGCGAGCATTGAGTCGAGCATTCATCGGGGCGGCGCCGAGATCCGAACCTTCGCTTCCGTCGGGGATAAGGATGGTGTGCGATACAGTCTTTCAGACGACGAGAAAGAGATGGATCGCCTCGAGTCGGCGCTCCCCATCTTCGTGTCGGGCCAACTGTCCAAGCTGATCAAGGAGTATGGCAACGACACAAACCGCCTCCTCCATCACGTCTACCGCACCGAGCCGATGATGCACGCCGCCCCCCATGAACCCCTCGACTTGTCCCATGTGCCTCAAGAGGTCAGAGGCCCCCGCCCCGAGTCCCCGCAAAATCTCCTGAGCAAAAGACAACGAAAAGACCTCAAGGCCCGCTTCCAGGAGATCATGAGGCGTAAGATGCAAGAAAGGCAGGGGCGCCCAGAGCCGTCTGCCGAGGGAGGCGCTGCATACTTGAAGGTTGTCGATTTTCTCGATAGTCTTGACAATACGCCTCTTGAAGAATCGGAGGCCGAAATCGAGTTCTCGGAAGAGACATGGAAGTCGGAGTGGAGGCGTGAGCAACTACCCTGAGGACTGCCCTCAGCATTACTGTGGCTCGTGGTGGATCAAAGGGAAGGGGCTCCAGAGGGGCAGCCTGATCTTCGCCTGGATCCCTGAGGCCGAAGCCATCCCGATGGTCCTGGAGTCGACCGGTCGGCCTGATGATGACCACCGCACTCATCAGCGCGGGTCGGTCAGGATAGCGCCCCTTTCCATGAACTATCGACCAGATGAAGATCGCCTCCCAGTTGCAGGAGTGCAACAGCACAAGGGTGAGGCCATCTTGGCTAGGAAGGCAAAGCGAAGGCCAGCCCTGGTTCTTCATGTTGGGGGCGAAGAGATACCAAAAAAGCTGACAATGGGGAAGGCCAAGCATGTACGCCAAAGGTCCCTACTCGTCGCGCCCTACTATGGAAACGACAAGAGCGGAACCAGGGGGGGCTTTCCGGACGAGATCTCCAGGCTGACTCGCCACTGCCATATCAGGCAATTCTTCTGGGACCAGCTTCCCGGAGGGAATACGCAAGAGTCCATCTTGCGGCTCGATCGCATCCAGAGCCTCATCAATGCGTCAGAGTCATACAAAGATGACGGGTGGCGACTGTCTGATGAGGCACTGGCTGTTCTGGACGACAGGCTGGAATGGTTCTGGTTCAACAGGCTGGACCCTGAGGGCTTCCACGCTCTCCTCCAGGAATTCTACCCCGACGAAGATATCCCCAGGGGTCCTTAACTCAAAGCCCCGCCCTCGAGGTTCGCAGGCAAAGCAATCTGCTCTCACCCCGAGTCACCCTGAGACCGTGGCCTGTCACGGGGTCGAAACCTCGCCGCCCGAGGTCGATATCTCCAGCTCGACCTCGGAGGCGTCGATGCCCCCGAACCGCAGCCGCGCCACAGCCTCCAGGAGGCGCGAGGCGGCGATCACGGGCTTGATCACATCATAGATCGCCATCGCGCGGGGGCCGTAGATGTAGAAGTCCACATCGTCACCCTCGGAGCTGTCACACCACCCGTCAGCCTCTCCCGCGTCAGCGGCATCGAGCGCCGCCACCATCGCGGACTGGAGATCATACGCCATGTCACCCCTCAAGCCGGGGGGAAATCGGGCGTGAAGGATGACAGCCTGGGTCTCACCCCTGGTCTCGACCCTCCCCCCGAAGGGATCCTCATGGTTGCACACACACCCGTCGGACCCGACGAAGGAGAGGCCAGCGGGGAGATGGCTTGCGAGCGCTCCCTTGACCACGTCGATCAACTTCACCCACGCGCGGATCGTGCGCTTGTCGTCCTTGGCCCGCGCCTTGATCTGGGCAAGCATGACCCTCTCCAGCGATCCCCTCTTCTTCGTCTTCTTCATCGCCATGTCGAACCTTCGGATTGAGCGCCCTCGGGCGCGTTGATCGGCCAGTCCTCGCCCACCGTCCCCCAGAACTCGCCCGGAAAGATCATCCTGGCCCACCTGTCCGCCTCGGGGTGCTCATCAAGGCGCGAGACGCAAAGCCCATGCGGCCCGCGCGCAAAGACCCGCACCGAGCCCCACGGGCAGGCGTCGAGCAGATCGGGGCTGTGGGTGGCGATCACGGCCTGAGCCTTGCGCGCCGCGATGATGGCCGACAGCCGGATCATCAGGCGCTGCACCGCCGCCGGGTGCAGCCCAACCTCGGGTCCGTCAAGCAGGCACACCCTGCGGCTGTAAGCACACGCCAGGGCACCGAGCGCAAGGCGCACCGCGCTGCCGTCATGGATGGGCGCAAGCCCGCCGTCGCCATCGACGAGTATCAGATCCCATCCCAACCCCTCGACTCGGCGCACGCGCTCCACACCCCTAATGTGCGGGAAGATGAACATGAGGTCATCCCCGATGGAGTCAGGGATGAGCGACCACGGGATCAAGGGCGGGTTGTTGGCCGATACGACGGGCGCGGGTGGGTGTTGCACGGTGTTGCGTGCGGCGTCAGCCACCACACGCAGCGCCTCCGACTTGCCCGATCCGTTGGCGCCGACGAAGACCGTCAGGCCGTCCTCAAGCTCGATCACAGCCCCGTCGAAGGCGACGCGCTCGATCACTGCAAGGCCTCCTTGAGCAGCGCGACCGCCTCGTATCCTTCGGGATGGGAGCGCCACACGCGCCCCGTCGTCGCCTCCAGCCACCACGGACCCGAGGCGTCCACACCCTCCACCCACGCATGAGGCTCGGGCGGGCCAAAGACGCGATCCCGCGTCCCCAACACGATCCACGCCTCAATCCCCCCCGCCCTGGCCAGAGAGCACGCCAGGATCGAGAAGCAGTCGCAGTCGCCGCCGCCCTTGGCGATGACCGCAGCGGGCGAGCACCAGTGATCGTAGCCGTCAGCGGCGTCTGCGATGAACGCCAGCCTTCCGCTCCTTCTTTCGGCGGCGATCCACCCGCCCACCTCCTCGATGGCCTTCAGGGGGCGCTGTATGAGGTGGGCCACCTCCTCGGGGCGCACCAGATCGCGAGCCGCCTTCCTGAACTCGCTCAACCTCGGGACGATCATGTTGCACTGCATCAGGGGCCTCGCGCGTCGTGGTGGGAGCTGGGGTCGGAGGGGATGGTGGCAACGATGCCACAGGCGGCCTGGGGGCAGGCTCGGGGGCCTGGGCCGCCTTGTCCCACGCCGCGCGCACCATGGGGACGCCGACCTCCAGCGCGAGTTGGCCCCACCCACCCACCAAGGACCCGAGATCCTTGAGCTGGGCGATCCTCTCGCGCATCCGGTCGGGGTCGGCCAGCGCGTCTTCCACGACGCCAAAGAGGCTGTCCTCCCGCTGTCGCCGGATCATCTCCGCGATCACGGCCACACCGTCGAGCCCGTCGGACTTGCGCGGCGCCGCCTGGTCGGGGTCGGGCGCCTTGAGGTGCGAGGCGTCTTGCTGCGCGACCCTCGGGCCTCGCATGGGGGTCGGGCACCACTTCTGGGCGAGAATGCGGGTGTCGGCACCCGCGAGCACCCCCTCGGTGGCCCTGGAGTAGAGCAGCAGCAGCAGCGGGCGATCTGGCCACCCGTAGTCCCCCGCGAAAATCACCAGATCCTCCAGATCGATCACGCACTCGGGGGGGATGACGAGCTGCTCTTCGGAGGGGGTGATGTTCGCCCCCCCACGCTCAGCCCGCAAGACCACCGCCCTCTCGAAGGGCCGAGGCTGTCGCCACTCCTCAAGCCAGCGCTCAGGCAAGGGCAAGGGCGGCAGCGTCCTGCCACCCATCTGGGCGCTCGGGCACCCCTCAAGGTCGACCACTTCAAAATCAGCACTGGCGACATCGGCAGACTTTAACAAGGATAACTCTCTGGAGTTGTAACCCTTGTCATCCTTGTTTTGCTCGTGCGGCAACTCAGCCCCTCTCATTTCGCTCCACGCATCCATCTCGCCCTCCCATTTTTGCCCTCGTGCTGGGTCGCGTGTCGATTTTTAGCCGCGCTCGCAGCTTCACGCCTGGATTTTTGGCGGCCTTTTTAGCGCGGCCAACACGGCGTCGATAGCTGGCGCCTTCTGATTTTTAGCGCATTCTTAGCGCCGTGGGAAGTTCGCCCGCCCAAAACCAACGCGTTTTTGTCTTGCGCTTCGGCAAAAAAGCAATCAGCCTTTCCGGTGAAGGTCATGGATCGCAACACGGCTTATTCGACTCACTTGTAACGGTTGTAAGCCTTGTAGAAACTAGACAACAAATCGGTGTATCATGGCTTGTTGTTCAGAGTGTGAAGCCGCCGAGGCGGAGCTGATGGAGCCGGTGTCCTGCGGCCCCTGCATGTTGGCGATGGGGGCGGGGGGCGAGGCTGACCCGCTCTCGGGCCTCGACGCTGAGTCCTGGGCCGCCATCGAGGCCGCGCTCGTGCTGGAGGGGGAGCTGCTCGCTCGCGGATCGAGCCCTGATGCGGCCAGGTCCGAGGCTGTGCGCTCGCTCGGCTGCGACCAGGGCTCCGAGGACGAGTGCAGCGCCTTCTACAGCGTCTACCGCGCGGCGAGGTTGCGCGCCCTGCTCTACGGGCGAGCCCTCGACAGCGCCGACATGGCCGAGGACCAGGCTTCCAGGGCCGAGCTGTCCATCGTCGGAGGCGACCGCGACCGCACCGAGGCGGTCCAGTACGAGCTGACGCGTGCCTTCGTGGCTCAGATCATGACCTCCTGCCCAGCGGGGGCCAACGGCGACGAGTGCGTCACCCTCTTCGGGGGGATGGCCGAGGTGCTGCGCGCCCTCTATCTGACCCTGGCCCAGATGCAGGAGCCCGAGATCGAGGCCCTGATGCCTCTGCCGGTCTACTTCGGCCCCATGCCCGAGGACGAGCCCGAGCTTGAGGCCCCTCCTGCGCCCTCGCCTTCCACGCCGGGCCAGAGCGCCCCTGACCCCGCAACCCCCACCGAGCAGGAGGATCGAAGGCCCCCCTTCGAGCTGCGCCTCGACGCGATCAAGCACCTGATCGCCACGCGGGCCGGCAGCAGGCAGCCCGCGACGACGAACCAGGGCGGCGCCGAGGGCGACAGCGCGCCCCACGACGACATGACCGCTGGCCCGAGGGGGCGCATCGGGGGGGGCGAGCACACCGGGGGCAGCGTGCAGCCCGCCGACTCGGGGCGGGGCGCGATGTGGCGGCACGGAATGGCGGCCATCGGAAAGGGCAACCCCGCCAAGGGGCTGAAGTATCCCCGTGGCGCCGTGTCGCTGGTGATGAAGCGCCCTGGCCGTCACGAGAGCCGCGTGGCCTACACGCTGGGCCGCACCAGCACGCCCTACGCGCTGGCGCTGTGGCAGTGGCAGGAGCTTGAGGGTGCCTATCAGGCGTGGCGCAGAGACATCTACAGGCGTTCCAAGGAGCCCCGAGGCGGCGCGCTGTCGCCCGACCTCATGGGCGCCGACGATGCTGCGGAGCTGGCGCGCAAGGTCAGCGCCAGGATCGGCGCGAGGCTCAAGACCGATTCGGTCGAAGCCTACGCGATGGGCCGGGGGCGCTGGGAGCACTTCCTTGACGCGCTGTGGGTGTCCTACAACGCCCAGCGGCAGACCGACGAGCCCGCCGAGCGCGAGCGCAGCATCGCCATCGGTCAGAAGCCCAGGCTCGATCTGCGCTCGGGCTTCGACACCTACGCGGGCAAGTGGTGCAGATCCGCGAGGCGCGAAGTGTCGCGCTCCGAGTCGAATGAAGGTCCAGGCGGCGACATCTTCGCCGCTGGGTGCCGCTACCCGTCGCGCCACGAGGGCCGCGTCTACTTCCAGTTCCGCAGGTACGCCCTGGGGCGACTCCCAAAAGGGATCGCGAGCATCGACGGCCTTGAGGCTGCCGTGTTCGCGATGTTCAGCGGCAGGAACGGCTTTGAGGCGCCCAAGAGCTACCAGATCATCCCCCCGCCACCGCGCACGGCGACCTCCATCATGGCCCCTGCCAACATGGACGCCATCGGGACCTTCGACGACGCCAAGGGCGCCCTGGTGTCGGGCTACGGCATGGCCACGGACGGCATCGAGGGCGCGGCGGGCGCCATCGGGGGCTTCTTCGGCGGCATCGGCAAGAAGCTCAAGGGGGTCTGGGGCGGCGACCTGAACAACTTTGGCGAGGACATGGAGGCGGTCGACGCCGAGATCCTCGACGACGGCTACGGCATGGTGCGCGGCCTCCTGCCCGCCGCCAGCGACGACTTCCACGGCGACTACGACGCGGACGTGGACGAGCTCTACGAGAGCATGTTCCCGGCCATCGCCCCGCTGGGGGCTGACGGCGAGGGCCTGGGCGCCACCGAGACGGCGGCGATCCTGGCTGCGGTCGTCGCCATCGCCATGATCGCGGGCGGCGCCTATGTGATCCCCCAGGTGATGCCCCACTTCTTCGACCTCCAGAAGTCCTTCGTGGCCGAGGCTGGGCCGACGCTGCGGGCCGTTTTGCCGAACATGGGCAAGGGGTAAGGGAGATGGGCAAGGGCTGCATCGAAACGGGCAAGACCTACGGCGCCAGCGCCGCCGCCGTCGCCGCGCCGCTCGCGCTCGTCGACGGGGGCGCGACGGCGGTGGCGCTGGCGCCGGTCATCGGCGGGATCTACGGCTGCCTTGCGTCGGATCAGGGCCAGAAGGCCCTCCAGGAGATCTGGTCCGAGACAAAGACCGCGTGGAGGGTCACGCGCCGCGTCCTGTGGCGGGCGTGGCGGTGGGTCGACCCGCCCAGGGGTCGCCGCTTCTTGAGGGTCGAGCCCCTGTCGATGGACGACGCCCTGGCGCTGGTCGCCCACAGCTTCGAGCACAAGATCGGCCCTCGCCTCTACTTGCCGCGCGGCGACAAGTGGGTCGCCATCGAGGCTTCCTCGGTGATCACCCAGGACGTGATCGCGCAGGTCTACGGGCCAGACCTGGCCGGGATCGCCTCGCCGGGGGCGCTGGTCAACCTGTGGTGGAGGTTCTGGGCAAAGACCGAGGACGACCAGCCCGACTGGAGCGCCCGCACGCGGCTGCTCTTTACGATCTTTCGCGTCGGGGACTTCCTCGCGTCGGCCCCCGAAGGGCTCGACATCGAGGCGTGGCCGACCCTGCCGCGCGGTGAGGCGCTGGCGACCCTGCCCTCGCACCCTGCCGCCGTCATGGTCAAGACCCCCGAGCCTGAGACGGGCCAGTCCATCCAGTGGAGGGGCAAGACACCCCCCGAGGCGTCGCTGTGGCTGTTCGCCGCCGATATCGGGAGGGTCCCATGACCACCTTCGTCGAGCAGTGGCCCTTTGCGCGCGGCGAGGAGAAGGGGATGAGCGTCGAGCAGGCTGCCGCCTTCTACGGCAAGCGCCTGTCGCCCATCGAGGACGCCGACGATCCCGTCTTTGAGTCGGGCAAGCGGGCGCTTCGCACCCTTCGCGCCCAGACGCGCCAGCGATACGGGCTCGGGCAGGCCGCGCTACTCGACGGGGCGAGCCCGCCGCTGAGGCTCCTCTTTGCCCACGACATCATCACCGAGCGCGCGGTGCTTCTGCGCCGCGACTCAGGGGGCGTCCAGACCTACTTCCCCATCGCCCACATCGGCCCCAACGGTGCGCGCCTGCTGACGCTGGTTGAGGCCACCGAGGCGATGGGCGGCAAGTGGAAGGACTTTCCCCCGGCGGGCGGCTTCGCCCAGCCAGGGCTCATGGGATTTGCCGCCGCCTTCGGGCGCGGCGTCGACAACACGCTGGCCCACCCCGCCGTGCGCACCGGCTTGACGGTCGGCGCCGTCGTGGCGCTGGGCCGAACACTCCTTGGAGGATGAGAGATGGCGACCGAGAACCAGACTGAGCTGCTCAAGGCCCTGGAGCGCCGAGGCGTCAGGGTCGTGGGCGAACCCGAGCACCTTGCGTCCGACCCCACGGGGGGAAGCCGGGGCAAGGGCTGGTACGCGACGATCCAGGGGCCTGACGGCACCGAGACGGTCTACCTGGGGCTGTCTGCCGAGGCCGCGATGGCCGAGGTGTCCACCGGCAAGGTCCGCCAGGGCGTCGTCGGCACGAGGGAGGCCAGCCGGGTTAAGTCGGGCTGGGTCGCCGCCGCCGAGATCGGCGTGCCCGCCGCCCTCTCGGCGGGTCTGGCCACCACCGACGGCTTCTTGCGCCACCAAGGCAAGAACACGGCCGCGACGGTGGCGAACCTCGTGGTGGCGAGCATCGGGCTTGCCACCGCCACCAAGGCGCAGAACGCCATCGTCCGCGACGTGGGCAAGGCGGCCTTCAACGTCGGCATCGCCAACGAGGCCCGCGACAAGCTCGGCCCCTACCTCTCGCGCCTCAAGGACGAGCGGGACCGCAAGGCCAAGGAGGAGGAGGACCGCAAGCTGTGGGAGTCCTACACGCAGTCCCACGACAGGGATGAGGGCCGCCGCGAGGAGCCCTCGCGCGAGCGGGTCGAGCAGCGCGAGCGGGTCGCCGTCGTTCAGTAGCAAGAGAGACAGGGGAGGGTCGCGCGGGGGCAATGGTGCCCTCGGGCGCGCCTGATACCCGAGTTTGTTGGAGAGAGAGTCATGTTCCAGTTCCAGATGCCCCGAGTCAACCCCGCGAAGAAGCTCAAGATCGACTCCAACGCCCTCAAGGGGGCTGCGCTGGACGCCATCGCCAACGCCGGGATCAACCTGCCGCCCCAGGGCGCCGCGAAGGTGGGGAGTGCCCTGGACAGGTTCGCCGCCCGCGTCGGTGGGCGCAACACGTCCTGCGAGGGGCGCACGCCCCTGATGCGGCGCCAGGCCCTCGTCTTCCGCCTCGTCAACAACGGCGGCACCAGCGGCACCCGCACGGGCGTGTCCATCGCGGCGGGCTCGGCCCCGCTGGAGACCCTGGTGGCCAACAGCAACTGGCTGCACTCCAGCCAGTCCTCGGCGCTGGCTGCCGACCTCGCCAGCGAGGCCAGCCGCGTGCTCTTGCAGGACTCGTCGTCCAAGGGGCACTCGCACTACTCGATGCTCGACGGCGGCTTCATCCGGCACGTCCGGGGAAGGATCGTCGTGTCGGCTCGCCGCGCGGGCGAGTCGGTCAACGCGGAGCTGTCGGCCGAGATCAAGAAGGCGCTGGAGTCCAACTTCGCCATCGTCATCGATCAGACGGCCACCGGGACCGACTACCGCCTGGCGCCGACCTTCTTCTCCCAGATCCCCCCCGAAGGGGTCGAGATGAAGGACGACCAGCTCTTCGAGCTGACGCGCAACTCGGTCGTGCGCGTGGACTACGCGGGGGTCGGCTCGCTGGTCAACTACCCGGCCTTCGATCACGACTCGGGCGAGCAGATCTACGTCGCCGTGGCCATCGAGGTCGAGCTGATCGTCACCAAGACCCCCAACGAGGACTACACCGACCTGCTGTGATCCAGCATCGGTGAGCCGCTGCCAGATCGCAGCGGTGGTCGTCTGACGCTGGCGGGGATCGCAGGTCGATCCCCACCAGCGCCTTCATCAACCACGAGGCCCTACGGGGCGAGCCCCAACGGAGGGGCAAGAGATGAGCAGCAAAGACCTCAAGAGGGTTTTCCTTGGGACGTGGGACTTCGCCAATGGGGGGACCGTCGCGGCCCACGACCTCACGGGCGGCGAGATCACGGAGCTGGCGGGCAAGATCCTGGCCGACATCGTGGTCGACATTCGCACGCCCCTGACCAGCGGCGGCAGCGCGACGATCCAGCTTCGCACCGACGCCGACACTGCGCTGACGGCGGCCATCGGCATCGCCTCGATCAACGACAAGGCGGTCCAGGCTTTCAAGAGCCTCCAGCTCTCGGCTGCGGACGTGGCCTCGGCCTTCAACGTCAACATCGGCACGGCGGCCATGACGGCGGGCGTGCTGGACTTCTACGGGTTCGTGTTCGACCCGAGGAACTAGCGGGCGCAGGGGGGGCGGCGATGATCGGCTACGAGACACTGCTGGCCAGGATCAACCTGGATGGCAACAACGCCGTTCCCCTGTGGCCCCCTGGGTGGGTGGAGTTCAGGGGGGGGAGGTGCGTGCGCCGCCCTGATGCGCCCGAGATCGCCTACGTGTTGCCGCTGGCCGTTTCTCCAGCCGCCAACTTCCGCCTCCGCTCCGCTGACCAGTCAGAGATCTTCGAGGTCATCACGCCAGACCTCCAGGACCCGGCCTACATCGCCCGCTGGCTCGCCGCGCCGCTGCTCGTGGGCGCGCAGCTGCTCGTCAATACGACCTCGGCATCGGCGGCAGGGTACGTCGATGCGAGGTTCTACTTCATCCCCTTCAACCAGGGGCGCTCATGTTGACCACTCAACAAGTAGAGGCCGCCTATGCGGCCTTGCCGGGCATCTGGGCCGGGTGGGACGGTGAACTGGCCCAGCTCACCGACGCGCTCGTGATCGCGACCGGGGCCAGCGCCGCCGAGGTGCGCCCCTTCGCCCAGAGAGCCCGCTACGCCAGGCTTCGGGCTGGCAACGTTGCCGAGTTCGCCAGGGATCTGCCCGAGCTGCTGGCTCACATGGCGGTCTGCTCCGACATCCTGCGCGCGATCTACTGCGCTGGCGGCGTCGCAAAGGAGATGGAGGACGCCGCCCTGTCGTCGCTGGCGGCGCTGGAGCAGATCTATGATCGCCCAGCTCCGCCTCGCAAGGTGGAGGGCTCCGAGAACGCCGAGGACGTCGAGAACGCCGACGACGCCGAGGACGCTGAGGAAGGCGCCGAACAAGGCAACGGGGCCAAAGCACCACGCCGACGCCGAGGGCGGACCCTGAAAGTGGTCTCTGGGGGTACGGCATGAAGGCGGTCATCCTCGGAGACTCGATCATCGGCGGCGCGGCTGACGGGGCGGGCGGGCTTGCCCGCGCTCTGTCGCAGTCTGCGCCTCGGTGGGGTCTTACGATCGAGGATGCTGCGGGCGTCGGCGGCTCGACCGTCGCCAACTGGATGCACGCCTCGGGTCTGCCCGTCCCTGGCAAGGGCGCGGCGCTGGGGCGCTGGGGCGATGGGTCGAGGATGCCCCCGCTCGACGAGGCCGCGCGCAAGCGGGCGCAGGTCCCCAGGATCGCGGCGATGGACGCCGACATCTACTGGATCAACTTCGGCACCAACGACTTCAGCAGCGGGCGCCCGCCTCGGATGTGGGCAGACCAGGCCATCGCCTTGATCGAGCAGCTCCCCGAGCGAGCTCGCGTGATCTGGACGGTCGGCAACATCGACCCTCGCATCCAGGCGGCGCGCTCCGAAGGTCTGGCGTTGCTGACACAGGACACCGAGCGGCGCTGGCCGGGGCGCGTCCTCGTGCTCGACACCCAGGGGCCGCTGGCCGTCTACGCGCCCGGCTCGATCCACCCCTCCGTCGCCCAACATGCGCGCTTTCTGGACGCCGCAGACGCCCGAGTGCGCGCCCACCTTCGCGGCGAGGCGCCTTCGAGGCGCGCTGCGGGGCGCGCGGGCATGGCGTGGCTCCTCGGGGCGCTCGGCCTCGGCCTCGGGGTCGCCAAAGGCCCCGAGCTGCTCGACGCTCTGGCCATCTGGCTCGACGGGAGGCGCCGCCATGCTTGAGCAGTACAGCGATTGGCCCTCGGTCTGCCGAGCGGTCCTGCTTCTGCGCCACGGCGTCGATCTCAGGCTCGACAAGGCCGCCTTGCCGCACCCCTCGCAGATCGTGGCCTTTCGGCAGTCGCCGGGGCTGGGAGTCAAGCACACGGCCTCGTGGCGCGGTCGGCTCACTGACGGGCGCTCGCTTCATGTGCTGGAGTTCGACGACCGCTACGAGGCCCATTGGGACAGCAGGGACCCCGCTGACAACTTCCTCGCCCACCTGCTCGACGACACGCCCCGCCTCGCGATGGGGATAACGATGCTCTCAGGCGCAGCGCTCGGCGGCGCGGTGGGCGCCTTGTCGGGCGGGTCTGCGGCCTCGGGTGGGGTCGTGGGCGCCCTCGGGGGGCTGTGGCTGGGGATCTTTGGTCTGGGGCCGGGCGCGCACCGCGTCGTGTCCGAGGTGCAAGAAGGCGCCCTCGTCGGGCTCAGGAGGGCGGCATGAAGGACGGACAGCCAACAGGGACGACCCCGAGGATCGGGGAGCGGGTCTTCGACGTGCCGGTGGGCGGCAAGAGCACCGCCGTGCCAGCACAGATCGACATGCGATGGGGCCTCCAGTTCAGCAACCGCAAGAGGCGATCTGCGCCTCCCGACTCGATCATCGTCCACGACAACGCTGGCCCCGGCAACCCCTCGGAGTACTTCGAGGGCAAGGGGTTCGGCGTCCACTTCTTCATCGAGCTGGACGGGAGGGTGTGGTTCCACTGCGACCCCGAGTTCGCGCTCGTCCACGGCGGGGCCTGGAACGGGCGCACCGTGGCCGTGGAGCTTCGCAACGGCTTCACATGGAACTTCAGGCACGCCCTCCAGACGCACCACACCAACACGCGGCTGGCCGCTGGGCGCAAGATGCCCTTCTACACCCCCGCCCAGATGGAGGCCCTGGTCTTCCTCGTGTCGTGGCTGTGGGAGGCGATCCCGTCGCTGGTGCGGGCCTTCCCCAACGTCAAGGACGAGGCGCCGCTGCACCGCTTCGTCGCGGCAAACCACCCTCCCGGCGTCGTCGCCCACTATCACAGCCTCGCCGCGCACGCGGACGGGACGATCCCGGTGGCCGTGGCCTACTACGTCCTGGAGGGGGATCTCGACATCGATGAGGCGATGGAGAGGGTCGCGAGGGAGGCCGGGGACGGCCTGCACCTGACCCCCGAGGCGGCTCGCGGCGCGTTCAGGCCGCTCGGCCCCCGAGGCGCCCCTGACGATGTGCGCTGCCCCAACGGGGCCTGCAAGGGAGGCGGTGGCAAGGGCGGCGGCAAGGGCGGTAAGGGCGCCCCCCCGAAGGGCACACCGCCCCCTCCGAAGCCCAGCGGCAAGTCCAACGTGGCCGGGATGGTGATCGGGACGGTGGTGGCCGTGGCGCTCTTCGCGCTCGGCAAGGCGGTGCTGTGATGACGTGGGGCACGCTCAAATGGACCCTGCCCAATGGCAAGGCCGGTCAATACCAGATCACGGACGAGGACGCGCTGTGGGGCTGCCGGATGATCATCGGAGAGGGCGCCGACGACGCCCTTGAGGTGCTTCAGTGCATGGCCCAGCGCTTCGTCCATGTCGGGGCGTGGGAGTCGCTTGACGAGCTCTACCGGGCTTACAGCCAGCCGATCAACCCCATCTGGACGCGCACGGGCAAGCGGTGCGCGGGGCGCGTCGGTGAGTCGGGCTGCGAGGAGCACCGCCTCGTGCGCCGCGACCGCCTCATCGCGGCCTCCATCGAGGAGCTGCGGCGCGAGGAGCCCGCTTCGATGAGCGGGCGAGGGATCGACGACGCTCTGGCCTGGTTCAGGGGCGACATCACGACGGACGCCACTCCCGGCTGCGTCCACTTCGCCATCAAGAGCCTCGTGGTCAAGAACAACGGCGGCGGCGACCCGAGAAGCCCGCTGATCCGCCACAAGGGGCGCAACTGGTTTGCCGCCATCGAGAAGACGGCGAGCTGGCCGCTGGACGCCGTGCGGGTGTTTGCCGCCTCGGGGCATGGCGCGACCTTCATCGCTCGCAGCAAGACATCGAATCTGGCCAGCGCGCCCATCGTGATCCCGCCCTCGGTCAAGAAGGGGCTCGCGATGGGCGGGGGTGTCGCGCTGGTGGTGGCGCTCAAGAAGCTCTTCGAGTGGTGGGGAGGGTGAAGATGGCCTTCTTGCCGAAGATCCAATCCGAACCCGACAGCCTCGGCGCCCTCCAGGAGCGCCAGAAGCAGCTCACCGTCGCGACGAGGACCTGCCAGACGACGGACGGCGCCCTTCACACGCGCTGGTGCAACCTGCGCGACAGGCTCAGGGCCGAGGTCGTGCGCCTGGGGGCGCTCTTGCAGGCAGAGGTCGGCCAGGAGGGGGTGGGCGCGGCAATCAGGCAGGGCGAGGCCGACGCCACGAGGGATCTGGAGTCCTTCGGGCCAGATCGCTTCATCGACCCGCTGGCTCGGTCCGAGGAGCGCGAGCTTGAGCGCGTGCGGCGCGACCAGCGCATCCGGGAAGGACTCGTCGTGGCGGCCCTCGGGATCGTGGCCGCCGCGATCTACGCGGCGGTGAGGTGAGCGATGGGCATTCAGGACGCAAAGACCGAGGACCTCCATGCGCAGAAGAAGGCCATCGACGCTCAGATCGCGTCGCTCGTGCCTCAGCTCAACGAGGCCCTGACGGATTGTACGCGGGCGCGCAACGCCAAGCAGGATCGAGCGGCCTGCGACGTGGCCAACAGCCTGCGAACCACCGTCGAGCAGCTTCGGGGCGTCCGCTCGGCCATCGAGCGTGAGCTGGCGCGGCGCGAGGCAAGCGGGGGCAAGACGGGCGGCAGCGACGCCAGCGCGAAGAAGACGGGGGGCTCAGGCGGTGCGAAGCCCGCACGCAACACGGGCAGCGGCGACGCAGGCCAGGGGCAAGGCGCGCAAGCGACCGAGCAGGGGACGGGCGAGGCTCCACCCGAGAAGCCCGACGAAGGGGCGGGGATCGGGTGGTGGATCATGGGCGGCCTCGCCCTCGCGGCGGGGTTGCTGGCGGTCGAGGCGAAGCTCTGACGACAGAACGAAGGCCGACGAGAACAACCAGGAGGAAGGGATCATGAACGACGAGAACGAGAAGAAGGCCGACGAGAAGGCTCCGAAGAAGGCCCCGAAGAAGGCCACGCCGAAGGACGCCCCGAAGGGGACGTGCAGCCCCGACCGCAACGGTCGGATGCCGGAGTGACCGCGCCGCTCGACAGATCGCTGGCCAGCGCCAGCGCCCTTGAGCTTGCCCAGATCGAGGCCTTCTTGCGCGCCGCGCTCAAGGCTCACAAGGCCGAGCGCCAGAGGGCTGACGACCCGAGGGACAAGGCCCGCCACGACGCCGAGGTGTCGACCCTGGTGGCGCTGCTCAAGGCGCTCGGCGGCGCGCTCAAGGACAGGGGCCAGGCCACAAGCCTCAAGGCGCCCGACAGGCCGCTGGACGCCTTCCTGGGCACGATCTCGCGCGATCACATGCCCGCCGTTGCGCGGATCTGGGCGGGGCTTCCCGAGCCCGCCATCCGAAGGGTTCTGCCCGCGTGGCGAACCATGATCGAAGCCGAGCTTCGACGCCGGGGCGTGCGTGACGCCTTCACGATCGCAGGCGCGCTCGGCCTCGGTGGAGCCGCTGTCTGGGCGCTGACGAAGTAGGAGAGGACAATGGCGACGAAGAAGACCACCACGAAGAAGACGACTGCGAAGAAGACCACCGCGAAGAAGGCTGTCACGAAGAGAGCTCCCGCGAAGGCGGCCACCGCGAAGAGGATCGTCGCGCCGAGGCTTCCAGCCACCGAGGACGGCGTGCGCGAGGCGGCGCAGTCTCTCGGGTACAAGCAGGAGGGGGTGTCGTCCGACTGGATCTCGTGGGCCTACGAGCTGCGCCCCGAGGCCGCAGCGAAGTCTCAGGGCATCACGCGAGGCAATCCGGGCTACTACCTCGTTCACGATGAGGACGAGGACACCTGGGTCAAGGCGCGGCGCTACTCCCTTGAGGGGACCCGAGCTGCGCCGACCTACCCGAGCGCCACCAGGACCACCATGGCGCGCTACCCCAACACCTTCGACGGGATCAACGACGCGGTGATCATCGACAAGGAGGGCATCGGCCACGCCGATGCGATCAAGATCCTGACCCTGAACAAGAAGAGGGCCAGGTGAAGCCCAGCGTCGACATCGAGATCATCAAGAGGCTCGGGCGCTGCCAGCCGGCCTCGTGGGGCGATCTGCTGGCGCTGGACAAGGGCCACCTTGAGCGCCTGTGCGCCGTCTACAAGGGCTCGTGCCCGAGGGGCGCAAAGCCCGACACGCTGCGGCGCCGCCTCGCGGCGCACTTCAGCATCGAGGTCCCGCGCAAGGGGAGCCCCGAGGCGATCAAGGCCAGGGCTGACGGAGCGCAGCTTCGCCGCAGCGGCGGCATCATCGCCTGCGACTGCAAGACCAGGGAGGCATGAGGCCGGCGCCTCGGCCCTGCCCGCTGACTGGAGCCTGATCGAGATGGCAAAGACGAAGACTGAAGCGGCGACCCCTGATCTTTGGAGCGCCGCCGAGCGCACCAGGGCCAACCTCAAGGCGATGGAGGCGCTGGCGCGCGGCGTCCGCTCTGCCCAGGACCGGGCGGCACTTCAAGATTACAGCGGGTGGGGAGGGCTCTCGATCAAGAAGGTCACCGCCTCCTTCCCCGAAGGTGTCCCGAAGCCGAGCCCCAAAGGACTCATCCACGAGTACTACACCCCCTCGCTCATCGCGCGGGCTGTCGCAGAGGCGCTCGACGGGCTCGATGTGCCGTCCAGCGAGGATGGGGTCATCAGGGCGCTGGAGCCCTCGGCGGGGATCGGGCGCTTCATCGAGGCGATCGGGGATTACAGCGCGCTGTCGCCGCACTGGACCGCCGTGGAGATGAGCCCGCTGTCGTCGCAGCTCCTTGAGGGGCGATGGCCCGATCTTGCCGTGAGCAACATGCCCTTCGAGCAATGGGCTGCGGAGCACTCGGCGGCCCAGGCCGGCACTTTCCAGCTCGTCGTGGCCAACCCGCCTTACGGTCCTCGCGGGGCGACGGTGGTGCTGGATCGGTCCAAGGAGTACCGCAAGGGCAAGATGAAGACGGCAGCCGCCCTCTATTTTCTCAGGCGTGGGCTGGACTTGCTGGCCCCTGGCGGCGTCGGGGTCTACCTGATCCCCTACGGATTCTTGACCGGCGGCGGAGCGGCGCTGCGCGAGCTGCGCTCGGACGTGCTTCGGCGGCACCACCTGATGGGAGCCTTCCGCCTGCCCTCGGACATCTTCCCCGGCGCCCAGCTCGTCACCGACCTGCTCTTCTTCCGTGCGCGCGGCGGCGTCGCCCCCACGGTGCCCGAGGGCGATCAGCGGGTGCTCGACGGCCACTACTTCAATGACCATCCCGCACACATCCTTGGGGTCGAGGAGGGCAAGAAGAGCGACGACGACGTGGCCCAGGGCGAGGGCAAGGCGGGCAACGGTCGCTGGTACAAGGTGATCGGCAACTTCGAGGGCCTGCCCGCGTGGAAGCCGAGGCCGATGGCCGAAGTCGAGCTGGCCCTTCAGACCGTGGGAAAGGGCAAGGGCAAGAAGAGGGGCGGCAACCTTGCCACGCGCGACCTCGACACGGACACGCTCGGGGACGCGATCCTCGATGAAGCAGCCAGTCTGGGGCGGCGGGTGGACAGGTGGCTGTCGCTGGCCGCCTCGGTCGACACCCCCGACGCGGCCAACCAGCGCGATCTGGCCTGGGGGCCGCTCAAGGGGGCGCTGTCGGCCTGGGTGGTCAAGCACGGCAACCCTCACCGCCACGATGGGATTGAGAGGGAGGCCCAGGAGCGCCCCTCGATCGAGCGCTTCAGGCTGGCCTTCCTCCCCAGCGGCGACCTGATCCCCGCGCTCGACACCTACCCACCCCCCTTCAAGCCCCCCTTCCGCGAGGCGCGCACGCCGGCCGGCGTGCTGACCTGGCTGTGGAACACGACGAACAAGCTCGTGCCCCTGGACGAGCTGGTCCGAGGCTGCGGCGAGCACATGGGCATCGGCGCCCAGCAGGCTCACGAGGCCATCGCCCGCGATCTGCTCTCGCTGACGGCGGGCTTTGCGCTGGACCAGCAGCGGGGCTCTCTGGGCTTCGTCCACCTGAGCGTCTTCTTCTCGGGGCAGATGTGGCCGCGCTTTGATCGGCAGGTGGAGCTGGCCGCCTCGGCCTCGGCGCCTCACCCGGCCTACGACACCAACACGCTGCGGGCGATCTTCCGGGAGCAAGGCCAGGAGATTGAGAACAGGCTCGGGCTCTTGACGCTCGAAGAGTTCGACGTGGACCCGACCCAGGGCTGGATGCCCATCGAGGTCGTCGGCAAGTGGGCCAAGGTTCGCCTGACCCGCAAGGACGGCCTAGTGACGCTGGCCAGGAAGGACGGCGAGCCCGTGCCCTACCTCGGCATGATCGAGGCGCTGCGCGAAGGGCGCCTTTCAGGCAACAAGGCCAGGGACAAGGAGACCTTGCGGCTGATCGGCTGGCTCAACTCCGACGCCCAACTCTTCATCTTCCGCACCGTCAAGGACGACGACGGCAACGTCGTCGTCGACGGCGCCGAGGAGAAGATGAGGTGGATTCGGACCACGCTGGAGAAGTTCGAGGCCTTCGTTTCGGAGGACGGCGATGCGCGCGAGGCCATCGAGCGGGCCTACAACCGGGCCAACCGGGGTTTTCTCGTCGCCCAGACGAGCGATGAGCCCCTGCACATCGCCCGCTGGGTCAGCAAGAAGGTCCCCCACGACTACCAGAATCGCTCGGCCCGTCGGGTGATGAACAACAACGGCGGGATCATCGCGCTGGACGTGGGGCTGGGCAAGACGCTCACGGGGCTTCTCGTCATCGGGCGGGCGCTTCAGGAGGGCAGGATCAAGCGACCCGTGATCCTGGTGCCCAAGAGCCTGGCGGCCAAGTGGAAGCGGGACGTGCTGGAAGCCTACCCCGACATGAAGGTCGACTACATCGGGGTCAATGAGAAGCCCGTCCTGCGTGGCCCGAACAAGGGCAAGCTGTCCATCGTGCCCGACGACGCCGCCGAGCGCGGCCGCAAGTGGAGCCTCTTTCAGGCTGGCCACATCGACCTGATCATCCTGACCTACCCGGCCCTCGGTCGCACCCGTACCAACCACGACAAGTTCGAGTCCTTCGTCGCTCGCCACGAGGGCATCGCCCGTCAGATCGCGATGGACGTGCGCAACGAGCAGGCCTTCAAGGACTCCAAGCGAGGCCGGACCCAGGCGGCCCAGCGGGCCAAGGACATCAAAGAGGGCAAGAAGGTCAAGAGGAGGCTGCTCGACGGGCTGACCGAGCGCCAGGAGGCCGTCAGCGAGCAGGTCACCGAGGCGTGGATCGCCCTGAAGCTGGAGATCGACGAGGCCTTTGACTACGACGAGGGCGTGGCCTGGGACGACATCGGGATCGACTTCCTGATGATCGACGAGGGGCAGAACTACAAGAACCTCTACTACCCTGAGTCCCCCATCGAGTTCATGGGCTCGGGCGTCTCCAGCGCCCGCCCCTGGCACCTGGCGCTGCGCTCGATGGACGTGCAGAGCCGCGGCGGCATGGTCGTGATCCTGTCGGCCACCCCGGCCAAGAACAGCCCGCTGGAGTTCTACTCGCTGCTCGATCTGGTCAACCCGCAGGCCTTTGCCCAGATGGGGATCATGAACAGCGAGCAGTTCATCTCGCGCTTCATCGCCACCCAGACACGGATGATCCCCAAGGCCGATGGGACGATCAACTCGGCGCTGGCCGCTGTCGGCTTCAAGAACCTCGACGAGCTGCGGGCCGTCATCAATCGCTGGTGCGAGTTCAAGACCGCCGAAGAGGTCGGCCTGCCCCTGCCCGAGGTCGAGAGTCACAACGTCCAGCTGGCCATGACCGCCGAGCAGCTCGGCATTCAGAAGCGGCTGGCCAACGCCTACATCGAAGAGTCCCAGAAGAGCGCCTTCGGGGAAGATGGTGGCGGACCCTCGGGCAAGATCCTGGGCATCCTGGCCAACATGGCGCTCAACGCCATCCACCCGAGGCTCACGGATCGAGAGGACACCGGCGAGGTCAATGAGTTTGGCGAGGCGGTCCGTGTTCCGGTCTGGAGCTGGGCCAACGCAGACACTCTGGATGACTTCGCCTCCCCGAAGCTGCTCGAGGTGGTCAAGAACGTCTTGTCGCGCAAGGACTGTGGCCACATCGTCTTCGTCGAGAACCTCGCCGTCCACCGCTGGATGCACAAGGCCCTGATCGCAGGCGGCGTCAAGCCCGCCCGGATCGGCTTCCTCAACGGCTCGGCCACCCCCCAGCCCGACAAGCGCCTCGCCGTGGCCGACAGGTTCAACGGCGACGCCGACGAGGGCGTCGAGCCCCAGCTCGACGTGGTGATCTGCAACCAGGTGGCCTACGAAGGCATCGACCTTCAGGCCCGCACCTGCGCCATCCACCACGTCGACATCCCCTGGGAGCCGGCCACCCTCCAGCAGCGCAACGGTCGCGGCGTCAGGCAAGGCAACACGCTGGGGACCGTGGCGATCTTCTATTACGTCCACCCCGGCACCATCGACTCCATCAAGCTGTCCAAGATCCAGGGCAAGCGGGCCTGGATGACCGATCTGGTCAAGGGCCAGGATCGCGCCACCAACAACCCCTTCGCCAGGGCCTCGGACACGGGCGACGAGGACTTGCTGCGGGCCATCTACGGCGACAGGTTCGAGGAGGCCGCCCGCGTCATCGCCTTGAACAAGGCCCAGCTCTCCATCGGCCTTGAGCTTGGCCAGATGAAGCAGGCCGCTCAGTCCTTCAAGTCCATCAAGGCCCGGCTGGTTCAGTCTGCCCGCTCCGAGCGCAAGGGGGAGCTGCGCCGCGCCCAATCTCTCAAGCAGGCCGCCCGCCGCGACTTCGACAACCTGGAGAAGGTGCCCTTGCACCTGTGGCCCTGGAGGTCGGTCCACGCTGCCGTCTTCGACGATCCCGAGGCGTGCCTGGCCCTGGCGATGACCGAGCCGCCCACATGGGACAAGGACGGCATGGTCAGCCGCCACAAGGGAGGCTCCATCAGCCTCGCCTTCCAGGGGCCGGGGGTGCAGATCAAGACCCCCTACGGCACCTACAGGTCCGGTCGGGGCAACATGGCCGCCAGACGCCTCGGCACGGACCCCGAGTGGTCCCAGGCCCCCGACTGGACCCACAGGCCGCCAAAGGAAGCCCTCGACTCTCCGATCGCCTACCTCGACTGGCAGCGCAAGGCCGCAAGGCTCTACGCCGACGCCCTTGCCCCCGAAGCCTCCGACCCCCTTCTGGACACCGAGCCTGATCGGATCATGGGCGCCTTCGGCTGGCGCGATTACGAGTACCTCAAGTTCTACAGTGCCGACGAGGGCTGGCTTGCGAGGTTCTGGGCGAAGTACTCAGCGGCGCTGACTGCGGGCGCCCGCCTCAAGGGCACTGGCCTCAAGGGGTGGGATGACAACCTCGTTATGAGAAACGGCGAGCTGGTCACGGTCATGGGGACGGGTGGAGATCGCAACTTCGATCTGATCTCTCCCGGTCGAAAGGGCTACGAGGAAGCCGCCGCGCTGGCCCCCCAGGTGCCCAAGGACCGCCAGCGCGTCGTCCAGAAGGCCGCCGAGCGGTGGTTCGGCCGCCCCTTCCCGCTGCGCCTCTTCGAGGTCCCTGCCGCCCCTGTGGTCCCTGTGGCCCCCGTCGTCCCTGCCGCGCCGCCAAGCCCAGACCGATCTGCCGCCCCGCCGAGCGAGGCCAGCGGAGACAGGACAGGCCGGATCAAGGCGAAGCTGGAGGCGGCCCGCGTGCGCCGCTCGCTCGTGTCGATCAAGACCCGCGCCGTCAGCGAGGGTGTGTCCGCATCACTTCTGACCATGATTGAGCGCCTTGAGACCGTCCTCAAGAGCAAGGAAATGGAGTTGGCAGCATGAACGAGATCCTTGACCTGCTCCTCACCGAGCTTCGCGAGATGAAGGTGGCGCTCTCGAAGCTCTACCAGGCCGCCATCGACAAGATGGACTGGAAGGTCTTTGACAGCCTCAAGGCCGACATGGGCGCCGTCGACGACCTCATCAAGGAAGCCCAGGGCATCGATCCGACCGTCAAGCGCGATGACTTCGTGCCCGAGGTCACGCTCAAGCGCTCCGTGGCGCGCTCGGAGAAAGGCGCGTCAGTCGTGGTCGACGCCATCGCTGCCGACCGCCTCACCGTCAAGTACGTCAACGACGAGTCCGAGCTCCCAAAGCCTCCCTCGGCGCCCTCGCCCCCTTCACCCCCGGCCGTGCATCCAGCCCCCACCTCGCCCAACCCGAAAGCCCCCACCCAGGCGGCGTCGAGCAAGGGCGCCTCGAAGGGGGTCTCCCCGGTCAAGGATGAGGCTGCATCAACAAAGGAAAACGTGACCCTGGCGGTGTCCAGCGCCCCCAAGGCCCTGCTTCCGATCCTGGAGAAGACCCTCTTCGGTCGCCAGTCCACATCGAGCATCGAAGCCCGCCGCGAAGCCATCGTCGATGAGGTGCTTGTGCGCGGCCACATGCCCCTGATCGGCATCGAGGACTGGCCGGCCACCAAGGGCTTTGACGCTTGGAAGGACACGTTCCGCAGCGACAGCAAGGACTGGATCACCGACGGGATCACCATGCTCCGACGGGACAGCACCAGCGCCTTGCCGGCGATGATGACCAGGGACAGCTTCGACAAGCACGGTCGCACGGTCAAAGCCCAGGACATCGAGGCCGTCGCCACTCAGGCCCGACAGCGCGCCACGCAGCCGGCCACTCTCAGCGGCATCTGCCCCCTGGTGGCCTATGGGGGGGCGCCTCACGGCGTCGTCGTCCTGGCCAGCGAGCAGGGCGCGGTGGTGGCAAACCCGGCCCGGCTTGCCCTCATCCGGCGACTGACGGGCTTTGACCGACTCCTGATCAATCCCAACGAAAAGACAGTTGCCGCCATCAAGGACGGCCAGATCGTCGCTGTCATGATCGGCTACGCCCCGCCCGCTATTGGCACCCCCCGCCGAGTCCTCTTCTGGACCCAGGAAGACATCGGCAAGCTCATCAAGGGCTTGTGCAAGATCGAAGTCGGGGCGCAGGACACCCTCTCGATCGCTTCACCGCCCAAGGCTCCCAAGCCTGCCCCTGTTCAACCCGCCCCTGGGATCGTGGGTGTCGTGCATCCGGGTCCTGCGGCCATGGAAGAGATCGACTTCTTCAAGGATGTGTCCACCGATCCCCCCAACTCTCCCCTGGGCACCTTCTTCGCCTCGGCCTCCTCGGGGCAGTGGACCCTCAAGGCGCTGGAGGCGGCCCTGTGGGAGTCCTTCCTCGGGGAATCGGGCGTGCTGACCGGCATGATCGAGGCCAAACGCGAGAATCTTGTCTCCCAGGCCGGTGATCCCGAGGGCTACTTCAGGCAGCAGGCGACGATCCGAGAACTCAAAGCTCTCAGGGACGAGTTAGGCACGCTCAAGCGGGCGATCTTCACCGAGAAGACAGCCAAGGCCGCGCTCCGAGATGTCACCAAGGGCGCCAACGTCGCCATCGCACAGGCCGCCGACTCCGAAGCGCCCCACCCGGCGAAGGGGACCGCCAAGGCCGCGCTCCCGGACGTTGCCAAGGGCGCCAACATCGCCGTCGCGCAGGCCGCTGATTCCGAAGCGCCTACCCCGGCGAAGAAGGCCGCCAAGACCCCGAAGACCTCGAAGGTCAAGGCTCCGAAGGCGGCCAACCCCTCCAAAGCCCCCAAGCCCAAGCCCTTTGCCCAGCCGAAGAAGCCCGCAGACGCACCCACAACGCGCGCTGCGCTCGACGCCCTCAAGAGGGCCGAGCTGGACAAGCTCCACGAGGGGGTCTGGGGCGTCTCGCCTCGCACTGGCACCAAGATCAAGGGCCTGCGCCTCAAGATCGCCAAGGAGCTCGGGCTCACCCGCCAGCCCGCGCCCGAGCACTGCCGCTTCGTCAAGCGTGCCTCGGTCGGGCTCACGCTCGCCCAGCACAAGGCGCTCTCGGCGGGCGGTGAGGCCAAGAGCGTCATCATCAGGGAGGCGCTGGCCGAGCGCCTCGATGACTTCGAGATCCAGGGCGCCGACTGCCCCGTGCCCAGACAAAGGAGGTAGCCGATGGCCGATCGCAACGTCACCCCAGGGCTCGCCAGCCAGACCTGTGAGGATGCCGCAGCGGCAGTCACGGTACCCGACACCACCCCACAAGCGGCCCCCGTCTCAGGGGGCAGCGAGGGGATCGACTGCGAGGGCTACACCCACGCCGTCGTCGGCCTTTACAGGACGGGCGGGGCGCTCCCAACCGATTACAGCGTCGAGTTGTGGGGCAAGATCGGGGATGAGTGGTTCCAGATCACCGACTCGGCCGGCGCCGTGATCGACCTCGACCTCCAGACCGCGCGCCTCGGGCTCACCGTCATGATCGCGGGCTACTCGCGCCTCTACGTCCGCGTTGACGCGATCACGGCGGGCGCAGGGGCGTCGAGCATCAAGGTGCTCACGCGCCTCTTCAACCTCCTGGGGGCGTGATGGGGCTCGGCGGCGGCAGCGGCGGCAGCGGCGTCGTCGGAGCCCTTCGGGGCGCGATGGGGCAGCTTGCTGCGGGCGGCAGCGGGGCGGCTGGGCCGACGACGCTCGGGGAGCTCGCGGCGCGCGATGGTGCCTCGCACATGTTCCTCTTCGCCTCGGGCGACCCCTGGGCCGACTCCATCGGCTCGGACACCCTCACCCCCAAGAACGGCGCGGCGCGGATCGAGTCGGACATCGGCGGGTGCCAGGGCGCGCTGGATCTGACGGGGGCGACCTCGGACTTTGCGACCTTCGATCAGTCGAGCGATTGGGGTCGGGACGCAGATCGGACCTGGGAGTTCGTCTTTCACTTCAACGGCGGCGCCCCAGGGGGGTCGAAGTGCCTGTTCATGCTGGGGCTGGCCTACAACACGGCCAACATGCCCATCCAGCTCACCTCGGAGTACGGCGGCCACGGGTCAAGCACGAAGCTGCGCGTTCAAGGCCCCGGCTGGACCGACCTCTTCGATGGTGACGGCGATCTGCTTCTGCCGGGGATCGACTACAGCGACGCGACGCTGGACGGCAAGACCTTCTACCTCGCGGTGTCTTTCGACAGCTCCACGGGCGAGATCCAGGCGTGGCACAAGAAGACCGGCGACGGCAGCGAGGCCACGGGCGGGGTGGTGTCGGTCTCGGCGCTGGCGGCCAGCTCAGGCACGGCCCACCTCGGCGGCAACCAGACCAACATCGCCTCGATGGCCAACCTTGAGATCCACCACGTCGCCGTCTTCCCCTCGGTCATCTCCGAGGCGCTCCGGATCGAGCGGCACACCATGCTGGGGATCTGACCATGACCAGGATCGACCACGACAACCTCTCCAAAGCGGGGCTCGCCCGCTCGTGCCGCCTACACGGCGACTCGCGCGCCGAAGACACGCTGCGGAAGCTGGAGCGGGACGAGCTGGCCGACCTTGAGCGGTGCTGGCGCTCGGGGCTGCGACTCGTGGACCGGCGCTGGCAAGACCCCGAGGGCAACACCTTGAGCGAACACAAGGCGAGTCTCTGGGCCAGACGCCTGGACCTCTTCGCGGCGCAGTTCGTCTGCACGGGCGAAGGCCCTCGCCCCTGGCGGCGCTTCGAGGAGCCACCGGGCGATCTGGTCTTCTACAGCTTCAAGGCGGCGCTGGCCGCCATCGACAAGGGCGACCCATGAAACAGCGCATCGCGAGCTGGCTCTTTGCCGTGTCCATCATGACGGCCATCGCGGCGCTCTACGTCGCGCTCACCCCCGACCACAAGAAGGAGAAGGAGAAGCCATGAAGCAAGCCACCGTCTCAGCAACCGCCCTGCTGGCCCTCGTGGGCCTGCCGTCCATCGCCTCGGCCACGGATCTCATGCCGGGGCTGCCGCCGGAGCTGGGCGTGTGGGGCATCGTGGGCTACGCCGTCGTGCAGCTCGCCCAGCAGATCATGACCGCCATCGGGGACCGCAAGAGGGCCTCGGAGGCCGAGGCCAGGGCTGCGAGCGCCGAGGCGAAGTGCGCCGAGCTTCAGTCGCGGATCGACTCCCAGGAGCGGGCGGCTATTGAGGAGCTGCGCGCCGAGGTGGCCAAGTTGCGGGCGCAAGGGGGCTGAGGATGGCCACGAAGAGGTCGGGAAAACGAAGCGCTCGCCGTCGCCGCTACAGCCGCCAGCTTTACTCGGTCACGGGCAACCGTCGGTGGATGTGGAGCACGGGGGCGACCGTCTGCGTCATGCCCGGCACCGCCCTCCCTCAGCTTGAAGGGTTCTCCTTTGAGCACATCCATGTCCCCGTCATCTGCGGGGACGTGAAGGAGGATCTTTGGCTGCTCGACACGGGGGCCCCAACGTCGATCGTTGGGATTGAGTACCGCAGGTGCTTTACCCGCCAAGGGGACTATCACGCACTGGAGGTTCGAGGAAGGCAGACCATCGGCCGCGAAGGGGTGTGCCTTTTGAAGATCGAGGCCAAACTTGGAGGTCAGGACCTTATCCTCAAAGCAGATGCCATGCTCGTCGAAGACTGGGAAGGTCCCCCGCTGCTGGGGCTGGGCGGCGCGCTTGACCGGCTCAGGTTCGCAGTGGATCCCCTCGGCGGAGGGGATCAATTTGGATCCTTGAGCTTCGCCTTGTCGGACAGAAGACTTTGAAGACGAGCAGCCCGCTTCTGTCCCCAAGCGCTTCGCACTGCCGATCTGCCTCTTCGTAGCACTCCCCCACGGCGACGACTTCACCTGCTCGAACAGCGACCGTCTTTCCCTTGAGGGCGGGGTTGTTGATGTTCCGCCTGTACCACTGCACCGACTTGATGAAATCCTGAACCGCAGGGCTGTCCCATCCGGTCTTCTTCTGTTTGCGTGTGGCCATCTCGCCCCCCTCCTCGAAGGTTCGCGCCTCTGCTCAGAGGATAGGGCTCGGGGGCGAGCGAGGCAACCTGATGACGGGTTCGCCTGTGCGCCTGGCTTTGTGCCTCTGGTGTGCCACGTTTCCTGGCGCCGCCTGAGCGGATCAGCGCGCCTTGCGCCCTCTGCGCCCCCCTTCGATCCCGCAGCGGCGGCGCTCGCCGCGTGCGTCGGATTTTGAGCGGCTGGTCTTGATAAAGAACGAGATCATCTCCAAGACCATCATTTAACAACAATTTCAAACACTTGCGCAACCGGAACCTGCACCTGGCAGCCACCCGTGTGGCGACGGCTTGCGAGCGCGGCGCTTCCTGGTTCCGGATCTCCCAGCGGCGACTGACTTTGCGCCCTACGTGGGAGTCCCCCACGCTGCGGCGTTCATCATGGCGATCAGGTTTGCTGCTGCGATCGGCTTTTGAAGGAAGCCGGTGACTCTAACCCCGGCGAACTGGCGCAGGATATGTTCTTCGGTGTAGCCGCTCATCAGGATGATCGGCACATCTTCCCGGATCGCACGCAGCTCGCGGTGAACTTCTTCGCCATTGCTCTTGGGCATGTTGAGGTCCAGAAGCACGCAGTCAATCGAACCCGAGTATTTTCGGAACGTCTCGATGGCCTGTTGCCCATCGACGGCTTCCATCACCTCGAAGCCGCTGTGCCTGAGCCGCTTGCACAGGATGGTTCGCAATATGCCTGTTCGTCGTCGACGACGAGGATCTGCTTGCTCGAGATCGCCACAGCCGGCAGCTCGGAGGATGCCTCTTCACCCACCGGAGTTTCAACGATGGGGAGCAGGACTGTGAAGGTGGTCCCCACCCCGACTTGACTGTCGAGCAGAATCGTACCCCCGTGCCCGCGCACAATTCCGTTGACGGCCGCGAGTCCGAGTCCCCGTCCGGTCAACTTGGTGGTGAAGAACGGGTCGAAGATTCGAGCCACGGTGGCGGCGTCCATGCCACACCCGTTGTCGCTTACCGTCAGCCGGACGTACCGGCCCGCGGGCAGCTCAACTTGCGAGTCCAGACCGCGCAGGGTCTGCACATCGTAGTTCGCAGGTTCTGTGCGCACCACGATCCGCCCCTGGCTGTCGCCAATGGCCTCTGCGGCGTTGGTGATGAGGTTCATGACCACCTGGAGGAGTTGATTTTCATCGCCTTCGATGAAAATCCGCCCATCGTAGAGGTCGTACTCCAGGGTCGCCTTCTTGGAGAGGGCGGCTTGCACGAGGCTGCTCAGCTGGGGAAGCAGATCTCCCAGGTCAAAAAGCGTGGTGCTGAGCGTGCCCTGGCCAGCGTAGGCGAGCATCTGCGTGCAGAAGTTGCCCGCACGCTGGCTGGCGGTGACGATGTCCTGCAGACTGCTTACAATTTCCGCGTTTGCCGGCGCAAGCTCAAGGGCAAACTCTGCGTTCGCGAGGATCGCTCCGATCACATTGTTGAAGTCGTGGGCAACTCCACCCGCGAGGACGCCGAGGGCCTCCATTTTCGCGGCTTGACGCAGCTGGTCCTGCAACTCCAGCTCTCGTTGCCGTTGCAGTCGGAGCGCTTCTTCCGCGCGCCCGCGCTCCACCGCAAGCCCGGTCATGCGGGCAGCGGCACGGAGGGAACCCAACTGCTCGGGAGTCGGGGCCTGAGGAACGGGAGCGTAGAGCGCCAACGCACCGAGCACCTTGCCGCTCCTGCTCGTGAACGGGTGAGACCAGCACGCCGCAACGCCCGCGCCCTTCGCGAGTTTCGCCAAATCCACCCAGAGTGGATCTCTCTGAATATCCTCGACGATGACCGGAATGTTCCAGTAGATGGCGGTGCCACAAGATCCGACGGTCGGTCCAATGGCATATCCGTCAACCGCCGCGTTGTAGTCCGCCGGCAGACTGGGTCCGGCTCCACTCACGAAGCGGCCATCAGCAACGAGCAGAATGGAACACTTGTAGCCTGGGTTTTGCTCCTCGACGATCTGCGCGATCGTGTAGAGAGTGCCGCGAACCGTCTCCTCGTCGACACCCTCATCGCCGAGCTGATCACGCTCGGAGGGGTCAAGGCAACGACCGAGCAACAAGGCCCCTGTTCCCCCATCGCTGATCCGTACCTCGAGGGGGACCACCTCTCCGGAACGCGTCAGGTGGCCAACCCTGCAAAAGCGCGCTTCACCCTCGAGCATGGCGACGGCGACGGCGTGATCACGCGGGTCAATCCAATCGAGAAATCGTTTCTGAGCAAGCTGCTCGTTGGAAAAGCCGACAAGGGTCTGGAAGGCTGGGTTGACGCGAACAAACCCCCCTGCATCCGCCGATCGAACGATCATGGGACCTTCTGGAACTGTTTTCACAATCCCCCACAGATTTTTAGAATGCCGAATTCATCTCAATGTGTTGTGGATAGGTCCGCCCCCCCTTCTCTTGTAGCGCCCGCAACCACCGCCTGTCAACGAGCGCATCGCGAGTGAGCCTCCCCGAACGAAGAGGGTCCAAACAGGGTTTGGGCGGTATGTCAAAAGCCGGAAAGCGATCGCGGATACAAAGGGGTTGGGCGTGTGAAAACGCGGGGGGATGAGCCTCAAGGAGTGCTCATCGGGTGGTCGCGCTTGCTGATGGGAGGTAGTGCTGAACCCGTGCCTGGAGGCCGGAGGTTGCCAATCGTTTCCGCAGTCAATCCCCTTGGCGGCGACTTCACCTGCCCGAACGGCAACTGTCTTGCGCTGGATCTGCGTCGGATGAAGGGGGGATCAGGGGCAGAGCGACTCGGCGCAGGGTTCGCCCGCGCAGCGGTTGAGCCGGCCTGCGGGGTCGCAGGCCGCGCCGGCCTCCAGGACAGGGCGCACCGTGACCCGGATCTCGAAGGGCAGTGTGCTGCCGGGCTGGATGCCGCCGTATTGCTCGATGAAGAAGGTGTAGACGCCTGCGGGCTGGCTCAGCGCCTCAAGGTCGCTCTGGAAGTCCATGTTGGCCCGGTCGTCATTGCAGGTCAGCTCGGTGCCGGGGTCGGCGCACTCGTCGCGCAGGTAGACGATGGTGTCGGTGTCGCGGGTGCCGGGGGCCTCGGTGGTGATCAGCAGGTCGGCGACCAGGCCCTCGGGCAGCTCCAGGGTCAACAGCGTCTCGGCGCCGCCGGTGGCGGCCTGGTCGGCGACGCAGCCCGGCGTGGGCTCAAAGCGGCCTGCGCCGCCGCCGATGGTGCCCGTCGCGGTGACGACGACGGCCTCGGTCGTGATCTCGGGCAGCTCCAGGGGGGTGGCGCCGTCGCAGGCGGCCTGGACGGCGGCGTTGACGACGCAGACGTCCTCGCGGCACTCCAGCCCGCCCAGGCAGATCACCAGATCGCCCGCGCAGGACTCGCCCAGCCCCACGGCCTCGGCCTCGAGGATGGGGACCATCACCGGCTCGCTCACGACGAAGCCCTGGTCAAAGGCCTCCAGCTGGACGTGGGTCGCGCCGACACCGCGCAAGAACCCCGCCAGCGCCACCTGCGCGCCGGACAGGGTGATGGCGGCGTCGAAGTCGTTCGCCTCGACGGGCTCGGGGAGGAAGACCGGGAAGACGTCGTCCTCGTTGGCCTGCCCGTCGCCAAAAATGTCGATGATCTCGTCCTCGATGAAGTAGCGGGTCGTCAGACCGGCGACGCCGCCCTCCGGGTCGGCGCCCGAGAAGCGGAAGACGCTGTCCTCGCCCACCAGCGCCAGCGAGGCCTCGGCCAGGGTCGGCGGGGAGTTCTCCTGCACGCTCAGGTCGACCCGGACTCTGCCCTTGTCGGTGGTCATCGTCTCGGACGGCGGCTCGCTGAAGCCCGTCACGACGAGGTAGACGACCTCGCCGCCCTCCAGCGAGAAGGCGCCCTGGGAGCGAAACTCGCCCTGGGCGGCGTCGTCGAAGCAGCTCGGAGGGAAGGCCCCGGCGGGCACCACCTCGCAGGCCTTGCGCACCTGGATGACGGTGTTGAAGGTGGAGGGCGTCTCGGGGAAGATCGTGTCGATGGCGACCGTCACCGTCCCCTGGCCCGGCGCGCGGAACTCGATCACCTCCTGGGGCGCCCAGCGGAGCTCGGCGTTGGCGTTTCCACAGGAGAGCCCCAGGTCGCGGGGGCGCTCCAGGGTCATCGTCGTATCCAGGGTCACGCTGACCGTCTCGCCCAGGACGCCCTCGACCACCGTAGTCCGCGCGCAGGTCAACGGCGGCAGCGGCTCGGGCTCGGGCTCAGGCTCAGGTTGCGCCTCGGGCTCCGGCTCCGGCTCGGGTTCAGGCTCGGGCTCAGGCTCAGGTTGGGGCTCGGGCTCATTGACCGGCGCGGTGCCTGAGGCGTCGTCGCCGCAAGCCACCAGGGGCGATGTCGCCAGAAGGAGCAGGGCGAGCGCGGCGTGATGAGGGCGTCTGAAGGAGGAGAAGTGCATGATCAACTCACAGTTTTCAACGCGGTGAGAATGAGTCCGATGACCCGTCGAAGCCCGACAAGAGCCTCCCTTGCGCCAATCCTCGCAGGTTTCTGCGCCATTGGATAGCGGTTGATCTCTGGATGAGCTACCATGATGCTCCCTGCGTCACCGAGCGGGCGATCCTGTCTCATGATGGAGTCAGACGCCCCTTCCTGATGGACGCGGCGGAGAGGTCTGGGCGCATGAGAGGTATCATGACGGGTTCTGGTCTTCGAATAATGCTGCTGTGTCTCGCCCTTGTCGCCTTGACGACCTGCAGCGACGACGCCTCGAGCGCCGCGCCGGTCAATGAGCCCGAGCCCCAACCCGAGCCTCAACCCGAGTCTGAACCCGAGCCGGAGCCCGAGCCGGAGCCGGAGCCCGAGCCGCTGCTGCCCAGCGCGCTCTTTGGCCCCTGCGTCGAGGACGCCCAGTGCCCGGGCGAGGGCGCCATCTGCCGGGCGAGCACCGAGCTGGGGGCGCCGGGGGGATACTGCACGATTCCTTGCGAGGATCGCACGCCTTGCGACTTCAACAACGTCTACCACCACTGCCTCGCGCGGGAAGGGGAGGCCCAGAAGTTCTGTGAGCGGCGTTGCCTCAACGGGCTGGACTGCGGGCGCTCGGCCTACACCTGCCAACAGCCCCCCGAGGGGGCGCCGGAGGGGGGGGTCTGCTTCGGGCTGTGCTCCACCGACGAGCATTGCGGCGAAGGGGCCACCTGTGAGCCCTTCAGCGGGCAATGCTTCGAGGGGACGCCGCCGCAACAAGGGGCCGTCAACGGCGAACCCTGCGCCACCGCTGAAGATTGCCGCGGCAGGGGGTGCATCCTCGCGGACCAGGGGTGGCCGGGTGGCTCCTGCTTCAGCTCCTGCATCCTGGGTCCGGGCTTCAACACGTCGAACTTCTTCGGCGGGGACACCCTCCCGGCGGGCGGCTGCCCCGATGGTGGCCTGTGCATGCCCTTGATCGGGAGCCTGACGCGCGGCGATCTGGGGGCCTGCATGAACGAGTGCACCGCCAACGGCGACTGCCGCCAGGGCTACATCTGCCGCAAGAGCTTCGAGGGCGGCGGCGGCGTCTCCAACTTCACCAACGGGGTCTGCTGGCCCGCCGAGTAGCCGCTCAGCCCTGACACCCTTCATTGTGGAGCCTCGCCCCTGGATGGTGTGCTCCTTGAGTAACACGGAGAGAGGAACACGATGAGAGCATGGATGATGACGGGCCTGCTGGCCTTCGGGTTGATCGGCGCGGTGGGCTGCGGGGACACGGCCGAGGAGGAGCCTGCTGGCGTCGATGAGCCCAACAACGACCCCAACAACGGCTTCACCAACAACGACCCCAACAACGACCCCAACAACGAGCCCGACGCTCCCAACAACGAGCCCAATAACGAGCCCGAGGCTCCCAACAACGACCCCAACAACGCGCCGGCCTGCGGCCCCCCTGGGGAGCCTTACGGGACCAGCGAGGGCAGCCGCTTCTTCCCGTTGACGCTCAACGACTGCGACGGCGTCCCCTTCGACTTCTACGGCGAGGAGGGGGGCTACTGCGAGGCGAAGCTGACGGTCGTGTCCATCGGCGCCGGGTGGTGCGGCCCGTGCCGCCTGGAGGCCGAGCAGATGCAGGAGGTGCTGGTCGAGGCCTTCCAGGATCGCGGCGTCCGGGTGCTGGTGGCCATCACCCAGGACAACAACTTTGGCCCCGCCGACGGCAACTTCTGCAAGGGCTGGGTCCGCCAGTACGGCTTGACCAACAAGGTCGTGATCGACCCGCTGCAGGAGACCAACATCTACTTCCCGGCTGGCGCGCTGCCCTCGACGCTGATCTTCAACAACGAGGGCGTCATCGTACACCGCGAGTATGGGGTCAGCGACAACCTGGTGACCGTGCAATCCAAGCTCGAGCAGCTCCTGGCCGAGGAGTAGCCCCGCACCCTTGAGCCCTGCCGGGGTTCAGGTGGAGGGGCCGCCGCCCGGGGGCTTCGAGCGACCGCGACGGCGCCGTCGCCGCTTCCTGGGGGCGTCTGACGCGGAGGACGGCGAGTCCTCGGAGGGCGCCTGCGGCGGCGCGGGCCGAGGCGCAGGCGCCGCCGGCGGGCGAGCGGGCGCCGGCGAGGCGGCCTGCCTGGGGTCTCCGGCCTGAGGCTTCGCCTGAGGCTTCGCTTGAGGCGTTGGTTGAGACTTCGCTTGAGGCGTTGATGGAGGCGTTGATCGAGCGCCGCGAGCGCTCAAGGCGGGGCCTGGGGGCGACTCGAAGAGCGGCACGCCGGGGTTGGGCCGGCGCGGCGGCCGCTTTGGGGCGGAGTCTGCGGGCTCGATCTCGACGATGCGGAGGCCGCTGCGGCGCATGGCCTCGTCCCTGGCGTCCTTGATGTCGCGCATGAGGCTGCCGACGTCAGCCTCCTTCTTCTTGACCTCAAATTGGCCGCTGAGCTCGGACTCGGGGTGCAGCAGGCCCTTGTCGTAGAGGTGCCAGATCTCCGGGGCGTGGTTGATCGCGAGGAGCTCGGGAGCGAAGCGACCGAAGAAGGCCCGCACATTGCCGATGTCGCGATCCAGGATGCGCTGGGCGCTGTTGTTGGCCGCCGCGTTGATGGCCTGGGGCAGGTCGATGATGACCGGGCCGTCCTTGTCGAGGAGGATGTTGTACTCGGACAGGTCGCCGTGGACGAGCCCGGCGCAGAGCATCCGGATGATCTGCCGGGTGAGGAAGCGGTGGTGGGCCAGCGCCTCCTCGGCGGTGAAGGTCAGCTCGCCGAGCCTCGGGGCGGGGTTGCCCTCGGCGTCGGCGACCATCTCCATGATCAGCACGCCGTTGGTGAAGCTGTAGGGGTGAGGGACCCGCACGCCGGCCTCGGCCAGCTGGTAGAGCGCGTCGACCTCGGCGCTCTGCCAGGCCTGCTCGCTCTCCTGCTTGCCGAAGCGCGTGGCCTTCTCCATGGCCCTGGCGCGGCGCGTGTTGCGGACCTTGCGCCCCTCCTGGTACTCCGCTCTCTGGCGGAAGCTGCGCGCGTTGGCCTCCTTGTAGACCTTGGCGCAGCGCAGCTCTCCGTCGCACTCGACGAGGAAGACCGAGGCCTCCTTGCCGCTCATCAAGGGTCGGAGGACGGAATCGATGAGCCCGTCGTGGATCAATGTCTGGAGTGGTTTGGGTATTTTCTTCATGAAAAACAAGCATGTGGACAAAAACAACCGCCCCTGCAGGGTGGCGATGAGGACTTTAAGGGTGCGCCGAGGTCCAGTCAACGACAAGGTGCCACCTGCGGCCCGGCTGGTCCATTTGACCCGCAAGGCGTGCGCCGAGGCCCCGGCCAACCAGGCCGTTGAGGCGATGAAAGGAACATGATCGATGGCGAGGCGCGGATTGACTCGCGTCGGTGCTTGAAGCACGATCCTGCGGACTCAGAGCGGTTATCCGGGGTTCGACGCTGAGGGCGTCGAGGTCGATGGAGCGGGGGTCGTTGATCAATCCATTCTCCAGGACGCTGCGCTCTCTAGAGCGGGATGGCTATGGCGGTGGTGCGGCGGCCCTGGCGTTGGGGGCCTTGTTGCTGGGGGCGTGGGGGTTGTGGTTCGTCGAGGCCGAGGTGACAGTCCACGAGGTCTCGCGGGCGAACCTGGAGGCGACGAACTCGACGTGGTGGGTGGAGGCGCCGGTGGGCGGGCGGGTGTTGAGCTCGACGCTGTCTCTGGATCGGTCGGTGGAGGCTGGCGCGGTGCTGGTTGAGCTCGACGCGATGACCGAGCGCCTGCGCTTGAAGGAGGCGCGCGCGTCGAGGGCGGCGCTGGGGGCTCAGATCGCGGCGCTGGAGGAGGAGATCGGGCACGAGCGCGAGGGCATCGAGGGGCTGTACAAGGCCGACGAGGCGCGGCTGGGTCAAGCGCAGGCGCTGGCCCGAGGGGCGGCGGTGGACGCGACCTTGCGGGGCGATGAGGCCGAGCGGATGCGTCAGCTTCACGCCCAGGGTCACGCGTCGGATCAGGACATGGAGCGCAGCGCTGCGCTGGCCAGCCAGGGCAAGGAGGAGGCGACGGCGCAGCGGCTGTCGGCCGCGCAGGTGCAGTGGTCCCGGCGCTCACAGGAGAGCGAGCGGCGGGCGAACCTGGCGCGCCTGGAGCGCGCGCTGGCCGAGCTGGAGGGGGAGCTTCGGGCGTTGGATTCGACGCTGGAGGGGCTGGAGCACGAGATCGCCTTGCGGCAGCTCCGGTCGCCTGCGCGGGGCAGCCTCGCGGCGGTGACGCCGCTGCGCGAGGGCTCGATGGTGACCCGGGATCAGCGCGTGGCGTCGGTCATCTCCGAGGGGCCGCTCAGGCTGGTGGCGCGCATGGCGCCGCAGGCTGCGCTCGGTCGGGTGACGCCCGGTCAGCGGGCGCGGCTGCGCCTGGACGCCTACCCATGGACGCAGTACGGGGCGATCGAGGCGAGGGTGGATGTCGTCGACGCCGAGTTGAAGGACGGCGCCGTGCGGGTGGAGCTGCGGCTCGGGCCTGCGCCTCGCCGTGTGTGGCTCAGGCATGGCCTGACGGGTGAGGTGGAGATCGACGTGGAGGTGATGACGCCGGCCGAGCTGGTGCTCCGGACGCTGGGGCGGGCGCTGACCCAGGCTTCAGAGGCCGACGGTGGTTGAGGGCGCGGTTGGAGCGGCGGGGAGGCGAGGTCGCCGGTGGTGGATCCCGGAGGTGATCCAGACCTCGGCGATGGACTGCGGTCCGGCCGCGCTCAAGGCGCTGCTGGAGGGCTTCGGGATCAGCGTCAGCTACGGGCGGCTGCGAGAGGCTTGCCAGACCGACGTTGACGGCACCTCGATCGACACGCTGGGAGACCTGGCGGTCCAGCTCGGCCTGGACGCGGTCCAGCGGATCGTCGCCTTGGATCACGCGCTGTCGCCGCAGGGGGGCTGTCTGCCGGCGTTGGCCGTGTCGGTCAAGCCCGGCGGGGTGACGCACTTCATGATCCTGTGGCGTCGGATCGGGGGCTTCGTCCAGATCATGGATCCGGCCACGGGGCGGCGCTGGGTGCGGGCCGATCGCCTCACCGACGAGCTCTTCGTGCACAGCGCGCCGATGTCGGCGGCCCGATGGAGGGCGTGGGCGGCGACGGAGGAGTTCCTCGGCCCGCTGCGTGGGCGGGCGCGCTCGATCGGGGTGTCAAGGCAACGGCTGGAGCCGTTGCTGGCGCGAGCGCTGGCTGATCCAGGCTGCCGGACCCTGACGGCGCTGGACGCGTCGCTGCGGCTGGTCGAGCGGCTGGTCCAGGCCAAGGGGTTCAAGCGCGGCGCCGAGGCCGCCAGCGCGCTGGGGGGCCTCCTTGACAAGGTCATGGAGGGCGACGAGGGGCTGATCCCGCCTCCCTTCTGGTCGGCGCGGCTCTCGACCCCGGAGGGGTCCAGGCCGGCCCAGGTGACGCTGCGAGGGGCGGTGGTGGTGAGGGTCTCCGGGCACCTGTCGCGCGCCTCGCCTCGGAGCCCGCAGGCGCTCAGCCCGGAGCTGGCCGCGGCGCTGGAAGCGCCGCCCGAGCGGCCGATGCGCGCGCTGTGGGGGATCTTGCGCGAAGGGGGGCTCGGGGCGCCGACGGCGGTGATCCTGGCGACGGCGCTGGCGACGCTGGCGCTGGTGGTTGAGGCGCTGCTGCTCCAGGGCCTGATGGAGCTGGGGGCGTCCTTGACGCTGCCCCTCCAGCGGCTGGGGGGGTTGGCGGCGCTGATGGTCTTCGCCGCGGCGCTCCTGGCGCTGGTGTGGCCCTTGAGCGCGGGGCTCTGGCGCATGGGGCGCCACCTGGAGCTGCGGCTGCGGCTGCGCTTCCTGTCGAAGCTGCCCCGGATCGGAGATCGCTACTTCCAGAGCCGCCCCAGCGCGGACATGGCGGAGCGGTGCCACAGCATCCACAAGCTGCGGACGCTGCCGACCCTGGGGGGGCAGCTGCTGATGGAGGGGATGAGCCTGGTGGCGACGGTGGGCGGCCTGATCGCGCTGGCGCCGAGCGTGGCGCCGTGGGCGCTGGGCGTCGGCGCGGCGGCCGTGGCGGTGCCGTGGGCGCTGTACCCGACGCTGGTCGAGCGCGACTTGAGGGTCAGAGCCCACAACGGGGCGCTGAGCCTCTTCGGGCTCGACGCGCTGCTGGGACTGACCCCGATCTTGAGCCACGGCGCAGAGGGGGCCGTCCAGCGCGAGCACGAGCGCCTGCTGGTGGCCTGGACGAGGGCCAGCCGGCGGCTGTTGACCGCCTCTCTGGTGGCCCAGGCGATCCAGGCCGCCGCGGGCTACGGGCTGGCGGTGTGGATGATCTGGGAGGCGCTCGGGGTCATCGGGCCCAGCGGGGCGCTGCTGCTGGTCTACTGGGGCTTGAAGCTGCCGGCGCTGGGTCAGCAGATCGCGGCGGGGGCTCGGCAGCTGCCGGCGCAGCGCAATGCCGCCCTGCGCCTGATGGAGCCGCTGGAGGCCCCTGAGGTCGACCCGGGCAGCCCCTCGACGCCCTCGACGGCGCCGGCGGGCGGCGCGGCGATCGAGCTGGAGGGGGTGGTGGTCCGCGCGGCGAGCCACACGCTGCTCAAGGGCATAAGCGCGAAGATCGAGGCCGGCGAGCACGTGGCGCTGGTGGGCAGATCGGGCGCGGGCAAGTCCACGCTGATGGGGTTGTTTCTGGGCTGGCACCGACCCGCGGAGGGCCGGCTGAGCGTCGACGGGCTGGAGATCGACGGGGCGGGCCTGGAGCGCTTGAGGCGACAGACGGCCTGGATCGACCCTTCCGTCCAGCTCTGGAACCGCTCCATGTTGGACAACCTGCGCTTCGGGGTCGCGCCCGACCGCCCCCTGGCCATCGGCCGAGCGCTGGCCGACGCGGAGCTCCACGACGCCCTCGAGCGCCTGCCCGGCGGCCTGGGGGGATCGCTGGGCGAGGGCGGCGCGCTGGTGTCGGGGGGAGAGGGGCAGCGGGTCAGGGCCGGCCGGGCGATGTTGCGCCACGGGGTGCGCCTGGCGCTCCTCGATGAGCCCTTCCGGGGCCTGGATCGAGGCGCGCGGGGGCGGCTTACGGAGCGGGTGCGTCGACAATGGTCCGGATGCACGCTGGTGTGCGCGACCCACGATCTTACGCTGACGCGGTCTTTTGACCGGGTGCTGGTGATCGAGGCCGGGCGCCTGATCGAAAACGGCGCGCCGGAGGAGCTGCTGGCTCGGGAGGACAGCCACTACCGGGCGCTGCTGGCGCTGGAGGCGCGGCAGGATAAAGAGCGCTGGAGCGGGGCCGCGTGGCGACATCTTGAGATGGTGGACGGCCGCCTGGGCGAGGCGAGCCTGGACGCCGAAGGCGCATGATCGGGTTGGGCGGCGCGAGGGCACACCGGCGAGGCCTGCGGGCGGTGAAGCGGCAATGAGCGTGCTGGACGACAGCGCCTGGCCAAAGGCCAGGTTCGGGGATGCGATCCGAGGGTTGGCTCAGCGGACGGGGCTGGCGCTGCGCGAGGCCGAGGCGCTGCCGGTGCCGCTGACGCTCAAGGGGGAGGGGCTCAGCCGATGGCTGCAGGGCTCGGCCATGACGCTGGGGCTGGAGCTGGAGCCCTTCAGCGCGCCCTTCGAGGCGGTGGCCGAGTCGCTGGCCGGGGCGAGCCCGGCGCTGTTGAGGTGGCCCGAGGGTCGCCAGGAGTGGGCGCTGGCGCTGGTCCGGGTCCGGCGAGGCCGGGCGTGCCTGCTCGGCCCCGATCTGCGCGAGCGCTGGCTGGAGGTGGGGGCGCTGGAGGGGGCGCTGACGGCGACGCTGACGCGCGAGTGGGAGCCTCGGCTGGCTCCGCTGATCGAGAAGGTGGGCGTCGACGGCGCGCGGCGGCGTCAGGTCCAGCGGGTGCTGCTCGGCGAGATGGTGGGGCGCCGGGCGGTCTGGATGGGTTGGATGTTGCATCCGTCGGCGACGGAGAGCTTCTGGTCGCAAGCCAGGGGAGCCGGGCTGTCGGGTCTGGCGGCGGGCGCGGTGGCGGCGCACGCGCTGGAGGTGGGCTTCTTCGTGCTGGGGTGGTGGTTGATCGCGCGCGGGGCGCTCGGAGGTCACCCGCAGAGGGCCTGGCTGCAGGCCTGGGCGCTGGCGCTGGGGAGCTCTCTGGCGGTGGGCTTGCTGGGCGCCTGGATCAAGGGGCAGCTGTCCATTGGCTTTGGCCGGCTGCTCAAGCGCCGGCTGATGTCGGGGACGCTCAACCTCAAGCCCTCCGAGGTGGGCCACCAGGGCGCCGGCCAGCTGCTCGGCCGGGTCTTCGAGGCCGAGGCGGCCGAGGCGCTCAGCCTCCTCGGCGGGCTGGGGGCTGTCCTCGCGCTGGTGGAGTGGGGGATGGCCATGGCCGTGCTGGGCTCGGGCCTTGGGGGGTGGGTGCATGTGGGCCTGGGGGTGGCGTGGCTGGCGGTGACGGCGTCGCTGGTGTGGCGGGTGTGGCGCGGGGTCTCGGCCTGGAGCGCGCTTCGGCTGGAGCTGACCCACGGGCTGGTCGAGGATCTGGTGGGGCACCGGACCCGGCTCGTGCAGCAGGACCCGGCGCGCTGGCACGAGGGCGAGGATCTGGGCCTGGAGCGCGCCCAGGAGGTCTCCCGGGAGATGGACAGGGCGTCGGCGGCGCTCCAGGCGATGATCCCGCGGGGCTGGCTGCTGGTGGGGCTGGCCGGGCTGATCCCGTCGATCGCGGCCGGCGGAGCCACGGCGCCGCAAGTGGCGCTGTCGATCGGCGGGGTGGTGCTGGCCTGGCAGGCCTTCAGCGCCATCAGCCAGGGTCTCGGGGCGCTGTGCTGGGCGGCGGTGGCCTGGGGGCAGATCCACGACCTCTTCGAAGCCGCCGGGCGCCGCTCGCCGGCGCCGGACCCGACGCTGTCGCTGATCGGGGGGGGCGCCAGCGGGCCGCTGCTGGAGCTGCGCGCGGCCAGCTTCAAGCACCCGGGGCGGGACAGGGCGGCGGTCAGCAGGTGCTCGCTCCAGATCCAGCGCGGGGACAGGATCCTGCTGCGGGGGCCTTCAGGGGGGGGAAAGTCAACGCTCGCCGCGGTGATCTCGGGGCTCGTCGAGCCCGACGAGGGGCTCTTGCTGCTCGGAGGGCTGGACAGGCGCAGCCTGGGCGTCGGCGCCTGGCGCCGTCGAGTGGCCTCGGCGCCGCAATTCCACGAGAACCATGTGTTGACCGCCAGCCTGGCCTTCAACCTGCTGATGGGGCGGCGCTGGCCGGCCGACGCGGTGGATCTGGAGGAGGCGGAGTTGATCTGCCGGGAGCTGGGCCTGGGGGAGCTGATCGACAGGATGCCGTCGAAGATGCTCCAGATGGTCGGCGAGACGGGCTGGCAGCTCTCACACGGGGAACGAAGCCGGATCTTCCTGGCCCGCGCCCTGCTTCAGGGCGCCGAGCTGGTCGTGCTCGACGAGAGCTTCGCGGCGCTGGACCCGGAGAGCCTGCGCGAGGCGCTCGAGTGCGTGCGGCGGCGCGCGCCCGCCCTGATCGTCATCGCCCACCCCTGATCGAAGGGGCTGGGGCCGAGGGGCGAGCGGCGCCGCACCGCGCGGCTCAGAGCCCGCTGTGCCAGACCTGGTCGCCCGTGGGGTAGGTGATGCCTCTCAACCTGGCGCCGGCCCGGATGCCCGTGCGGATCTCGAAGGCCTCGTCATCGAGGTGGAGGTTCGACAGGACCTCGTCGGTCATCGGGACCTCGGGCAGGACGCCGGGGGCCGGGCGGACGCCCTCGGCCAGCAGCTCCAGCGCCTTCTGGGCGAAGATGGCGCAGGCGTGATCCGGCGCCGCCAGAGAGCGCTCCAGCGTCTGGCGGTAGAGCTCGGTGCCGCGAGGCACGTCGCCGCCCGCGACGAAGAGGTAGGCCAGGTTCAGCGCGCTGTGCAGATCGCCCTCGATGTCGCCGGCGCTCACGACCGTGGGGTAGCCCTTGTCGAGCAGCTCGCGCGCCTTGTCGAGATCCCCCATCAGAGTCCAGGCCTTGGCCTGGCCGATCAGCGCTCGCCCCACCAGCGGCCTAAGGCCGTGCTGGGTGGCGATCTCGAAGCACTCCTGCCTCAAGGTGATGGCCTCGGCGTAGCGCCCCGTGAAGATCATCCAGTCCGACAGGTTGTTGCACGCCAGCGCCACCGAGCCGGGCCGGTTGATCTGGCGGGCCATCGCCAGGGCCTCCTCGTAGATCGAGATCGCCTCGGTCGCCGAAGTCATCGGCAGGGTTCGACCCATGCCCATCAACCCCGCCATCACCAGGCTCGGGTTGTCCAGCGCCTCACCGATCTGCCGGATGCGCTCGTAGATGGCGTAGGCGCGCGGGTTCTCGCCGTTCTCCTTGTAGAACTGCGCCTCGGAGTTGAGCGCCATCGCCAGCATGAGCTGGTCGCCGAGCTCCTCGGCGACCACGACCGCCTCGCGGGCCACCACCAGCGCCTCATGCCGCCTGCCGACGAAGTCCAGCGCCACCGACAGGCCGCTGAGGATCATCCCCTCCAGCGCCCGGTTGCCCGCCGCCACCGCCTCCTCGCGCGCCATCGTGAAGGCCTCGACCGACTTGAGGCGAGCGTCACCCACCATCATCGTCAGGTAGCCCAGGCGATGATGGAGCACCGCGCGCTCGTGCGTGTCGGCCGTCTCCAGCGCGCGCCGCATCGCCCCGATCACGTCCCGCAGGTTCTGCGCCCTGTCTCCCATCGACCGCCCGGCGACGCCGTCGTCAGCGGACGTCCCCCACAGCGACAGGGCCGTAAACTCATCAACCGTAGAAAACAAAGGCTTGGACATGGAAACTGACATAAAATCTCTTCCTCCTGAAACGCGTTAGCTCACCTCACACCCTTTCCCTCTCAGAACAAAGCCAGATCGGAAATCGTAACTCGTCTCTTGTTGCAGGTGCTCTTCGCCTCAAGCTGTTGAAGAAAGGGTCAACCACCCTCCCCCCAGACGCGATCTCGAAAAAACACCCTCACACGCTCTCGACAATGCCCGCAAGAATGGTAAGCCCCCCCCGTTCTGTCAACGGGGCGATCGCGCTCTTCTTGCACCACCCCCGCTCAACCCCAGCTCGCAACCCCTGCTCCATGCCCTGCATGGACTGCCCCCCGGCGCCCCGCTGACCGACCCCGCTCACCCCCTCAGGCCAAGGCCGCAGGCCACCAGCAGGGCGTCGATCAGCGCCTCTTGAGGCGAGAGCCAGGGCTTGAGGCGCATGATCCGGGGCACCTCGACGCCCTGCCAGGTCTGCGCCCAGGCTGGCGGCGGCGCGCCGTCGAGCGAGATCACCCCGATGGCCTTGCCCCAGGCCACCGCGCAGCCAAACTCGAAGGCGCAGAAGGTCGAGGCCCGCGATCCCGGCGAGCCGACGAAGACGAAGAGCTCGCACCCCTCCAGCGCCCCCCGCAGCGTCTCAAACCACGCCGAGCCGGCCGGGATCGAGTCCACGCAGACGAAGACCTCCCTCCCCAGCGCCCGACGCAGATAGTCGATCGCGGGCATCAGCGCGGCCTCGTCCACCGCCGCGTGCGACAAGAAGATCCGCGAGGCCGCCTCGCCGCCCACGACGCCCGCGCCAACCAGCCTGGCCACGCCGGGCGGGCGCTCCAGCGCCTCGGCCACCCGCCGCCAGAGCCCCTCGACGGGCTCGGCCTCGACGCAGTCCACTGCCTCGACCCGCCCTCTGAGCGCCAGGGGCACACCTTCGGCGGCGACGTCGATCGCCACGACCCGCCAGCGCCCCGCGGCGACGCCGACCAGCGCCGCCTCCAGCACATCGCCGTCCCCGCCATCCGTCAGGACCACGGCCTCGACGGCCTGGATCGGCACCGACCCCGACGCGACCCCGCCGAGGCCGTGAGCGAGCTGCTCGGCGAGGTTGCGCAGGTGCGGACCGGCGACGAAGACGCGCGCTTCGATCGGGGCGCCGGTCGCCGCGCAAGACCAGCCCTCGACGTCGTGGCTGCCATCACACAGCGGGAAGCGCGCCGAGCGCCCGCACACACACCGCCTGCCCCCCATCGCGACCCCCTCCTTGAAATGCGCCGCCGCCTTTGACGCGGACCAGCCTCCTGGGTCAGAACAATGCGCGTCGACAACCCAAGGAGGAAAGCATGAGCGCCATCGACTATTCAACCCGACTCCAGACCCTCTCCGGCCAGCAACGCGACCTGAGCGCCTACCAGGGCCGCGCGCTGCTCATCGTCAACACCGCCAGCCAGTGCGGCCTGACGCCCCATTACAAGGGCCTGGAGCAGCTCTCGCAGCGCTTTGCCGACCAGGGCCTGTCCGTGCTCGGCTTCCCCGGCAACCAGTTCGGCGAGCAGGAGCCCGGCGACGCGGCTCAGATCACCGAGTTCTGCGAGCTCAATTACGGCGTCACCTTCGACATGTTCGCCAAGATCGAGGTCAACGGCCCCGACACCCACCCCCTCTATGCCCAGCTCAAGGCCGCCTTCCCCGGCGACATCGGCTGGAACTTCGCCAAGGTCCTCGTCGGCCGCGACGGCACCGTCCTCAAACGCTACTCCCCGACCACCTCCCCCGACACCCTCACCGACGACATCGAGGCCGCCCTCTCCTGATCCCCTCCCCTCGCCCTGGGCGACCTCGACCCGCCCGTGGGGCTCCGCCCCACACCCCGCCATGGGCCAGCGGCCCCTGGACCCCTCTTTTCCCGTGCAACACGGGAAAAGAGGGGTCCAGGGGCCGCTGGCCCATGGCGGGGGTTCGGGGGCGGCGCCCCCGTCAAGCCGGGATCGCCGAGGGCGGTGGAGGTAGAGAGAGGCGATCGCGAGGGGGATAAGGAGGAAGAAGATGAAAGAGCGCCGAGAAGAAGCGGGTCGGGTCGTCGCCTTGTGCGTGATGTCGTTCTTCGGGCTGATGAGCTACGCCTTCTCGCGGTCGACGATCGAGTCGATGTTGACGGACGCCTACGGGAAGGACGGGCTGCTCAACGCCTGGCTGATGATGGCGGCGGCGGCCTTCGTCGTCGTGACGCTCTACAACCGGCTGGCCGAGCGGATGGCGCCGATCAGGCTCTTTGGCGGCTCGATGGGGGTGACGCTGGGGCTGCTGCTGGCCCTGATGGCCATGGATCGGGCCGAGGTCCCCGGGACGCCCTACCTGCTCTTCGTGTGGAAGGATCTCTACATCGTCTTCCTCGTGGAGATCTTCTGGACCTACGCCAACAGCGTCTACCCGCCGAAGCAGGCCCGCTGGGCCTACGGGCTCTTCCTGATGATGGGGTCGCTCGGCGGCATGCTCGGCAACCTGATCGTCGCGCCGGTCGCGGCGCGCTGGGGGGCCGAGTCGGTCCTGTGGCTGGTCTTCCCCGCTCTGCTGATCGCGTGGGCGGCCTGCGTGGTCGTCGACCGCAAGATCAAGGGCGTGGGCCCCAGGAAAGGGGACGAGCAGCGCGCCGGGGGCTTCCTCGAGGGCCTGCGGGTGCTGGCGGGCAGCCGCTACATGGTGCTGCTCTTCGTCCTGATCATGGCCACCCAGGTGGCCATCACCCTGATCGATTACGAGTACAACGCCGCGCTGCTCGAAGCCTACCCCGACAAGGACCTCCGCGCCGGGGTCGGCGGCCAGGTCTACGCCGCGATCGACATCTGCGCCCTGGCCCTCCAGCTCCTGACCGGGCCCATCCTCGCGGCGGTCGGGATCCCGCGCACGCTGCTGGGCATCCCGCTGGTGCTCGCCGGCGCCGTGTCGCTCTTCGTCGCCGCGCCCCAGTTCCTGACCATGGCCGTCGCCAAGGTGGCCAGCAAGTGCTTTGACTACTCGCTCTTCCGCGCCGCCAAGGAGATCCTCTACATCCCCCTCTCCCCCCTGGAGCGCGTCCAGGGCAAGGCCGTCGTGGACATCCTGGCCTACCGGATCACCAAGGGCGCCGTGACCCTCTTCCTCAAGGGCGCCCTGGCCTTGATCGCCCTCCCCACCCTCATCATGGGCCTGACGCTCTTCGTCATCGGCGGCTGGATCCTGGTCACCCACCTCCTGCTCAAGGCCCACCGACGCCGCCTCGCCGAGGACGCGGACGCGGTCGCCGCCGCTGCCTGAAATTGTTTGCCGGGACGCAGACAATATGAGACAAACGTTCTGCATTACTCGCCATCAAAGACGCCCAGGACGGCGTGAACTCGACGGCGAGCCTCGCCTTAACGCGCCCTGGACACGGAGCACGCCATGGAACGGCACCCGAACCCATCCCCTGAACGCGACAGACTCGACGCCGCCCTCAAGGCCACCTGCGACCTCCACAAGGTGATCTGCGAGCGCTTCGGACCCCGCAGCCCTCAAGCCGAGGCCTCCCGCGAGGCCCTCGCCGCGCTGGGCTGCCTCCAGAGCGAGCTCGACGAGGCCCATGAGCCCACCTGGCCCATGGCCGAGTCCATCTTCGCCTCACCCCTGGACGTGGCGCTGAACCGCGGACTCGCCCGCGCCCGCCAGCAGGCCCGCACACGACCTCCCCAAGCCCTGACCCTCAACCACCGCTTCAAGATCTCCTTCGGGGATCAAAAGGAGGACAACCTCCTGACCCTGCGCGAGCAGAGCATGACGCGATCGCTGCACGCCCTCCGGAGCATGCTCCACCGCAGCACCGCTCAGGACGACTGACCCCGAACCGTCAGCTTCCCTTGAGGCTCCAGCAACAGCCCCTCGCTCAACTCCGCGTGCGACAGCACGCGCACCGAAGGCTGACGACGGGCCAGGATCGCGCGCAGGTGCCGCCGCACGTCCGGCGCCGTCAACACCACCGACCCCGGCCCCAGCGGCCCCGCCGCCGCCTCAATCTGCCGACTCAGCTCCGGCGACAGCGACAGGTAGGGGCCGCGTGGACCCTCGCGCACCGACGAACGGACCATCTCCTCGATCTCTCGATCCACCAGGAAGACCTCCAGCCGACCACCCTCCGGCGCCGCCGCGTGCGTGATCGCCCGCTTGAGCGCCTCCCGCGCGACCTCGATCAGCGCCTCGGGCGCCTTCGTCCGAGGGGCGTGCTGGGCCAGCGCCCCCAGGATCGCCCTCAGCTGCCTCACCGGCACCCCCTCTTGCACCAGCCCCCGCAACACCACGCTCAACTCCGACAGCGTCAACAGCCGCGGCACCACGGCCTCCACGTCCGCAGGCACCTCCTCGCGCAGGCCGTCGAGCATGCGCTGGACCTCCTGGAGCCCCACGAAGCCCTCCAGGTTCGCCTCGACGCACGCGCCAAGAACCTCCACCGCGCCCTCGACCCCCTCGGACACCTCGCCGCGCCACGCCGGGATCTCGTCGAGCAACACGACGATCTCGTCACCAACGCCCTCGACGACGCTGACCAGGCGCCTCGGGACCATCACCCCCGTCCGGCGCCAGATCGCCTCGGCACGCTCCGACCACAAGACCCCAAGCCGCTCCAACCCCGACTCGCCGAAGCCCGCCGCCGCCCCTGAGCCCACCCTGAGCGACAAGGGCGCCGGGATCGACGGGCTCGACGGCGCCGCCGCGCTGGCCTCCGCGAACCGAGCGGCCCGAGCCTCCCGGCGGGCGAAGAAGGCCAGCCCGCTGAGCAACCCGGCCACGGCCAGGAAGGGCAGGAGGGGCAGGCCAGGGACCAGCGCCAGGACCACAAGCAGCGCGGCGGCGATGGCCAGCGCACGCGGGCGAGCCAGGAGCTGATCGGCGATCTGATGGGCCAGGTGGGGGCTGCCCTCGGCCGCGACGCGGGTGACCGCAATGCCGGCCGCCGTGGCGGTCAGCAGCGCGGGGATCTGGCTCACCAGGCCGTCGCCGATGGTCAACAGCGCATAGGTCGAGGCCGCCTCGGCCAGCGACATCCCCCGCTGCAGCACCCCGATGGCGAGCCCCGCGCTGATGTTGACGACGATGATGACGAGGCCGGCCACCGCGTCTCCCTTGACGAACTTCATCGCGCCGTCCATCGCGCCGGAGAGCTGGGACTCGCGCTGGAGGGCCGCCCGG
>SXGT01525011.1_pt1 | contig 65400 bp, 62 predicted proteins | sample 3176221 | NCBI WGS metagenome assembly SXGT01 (sample SAMN11356862, study PRJNA531348) | freshwater metagenome | isolation source: freshwater sample F1-120 | place: China: Fuxian Lake, Yuxi | collected 2017-12-25
GTCACGCGGGCATCGGCGTACAGACGTGCGATCGGATACTCCAGCATGTACCCGTACCCGCCATACAGTTGCAAGCACGCGTCGACCACTCGCCCCTGTAGTTCGGTACAGAATAACTTGACCTTCGCGGCATCGACGGCGGTCAGCTCACCTCGATCATGATCTTCGAGCGCCCGGTCAACGAGCGCCTGCCCGGCCTCGATGTCCGTTGCGCAGCCCGCCAGTACGAACTTGGTGTTCTGCATCGAGGACAACGGCTTTCCGAAAACCGTTCTTTCTCTTACATAATCGATCGTGGAGGTCAGTGCCGCTGTCGCTGCAGCTTGCGAGCCGACCGCGATGGACAGGCGTTCCTGTGCCAGATTGTGGCCGAGGTATTGGAAAGCACGCCCCTCCTCGCCGAGGAGGTTCTCCACCGGCACCGAGACGTTGTCGAAGTGCAGCTCAGTCGTGTCTTGGGCCTTCAGTCCGAGCTTCGCCAGGTTGCGTACAACTGCGTAGCCCTCCGCAGCTGCGTCGACGACCAGTATGCTGAGCCCGGCACGGCGATCCTTCTCGTCGACAGACGACGTCCGCGCCACGACGAGGATCAAGTCGGCGTTGACGCCACCGGTGATAAATGTCTTTGATCCGTTCAAGATGAAGCGATCGCCGTCGCGTACGGCGGTCGTCGTGATTCCCGCCAAGTCGGATCCGGTGCCGGGCTCGGTCATGGCGATCGCGGTCAGCAGATCGCCGGTCGCCGCGCCGGGAAGCCAGCGTCGCTTCTGCTCATCTGTGCAGTAGCTCAGCAAGTAAGGCAGCACGATGTCCATGTGGACGCGTAGTGATCCCAAGCCCACCTTGGCGCCCAACGTCTCTTCGGTGAGCACGGCACTGTACTTGTAACTTCGTTCGCCGCTGCCACCGTACTCTGCAGGAATCTGGATACCCAGGATGCCCAGTTCGCCTAGTCGTTTGTAAAACTGCCGCGGCGGAGCACCCTGCTGCTCCCATTCCTCGTAATGGGGCACGACCTCGCGGGCAACGAACTGCCGGGCCATCTGACGGAATGCCTCATGCTCATCGGTAAACACAGTCCGTCTCACGAGCTGACCTCCCTGGGAGATATACAAATCGGGCGCGTATACATCAACGAGCCGCCATCCGGTTGCCGCCATCGAGACGTACGGTCTCTCCGTTGAGGTAAGGGTTCTCGATGATGCAGGCCGCCAGCCGTGCGTATTCATCTGGAATACCCAGGCGTTTCGGGTGCGGGACGGTTGCGCTCAACGACTCGCGAACATCGGCAGACAGGCCACTAAGCATCGGCGTATCCATGAGACCGGGCGCAATCGTGCAGACGCGAATGAGTTTTGACGCTAGGTCCCTCGCGGCACAGATGGTCAACCCAGCGACACCGGCCTTAGATGCCGCGTAACCGGCTTGGCCGATCTGGCCTTCGAAGGCCGCTATGGAAGCAGTCAGCACGATAACCCCGCGCTCGTCGTCAACGGGCGGATTGGCCGCCATGGCAGCCGCAGCGGAACTGGCGACGTGGAATGAGCCGATAAGATTAGTCTCGACGATAGCGGCAAAACGCTTCGCGTCACCGGCCTGTCCGTCCTTACCCACCAGCCGTACGGGTCCGCCGCGGCCAGCGGTATGCACCACAGCGCGCAACGGTGCCGACTCGCCGGCAAGAGCCACCGCTGCAGCAACCTGCTCGGCGTCGGTGACATCGCAAGACACGAAGCGGGTGGCGCTTCCGAGCTCCACGCATGCCCGAGCACCTTCGGTGGCGTTCAGGTCTGCGATTGTCACAGCCGCACCGCGCTGTGCCAGTCGCCATGCGGTGGCCAGGCCCAAACCGGACGCTCCGCCGGTGATCAGCACTGACTGACCAGAGATATCCATGAACATGCCTCGCTTCTTGCGTACGACTCGTTGCCCGAACCGTCTACATCTGGGTTACCGGACGCACAGAATTTATGCTCAATTAATTCAAGCCGTCAAGCCCATGAGCAGCAGTGGCGACATAGGTCACAAGGCGCCAAGGCGCGGTGTACGTAGTCGAACATTCCTGATGTTCAATGATTTTATCGGCTAAACGTCAGCTTCGGCGCTCTGCTCAGGCCGCGTCGAACGCTTAGTCACACCGATCGGCTCTGCTCTAGACCGATGCCGCCTTGACACTTTTTTTAATACCGTTTAAGTTGTGGACGGTTGCGGACCCGGCCCGTGGTCGGCGACCGCAACCTGCACAACTCGGGCAGATGAAGGGATACATTCGTGGTACGCGAGCTGACCAAAGACCAGACCGAGTTGCGAGATCGCGCTTTCGAAGCCGGCTTGTCACTTCGCGATCAGGTAGCCGAGTGGGACCGCACAAACAGTGTTCCGTACCAAAAGGTGGTCGACCACATCGCCGACCACGGACTGCTCGGACTCGCGATGCCCGCAAAATACGGCGGTCAAGGGAAGTCCACGGCGGACTACTTCTTGGTGGTCGAGGCGCTGTTCCGCAGTTCCCAATTCTGGGTGGTCGGCGAACCTGTGTTCGCGACGACGGGCCCCGGACCGACCATGCTCTTGCTTGCCGAGCGCGAAGAGACCAGGCAGAAGTATCTGCCCGACATCGTGCGCGGGACTCGCCAGTGCGCCATCGCGCTGACCGAACCGGACTTCGGTTCGGATCTGACGTCCCTGGAGACGTCCGCCGTTCGGGACGGTGACGACTACATCATCAACGGTTCCAAGAGTTACGTAACCGGCGCCGTTGAGAACGATCTGTACGCGGTCTTCACCCGCTTCGATGGTATCCCCGGGCACAAAGGTATCGGTGCAGTTCTGATCGAAGCCGGTACACCGGGCTTCACGATTGAAGCGGGACCGGAGTTTCTTGGCTGCCGCGGAGTTCCGCACGGAAACCTGACGATCGAGAACGTGCGGATCCCGTCGGAGAACGTCATCCTCGGGGCAGGCAACTTCGGAACACTGATGACAGCGTTCAATGTCGAACGGCTACACAACTGCGCTTTCAACCTCGGCATGGCACAGTCCGCGTACGACGAAGCGGTCAAATTTGTGGAGAAGCGCGAGGCATTCGGTCGCAAAGTGGTTGAGTTCCAATCGGTTTACCACACGCTGGTCGACATGTGGACTGATATCGAGGCATTGCGCGCCCTTGCATGGAACGCTGCTGACTCGGCAATAGACGGAAACTTCCCCAAAGGCTTGGATACGACCATTGCCAAACTCTTTGGGGCACGGGTGACATCGCAAATTACCCTGAAAAGCCTGGAACTTCATGGCGGGTATGGTGCGACCTTGGACTATCCGATCCAGCGCATTCACCGCGACGTCGTATCAACGATCGTCGCGGGCGGAAGCCCGCTCGTGCTGAGGAACTCCATAGCCGCACAGATCCTCCCCGATCAGCGACTGTCTCAACGGCGTTAACCTATGCATGCACCCGCCGTCACCACAGATCGCCAGCCCAGCAAGGAGATGACATGAACGAGGTTGGTCCACCGCACGCCCTGGTGGCCGGGGGCTCCGGCGGCATCGGTCGCGCGATTGCGCGATCGCTGGCCGAAGCGGGGTGGGACGTCTCGCTCACTTACCGCGGCAACGAGCAGGCTGCCCAGCAAACTGCTGGTCTGGTACGTAAAGCAGGACAGACTGCGCGGGTGCACCAACTGGAGTTAACCGACGCCAACGCTGCGCGCGAAGTTGTCGATGCCGCGGCCGCCGCCGCTCCGCTGTCCGCAGTCGTCTATGCGGCCGGACCGCACATCCCGATGCGGTTCATCTCCGATCTGACCGCAGAAGAGTTCGCCTCAGTCATCGATCAGGACCTCAAAGGCTCTTTCAACTTCCTGCGGCCGGCACTTCCCCACCTGCGGCAGACAAAGGGTTCGGTGTTGTCGATCGTGACCCCGGTAATTTCCCGCTACACCCGGATGGACCTCATGTCCGTCACCCCGAAGGCCGCCATTCAGGCAATCACGCGCGGAATCGCTGCCGAGGAGGGTCGATACGGGGTCCGCGCCAACGCAATCGGCGTAGGAGTGATCGAGGGTGAGGGCATGTGGGACGAGCTCATCGCACGGGGAGACTTCACCGAAGCCGGACTGCGTAAGGCGCTTGCCGACACGGCGCTCAAGCGATTCGGCCGCGTCGAGGATATCGCGCAGGCTGCTGAATTCCTGCTGTCCGAACGCGCTTCCTGGATAACCGGCCAGACGTTGTACGTTGACGGCGGTTACAGCATCTAGCCTGGGTGTCTCGACGTGTGGTCGTGGGTGCTCGATTGCACTCACGACCACACGTTTCTGTCCATGGGCGGGTCAACGACCCTGATGGCACCGGGATCACCGCACCAATAGACGTGTGACACCGGTACACCGGTGCCGCGATCAGGGGATGTGCCCCAATTCGATCGGGTCGGCTCTACCCGCACCGCCCCGAGGCCGACGCGTGCACTTTGCCACCTCCCGACACCACCACGATGTCGAAGCGCGCGTCGCCTTTCGGAGTTGCGTCAACTCTGATCGGATCGCCGAGGAATACCGGATGTTGAAGGCAGAATTCGAAATCTGAAATGGCACGCTTCGAGTTGACCCGCACCACCTCGGTCATGAGAACCGCTATCAAAGGTCCATGTACCACCAACGCGGGAAATCCTTCAACTTCGGTGGTGTAGTCCCGATCATAGTGAATGCGTTGCGAATCGGAGGTAAGAGCACTGAAACGGAACAGCACATCCGGACCCAGGGATACCGCCATCTGCCAGGGGGCATGTGACGGCTCTGCGGCGCCCGATGCTCCTGTCTCCACTGTGGGGAATCGGCATTTGCAGCGATAGACCAGGTCCTGTTCTTCTACCAGCACGTCCCGGTAACCCTGCTGATACTCGTGTCGAACAGTGACCAAGAGCAGTTCGCCACTTCGGCCTCGACTGATGTTGGTCCGAATTATCTTCGAGACTCTTTGGGCCGGCTCACCCAGCCGAAGCCCCCCATCTGCTGCCTTTACGCACCCCCCGACCACCATCCGCTGAACGTTTGGAATGGGCGGTGAAAAATCACCGTCGCGTGGAGTCGAGCGCGCATGTCTTAGGCCAGTCCAGGAAATAGGTCCAGTGCCACAACAGCGGCAGCAAGTCACCCGAAGGCAGGGGCCAGTCGAGGTCCAGAGTCGAAGCAAGTCCTTTAGCGGCAGCCGGATTCATCTCGTCGCAGGTCTTGCGAGCTACTGGGTTCCATTCGGCGACCAGACTCTGCCAGTCGTGGTCAACAGTCGATTCCAGCATGATGCCTCTTTCGCAATCGTCCGAAGAGAGTCAGGGCAGCCCAGGGCCCTCGAGAAGTTCGCTCTCACGCGTTGTTGTCGCTCCCTGGCTGATCTTCCCTGAGACTATGGCTGCAAGATCTCACGAGCCGCCCGCTCACCTATCATCATCGTCGCGGCATTTGTATTGCCGGAGGTGATCTGGGGCATCACCGACGCGTCGCTGATGCGGAGCCCCTCGATCCCACGCACCCTGAGTTGCGGGTCCACCACGGCATCATCACCTGAGCCCATGGCGCACGTACCCACCGGGTGAGATCCGTACGTAGTGCTCCGACGTAGAAATTCCAACCAGTCCTCGTCGGAAGTACAGGCGCGCTCCGGTTCGAATAATCCGTCAACAAAGTCGTCGAATGCCGGATCAGCCATGATACGACGCGTCTCCCGAACGCCGGCCATGAAATCTCGGGTGTCTTCCGGCGTTCCCAGAAGATGGTGCTCGATTCGGGGACCGGCAAGGGGGTCGCGGGACTGCAGTTGCACGCTGCCGCGGTACCGGGGATGGAGAAAGACTGTGGTTGTTTGCAGTCCGGGCTGACGCGTCGGGAGTATCTTTATCGAGCCATCTTCCTTCAGTGTCTTTTCGGTGGAAAAACAGCCGAAACCGATCTGAATATCGGGTGCTTCCAACGACTCTGACGTCTTGTGCAACACCTGCATCTGGTAGATGCACGCTGCCAAGATGCCGGTGCGCTTGGTCGCATACTCGTACACGGCGCTTGCTGCACCGAAGGGCCCCATACTGTTGGCCGTGGGCACCTTCGAAACCCAGCGCAACATGATGGCGGGGTGCTCCTGCAGATTGGCGCCTACTCCGGGCACATCCACTCGGATATCCATACCGAGGTCGATGAGGTGGTCGCGAGGGCCGATCCCCGCTAGCAGCAACAGTTTTGGGGTCGCCAGCGTGCCCCCGGCAAGGACTATCTCGCCGTCTGCATAGACCCGGTGAATCTGACCATGGCGTAGATATTCCGCGCCGATTGCGCGGTTTCCCGCGAAGAGCAGTTTGGTGACTGTCGACTTGGTGCGAACCGTCGGCGGCGTGTGGGACAGATTTCTCAAGTATTCGCGTGATGCGTGCGACCGCACACCGCGACGCTGGTTCACCTGAACGTGACTCACGCCTAGTTGGCTCTCCCCGTTGTAATCCGTGGTGAACTGGTGGCCGCGGTGTTGCGCCGCCGCCAAGAAGGCTTCGGTGGCGACATGCCGGACGGATTGGTAGTCCACCGACACGGGTCCGGCGTTCCCGCGGAAGGAGCTCTGCTCCCCCGCCCACGACTCCATTCGACGGAAGTCGGGCAGCACCGATGCGTAGTCCCACCCCGTGGCGCCCGACGCAGCCCATCCATCGAAATCGGTCGGGTTGCCACGCACAAAGACGGTCGCGTTGATGGAACCGCCACCTCCGACGATCCGCCCCGCCGGCCACGATTGGCGTAGGCCGTGTCGGGTCGGATCGGGTTCAGCAGCGTACTTCCAATTTGCCGTTTCATAGGTAACGGGCAGACCCGCCGGAATGAGCACATCCGGCCGACGGTCGGACCCACCGGCCTCCAGGACAAGAACGCGTGCACCTGATTCTGCCAGCCGGCCAGCCACCGTGCTTCCGCCCGATCCTGCGCCAACTACGATGTAGTCGAAGTATTCGTTGCTCATTGGGAACCAACCCTTTCGTCGATCGGCGCCGTCAGTCTGATTTGGTCCGAAAAGCCACTGTTGATTTCGGTTACCACCGCGCGCCGCTGCCCGGAACGCGCTTACCTGGACTGTTCGCTTGACGCCAGATCCCGGCCGATGATCTCTTTCATGATCTCGGTGGTGCCGCCGTAAATCGTCTGGATCCGGGTATCGACGTAGGCCCGGGCCACCGGGTATTCCATCATGTAGCCGTATCCTCCGTGCAGCTGAACGCATTGGTCGACAACACGCTTCTGCAGTTCAGTGGTCCACCACTTGCCCTTGGCAGCATCCACCGGTGTCAAACGCTGATTGTTGTAGTCAACAAGCTGTTTGTCGACGTAGGTTTGTGCGATGTCCAGTTCGGTTGCCATCTCAGCCAAGGCGAATCGCGTGGCCTGAAAATCGCCGATGAACTGCTTGAAGGCGCGCCGCTGGAAGCAATATTGCACGGTGAGGTCGAAGATTGATCGGGCATCTGCCACAGCGGTGATACTCGTGCCCAACCGCTCCCGCGGCAGGTGAGACATCATGTGATGCAGACCCCGACCTTCTTGACCGAGAAGGTGGATGTCGTCGAGAACCACGTCGTCGAAGAAGAGTTCACCGGTGTCCTGCGACCGCAATCCCACCTTGTCGAGTTTCTTGCCGCGGGTGAAACCCTCCATCCCGTCCTCGACCACGAACAGACTCAGCCCCTGCTTCTCGCTGTTCCCACCCTCGGTACGTGCGGCGACGATGACAACATCAGACGTCAAGGCGTGAGTGATAAATGTCTTCGCGCCATTGAGCACCCACCGCTGGCCGTCGCGAACTGCTGTAGTGCGAATCCCCCGAAGGTCACTCCCGGCGCCGGGCTCCGTCATCGCGAGCGCGCCGATCAGGTCGCCAGTCGCAAAGCGAGGAATCCACCGGGCCAACTGGGCCTCGGTGCCAAGATCGAGCAAGTAATAAAGCACCAGATCGTCTTGGTTGCTGAAGCTGATGCTCAAGGAGGTGGCCCGAGCGGTGGCCATCTCCTCGCATACCACGCTGCGATAGCGGTAGTCAGAGACTTCTGGACCGCCGAATCGCTGGGGCACCTCCAGGCCGTAGACGCCGGCCGCGACTGCCGACTTGAACACAGATCGGTCGATGACCCCGGCCTTCTCCCACTCCTCGTACTTAGGAGTGACCTCGCGCGCGATGAACTCACGAACCGTTTCACGGTAAAGCTGATGTTCTTCGTCGTAGATGTCGCGTTGCATGGGTGTCAATCTCCCTGTGTTGCGTCCTCGCGCGCGGCAAATGATGTTTCCTTGGCGCGCTACCACCTCCGACGGTGGTCGATTCTAAGTTTTTAATCGATATTAAGTTAAACCAACATGACTGACCCGTCAACCGTGTTCAGCGGTGTCGCGCAAGTGTGCAAACGGAGCCTTCGGCACCGCGCGCTGAGTGAAAGTCCCTGTCCGAGAGTGCGTGTCGGAAAGGGGGTTGCCTGCATCACACCTGATGTGTACGGTGACGGACAGCCGTTATGTACACATCAGAGTACACATATTTGGAGCTTAAGGAGACGAGCAGCGTGGCAAAGAGTCCGCAGGAGATCCTGGACAATCTCGACCTCTTCGACCCCGAACAAGGCGAGCACTGGACCGAGGCGCTTGCTTTGGCGCGCCAGGAGTGCCCGGTCGTGCGCACAGAAGCCGACGGCGGTTATTACCTCGTCACCCGGTACGACGACGTACGCAGCATATGCGAGCGTCCACAGGACTTCTCCAATGCGAAACCGTCGGTCCGAACCCTGGGCTTGGACAATGTACGACTCGTGCCGCTGGACGCAGATCCCCCGTTGCACCGCGACTTCCGCAAGATTCTGAACAAGTACTTCGCACTGTCACAGGTTCGTCGCCACGAGCCCAAGATGCGGGAGATCTGCCAGAAGCAGCTCCAAAAGATCGTGGCATCTGAAAAATTCGATTTCGTCAGCGATTACGCGGTACCCCTTACCGCCGGCGTGCTTGCCAACATCATCTTCACCAACGAGACCGAAGAGTTCATGCTCAAGGCAGTCGCCATCGTCGAGAAGGTCGCCGCAGACCTGTCCCCAGAAGCCTTCATGGAGCTGGGCATGATGGCGGCCGAAGCACTGATGCGCGCAGAGCAAGGACCTGCCGACGAGGACAACATCCTGAGCGTCATCGCCAGTGCAACGATCGACGGTGGCCGGCCCTTGACGTTTGAGGAGCGACTCGGCATTGTCGCTGCACTATTGGCAGGTGGTCTCGATACGACGCGTAGCGCGATGGCCAACATTGCCTATCACCTTGCAACCATGCCGGAGCTTGAGGATCGGCTGCGCGATCCAGATTGGGTCAAGAACGATCTCGACGAGTTCCTCCGTCTGCAGCCAACCGTCAGCTTCATGGCTCGTACGGCCATTCACGACACAACAGTCGGCGATCAGGAACTGAAGGCAGGAGATCGCGTCGTGCTTTCATACCTGTCGGCAAATCGCGACATCACACGATTCGACGATCCTGATCAACTGGCCTTCGGTGCCGACCGCAAAGCTTCGGCGTCTTTCGGGTTCGGTATTCACCGTTGCCTGGGACAGCACCTGGCCAAACTGCAGATTCAGGTCGGCTTCGAAGAGCTGCTCGCGCAACTGACCAATGTGCGCGTCGAGCCGGGGTACGAGATCGAGCGTCAGGTCGGAATGAGCGCTGGAGCTCCCGAGCATCTATCACTCGTCTTCGAACGTCGATGACAAGCGAAGTCGTGTGCGGCAGGAGCGAGTCGCTATGCGGGTAATCATAGACAAACGCCAATGCCAAGGTCTCGGCATGTGCGAGGTGGAAGCACCCGAATTCTTCGAGGTGGCCGACGACGGTCACTCCGCGCTACTTCGCGAGCCCGAAGAGTTCGACCGTCGCCTCATGGAAGCTGCGGAGTCCGGTTGCCCTGTACATGCCATATCGATCAGCGACGAATGACTTGACCCTCGCGTTGTCACGCCACGGCGTGGCCTCGTCGATTGAACACCGCTCGAGCCTGGCCACGCCGGTGGCCTTGCCCGAGGCTATTTGGAGGAGCACAAATGCTCGAGACGTGTGTAGGCATGTTCCCCGATCGGCACGTGCCGGTCTCGATGCTCAGAGAGCAGTGCAAGGTCCTGGAAACACATCCTGGGGTGGACGGCGTGCTGCTTCCGGACCAACTGGCCAGCTTTGTGCCTCAGCAACTCTGGAAGCCCGAATACACGCCGATGGCGGAGTTGATAGGCGATCCTGACTCGCTCCACGACGCCTTTTCCTTGGCTGGATACGTCGCCGCTGTAGCACCGTCGCTGAAGCTGAATCTCACCACCGACGCCGTGCGTCGGCCGCCGGCGGAACTGGTGCAATCGTTGCTGACTCTCTCAGCACTTTCGGAAAGCAACGTCAACATCCAGATCGGCGGCGGCGAATACAAGCAGACGCAGCCGTTCGGACACCCGACCAATCAGGGAATGTCCCGCCTCAGTGATGTCCTCCAGATCTATCGCCGCTTCATGGACTCGGACGAGCCCTTCGACTTCGAGGGTCGGCGTTGGAATTTGAAGCAGGCCTATCTCGGTGGAGCGAAACAGTTCCGCCCGGAGGTATGGGGACTGGGCGCCGGACCGATGCTCCTCGATCATGTCACGTCGTGGGCGGACGGCCTGGCCACTTCAGTGCCGTCCGCCTTCGCCAGCCCCGACCGCGTGGGCACTGCGATTGCCGGAATCCGCAAACAGCTGGAAAAGAAGGGTCGCGACCCCGAGAAGTTCCGCATCGGCCTGTGGTTCTCCGTGCTTCTTCACGAGGACGATACTCAGCTTGAGCGCGCCTTCAACAATCCTTTGGTCAAGTTCGTCAGCGGCGCCATGGGCCGCATCGACACCCGGTTGTGGCACGAGGAGGGACTCGGCCTTCCCTTTCCGGATGGGTGGACCTACTTCAAAGACCTCATGCCCTACGGCATGAAGGACTCCCTGGTCGACGACATCGTGGCGGCCGTAACGCCGAAGCACATGGAGCGCGCTTGGCTACTGGGCAGCCCAGAGGACGTCGCCAAACAGGTCCAGCCATATCTGGAGGCCGGCGTCGATTGGGTGATGGCCATCGACTACCGTCCCGTCGTCGGCGCGCCGGAGGACGCTGCGGCGGCAGCGACTCGCGGCGCCGATCTGTGCGCCGCGATCAAGAGGCTGGACGGCGTATAACCATGTCGACGATCCTCCCCCACCTCGCCGTCGACCCGGGGTGGCTCACCGAGCAACTGATCGCCCGCGGATGCCTCGAAGCGGACAATGAGGTCCGCGAAGTCACCATGGAGCAGATGGCATTCATCGGGTCGACCTCGGATATGGCCCGGGCCCGGCTTGCCTATCGTACAAGCGCTCCTGCGGCCCCCAATTCGGTGATCGTCAAGACGCGTGGGCGCGACGACGCAAGAGTGCAGCTGGACGCTCTGCTAGGACTCTTCGATCGAGAGGCCTACTTTTACAACGAGCTCGCCCCGCGCCTTCCACTCCGAACTCCGCGTGCCTTCGGCATCGGCGACGGACATGCGACCCAGCTTGTTCTGGAGGACCTCGGGGGCCTACGTACCGGCGACCAGTCGAAGGATTTGGCGCTAGCGGATGCCGAGAGATGTGTCGACGCACTGGCCGATCTGCATTCTGCCTCGTGGGATTCTGCCGACCTCGATGACCCGCGGCTCATGCGTCCGCAGAGTCCGGACCTGGCGCAGGTCAACGCCGGATTGATGGCCAGCGGAGTACAGGTGGCACGTTCGATTCTCGCTGACGAGTTCCCACGTTCCGCCCTGGACCGGATACCGGAGGATCCGGACGAGTGGTCCGCGATGCTTGTTCAGCTCGGCAAAGGCCCGCTGACCCTGATCCAGAATGACTGCCGAGCCGACAACTTATTTTTTGCGTCCGACGGAGAACCTGTGTTTGTCGATTGGCAGATCGCGTCGGCCGCCCGCGCCAGTCAGGACCTCGCCAATCTGTTGGCCGGCAGCCTCTCCGGGAACGATTTGACCCACGGCGTCCCCGGTCTTCTGTCTCGGTACCACACACGCCTAATTGCCAACGGCGTCAACGGGTACACCTTCGACGATTTGTACGGACATTACCGACAGAGTGTGGTCTGGCCGCTGGGTCAGGGACTGTTCCTCCTCGGGATGTCGGAGGCAACCGACGGCCGAGGTGTAGGGCGCCGGATCGTCCGGCGGGCCCTCGGACACGCAATCGAACTGAATTCATTCGCAGCGTTCGGCACTACTGCCACAACGGCTTCCGTGACCAACTTTGTAGATGGAGGCCGTCGTGACTGACTCCCTGAGCTATGCAGCCGAGGCTGCTGTTATCAACGATCTGAGCGCTTACATGATCGCCGGCCGCGTTCGAGCAGCGCCAGACCCTCGATCGGAGACCTCCGGCCGAACCCCTGCGCAAGGAATCCAGGACGGCATCGAAGCTGAAAGGATTGGCTTCCGGCGAGTTTTCGTCTCGGAGCGATGGAATCTGAAGGAAAGTGCAGTGCTCCTCGGCGCAGTTGGCGCACGCACGGCCCGTATCGACTTGGGAACCGGCCTGTTCAATGCCTCTGCTCGAAATCCACTGCACGCGGCCGCTTTCGGATCGACCATGCATGCCGCTTTCGGCCCCAGATTTGTGATGGGCCTTGGCCGCGGAGACCGGTACAACCTGGAGATGGTCGGTTTGAGGGAAAGCACATTCGCAGGCCTTCGCGATTACGTGTCGATCATCCGCCGTCTGTGGAGCGGCGAGAAAGTCAGCTACGAGGGGCCGGCAGGAAAGTACCCGATGCTCGCCCTGGGGGATCTGCACGAAGGGCCTCATCCGCAGATCTGGTTCGGCACCTTCGGGCTTCCCCGGGCAGCAGAGGTCATCGCCGAGTGCATGGACGGCGTCCTACTCGTGCCCAACCTCACCCCCGACGGCACGGCTGCTGCGGTCGGGCGCATCCGTTCGGCGTGTGAACGCATCGATCGCGATCCTGATTCGGTGCGAATCGCCCAATGCGTGGTGACTGCACCCGAACTCGACGAACTCGAAACGCTGGAGATCTGCCACGCTCGCGCGCTGACATATCTGCAGACACCCAAATGGGGTGAGGCGCTGTGCAACATCAACGGATGGAGTACGGACACCCTCGATGAGATTCGAGCCCACCCGCAGCTCAAATCCCTCGATACCATCGCTGATAATCTCTATCACCGAAGCGAACTTGTCGCGCCCGCCCGTCGTATTCCAGCAGCCTGGATGAAAGAATCTTGCGCGATGGGCACCATCCCCGAGTGCGTCGACACACTTCAAGCCTTTCGGGATGCCGGGGCGCACGAAATTGTGACCTACGGCAGCACGCCAGGACAAAACGCCGATCTGGCTACAGCGTGGCGATCGCGTGCTGACAACTGAAGTTCACCGGTGCTTCTCGCGAACTGCCACGATTATCTAGGAGATAGACCCTTGTCCGCACCTTTCTCAACACGGCAAGACCTGATTCTGCCGTTGACGTCCTGCAACAGCGATGTTGCGCCTTTAGTCGGCGGCAAGGCGCTCGGTTTAGGCCAGCTTGCAGTCGCAGGATTCGACATCCCCCGCGGCTTTGTCGTCACGACACACGCTTACCGTCAAGCCGTCCTTTCGTCCGCGATCCAGAGCGAAATCGCAAGCGTGCTGGCAGAACCGCAGAGCTCGCCGGCCGACCTGGAGTTCGTGTCTCAACTACTGCGCGAACTCTTCGTCGCTGACATCGTTGATGACGAGTTACGTCACGCCATCGAGGCCGCATACCTGGAATTAGGCAGCCCCCCGGTCGCGGTGCGCTCAAGTGCCGTTGCAGAGGATCGCTCCGACGCGTCGTTTGCGGGCCAGCAGGACACCTTCCTCTGGATTCAAGGCGCCGACAGCGTTGTCGCACACGTCGTACGCTGCTGGGCGAGTTTGTTCAGCACGAGAGTTATCGGGTACCGCCAGCGGTTGGGCATTCCGCTGGAGGATGTCGCGATGGCTGTGGTGGTTCAGACGATGATCCCGGCGCGCGCAGCGGGCGTGATGATGACGCTGGATCCGGTCAGCGGTGATCGCGAGACGATTTACATCGAGTCGTCCTACGGGCTGGGCGAGGCTGTCGTCGCCGGCGAAGTGACTCCCGACGGCTTCCGTTTCGGCAAGAGCGAACTCGACATACGTGAGCGTCTAATCGGTTCGAAGCAGATCGCCTACCGTTTCGACGCCGAGGCCGGGACCGTTGTACGCGGCGAAGTGGCTATCGCCGATCGGGAGCTGCTCTCGCTGAAGGATGCTGAAGCCACGCAGTTGGCCGAACTCGGCCGCAATATCGAATCGGCCTTCGGTTACCCGGTCGACGTTGAGTGGGCCGTGGACGAGTCCACCGGCCGGATTGGTCTCCTCCAAGCTCGGCCCGAGACGGTGTGGTCGAATCGGCCGCGGTCATCCGAAGGCGTCGGCACCGCGGTTTCGACGCCAGACAACACGCCGCAACCGTCGGCGATCAACGTCGAGTCGTGGGACCCGTTGCACGCGCCCAGCGCGCCGGACCTCCACTGGAGTTCGTCAAACGTCGCCGAAGCAGTACCTGGCGTTCTGACACCGCTGAGTTGGACACTGTGGCAGCGAGTCTTGGAATTGGGCAGCCTGAACGCGCCATATCGGATGGGTATCTTCTCGAAGAACGAAGCTCGATATACATCTGATGTGAACAGACATTCCTTCCGTGCCTTTTATGGCCGTGCGGCGCTGCAGGTCGGCTACATGGGCATCATCGGCGACCGTCTTCCCGGCACGTCAAGTGAGGAGGCAGTCGAAGGAATACTGGGGCGGGTTCCCGAAGACTGGGCTTCGCACCCCACGAATCGCCGCCTACCAGTGATCGCCTGGCGCCTGCCGAGGGTGTTCTTCGGTGTGCCAGGCGAAATCCGGCAGGTTGCAGCCGATGTCGATGATTGGTATCCGCGGCATCTGAACAGGGTCTCAAGTGCTTCGACGGACACCGAGTTGGTCAGGCTCTTCGAAGACGCCGCAGCGAAATTTGAAGTGGCTGTAGGCCTACAGGTGCTGTGTCCGCTCGCCGCAATTATCCCCATCTATTCGTCGCTGGAGCGGGTTATCAAGCAACGGGGCGCCGGTGATATCGGAAAGCTCAGCGGCTTTGGCGGTGCGGAAGTGACCGGATTGGTCACCGATGTATGGCGCGCGTCCCGCGGCGAGCTCCCCGTCGCCGACGTTCTGGCACGCATCGGATTCCATGGTCCGCTGGAGGGCGAAATGTCCAGTCGAGTATGGCGAGAAGATCCGACACCGCTGCGCGATCTCATCGCGGCCTATGCCGAGCAGGACGACGCCCTGGATCCGCGCCGTAAGGCGGTCGAACATGCGAAAGCAGCCCGATCATCGGAAGCGGAACTCTTGGCAGTGACTCCCCCGCTGCAGCGGCCGTTGGTCCGTCTGCTCATCCGTATGGCGCAGAAGCGGGTTCCTCTGCGCGGCGCAGCCAAACGATCGCTGTTGCAAGCACTCGACGGAGCGCGCGCTGCTGCCCGCCGGCTGGGCGACGTTCGCTATGCAGCAGGCATTTTCGCCGATCCAACGGATATCTTCTATCTCACCGAGCGTGAGGTCTCGGCGATGCCGGCCGACGTGCAGGATCTCATCGCGCGACGTCGAGAGCGCCGCGAGCACTACGAGAAGCTGGCAGTGCCACGTTCATGGCAAGGAATGCCCGTTGCTCGCGATAACAACGCGATCCAGCGCGACTCGGCTTCCCAGGCAGTGGCGCAGATCGAAGGTATCGGTGTGAGCGCTGGAATCATCGAGGGGGCTGCCAATGTTCTTCATTCGCCTGACTTCTCGCTGGTGAAGTCAGGCGACATCCTGGTCACTCCTACCACTGACCCCAGTTGGTCCTCGGTAATGTTGCTGTCCGGGGCCCTAGTCGTAGATATCGGCGGGTCGCTGAGCCACGCTGCCGTCGTCGCCAGAGAACTGGGCGTGCCATGCGTCGTCAACACCGGCGACGGCACTTCGGTCATTCGCACCGGCGACCGACTTCGCGTCGACGGACGGACCGGTGTCGTTGAGATCTTGGAGCGCGCTGCGAGGTCGGCAACCGCCGAGGCCACCTGACACGGTGGCGCCCATTCACAACCCCTAATCGAACATCAACACGACAGGAATGAACGTGTCTACCAATGACAGCGCTGGCTGGGGCCCCCTCGCCGAACCCGCCCACACCGATATCGTCGACGAAAAGCCCTGGCGTGATAACGCTTATCTCTGTTTCTGGGATCGGTCACACGACCTCTACGGAGCCCTGCACGTTTCCACCTCACCGAATACCGAGGGCAGACGCGCGCGTCTCACCGTTCATGCCGGGGACCATATGGCGCAAATCGTCGAATCGGTCGACCCGGGAACGGTCAGCAGCAAATCGATCACCTTCGATTTTGGTGACCGTTTCTCTGCCAACTCCCCGCAGTTGTCCGGCGAGCTGATCTGGACTCCCCGTTTCGCCGTCGCGGACTACACTGGCGAACGCGCCCCGTCCGGGTTCGAATTCGACGCGAGACAACCTCTCGTCCACTACCAACGCGCTGCGACGGTCACCGGCACATTCCACATCAACGGCAGCGATATTGCTGTGCAGGGCAACGGTGTGCGTGACCGCACCTGGGGTTTCCGCGATGAGTCGCTGAATCTCCGGGAAACCATCGGCTTTTTCTGGGTGTTTCCGGACTACGCGATCAGCGCCTTCCGAGTCATGCTCGCCAACGGAATCGAAAAGGTGCAAGGCTATCGGCTCACCGAGGACGGCGCTGATCCAATTGAACAGTTCAGCATCAGGCGGGACGCGATGGGCCTGTTCGAGGCGACCGAAATCCGCTTCGAGGATGGTTCTTCGATCGATGTGCGCGCGGACCGCCGCGGCGGACACTTCTCGCCCATGGGTGCCAGTCGCACTGGACCCACCCATAGCGCCTACGACGAGTTCAGCGTACTGCACCGCAGCGACGACGTCACGGGCTTCGGAATGATCGAGCAGGGCGTGGTTCGCCAGATGCACTGATTCAGCCCCGTGATGGGGAGCCACGCCGCCCGAACGCATTCGCGCCGATGTCGCCTCTCCGTCAAATCTGCCCGCCTGAGGATGCGGTCGCCTTCATCGCCGCAGTCGACCGTATCCTCAGGCGCGGTCAGCCTCGTCCTCGAACACGCGTGACCACAGAATGACAAATTGAGCACCATGCCTGGCTTTTTCACGTCCGTCGGGACCACCATTAGCGCGGGATCATCCGACTTGAGAAGGTCCGCGCCACCACCGTCGAACCGGCCGCACAACGAGTCATCAGTTGCGCTGACCGTTGTAGACGCGAGGTATGCCGGCCGCCTCGCCGCTCCGACTTAGCGGCGAACCGACGTGCGAGTCCGGACCCTAACGCGTGGCCCTCGTGCGGTACCTCGACACGGCGCCCCTGTCGCACACAGCCAAACTCGCCGGCTTTCCGGGATCTCGTTGGCACTGAACGACGCTCGCCGCCTCCATGACTTTAGCTTCGAAGGCGAACAAACAAACAAATGGATAGGACCACCGACGCTACGCCCGGTGGTCAACGTGACGGCCAATATCGGAAGAGAATGAGCTGACGTCCAGCTCGATTACTGAAAGTTCGCCGGCGCGAATGCTTCGAGCATATCCGACAGCGAACCGGGGCCAGCATCCGCTGAAGGATGGGGGAACATGACTATATTGGTGGCCCCGGCCTCCAAATACGTTTGGAACCGGTCAATCATCTCGCTCGCCGTCCCCCAGTTGACCCACGTATCGACCACTCGGTCGCTTCCGCCGTTATTCCAGTCAACTTCAGTGAAACCTTGTCCGCGCAAGAGACGTTGATACGCAGGGAGTTTCAAATAGACCCCAATTGCCTGACGACCGACTTCGCGAGCCGTGACCGGGTCGTCGTTGAGGCAGCACGGAACGACAACATTGATCGTCTTGTCAGGCCCGACGGTCGCCCTGATGTGAGCCAGGGACTCGGGCGTTTGCATTTAGGCCATCACGCCGTCCGCGATCTGGGCCGGTCCTTGGAGCATACGAGGTCCGTGCGCGGCTAGGAAGACCGGCACGTCCTCCCCCGCGACCGGAGGGGACACGACCCCAGGCCCGCGAACAGCGCTCACATACTCGGTCGCCTTATGGACCGGATCCTCCCACTTCAGTCCGCGAAGCTCGGCGAACTCGCGGCGAGACAAGCCCAGACCGTGGAGGAACCGGCCGCCGGAGATCTCGGACAACGTCCGTACAGCCTAGGCCGTGGCGACGGCATCGCGACCGTAGATCTGGACGATCCCAGACCCCACTTTGATTCGCGTCGTATTCGCCAGGACACGGGCTGCAGTGACGCAGACGTCGCGTCCGAGAATCTTGCTGAACCATGCAGATTTGTAGCCGGGCGGGCTGAATGTGTTTACGAACCCGATTATGTATTGGGGCCTCCATGTTACGACAGCCCGTCGGTATGACACCAGGCAGACCCTCGGCCTTCTCACGAATGCGAAGGTGGGGATCATTCACCCGTGCGGCGTCCTGCAGATCTACGAGTGGATGGTGGCCGAGAAGCAATTCAGCAAGATCAGTTTTCCGGCACTGCACACACTGTTCTGCTCGGAGGTTGGGGACCAGCGACGCGCAGAGCTTATCGGGGCTTCCGTGACCGGGGGATTCGCCTGCAGTTGGGTTATGGTGCAACAGAGTTGGGCCCGCTGGGTACAGTTCTCTCGGAGCGAGACGATACGGCTGCCGAGAATGACTCTTCGGGAACGGTACTGCCGCTCAGTGAGATCCGCTTGACAAAGCCCTGATGGCGCTGAAGTCGAACGGGGCGAAATAGGAGAGGTGGCCGTGCGGGGCCAGGCTGTGACCGAGGACTACTGGGGCATGGAGAGCGACGACATCCTGGACGGACAGTGGTTCCGTACGGGCGATGTCAGTCGGATGGACGCGGATGGGCATCTGCACATCGCCGGTCGGCTCAAGGAAATGAACCGTTCTGGAGGGGAAACGTCTAACCGGCTGAAGTGGAATACGCGCTCGTTGGTATAGCCGGCGTACGTGTTTTGGCTGTCGTGGGGCCCCGGGCCGTGACCCTTAATTTATTGTGAGAGCGTTGGTTTGGACGGCTGGCGCAGTGTGAGGCATTGTAGCGGGCGTGACCGCGATCATTTTCCGGACTGGCTGCCAAGCTCGGGATCTTCAACCTTCGGTTGTGTTACTCAACCGTGTACGGGGTGTGGTATCTCCGGCCGTCGGGCCTTATCTTGACGGATTCGATGCGAACGTGCTGAATGGACTTCGATCTCGAACAGGTGCCGCCGCGTCCGGCACCAGGGCATCAGTCCCGTTCATGCACGGTGTGAAAGGATAGTTCGAGTGACATGAAGTCTGATAGAGGCGGCCGGATCATCACGACTGTCGGAAGCGCACTGATCGATCTCGGGGCCGAATCCGCCGCGCTCGACGATGTTGTCGTCGAGCTCACCGCCGCAGGCTGGCGGACCGCATCGGCGGCACCGGGGTGGTCTATAGCGCATCAGATCGCCCACCTGGCCTGGACCGACGACCTGGCGTCGACGGCGATTCTGAACCCACAAGCGTTCCGGCTGTTCGCTGCGGGCGCTACCGCCAAGAGCGACACCCTCGCGGACGAAACGGCCTCGGCTGCAGTCGAACAGAAACCCGCTGCGCAGCTGCTTAGGGACTGGCGGCGGGGTCGTGAAAAGCTGGCGGTTGCGCTCGCGTCAGCCGCTCCCGACGCACGCATTCCTTGGTTCGGACCCTCGATGGCTACTCTCACCATGGTCACCGCCCGCATCATGGAGACCTGGGCGCATGGCCAGGACATCCTCGACGGGCTCGGCCTTGATCAAACTCCCACGGCCCGGCTTCGACATATCGCCCATATAGGTGTCAAGACTCGTGACTTCAGCTACCGGACCCATGGGGGGACGCCACCGGAACACCATTTCCGCGTGGAACTGATCGGACCGGGCGGCGAATCATGGGTGTGGGGGCCGGCGGATGCCGAACAGTGCGTTGCCGGGAACGCACTCGACTTCTGCCTGTTGGTCACACAACGGCGTCATCGAGACGACGTCAACGTCGTCGCCACGGGCCCTGACGCCAATAACTGGCTCAACATCGCGCAAGCCTTCGCAGGGCCCCCTGGGGCCGGCCGGAAGCCGGCGAAGTTGCGATGACCCTTCGGATGCCATGCAACTCAGGCCCGTACGAACAGGATGTCCGTCGGACTGATTTCTCAAGGTCACCGGGCGCGGGCCGCTGCGGTCACAGAGTCGCCGGGTCACCGCCTCGAATTGGCGCGTCAGCTCCGAAACAGGTGGCAGAGGTCGATGTTGCCTTCTGAAGCCGGGATTGCGGTCTGCGTGTCGGCTGAGCTGGTGGAGGTTCCGCCGTCGAGGCGCGCGGCGGGTCCCCTACTCGTGGCCGGCTCCGTCGGGTGGAAACCTGAATTTCGACCAACCCGCGAGATCCGCGATCGCTCACGACTTCACAATCTAGCGATGTCTCGAGTTGCGCCGCAGCGCGGCCATACGAAGCGGCACCTTCGCAGTATCGGAGATACGACGACCTTGCACACCAATATAGGTCCGAGCGAGTACGAACAGCATCAATTGTGACCAGATTGAAGGTGCCGACGGCGACCTCGTCACCGAGCACGCGGGTCGGGCGTGCACCGACACCTGCTCCGTTCGCTTCGGACCCAGGTTCCCACGAGCCGGGCTAGCGAGCCGCCCCAGTACTCGGCTGGCAGAACGGGCTCACCCCACCTCGGTGTCTCGTTCAACATGTATGCGGCGAGCGCATTTATAGCTCCCGATGCGGGTTATTTGTACGGTAGTGTCGACATACGGATCGTTGGTTTATGTGGGACTGCGGACAAGGATTTGCCATTCTTCGCATATCGCGAACGCATGTCGCACGTTTCAAAACATCTGGTCGAATGATACTCGAATGGAGGACGACGACGCGTGGCTGAGAAGGCACAACCGCGACGTAGGAAAAAGGAACCGGCGTTGGGTCGTCCCGTCGGATCGGATTCCAAACGAACCAGGCAGTTGATCCTGCGCGACGCCCTAGCTGTCTTCGTGGAGATGGGCTACGGCAAAGCGACGCATGAGGCGGTCGCAAAGCGAGCGGGCGTCAGTCGCTCGCTGCTCTACCGCTATTACGAATCCAAACGAATTCTGTACGCCAACGTGCTCGGCTGGATACAGGACTCTCTCCGGGAACGGACCATGGAATCTGGCTACTCGTCATCGGGAACGGCCTTGGATCGACTCTCGTCCTCTTTCTTGGCCGCGGCTCAGGTGCACCGGGACGACCCGAATTTCTCCCGCATTCTCATAACATCACTGGTCGATGGCTTGCGCGAGCCCGAGTTTGCCGATGTCATCGAATCTTGGAACTTCGACTTGCGTGAGGTCTTTCGGTCTTCGGTAGAGCAGGCCCACGCCGACGGGCAGCTGCACCCGGACGACGATCCCGAGGTTGTGGTGAACTTGCTGTTTTCCAGCCTCTGGGGGCTCGGCTTGTTCGGCGCATTCATGGGGTCGCCTGATGAGGTGGTGGACGCGATGCACCTGTTCATCCGACGGGTTTTGCCCGCGGTATTGGTCGGCGTGGATTCTGACTTGACAGTGGCCGGTGGAGAGAACCCACCTACGTCTACTCGGTCGAATAGTGGCAATGGATCGAGGGCCGCCGGCGCGACAAAACGACGTGCGCGGTGACGCGACGTTATTGCCCGCGAATCTCCTGCGCCGTCGTTTCGAAGGCTGCCCGCATTTCTTGCGTTCCGAAGAGTCGGAGCTGAGAACTCCACTCCCGCTCCAGGTATCGGTCCAGGGGCATGTCTGCCGAGACGTTCAGCAGTCGTTTGGTTGCGCGTAATCCCAACGGCGGATGCACCGACAACTCTCTTGCGTACTCAACCGCTCGTGATTCGAGCTCAGCCGGCGGAACCACCTCGTCCACAAGACCGATCTCCAAGGCCTGATCGGCCGTCAAGGTAGGGCATCGCAAGAGCAGGTCCCGTGCGCACTGGTAGCCGACTATCCGCGGGAGGAACCAGCCGACACCCATCTCGGGACCGAGACCTAGCCTCGCAAATCCCGGTGTGATGCGAGCGCCGCTCGACATGATCCGAAAGTCGTGCATCAAGGCCAGGGCGAAGCCGCCCCCGGCGGCGCCTCCGTTCAACGCAGCGACAGTGGGTTTGTCTATGTTCCAGAATCGGAGCGTCCAGCGCCCAATGCCCACGCTGTCCAATTGCCGCTGCTGGCGTGACGACGACAACATCGACTCCTCGCCACCGACGAGCCCCGAGTTCACTACATCCACGAGATCACCCGTGCCGATATGCCCGAGTTCGTCGAAATCAGCACCGACACTGTACGTCTTGCCCGAACCGATGGTCACAATGGCCCGCACGTCGTCGTTCCGGGCTGCCCCTTCACCATGGAAAATGACATCGTTGAGGAGCGTGCCGGCCATTCCGTTGCCTCGGTCGGGACGATTGAGCCTGATGACTCTGATACCGTCTCGGTCCTCAGCTACCGCGTCAGTGCCCACTTGCGTGCCTCCGTCGATCCGCCTTCGCCACTTCGAACCCTAGAGCTTGCAGGTCCACTGTGTCCTTTGTGACGCCGTCGGCCCTCAGCTTGTGCTTGAGCACCCGCCCCACTCCGTTCTTGGGTAACTCCGCACACACCTCGACGTAACGGGGAATCGCAAAGTAGGGCAGGTTGTCGGCGAAAAAGTCAAACAGATCAGCGTAGTCGAGCGATGCACCGTCGGTTACCAGACATGCTTTGACATCATCCTCCCCGAGGTCAGACGGCACCGCATGCACAGCGACTTCCAAGACGGCCGGATGTGCCCCGATAGCTCGTTCCAGTTCGATCGACGAGACGTTCTCGCCGCGCCGACGCATCGCGTCCTTTTTACGATCGGCGAAACTGAGAAATCCATCCTCATGCTCACGGCCAAGGTCTCCGGTGTGATACCAGAGATTGCGGAACGCTTCCAGCGTGGCCTCTGGTCGATTCCAGTAGCCGGAGAAGATCGCGCCCGGTACCCGCGGGCGTACGACAACCTCCCCGACTTCACCGGGCGGCACTTCGACGTCATTATTATCGACGACGGCGACTTCGACAAAGCTCGTGGGACGGCCCATGGTGCCCGGGCGCCGAACATCGGAATCGAACGGATTCAGACAGATGGCAGTGGCTTCAGACTGCCCATACCCTTCTGAAGTGACCCGACATCCGAAGCGTGCAGCGAAGACATCCTGATTCGCAGCGTCAAGTGGTACCCAAATCGCTTTCCCCACCGAACCCTTGGGCGGATCGCTTTCTGTACTTGTTGCAAGGATCGCCGTGGCCATTGCCATGACTCCGATCACCATCGTGGCACCGTGCTCGGCTGCATCGGCCATGAAACGAGAGGCTCGAAAAACTTTGGGGTACGCAACGTCGCCTCCCGCATACAGTGCGGTCATCATCGCCGTCAGCTGACCAGCGGCGTGGTACAGCGGCAAGGCCGTATACACCCGTTCGCCATTCGCCACCCACTGGGCTTCGTGATAGGCCCTCGCCACATTGATCTGGTAAGCGTGACTGAGCATGCACGCCTTCGGTAGGCCAGTGGTACCGGAGGTGTACTGCAGGGCTGACAGGTCTGATGATGAAACCTCCGGCAACGGTTCGTTCCCGTTGTGCGCCCGTAACTTTTCGAAATCTGTGCCGATCTCGATCAGATGGTTCACCGAAGTGTGCGGCAGCAGCGGACGAGCCACTGCCGCACCATCGGCGTCGGTGATCAAGGCGACCGCGCCACTGTCGACCAACTGGTGGCGGAGGAATTCACCCTTGAGGAACGCATTGAGGGGAACCTGAACGAGGCCGGCCCGCGAGCACGCAAAAATCAGCTCTACGTATTCCATGGTCGTGGGAAGCAGAACCCCTACCCGATCACCTGGCTGCAGGTTGAGGTTCAAGAGACCGCGGGCCAGGCGGCTGACACGCTGGTCCAGCTCGCTCGCTGTCACAGAATCCTCACCGCACGAGATCAGTTGCTGATCAGGTGTGGATCGCGCACGCATCGAAAGCAGATCGCTTACCGAACTCGGAATACGCTGCGGCACAAAGACCATTCGTCGACCCTCCTAAGAACACGGTCAAATGTAGATATTGCGCGACGAATCATTCCCAAGCCGTGATTCGCGCGCCGGCACAGGCGCGGCTGATCCGACAATTACCCAGCGATCCACGGCGCCTCGGCGCCGTGGTGAGCGGGAATGCGGACCACGCTGCTGCCGATGGAATTCACGGACCGGAAGTCCATCCAATGCCCGTGCGGAGTCCAGCCCATATGGAAGGGCAACTCTATCGTCGCAATCGGGCCCTGGGTGATGTCGGCGGCGTCGAAGATCTGGTACTCGCCCAGGTGCTCGGCGAACTTGGAGATCGGCACGATCAAATACCCGTCACCCTCTGCGGCGTCGGCGGTTCGCGGAATGAATGCCGGCTCCAAGACCGCGTGATGCCGATTATCGGAAATCTGATGACGCACGTCCGCACCTGAGCGCATGTCACGTTTGATCAGAGTATCCATCCGCATAGCACCGGGACGACTGGAGCTCGCTTGGCCACCGATGATGAAACCCCATTGATAGGGCTTACCGAAGAACCGCTCGTCAATCTTGGGGAGCTCGCACATGACATCGTCGAGCACTTCGCTGCGGACCGTCCCCGCCTTCAAATCAACCGTCCAGCGACCGAGTTTGCTGGGAGCGACCTGAAAGAACGGGATGAACGGGTCTCCCGGTTGTGACATCTCGATTGTCTGGAAGGGCGGACGCTGGAAGAGCGGAGCGTCCAGGAGAATCTGATCGCCGACCTCGTTGGCAGACAGCATGTGCATCATGTATTGCGGTTCGATGTCGGCGGTGATCCACCGAACGGGCGCGTCGATGTCGTGCCGGTTGACGATAGCCAAGGAGATGGGGAGCTCAGGCTCCCAACCGTATCCACCGATTCCCTTATTGGCCTGCTCCCGCGAGATCAAAAACGGCTGAAACGGCAGAATGAAATAATTTTCCGTCAGCCAGCAGTCGTGAGCGACTGTGCCGTAAGGCGCTTCGTCGAGCTCTTTGCTTTGCATCGAGCCGTCCGGATTCACCCAGTGCAGAGTGACATACGGCGGTTCATCGCGGTAACCCCAAGCGTAGAGAACCCCGGTTTCGCTGTCCCACTTGGGATGCGGCGCCATATTGCGATCACCGAAGGCGACTCCGGGGCGAATACCGTCAGACAGTCGATCGGCCCACACCGGATAGCCCTTCGTCTCCAGTGTGAACGGATCCAAGACCAACGGCGCACCCGACTGCTCCCCTACGGCGTACACATCGCCGGCGAACGGGAAAGCGTTCACCATTGCGGTGCTGTGAGATACGCCCTCGGTATACCGATTTCGGATGATGTCGCCGAGTCCCAAAGCAGTCCAGTCCTGCGCGTTGCAGTCCGTCCATTCGAACAATGCCTGGCCAGCCTTTTCCTCGGCGCAGAACTTCGGCGTCCGCACCCAGCGATTGCGGAACGAGGCCTTGCCGTTCTCAATGACGAGGCCCTGCACCATGCCATCGGTGGTGAATACCGTCTCGTTGCCCTGGCGCGCCGGGAACTTTTGCGTGGGCCCGTTTCGGTAGAAGCCGCCGAAAATGTCGCGCGGGATCTCGCCCCTCACCGCGCATTCTGTCACCGTCGCCTCAAATGCCATCGGCCAGAAAACTCCGCGCTGCTCCATGCGATTTCCCTTCTCAAGTTAGCTTCTGCCAGGTGCGCCTTCGGCACCGACCCGAGGCCTGATGTTGCGACCCTCGCGAACCAATCAACGCCTCAGTATGCATATATGTTTACACCTCAGTACACATATTTGTCTAGTAGTTCTAAAGAGCCCTGGAGCTGCCGTACCCGGGTGCTGTCATAGTGCGCCGGTCCGGCCGTTCACGATGCGCTCAGCGTGCGCGTAAACCGAGCCTCCGCCGCCAATCACGCATACCGAGAAGTCGGATGCCGCCGGCCATCATCCGCTTTCGCAACTTCGTGTGGGGGTACCAGTAGGGCTCGCTGGGCAGCACCAAACGTTCGGCCACGATGCCCTGCGGCCGGCAATACTTTCGGATTCCTGCGGCGCCTCCGTGCCGGGCGCCCAAACCCGAGGACTTCCAACCCCCGAATGGCAAAGGCAGCTGGAACACGCCGGCCAGCACATTGTTGATGCTGACTCCGCCTGTCTGCATGCGCGAGGCCACTTCGTTGCCACGCCGACGATCCCGAGTCCAGACGCTGCCCGCCAAACCGTAGTCCGAATCGTTCGCCATCCTTATTGCCTCCTCGTCCGAATGCACTCGCACGATCGGCAAGATCGGCCCGAACGTCTCCTCGCGAACGCAGGCCATCGTCTGGTCGACGTCGACGAGGACGGTGGGCTGGAAATAGGTGCCCGGACCGTCGGCCGCAGCACCCCCTGTCAATGCTCTAGCGCCCTTCTCCAGCGCGTCATCGACGTGCCGCTTCACAATTTCGAGTTGAGAAGGCGTCGCCAGAGCGCCGAGGTCCTTGGTCAGACTCTTGTCCGAGTCGGTCCCCTGACGCAGGCTCCGGACGCCGCTGACCACCTTTCCTACGAACTCGTCATAAACCCGGTCATGAACATAAGCTCGTTCCACCGCGATGCAGGCCTGACCCGAGTTCAACATCGAACCCCATACAGCCGCCTTGGCAGCGCGATCGACATCTGCATCAGCCAGAACGAGCATCGGGTCTTTTCCGCCGAGTTCGAGACTGCACGGAATCAACCGCTCTGCTGCACGAACGCCTATTGCCCGACCAGTGCGCGTCGACCCGGTGAATTGGACCATGTCCACTTCGTCAACGACAGCGGCGCCGGTTTCGCCGGCGCCGATTGCGACGTCCAGCACCGCGGGAGCGTTGATGTCCTCCCGCCAACCGCGCACGGCCTCTGACCACGCCAACGGCGTGATTTCGGACGGTTTCGACAAGACCGCCGCGCCAGCGGCGAGCGCGTAGGGGATATCCAACATTGGCATGCCCAAGGGCATGTTCCATGGCAGGATCACGCCGACCAGTTGGTAAGGCTGATAGCGCACAGTGAGGCGCTTAGTCACGAAGGCTGGACTGTGCACCCGAGGATGTTGATCACTGAGCCAGCGAGCGGCGTTCGCCGCGACATACTTCACGACGTCCACCGCCGTGTACGGCTCGAATGCTGCGTCCCCCCACGACTTTCCCGTTTCCGACTGGATCAGTTCCGTTAGATGCTCTTCGTGGTCCATGATCCAGTCGAGCCATGTCAGCAGCACCTTCCCGCGAGCATGTGGGCCAAGCTCCTCCCACTCGGGCTGCGCGTTACGCAAATCGGCGGCTTTGCGAGCCACGTCCGACGGTAAGTCGACCGACAACCGCGCCACGCTGGAACCGTCAGCCGGACTTGTCACCTCCAGAGACGTGCCCCGAACATCCCGTGTGCCGTCAGTTGTCGACGTCATCAGTATCTCCGCTCTCAGCCATAAAATATGTTGTGTTACTTGTTGATTGGGAGATTACAAATTGCGGCGACATGCGTCCGCGATCATTGTTGCTCGATGTGATACGAAACACCGACATCTCCACTATGTGGACCACACCGTACATATAATCGGCGACGCCGGTCAACCTCGAGGCGACGGCTCGTCGCAGCCGCCCAGGCACGCTTCCAGCGAAGATGAAGATTGCGCCGACCGGGTATTGCGCACAGCTCGTGAGATAGCTATGTTGACTGAAACGTACACATCGTGAGGTGCGCCACGGCAATCAACTGACAGCGACCTGCGACACACTCGCAGTCTCTGTCTAAGGGTGCCCTGGCCGTAAAAGTCGAGATAGAAGGAGCGCAGCACATGTCCGTTGAACAGTCTGCGCCTCTAGCTTGCCCTGGGAGGACTGTAGATGGTCTGACGTTCTTACATAGAACGACAACCAGCTGACATGATCCTCCGCACTACTGACGGACGTAGCCGGCAAATCAAGGCCGCATGGCGTTTGGGACGCTTTGACGCCCACGCACCGACCCCGATTGCATCGGGATCTTCTTTTCGATTAAAGCCAAGCCCCGGCGTTCCCGAACGCCCGACGCCATAACGAGCCGAGAGGAATGAAGGCTGTGACCAACGACGACGGGGCAACGTCGGGGGCGACCCCGACTGCACCGCAAGGCTGGCAGGGGCTGCGCGGCTCTTTCGCGACCCGTAGCCCCGGAGCCGACACGGAGTCATTCTCTCGTGCCCAGAGATTCGCTGCTTCACCGCTCTCGAAGCCCTTCAGGGCTATGGGCGGTTTCTATGCCATGGCCCTGGACACTCTTGTCACGATCCCACAGCGGCCTTTCGCATGGCGCGAGTTCCTAGACCAGTCCTGGTTCGTCGCGAGAGTCTCGCTACTGCCGGCGTTGATGTTGGCCTTTCCGTTCACCGTCCTGCTGATCTTCACCTTCAACCTCGTGCTGCTCGAACTGGGCGCAGCTGATTACTCTGGGGCGGGCGCGGCCTGGGCGACTGTGCAAGAGGTCGGCCCGGTCGTCACTGTTCTGGTCATCTCCGGCGCCGGGGCTACCGCCATCTGTGCTGACCTGGGCGCGCGAAAGATCCGCGAGGAGCTCGACGCGCTGAATGTGTTGGGCATCAACCCAATCCAGGCGCTTGTAGTTCCACGGGTGCTGGCGTGCATGCTGGTGGCCACACTGCTATCCGCATTGGTGATAGTCATCGGTTTGGCAGGTGCGTTTTTCTTCTCTGTGTTCGTGCAAAACGTCACTCCAGGTGCTTTCATCGGTGGGATGCCCCTGGTGGTTGATGGAACCAAGGTGGCCGTGTCATTCGTGAAAGCAGCAGTCTTCGGGCTGATTGCGGGGCTGATCGGTTGCTACAAGGGGATTTCTGTCGCCGGTGGTCCTGCGGGCGTCGGCAACGCTGTCAACGAGACAGTCGTTCTGACGTTCGTGGCTCTCTTTTCCGTCAACGTGGTAATTACCGTGGTGGGTTTCAAGATCGAATTGGCAGGCGTATGAGCACGACACAGATCAGCAGGTATCCCGCGGGCCGCCTTCGCGCCTACGGCCATGGCTTCGTCGGGGCGCTCCGGCGCATCGGCGAGCAGGCCAAGTTCTACGGTCTGACAATCCGCTCGATCCCAGATGTGTTCACCCACTACCGGGGTGAACTCGTACGGCAGATCGCCGTGATGAGTCTGGGAACGGGCGCACTGGCCGTAATAGGTGGCACCGTCGGAGTCATCTGCTTCATGACACTCTCGCTGGGCGCCAACGTCGGTGTCTCCGGCTTCAACCAGTTCTCGACCGTTGGCGTCGAAGCCCTCGTCGGTTTCGCATCGGCGTATTTCAACGTCCGCTTCGTCGGTCCAGTGGTGACAGCCATCGCGCTGGCCGCGACGCTGGGTGCAGGCGCGACCGCTCAACTGGGCTCGATGCGTATCAGCGAGGAAATCGACGCACTCGAAGTCATGGGAATCCGATCGATCGCGTACCTCAACGGCAGCCGTCTTATCGCGGGAGTCATCGTCGTCGTCCCGCTCTACTGCCTCGGTCTCATGGCGGCGTTCATCGCCACGCAGTTCGTGACCGTACTGGTCTACGGCCAGTCTCTCGGCGTCTACAACCACTACTTCTCGACTTTTTTGAGTCCGACCGACATCCTGTGGTCGATATTCCTGGTGATCACGATGGTGCTGCTGATCATGCTCATCCACACCTACTACGGATACACCGCTTCCGGCGGTCCCGCGGGCGTCGGTGAAGCTGTCGGTCGGGCAGTCCGCGCATCGCTCATTTCGACGCTATTCGTCGTGCTCTTCCTCTCTCTGGCGATCTACGGCCAGACCGGCAACTTCCACCTTTCGGATTAAATGATGGCAAGTAAACGCACACATTCCACGGACCCCTTGGTCTGGACGTTGGCCCTGGTGGCCGCTGTCCTTATCTTCACTGTGGTCTGCTCACTGATATTCGCCGGCAAGTTGCGATCGACGGTCCCGATCACAATCGTGTCGGACCGGACCGGCCTCGTGATGGAGCCCGGCGCCAAAGTCAAGCTGCGCGGTATCGAGGTCGGACGAGTAGCAGCGGTCACCGGACGATCGGGCCAAACCAGCTTGCAGGCCGACCTCGAACCGAGCCAGCTGCAATTCATCCCGGCCAACGTCGAAGTCGAGATCAAGGCGACAACGGCTTTCGGCGCGAAGTTCGTCGACCTGTTGGTCCCCGATGAGCCGCGCCGAGAACGGCTGGCGGCTGGGGCGGTCCTGCGCTCCGGCAACGTCACCACTGAGGTCAACACCGTCTTCCAAAGTGTGGTCGATCTCCTCGATCGAGTCGACGTGTTCAAGATCAACGCGACCCTGACAGCCCTCGCCGAGGGACTGCGCGGCAAGGGACCGAGGATCGCTCAGGCGACGACTGATGCCAACGAAGTCCTGAAAGCGATCAACCCTCGGATGGACACCGTTGCCGAGGACTGGCGATCGTTCAAGGACTTCAGCGACGCTTACGGAGCGGCCGCAGCAGACATCGTCAGCACTCTCGACGCGGCCAGCGTCACCAGTAGGACGATCACCGAGCACGATCGCGACTTCAATGCGTTGCTGCTCAGCGCAACCGGCTTCTCCAATAGTGCTATCAACCTGCTTACGCCGACCAACCAGCGTAATTTCATCGACTCCATCAACGGCCTGGTGCCGACCACGCAACTGTTGATGAAGTACAACCCGATGATCACGTGCACCATTCTGGGCGCAAAAATCTACCTCGACGGCGCCTATGAAGTATTTGGCGGCAACGGTCGAACCCTCGTCACGGACTCGGCAATCCTCCTGGGCCAGGATCCGTATAAATTCCCCAACCACTTACCGATCATCGGCGCCCGGGGCGGCCCGGGCGGGAAACCCGGTTGCGGCTCGCTGCCCGATGTCACCAAGAATCTGCCGGTCCGCGACCTCGTGACCAACACCGGCTACGGAACCGGCATGGATATCCGGCCCAATCCAGGAATCGGGTTCCCAGGCATAGCGAATTTCTTCCCCGTGACCAAGGCTGTTCCCGAGGCCCCTCATATCACCAACATTCAGGGCGGGCCCGCGCCTGGCCCGATTCCCTATCCGGGCGCACCTCCCTACGGAGCGCAGCTCTACGCACCCGACGGCACACCTCTGTTCCCAGGTCTTCCTCCGGCCCCGCCGCCAGGAGCCCCACGCGAGCCGGGTGCTCGACCCGGCGACGAACCTTATGTCGTACCGAATCCGGCAGGGATACAGCCGAGGCCGTCCGCGCTACCACCTATGCCGCCTGGCGGTTACCCACACACACCCTGACTCGATCCTCCTCACGAAACTGAAAGGCCACCTCTATGAGCAGCCTGCGTGGCACGGTCGCGTGCTTGGTCGTGTTCGTCAGCACGTGCCTCGTATGTGCACTCGGCGTGATCGCTGTGTTCACACAGTTCCGGTTCACAGATGAGGAGAGCTTCAGCGCGGAGTTCACCGATGTCACGGGACTACGCTCCGGCGATTTCGTTCGCATCGCCGGAGTCGAAGTGGGAAAAGTGGAGTCCATCACTGTGAACGATGCGGGCGTCGCTGTAGTTGGTTTCACCGCCGAATCCGACGTCGTCCTGACGGAAGGATCTCGTGCGGCGATCCGCTGGGCCGATCCCGTCGGAAAACGCTATCTCTCTCTCGAAGAGGGTGTCGGTGAGCTCCGAAATCTGGAACCGGGCGACACAATTCCCACCAGTCGCACGGAGCCGGCTCTGGACATCGACACGTTGCTGGGCGGTTTCCGTCCGCTCTTTCGTGCGCTGGACCCTGAACAGGTCAACGCCCTGAGCAGTGCGCTCATTCAGGTATTTCAGGACCAGGGAGCGACCATCAACTCGTTTCTGGCCCAAGCCGCCACGGCGACAAGCACTCTGGCAGACCGCGATCAACTGATCGGAGACGTAATCACCAATCTCAGCACCGTCCTTGGCACACTCGGTGACAACGGAACCCAAGTGGGGCAGGCAATCGACTCGCTTTCCGCTGTGATGGAAACTCTCAGCAATCGCAAAACGGACATATCGGAAGCCATCGCGTACACCAGCGCAGCCACGTCATCGATCGCAGATCTGCTGCAGCAGGCGCGTCCGGCTTTCAACCAGACCGTGCAACAAACCGACCGGGCTGCGAGCATCGTCGTCGCCGACCACGGCTACGTGGAGAATCTCCTGGATACCCTTCCCGATGCTTACCGTCAGGTCGGCCGACTGGGACTTTATGGGGACTCGTTCCCTTTCTACCTGTGTGACCTCTACCTGAAGCTCAACGGCAAAGGCGGCCAGCCGGTCTACGTGAAGGCAGCGGGTCAAGAGACCGGAAGGTGCGCACCTAAATGAAGTCTTTCAGCGAACGCAATCCCGTTGCGATCGGCGCGGCCGGTCTCGGTCTCACCGCTCTGGTGGTCGTGACGGCGCTGCAATACGATCAGCTACCTTTTCTGAACTCAGCCGAGTCGTACTCGGCATTTTTCGCCGACGCCGGCGGCCTGATGCCGAGCGGCCCTGTCGAAGTCGCTGGTGCCCGGGTTGGTTCCGTGACATCCGTCGACCTCGATGGCCCGCAAGTTCGTGTCGAGTTCACCGTCGATGACGGGGTGCGACTGGGCGACAACACCGAGGCGATGATACGAGCCAAAAGCCTGCTCGGATCCAAAGTGCTGCAACTGGTCCCACGCGGCGATGGGCACCTTTCAACACCAATACCGCTGGATCGCACCACACCTCCCTATCAACTTCCGGAAGCAGTCGGCGATCTCGCCGCCACGATCAGCGGCCTCGATACCGACGAAGTATCGAACGCTCTGGCAACACTTTCGGACACATTCAAAGACACTCCGCCGGCGCTGAGAACCGCTGTCGAAGGGGTAACCCGCTTCTCCAGCACTCTTGCGGACCGCGACAAGCAACTCCGCACGCTGCTCAGCAACGCCAACAAGGTCACCGGAGTCTTTGCCGAACGTGCCGATAAAGTCGTCACGCTGGTGCAGAACACGAATGCGCTGCTGGTCGAACTACAACAGCAGCAGGCGGCCCTCGATTCCATCATGGGCAATCTCTCGGCGGTGTCACAGCAGCTGAACGGTTTCATCCAGGACAATAAGACTCAGCTACATCCAACATTGGAAAAGCTCAACGGGGTCCTGACCATCCTGGACGATCGCAAATCGACCATCCAAGAATCGATCAAACTGCTGAACCAGTTCGGCATGTCGCTCGGTGAGGTGGTGGCGTCCGGCCCGTTCTTCAAGTCCTATGTCGCCAATCTCTTGCCCGGGCAATTCGTCCAGCCTTTTGTTGACGCGGCATTCTCTGACCTCGGTCTCGATCCGAACGTCCTGTCTCCGACCGAGCGAGTCGACCCCCCGACTGGCCAGCCCGCCACCCCGCCCCTGCCCGTTCCCTACCCGCGCACCGGCCAGGGCGGCCCGCCGGCAACGACCATTCCGGACGCCATCACCGGCAACCCCGGGGGTCGACAATGCGGACCGCCCGGCATGCCGTTACCCGGTCCGGGCTGCTACCCGGTACGCGAACCCGTTCCCGCACCCGCACCCGGCGGACCCCCACCCGGCCCGCCGGCACTCGCCGATCCCTCCGTCGCCAACGAACCCGCCCCCTCGACCAATCAGGTGATCATGCCTGCACCCGGTCAAATCCCATCTCCCGCAACCGGACAAGGATCGCAGCCGTGAAGGTCGGAAAGCCCCGCCTGATTATCGCCGCAGCCCTGGTTTTAGGCCTCGTCGTAGGGACGGTGATCACTGCCCAGGTGGTAGTCAAGGCACGTATGATTCACGTCACCGCCTTCTTTGACAACACGAACGGTCTTTTCGTGGGTGATGACATTCGGATCCTTGGCGTTCGGGTGGGCTCGATTGATCGCATCGAACCCGAACCGACGCGCGCCAAGGTTTCCTTCTCCTTCGACAGGAAGTACAAGGTCCCGGCCGACGCAATTGCTGCAGTCCTATCACCACAGCTCATCACAGCGCGGACCATCCAGTTGACGCCCGCTTATACCGGTGGTCCAGAGATGACCGACGGAGCGGTCATTCCCCAAAATCGAACTGCCATACCAGTCGAGTGGGACGACCTACGCGACCAGTTGCAGAAATTGAGCGACAGTTTGCAACCGATGTCGCCGGGTGGAGTCAGCACGCTCGGGGCGTTCATCAACACTGCAGCGGAGAACATGCGCGGCGAGGGCGCGAACATCCGCGACGCGGTCGTCAGTCTCGGGCAGGCCTTCTCCATTCTGGGCGACCACAGCAACGACATCTTCTCCACGGTCGAAAATCTATCGATCCTGGTCAAGGCGCTGAGTGACAGTTCGGGATTGCTCAGCAGCCTCAACAACAATCTGGCTGCGGTGACATCGCTGCTTGCGGACGATCCGGACGAGGTTGGGCGCGCGGTGACCGATTTGAACGAAGTCGTGAAAGAGACTTCAACATTTATCGCAGACCACCGGGATGTCGTGGGCACCACCATGGACAAGCTGTCCTCCCTATCGACAGCAGTTCACGACAGTCTTGACGACCTCAAGCAGACGCTGCACGTTGCGCCGAATGCACTGCAAAACTTCGTGAACATCTACAACCCTGCGCAGATGGGCGCCACCGGCATCCCCAACATCTCGAACTTCTCGGATCCGATTACTTTCATCTGCGGGGCGGTGCAGGCCGCCTCAAAGCTGAACGCCGAACAGTCATCGAAGCTGTGTGTGCAGTACCTGGCGCCGATCATCAAGAACCGGCGATACAACTTCCTGCCGATAGGTGCGAATCCGTTCGTAGGCACTCAAGCACGGCCCAACGAAATCACCTACAGCGAGGACTGGTTGAGGCCCAACTACGTTCCGCCTGCCCCTGCCCCTGCCCCAGCTACCGGTACCGGTAGCGCGCCACTGCTGTCCGCGGAGCAACCAGGGCCGGGCTCGAACCCACCCCCGGACGGTGTGGCGCCGCCACTCAATCCGGACCCTGCTGCCGGTATCGAGGGCATGATGGTTCCGAACGCGGTAGGTCCACGATGATTAAAAGCACCCGTGTGACAACAGCATTCACGGCAGTCGTACTCACTGGACTCGCGGTCACCGGTTGCTCGGATTGGCGTGGCCTCAACTCACTACCGATGCCGGGCACCGAAGGTACCGGCAGCGACTCGTATGTGGTGCGCGCACAAATGCCTGACGTGGGCACCATCGAGCAGAACTCCCGCGTCCGCGTGGGTGACGCGAACATCGGCACTATCACGAAGATCGAACGGCAGGGGTGGCACGCCCTCGTCACCATGCGACTCAACGGTGACGTCGACCTGCCGGCCAACGCGACGGCCAAGATCGGTCAGACAAGTCTGCTGGGTTCTTTGCACCTCGAGTTGGCCCCGCCTACATCGGAGCCACCCAGCGGAAAGTTGCACAATGGATCCCTCATCCCGCTGGCCTCGGCAGGTGCCTACCCGGGGACCGATCAAACGCTGGCAGCGCTGTCGTCACTGCTCAACGGTGGTGGGATCGGAAACATTCAGGACATCACGACCGCGCTGGCCACTGGATTCGCCGGTCGCGAGCAGGACATGCGCAGCCTGGTCCAGCAGATGGACGAATTCGTAGGCCGCCTCAACGGACAGACCGGAGACATCATCGCGGCAAACGAAAGTCTGAATAACCTGGTCCGGCAGTTCGCGGATCAAGATCCCGTGCTTGACGAGGCGTTGCAGACCGTACCTGGTGCACTTGGCGTGGTGTCCGATGTGCGCGACGAGTTGGCCGAAGCAGCCGACCGGTTCGGCGAGTTCAGCCGACTGGCCGCGACGACAGTTGACGAGACGAAACCTGCTCTCGTGCAAGCGCTGAACGATATTGGTCCGGTCATCAAATCCCTGGCCGACGCCGGCCCCGCGCTGACACGGTCGCTCAGCGCCCTTGCCACGTTCCCGTTCCCCAAGGAGAACATCGCCAACTTCGTGCGAGGCGACTACGTCAACTTCACCGCTGTCATCGACCTCACTTTGAGCCGAATCGACAACTCCTTCTTCACCGGCACCCGGTTCGAGTGTGACCTGACGGAGTTGGAGATGCAGTGGGGTCGAATGGTGGGGATGACTCCAAGTCCGTGCACGGTCGGCAACCCGCTGGTCGCGCCCTATAACCTCAACCAGGGGCCGTAATGGTATTGAGCAAACGGATGAAGATCCAACTGTCGGTGTTCGGCGCACTCGCCCTCGTCGGTTGTAGCGTGTTTTTCTACCAGTACGTCGGCGTGCCGAAGCTCCTTGGACTCGGCGTCTATACGGTTCGGGTCGAACTCCCACAATCGGGTGGTCTCTATCCCAGCGGCAATGTCACCTACAGAGGGACGGAAGTCGGCCGCGTCACGGCTGTGGACCTGACCGACAATGGCGTCGAGGCCGTCCTTCGACTCGATTCGAATTACCCCATCCCGTCCGACCTCACCGCCGAGGTGCACAGCGTGTCGGCGATCGGCGAACAATACGTAGAGCTGGTGCCGAAAGGTGAAGGCGGTGATAGCGCGCTCCGCGACGGCGACGTCATAGCCCTTGCAGACACCAGCGTCCCGACCGAGATCGGGCCCCTGCTGGATGCGACAAACCGCGGCCTGATGGCCATCCCGCGAGACAATCTGGAAACCGTCGTCGATGAAAGCTATACGGCCTTCGGCGGCCTGGGCCCTGACATCGCTGATATCGTCACTGGCTCGACTCAACTGGCGATCGACGCGCGTGCACACCTCGATTCCATAACAACGATTATCGACCAATCCAAGCCGTTGTTGGACTCCCAGTCCGAATCAGGCGATTCGATCCGCGCATGGGCGTCCAATCTGTCCGACATCACCCAACAGTTATCGACCCGTGACGACGCCGCGAGGAGCCTGCTCGTCAACGGTGCCGCCGCAGGTGATGAAGCGCGCGCCCTGATCGATCGGGTACAGCCCACGCTGCCGGTGCTGCTCGCAAATCTGGTCAGTGTCAACGCAGTTGCCATCGCATACCAGCCGGCCCTAGAGCAGGCCCTGGTGCTCCTTCCGCAAGCCATGGCCGTGGGACAGGGGTTTCAGGTCGCCGCCAAAGACACTCAGCACCCCGGGGTCGCCCTCGACTTCAAACTCAACGTCAACCTACCGCCTCCCTGCGCCACGGGCTTCCTACCGCCGACCCAGATTCGCCCGCCGGCCGCGGAGGACGCCCCGCCCCGCACAGACGCAGACCTCTACTGCAGAATCCCGCAGGACAGTCCCAATGCCGTCAGAGGCGCGCGCAATCTTCCCTGTTTGACCAGACCGGGAAAGCGAGCCCCCACAGTGAAGATGTGCGAGAGCGACGAACAGTACGTACCGCTCAACGACGGCTGGAACTGGAAAGGGGACGCCAACGCGACTGTGACCGGTCAGGACGTGCCTCAACTGCCGGTCGGCGCACCGCCCGCTCCTGCACCCCAAGAGGCACCAGCCCTCGCGATCACCGAGTACGATCCCGCGACCGGCAGCTACGTCGGCCCCGACGGAAGGGTCTACACCCAAGCCGATCTGGCCAATAACGCGGAAGGAAAATCATGGCAGACGATGCTGACACCACCGACACCGTGAACAACACTGCAGATGGTGAGCTCGGCGCCAGCACGAAGGACTTTGCCGATGCTGCTGGCGACACCGACGCCGGCGAGCGTGACGGCTCGCCTCGGCTCCGATCGTCACAGTCGCGGCTACGCATGACCAGGGGCCGCGTCGCGGTCGCAGTCGGCGTCCTGGTGCTGATCGGTTTCTCAGCCGCCGGTGCATGGGAGGCATTCGAACTCAAGCGCGACCATGACGTGAACGCGCAGCGGGAACGCCTCGTCGATACGGCCCGTCAGGCAGCGGTGAACCTGACGACAGTAGATTCCGCCGATATTGCAAACGACGTCAGCCGGATCTTGGAAAGTTCCACGGGGAATTTCCGCGAGGAATTCCAGGCCCGTTCCGACGCGTTCACCAACGTTGTCGCACAGGCACAATCGAAATCAGAAGGCACAGTCACGGCCGCCGGTATCGAAACGCAGACCGGGGACAGCGCCCAGGTTCTGGTAGCAATCAATGTTCAAACGACCGTCGAGGGGTCCGCTCAGCCCGACCCCCGCGCGTGGCGGATGCGAATCACCATTGTTGGTGCTGATACCGACCCCAAGGTCGCTGACGTCCAGTTCGTTCCATGATGTCGGCCATCGCCAACCGCTGGAAGGTTTAGAGAATGTCCACCAACACCCGTGCCACGAACTCTGTCGACCACGAGGATCTGAGCAGTGCCGCCGATGTAACCGCTGCGGAGACGTTGGGCGAGAAGCTCAGCGGCGACACCGACACGGCCACTAACGAGGGGGCGGAGTACGGCCGCGATGATGCGCCAGAACGTAGTCGACGACGGACGCACGCTCTCGCATACGGTGCGCTCGGCATTGCAATTCTCGCGGCAGCGGGCGGTTTCGGATATTTGAAGTGGCAGTCCCATCAGCAGTCGGTGACTGAGACCGCACGGGCCGAGACGGTCCGCACGGCCATGGATGACGCGGTCGCCATTTTGTCCTACCGCCCGGAAAGCGCCGAGCAGGAGCTGAATGCGGCGAAGGACCTGTTGACCGGCGATTTTCGCGACGAGTACACCAAATTGATCAACGAGGTCGTGATCCCTGGAGCGACCCAAAATCGAGTTTCCGCTGTGGTCGACATACCTGCAGCAGCATCGATCTCCGCTACGCCGGACCGCGCCGAAGTTCTCCTATTTGTCAATCAGACAACTCTGTTCGGTGACACTCCCCCGAGTACCACTTCTTCCAGCGTGCGCATCACTCTGGAAAGAGTCGGCGATCGATGGCTGATGTCGCAGTTTGATCCCGTGTGAGAGTTGCTGCCGCACCATAATTGTCAGGGCATAGCCGCCTAACGGCCGGCCATAGAATCAGATCGGGCACGGTCAATCCAGCCGACATTTGTTTGAAGGTGCGTCGATCGGCAATCGAAAGGAACCACCAAAATGGCGCCTATGAAAGTTTTAATAGCTGCTGTTGGTGCAGCAGCACTCGCCGCGGCACCGGCTGTTCATGCTGAGCCCGTCTCACCGTCTGGCGGCGACTCTGCGGAACTAGCTGCCAGCGCATGCGAATTCAAACTCACGCCGCCTACCTTGACCGAGCTTCCGGGCGGTGGGAGAGCGGTGACCGCTCAACTCACACCGTCTTCATGCACGCCGAAATCGTTGCCGTTCAATTCGACCATTTGCATTGCTTCACCGGACGGCTCCAACACCTGCGATACCGCGAACGCCTGGCTGGTTGCTGAAGTTTTCGCCACCTCAGCGCAGTTCGAGGGCAAATTCACGGCCAACGGCAACGGATGCTCACGCGTGTTCGTCGGAAACAGCACGCAACTGGTATGTGTCCCACTTTCGCCTGTTGAACTCGTCCTCTGATGCTCGACCACTGAATGCCATCCCCCACGCCGCCACCGCACACCAGAGGAGTTCGACTGTGAATACTCGATCGCGGACTCGCAAAGCAACGATCACGAAGGCTGCGGGCTTGGCTGCAGCGGTCGCAGTGTCTGCCATTAGCTGCACAGCAACCGCGAATGCAGACAACAAGCGACTCAACGACAACGTCTTCTCGCAGATATATGCAGCTCAGAAATCCAACAAGTGTCCATCGGTACCGCGCCTCGACGGTCGGCTCGTGGAGGCGGCCAAACGGCATTCCAGGGACGTCACGGCTAACCCGGCGTTGAACGCTGACGCAGGGTCCGACGGATCCACAGCTGTTAGTCGCGCCGCAGACGCTGGATTCGTCGGCAAAATTGCGCAAACCGTCGCCATCAACCCAGCATTGGCCATCAGCGGCACCGAGGTGCTCAATATTTGGTGGAATCATCCGCCAAGCCGAGCCACGATGCAGGATTGCAGCAACACATCGATCGGAGTTTGGTCCGAGAACAGTTTCAGCCGATCCGTGGTGGTCGCGGTCTACGGGCAGGCCGGTACGCTCTGACCGAACTGTCGGCACCCTGAAACACCAGTCACATATTCGCCACGCGAGCGGTAGTCATCGCCTCGCCTGAATAGCAGTTCGCCAAACCACCGATCCTGTCACCACATAGTCCAGCTATGACATGCAATCCGACCAACCCGCGGAATCGCAGATCTCGAACTGGATACGTCTCCAGCAACTGCATGTTCAGTCAGTTGGAACCGGCTACGAATTGAGGATGCAATGAAAGCGTGGATGTTCAAGGACCTCGAGACGGGCCTTCAGTTCATCGACATGCCCGACCCTGCACCCGGCCCGGGGGAGGTCGTGATCGATATGCGAGCGGCCGGCCTGTGCCACAGTGACGTCGGCGTCACGGATGGAACCATCACTGAGGCGCTCGGCTTCACCCCCATCGTCCTAGGACACGAAGCGGCGGGCATCGTCAGCGCCCTCGGTCCGGACGTCACGACCGCCAAGGCGGGAGACCGCGTCGCTGTCAGCGCGATGGGCGACGGAAAGAACGGCGTGATCGGCCAGCCGACCATCGGGGTCGGTCGGCACGGCGCCTATGCCGAAAAGACTCTGGCCCCGGTCACCGAACTCATTCCCATCCCCGACAATGTTCCATTCGAACAGGCCGCGGCGGCGACCGACGCAGGCATGACCGCTTACCATGCGATTTTTACCAGGGGCAAGCTAGAGTCCGGAATGAAAGTCGGCATCATCGGCCTGGGTGGCTTGGGGATGACCGGTGCCCGTATGGCTGTGATCGCGGGTGCCGATGTCTATGCGGCAGAGATTGATTTAGCAGTGCATCCAGCAGGCCTCGATCGGGGTATCACGCAGATCGTCACGGACGTCACCGACCTAGCGCACGTCGAACTAGATCTGATCGTCGACTTCGCAGGCTTCGGCACGACGACAGCAGGAGCCATCTCCGCAATTCGCCACGGCGGCAATATCGTTCAGGTTGGCGTCGGCCAACAGCAGGCAACCATAAATACATTTCATCTTGCGATGAAAGATATCGATTTATTGGGATCCGTCGGTGGCGCGCCGCAAGAGACGGCCGAGGTGCTCAAGTTCATTGCTTCCGGTCAACTCACCATTGCGACCCGCACGATCGCCTTCGAAGACATCGCGGCAGGCCTTGCTGAATTGGCCGTAGGCGTTAGAGGGCAACGGCTGGTAGCCGCCATTGGCGTGTAGTCCATCGTTGCGGGGTTCGGCGACCGCCTATCCCGCGGAAGTGAAGTCCGGGCGATCACGGCTAGGATCAGGGCAGTTTCAGCCAGTACGAGTGCCCCAATCCGGCGACGGCAGCACGAGCGTGTCGCGGAGTCCGCCGAACGCGTGAAACACGCGGCGCTCGAGTTGATCGAGCGAAGGGATTTGAGCGCACTATCGCCGGCGAGATCGGTGAGAGCGCCGGCTACAGTCGGGCAATGGTGCGGATGCGGTTCCGCTCGAAAGAGGAACTATTGGACGTACTCGTCTCAGATTGGCAGAGCCGCCTGATCCCCGGCGCGTTCGATTCCGATGACGGACTCGAACGTCTACTACCGATAACCCACATAATCGAAATCCTGAAGACGGAGCCCTTGCTGTTCCGCGCGTTCGTCGTTATCAGCTTCGAGACGCCCAACTACATGCCAAACCTCAAACCGCGGTACGTGGACTGGTGGCGGCGGTATGAGGAACACGTACATCCATTCTGGACGGCCGTGTTCAAACTTCTGTGCAGAGAACCAGGTTCGGCCGGGCCTGTGCCCGAGGAATGCGCGACGCCTACGGGCGCGGCAATCCTCGCCACACTGGTTGACGAGTGGAGCGAGCTGCCGCCCATGAGAATGGCCGAGACCGGCTACGGCCCGGGACAGCGCGATCCCGAGCAAGCGGCGAACGTTCTGCGGCGCAGTGTGGGAACACCGATCCGCTCCGAATCTGCAAGTGCGCAACACAGCCGGCTCAAGCCAGTGCTATTCAAGACAAATGTGGACGATAGCGACCCGCGGTTATGGCCTTGGGTACTCGATCGGTTGCTCGCTGCGGCCGCCGAGAACGCATGGCTTACGCCCATCGTGATGAAGAACGGTCGCCCGGCGCACACGCTAAGCGTTCTTTGTTCTGCCTCCTTTTCGACGCGGTTACCGTCCTGGTAATCCGGGAAACCACCACTATCAGTAGGCGTCAGATTCCTGTGACGGCGAAGCACGGCTTGGAACGCACTGAACATACCGTCGAGGTCGGCGGGCACCAGATCCGGATCGAAACCGCTGGTCTTGCAGGCGAAGCCGTGAACAGCAACCCAGAATGGCGTGATATCGCTGCCGCTGCCGACGCGCTGGGGAGGCTTGCTAAAGAGGCCTTTGCAGAGGCTCACCGGGCCGGCGCCAAGGCTGAAAGCTCGTCATCGGAAGCGGTTGATAAGGATCAACAACGAGGAGAAATGATGACGTATGTCATCGCAGAGCCTTGCGTAGACCTGCTCGATAAGGCTTGCATCGAGGAGTACCCCGTCGACTGCATCTACGAGGGCGGTCGTCAGTTGTACATTCATCCCGATGATTGCGGCGCCTGCGAACCGGCCTGCCCCGTCGAAGCAATCTACCTCGAGGACGACGTCCCCGAGCAATGGTCGGGGTACACCCATTCCAACGCCGCAATCTTCGAGTAGATCGGATCTCCCGGTGGTGCATCAGAACTCGGGAAGATCGACCCTGACGTGCCACCGGCCTCTGAATCGCCAATCGGCACAAACTGATACTGAGCGACAGAAGCTGCTGAGGTTCTGGCTTCGGGGATCACCGGCATCCATCTTCGATCTGTTCAAACCACCACTTCCTCCACCGTGGGACGATCGACTGTCGCCTGCGGGCCGGCAGGACCGGATCCGGCCAAGGGGCCGGCCGGATGGTCGCTCAGGCCATCACCACGGCACGAGCAGAGCGATCCGTGTGCGCGGTGATTCTTCCTACGGCAACGTTGAAGACGCATCAATCACTCCAGTCCACGGATCAAGACTAAACGCCGTCCTTTTTTAATCTATATGTTGACGTCTAAGTGCACATCTGGTTTTGTGGTCTGCGACACCCTAGACCGCACATGTGACGGAATGCCTGGCTCGATTCGGCCCGAACCGGCATCAGTCTCCGACGATGCCCCCAACCAGGTGTTTGCGCGCCAGAGCAGTCGGACGGCCCTTGGCTGAGGATTCATTTGAAACACAAGGCATGGCATGGCATGAAACTCGACACGGAGGAGATCAACCGGTGAAGGTCATTCAGTGGGGAGTCGGTTATACCGGCACATTCTCGTTGCGGAACATCCTCGATAATCCACGACTGGATCTCGTCGGGGTGAAGTGCTGGACCAATGACAAGGACGGTGTCGACGCCGGGGAGTTGGTGTCACGGCCGGCCGCAGGAGTCAAGGCAACCCGGGACATCGACAGCCTCTTGGCACTCGACGCTGACTGCGTCATCTACATGCCAAGGGACGCTCTGGCCGATCCGTCGGTCCCTGGGAGTCCGTCAGAGGTGTGGGTGGATGAACTGCTGCCGATCCTCGAGGCCGGATTCAACGTGGTCAGCCCGCTCGTCTCGGCCACCCATTGGCGTCACCTTGCGAACGGCGAGGCGTTTCGTGACAAGCTGAACGCCGCGTGCCAGCGAGGCACGTCGACGGTCCTGTTCAGCGGGTTCGATCCGGGTTTCACAACAGACGCCTTGCCGTACACGATCGCAAGCGTCGTCAGCGGGGTCACGCAAATCCGTACGTGGGAGATCCTGGACTACTCGTACCTCGACACTCTGGAGACCGTGCAGGCCTTTGGTTTTGGTGCCCGCCCTGAACAGATGTCCGCAACTGCCATCGACATGGTGAAACCGGCCTGGGGTGGTGCCTGCCATCTGCTCGCAGATGCGTTCGGTGTGGAGATCGAGGATGTCACAGTCGAAGCCGACATCTTTCTTTCGCCGGAGACCTTCACCGCCCAGAACGGCTATCACATCGAGGAGGGTACGATCGGCGCGCTGCGCTTTGCGGTGAACGGGATCGTAGACGGTAACCCGCTCTTCTCGATCAATCACGTGACCCGGATGAGATCAGATATGGCACCGGATTGGCCGTCAGTCGGGACCGACGGCGGCTACCGCATCGAAATCGACGCTTACCCGCCCTTCAGAGCGGATTGCCCGATGGGCCTTCCGGGAGGAACGGGCAACAGCTTCGCGGATGCGGTCGCTATGACCGCGGCCCGATGCATGAACTCGATCGACGCGGTGGTCAAGGCGAAACCGGGTTACAAGACATTTCTCGACCTCAGCCCACTGGGCGGTACTTACGCGCTCGCGCCGCGCGCCGGCGGCTAAGTCACCACCAAACTTGCAAATCAGGCTTACTCGGCACTCCCCAGATGAGCACTCTGCAGAGTCGTGGCAGTCGAGCGGAATATGTCTCGGTCTGCCAATCTGCCAAACCTTCAACAACCCATGGAGAGGAAATCCAATGAGCGAAGCATTCAAGAAATTTGATCTAACCGGCCGGACCGCTGTGGTCACCGGCGGGAGCGCCGGCCTCGGCTACTACATGGCCCGCGGACTCATGCGCTCGGGAGCCAAAGTCGTGATCGCCGCGCGGCGCGAGCAGGTACTGAAGGACTCCGCAGAAAAGTTGGCTGCGGAAGCACCGGAAGGCTCCGTCGAATACGCCACCGTAGACCTCGGTGATCGCAGCAGTACGGCTGCCTTCGCGGAATCGATGCTTGAGAAGTACAGGGGTGTTGACATTTTCGTGGGCAATGCCGGCCTCGATAGTTTCGAGCCCGTCGAGAGCATCAACGATGACGTTCTGGACAAGGTATTTCAGGTCAACGTCACGGCGAACATCGCACTGACACGCGCGTTCCTGCCCCACATGCGCGAGCAGAAGTGGGGGCGGTTCATCTACAGCTCCTCCGCGACCAGCGTCGCTAGTTCCGCGCAGGACGGAATCAGCGTTTATTCCGCATCGAAGAGCGCCATCAACGCCTTCACCCGGGCTACGGCTGCAGAAACAGGCCAGGACAACATCACCGCAAACAGCCTGGTGTTGGGCGTGTATGAGACCGAAATGTACGCAGACGTGCTGAAGGGTCTGGAGGCAGCGCACGGCCCCGAAGCCGCGCTGGGCATGACGCGCTCGTTCTCGACCATGACTGCTGCGGGGCGCCTAGGTCAGTGCGAGGAGATTGAAGGACTCATTCAGCTGCTCGCCAGTGACGCCGGTAGTTACATCACGGGAACGAATCTCGCTGCTGATGGCGGCATGTCAATCATCTTGCGGCCAAACGAAGCAGTCGTTTAACAGACTGATGCAAAGCCGGCGCGCTGAGCCAGTAGATATCCATCGCGGACTGTGTCCGCCAGCGGGCGTTATTGCACGGCTGTTCTGCCCCCTGGAAGACGCAATGGCGCGCACCGGAGGATGCAGTTCCATGGGAAGAATTGGGCACCGGGACAGAACGGCCGTGCCCACTAAGGCAGACGACAGGACCCGCAGACTCCCACTGCAGTCACAGCACTCAACGGCGCAGAGCCTCTAGTTGCGCTTCGAGGTGCTGTGCTTCTGAGCAAGTTGGACAGTCTAGTCACCACCACCTACGGAGATTGGATTTCATGCGTACATTCAGCTCATTCGCTGCCCTTGCCGACGCGAAGGGCGAGGCATTGGGCACCAGCCAATGGTTCACCATCACGCAGGCGGATATCGATACTTTCGCCAAGGCCACCGGGGACCATCAGTGGATTCACGTCGACCCTGCTCGCGCTGCCGAGGGTCCGTTCGGGAGCACTATTGCCCATGGTTACCTCACATTGTCACTGCTCCCCCGCGTGTGGCACCAGATCTACGAGGTCAAGGGAGTTCGTCATGCCGTGAACTACGGTCTGAACAAGGTGCGTTTCCCAACCCCTGTTCCGGTCGACTCCGAGGTTCGGGGGGCCAGCACCATCATCGATGTCGTCACGGTGGGTGATGATGCAATAGCCGTCACGCTGTCGACCATCATCGAGGTCAAAGGCATCTCAAAACCCGCGTGCATCGCAGAGAGCATCGCCCGCTACATAGGTTGACGTAAAGGCCTGCCACGAAGTCGCCGGCTCATGGGTGTCCTTGAGGCCGTGCGGGGCGAGCGGTCAACCATCACCACCACAGCCGATCCGGACGCCCTGCGAGACCCCGACCCGATCAAGTGCCAACGGTCAGGTAGTTCCTCAGGGGCTGCCGTAGCGTAACTCCTCATGTTCGGGCTCTGCTGTGGTGAGGGCGGGTCGATACCCAGCGCGTCATAGATCTGCACCTGGGATCGCCTGGCATGCCAGTGCCGGAACATCTCCACGAAGTCGGTCACGTTCCACGATCTCCTCACCAACTCAAGGCCCCTTCCAAGGGCCCTGGCGGGGCTCCTGAACGGAGCGAACCGGGCAGCACCCCAACCCCGACCGGACACGCCCCAAGGGGTGGGAATTACGTGACGGGCAACCCCTCATACCTGGGAAATCACGTGACCGCTGGCAGCTGTGACAGTAGCGGCCCCTCAGGGGCACAACAGTCGTAGGAAATCGGATGTGAGAATGGCGGGGTGTGACTGGCCGGCGTGGGAGTAGATCAGCTGTCTCGCGCTTCTCATGGCCGGTGAACGTTTCGGCCGGCGCTAACATTCAATGCGGCGTGCTCGGACTACTGCCTTGGCGCTGCGGAGGCATGTCCGGGTCGACCGGCTGGCCGGCACTGCCCGATTCCATCGTCTCTGTGGTCCCACTAGGTCTGCCATCCACAGCTGCCAGACCTACTGCAGGCGAACCGTTGCTGGCAGCCGACTTCGGAGTTTTCGGCGCGTGCCTTGCCATGGTGCGCACGATCCCGATGCCGAGGTCGGTTCGTGCGGCGATGGTCGTCAGGCTCTCACCGCGGCCCTGCATGCGTGCGACCGCCGCGCCGGCCTTGCCCCGTTGGGCTGCCACCCGGTTGGCTGCTTCTGCGTCGACCTGCGCGTGTAGCTGGGCCAGGCGCTGCTGCTTCCATTCCACCACTTCGGCGAGCTTGGCGACCGCGACGAGAAAGTCCGCGGCGTCATCGATGTTCGCCTGATCGCGGGCGGCGCGTTCCTCGTTGGCGCGCCGGGTCGCTTCGCGTGCCCGGCGCCGGGCTTGGACCTTGGACGTGGCTGCTGTCATATCGCCGAGGGTAGAAGGGTGCGGGCCGACTGGGCCACCACCTCAGACAGATTCGACGCTCATCATTTTTTTCGTCATCGCCACGGCCGGCAACGGCCGCTCACCTCCCGCGCCGACTCCTGCGCCTCTCACCACCGCGCACCGCCCACCCAGCTCCCCGCCTCACGACCCCCTTCCGTAGCCCCATCGAGTGACCACACACCTCTTGCATTCAGGGGCGGTTCCTGAGAGTTGTTTGAGATTGCTGATCTGGTGGTGGAGAATTTCAACCAGACGGAGTTCCGTTCCGGGGCATGCTGACATCCGGGTGCGCGTCATGGTGATGACGTTGCACAAGCTGACCGCCGGGGACGGATACCTGTACTTGGTGCGCCAAGTCGCCGCCGCTGACAGCACGCAGCGCGGCCGCTCCACATTGGCCGACTACTACTCGGCCAAAGGCGAAGCGCCCGGCCGCTGGATCGGCCGCGGCCTGACCGCACTCGCCGGAACAGCACGTGATCACACCAGTGATGCTGCAGAACAACACATCTGGACGGTTGAGCACGGATCGAATGTCACCGAGGCGCAGATGCGTGCGCTGTTCGGCGAAGGTCTGCATCCGAACGCTGAACGCATCGACAACCACCTGGCCGGTCACGGTATCGGGGTGCAGCGCACCGCCAGTCGACTCGGGCGCAAGTTCTACGTTCACTACGGTGAGCCGGAGTTCGCGCGACGCCTGGCGATCGCTTTTCGCGACCACAACGCCAGCGTCGGCGCGCACTGGAACACCACCATCGACCCGGGCATTCGGGCCCGCATCCGCACCCACATCGCCCACGATCTCTTCGAAACCGAATACGGCCGAGCCCCGTCGGATTCACGCGAACTCTCGGGGTTCATTGCGCGGCATACCCGGGCCCGCACCACCGCCGTCGCCGGCTACGACCTGACCTTCTCCCCCGTGAAGTCCGTGTCCGCCCTGTGGGCGGTCGCACCGCTGGCGGTCGCCGACCAGATCGAAGCCGCCCACGACGCAGCCGTCGCCGACGTGCTGGACTGGCTCCAAGACCATGCAGCGTTTACCCGATTGGGCACCAACGGGGTCGCCCAAGTCGACACCGAAGGCCTCATCGCGGCCGCATTCACCCACCGCGATTCCCGCGCCGGGGACCCCGACCTGCACACCCATGTCGCGATCTCGAACAAGGTCTGCCACATCGACGCTAATGGCGTGCGCCGTTGGCTTGCCCTGGATGGTCAACCGTTGCATCGGGTCACCGTGGCGGCCTCGGAGTTGTACAACACCCGACTGGAATCGCACCTGACCGCCCGCCTCGGGATTCGATTCGTCGAGACCACGCGGGGTCGGGATAAACGGTCGGTCCGCGAGATCGCCGGCATGCGGGAGGAATTGCTGTCGCGGTGGTCAAGTCGCCGCGCCGCCATCGAAACACGGACCGCATTATTGGCCGGGCAGTTTCAGGCCGATCATGGCCGCGAACCCACCCATGTGGAGATCATCGCGCTGGCTCAACAGGCGACCCTGGAAACCCGCGAAGACAAGCACGAGCCGCGCTCGTTAGCCGAGCAGCGCCAGAGTTGGCGCACCCAGGCCATCGAGGTGCTCGGCCGCGACGGTCTACAGCAGATGCTGACCGACACCCGCACTCCCAATCACCACAATCAGGCACCGGTCGTCGACGACCGCTGGGTCGCGGCACGTGCGGGCGAGGTGATCGCCACCGTCGCGCAAACCCGTGCGACGTGGCAGCGCCACCATGTGCGTGCCGAAGCACTGCGCCAGGTGCGCAGTCACGGTCTGTCGCACGATGTCGCATTAGCCGACCGCATCTGCGACAAAGCGCTCTCGTCGGCGTTTTCGCTGCCGCATGCCAGCGTCACCGACGGGGAGCGTGGCGAGCCTGTCGCCTTGCGTCGCAAAGACGGCGCCAGCGTCTACACCCGCCACGGTGTGCAGCTCTACACCAGCCGCGCCATCCTCGCCGCGGAGCGACGGATCTTGACCGCTGTCGCACGCGTGGACGGCCGCTGCGTCACCGCCGACGACGTTGATTTTGCGCTTGCCGACGCGACCATCCGGGGACGCACATTGAACCCCGGTCAAGCCGCGCTGGTCACCGAGATGGCGACCTGCGGGCGGCGGGTCGCGCTCGCGTTGGCACCGGCCGGGACCGGCAAGACCACCGCCATGGCCGCGTTGGCGCATGCATGGCGCAGCTCGGGCGGACACGTCCTCGGATTGGCCCCGACCGCCGACGCAGCAATCGTGCTCGGCGAGGACCTCGGCGCGCCCACCGACACTGTCGACAAATACGTCCACACCGCCACCGCCGCTCGCGCGGACGCGCCGGATTGGTTCGGTCGGGTCGGGCCCGACACGCTGATCATCGTCGACGAAGCCGGCCGGGCCGCCACCGCCGGACTCGATGTCCTGATCACCGATGCCCTGTCCAAAGGTGCGAGTGTGCGGTTGATCGGCGACGATGGCCAACTGTCCTCCATTTCGGCCGGCGGCGTGCTGCGCGACATCGCCGAGGCGACCGAAGCCCTCACCCTGTCCGAAGTGGTGCGGTTCACCTCACCGGCGGAGGCCGCCGCGGGGCTGGCCCTGCACGACGGCGACCCGGCCGGGATCGCGTTCTACACCGATCACCACCGCATCCATGTCGGCACCGATGACACCGCCGCCGACATGGCGTATGTCGCCTGGCGCGACGACCTGGCCCGCGGGGTGGACAGCATCCTGCTCGCCCCCACCAACGACATCATCACTACCCTCAACGCCCGCGCCCGCGCCGACCGCCTCGCCAACGCCGGCACACCGGACGACACTCCGGCGGTGGTGCTCGCCGACGGACTGCACGCCAGCGTCGGCGACACCATCCGCACCCGCCGCAACAACCGCCGACTCCGCCTCGGCGCCGATGATTTCGTCCGCAACGGCTACCGCTACACGATCACCCGCCTGCTGCCCGGCGGTGCCATCGAAGCCCAACATCTGCGCAGCGGCCGCCACATCGCCCTGCCCGCGGACTACCTGTCCGAGCACGTCACCCTCGGCTACGCCGCCACCATCGACTCCGCCCAAGGCGTGACCGCCGGCTCCCGCGACACCACCGGCAGCTGCCACGTCGTCGGCTCGGACATGCTGACCCGCCAGCACCTCTACGTCGCCCTGACCCGCGGCACCGACGAAAACCACCTCTACCTGTCCACCGCCGAATCCGACCCGCACCGGCTGCTGTCCCCCAAAGCCACCCACCCCGACACCGCCGTCGACGTGCTCACCCGCGCCCTGGCCCGCGACGGCGCCCAAACATCCGCTACGACTGCTGCCCGCCAGGCCGCCGACCCCGCCGCACGCCTGCAGGCCGCGGCCGACATGTTCTACGACGCCCTCGGCGCCGCCGCCGAACACCACCTCGGACCCCACACCCGCGATCAGCTGGACGCCGTCGCCGAGGACATCCTGCCCGGCTTGAGCGGCCGCGATGCCTGGCCGGTCCTGCGCCGCCACCTCGCGCTACTCGCCCTCAGCGGCGCCGACCCCCGCACGCTACTGACGGCCGCGTTGGCTGAAGGCGGGATCGCGGATGCCGCCGATCCCGCCGCCGTCCTCGATCACCGCATCGACCCCGCCGGCACCCACTCCGCCGGGATCGGGGTGCTGCGCTGGCTGCCCGCCATCCCCGCCGCCCTCGCCACCGACCCGCACTGGGGTGACTACCTGGCCCGCCGCGAAACACTCGTGGCCAGCCTGGCCGACGACATCCGGGCTCGGGCGCACGCCTGGACTAATGCCACCGCCCCGCCCTGGGCGCGACCACTCATCTCCGTCAACACCGCCCTGACCGCCGAGATCGCCGTATTCCGCGCCGCCACAGCCACACCCGATGCCGACACCCGCCTCACCGGCGCCCGCCAATACCCCGTACGCACCCGGTCCGTACAAGCCGCCCTGCAGCGCCACGCCGCCGCCGGCATCGGCCGCCACAGCGCCGACACCACCCGCTGGAACGACCTCATCGACACCCTGAACCCCCGCCTGCGCGCCGATGCCTACTGGCCACAGCTAGCCACCAAACTCGCCCACGCCGCCCGCACCACCACCGACGTGCGCCACATCCTCATCGACGCAGCCCGCCGCAAACCGCTGCCTGACGAACAACCCGCGGCCGCCTTGTGGTGGCGCATCACCGGCAACCTGTCCCCGACCACCACCCTGCCCACGACCCGCTCCCGCCTGCGCCCCGTCTGGATGGGCGACCTCGACACCCTTTTCGGCACCGTGCTGGCCGAAACGATCTGCGCCGACCCCGCCTGGCCCGGCCTGGTCGCCGCCATCAACGCCGCCCACCTACCGAACTGGACCCCAGCAGACCTGTTGACACTGGCCGCCGAACACCTCGCCGACGACGACCAACCGATCGCCCCCAGCGAGTACGCGCGCCTGCTCACCTACACCATCGACGCCTTCACCCACCGACTCACCCGACACCTGGCGACCCACACCGACCAGCCCCCGCTGCCCGGGCACGCACCGCCGGAACCCGACGACGAAGCCCTCCTCCCACCCGACCCACAGCAGCACCCCGACATCTCTGAACCCGACGCCCTCGACCGTGCCCCGTTCCAACCCCCGGGTATGCCCACCTACGAATACGGCGACGGCCCCATCGACGGCCTGGCATTCGAGGTGCTGTCCGACCGGCCGCCACCGCGCCAACCGCTCGTCACGATCGAGTCCCTGCAGCGGTGGAACGACCAATACCGCACCGCCTGTGCAGAATTGGACCGACTCGACGCGCAGATCCGCGACGACCGCGGACCCGCCATGCTCGCCGCCACCGACACCGTGATCGACATGCGCCGCCGCATCGATGCCGACCGACCGCACAACCATGCCCTCACCCAGATCATGTCTGAATGGCTCGATGCCGACATGGCCTACAACGACACACTGATGTTGATCGAGCACGCGCGCAGACAACTGCACACACTGCTCAAGAGCCCAGGCGCCGACGAGCTCGATATCGCCTCTGCCAGAGCCGATCTCGTCTTTCACACCCGCTGCCTACCCGATGCCAGTCCCGCCCAGGACTACCAGGACAGAATTGAACAAGCCCGGCAAGCACGACATAGAGCAGCCGGCGGGAAGAAGATTCCCACCGAGAAAGACATCGCCGACGTCCGCAGGGCCGCGGGAAACGAAGACCGCGCGGCGCTCGACGCGCTCAAGGCGCGCCGCCACCACCTGCACCATCAGATCGCACGGGCCGAACAACAGATCACGGCGGCATTCGCCGATGCCCACGCCCAGGCCGACGCCACCCTCGACGCCCTACACGCCGCAGCACAGTTGGAACTCGCACTTCTGAATGCCGCGACGCGCATGGACCCCGACCGCGCACCGCTGATCATCCCCCCGACCGCGCTGGCTGACATCGAGCCGGCGATCGCCGCGCAGCTGACCAAGCTCGCCGCGCAACCCCATCAATTGAGCTACGTCCACGCCGACAGCACCCGTCCAGACACTGTCGCTGCCCTCGCGGCACTGCGAACGTGCGCCAATGCCGACAATCGAAAAGTACTGTGGCTCGGCGGCACCGACGAGGCAGGCCTAGCGGCACGCGATCAGGGGCTTGCCGACCATGTCATGACCAACGATCATGCGCACAATGACATCGCCGAACAACTTTGGGACCTCGGCCCGCGCCCGATAGTCATCATCGACACCCCCGCTGGCGCCGACCCCGAACACCTCGCCGACCTCGCACACCACATCACCCGCAACGGCGCCAGAGCGATCATCCTCGACCCCGCCGACGGCATCCACGGACCCTCCACCACGGCACTGAACCTGCTCGCGGGAACACTGCCCTGGGCCACCCACCTCGACACCACCGACCGAATCAACGGCAGCCACCGACCACGCACCACGCCCGCCCTCACTCTCGCCGCAGCGCACGACCGCACCCAACTCAGCCGACAATGGCAAGCAACGCTGCGCCAATACGACACCACCACCCGCGCCATCCGCTCCAACCACCGCCTCCACATCACCCTCACTTGGAACACCCGACACCCAGACACCGAACAGGTCCTCGAAGCCGGGATCGACGACTAAGGCCGGCCGGGCATCGAGGCAACACCTTTACCGAATCTCCCGAGCAGCCCCGACATTTGAGCCCGTGTGGCGGACGGGCCACCCGTCGCTCCACGAGTACTCTTGGGCTCAACGACGCCAACTCGGGAGGCGACGATGCCACCATCGAACGAGCCATTTGTTCGCTTGCGATGCAGCGAACGGCGGACCACCCCATGAGCAGATCTCTTCGGTCCAGCGCCGCCAACAGACGACCTCGGGCCCGTGCGTGCACGTCAGAGTCAATGCCCCTGGCAACCGACCCGCAAATTCTGAACGCCGTTCAGGAGGTCTATACGACCGACTTGGCGCTACCCGAAGACTGGACCGAGCCGCAGCGAGCCGCGTTCATTGCCGAGGAGGCCGAGGTCATCACCTGGATGGTGTGCGCAGAAGCCGGCACGATCGGTGATCGCAACGTCGATGAGTGGGCGCGGCGGAATGGACATGCTCCCGACGACGCCCTGCGGGCGACCCTGATGGCCAAAGCACGACAACTAGCGTATGAGTCCGTATTGGACAGACAGTTGTACGAGCAGATCACGGCCCTGCCCTGAGTCACCTGGAACGACCTCAGGCATAGGAAATCTGCCGGCGCCAATTTCGCCTCGTTTCACCGATGCACGAGGACGGGCGAAGAATCTTCGCGACTGCTTCATCTAATGTACCGAGACTGGTGGACGGCATTGGGTTCGGCAAATACCGTCAGACCATGGAAGACCACGAGGACGGGACGGCGCCAAGCCGTGAACCGGTAGCGTGGATCCGGGCCGCCCCTGCTGCCGTTATGGCGCTCATTCTGCTCCAGCGAACCGACGAGTTCCCGCACATTGACGGCCACAACGACGAATGCCTCCTCAAGAATCACCACTTTCCCGAAGGAGGTGATTCAGTTGGCTAATAGTGTATTTGACGGCCTGCCGGTGTTGCTCGCCGTCCCACAGGCCGCCGCGATTCTCGGCATCAGCCGAGCCGCGGCGTACCGCCTGGCGGCTGCGGGTGAACTGCCCGTGCGCAGACTCGGCGGGCGCGTGTACATCGTGACCTCCGAGCTGCAACAACTTGTTGCTTCCTGACCGCAGGACCGAGCCAGCAACGCGCGGGTATAGGTTGGCCTCGCGGGCCCCGTTTGTCGGTACCTTCCGGCAACATGGTTGTAGAGCACCCGTCGAGGGCGCAGGTGGACCGCCAGGAGATCCTCATGACCGACGACAACTCCAAACGCACGAGGCGTGCCGAGCCGATAACCAAACGGAGCGCGAAGAGTGGCGGCGTCAGCTACACATTCCAGGTCGACATCGGCACGCGCCCGGATGGCACGCGAGAGCGTCAGCGCTTTACCTATCCGACGTTGGCCGAGGCCAGGCGCGAGTACCGCAGAATAACGACCGAGGTATCCGCCGGGACGTTCGTTCGGCGTGACTCGACGACGCTCGCCGAATATCTGCAGAGATGGCTCGACGGTCGACGTGATGTTCGCCCGAACACCCTTGTTGGCTATCGCCATTCACTCAAACCAGTGGTGGACCTTCTCGGATCAATAGTCCTGCAACAATTGCGCACCTCTGACATCGATGCGCTTGTGACTTTGCGGCTCGACGGCGAACCGGTGGCAGAGCGTGACAAGCGCGGCCGACGTGCAGCAGAGGTCCTGGCCTTCCTGCGAGACAGGCCCGGAGGCACGCAATACGGCGAGATCTTCACCGCGCTCGGAAACCCTGGAATCAAGGCACTCGATCGATTGGTATCCACCGGTGAAGTGCTACGGCCGGTCCGAGGCCGGTATGTCGCCGCACGTGATAGCGAGCCCGACCGCCCCAAGGTCGCCGGCAGCGTCAGCGCCCGCACAGTCGCCACAATGCTCACCGTCCTGTCGTCGGCGCTCGACGATGCGATGGAAGAAGGACTTGTCGCTCGCAATGCTGCCCGCCTGGTGAAGCGTCCCACGGTGGGGCATCACGAAATGACAAGTTGGACACCACAACAAGCCGTAAGATTCCGCGAGCACATCCGCGAGGACCGCCTCGCGGCATGCTGGCTACTGACGCTGGCCGGGCTGCGCCGTTCGGAGATCCTTGGCCTTCGTTGGTCGGATGTCGACTTCGAAGCCGGCACCGTGTCGGTCACTCAAGGCCGGGTCATAGTCGCCGGTCACGGAACCGTGACCGGCGATCCAAAGTCGAAACGATCACGAAGGGCGCTACCCATGCCCGCTGACGTGCTGACCGCGCTGAAAGCGTTCAAATTGCGACAGGCAGAGGAGCGTCTGGGTCGCGGGACGGCATACCCCGACACCGGATTCGTCGCCGTCAATGCAGACGGGTCCCCTATCCGCCCTGAGACATACTCCAAGACTTTTGCTCGGTATGCGAAAAGTGCTGGCGTACCCGTCATTCGGCTACACGACGTTCGGCATACTGCAGCGACAATGCTCTTAGACGGCGGAACCACGCCGTCAGCGACGGCAAAATGGCTCGGTCATGACCCTGCGATTACGTTGCGGGTGTATGGGCATGTGTACGACGACGCGCTTGCCGCGGCGGGTGCCGCATTGATGGGGAGATCAAGGACGGCGGACCCAAGTAGACCTAACGAAGCCTTCGTTGGCGAATAGTCGCCTGAAGTCAGCATCTACTGGGCGGTCACGGGCCAGCGCAGTACTACTAGCCCGTTTTGTGCCAACGTCACTGCCTCGACGTTCAAGTCACGGGTCGTGCTGCATGTCCAGTGACCTGGAGCTGACGAAGTTGCACCACTCCTTCGGTGTCAATGGCCAAGTTGAAGTACCCGCTGGTGGCCAGATGAAAGTACCCACCCCGTGCGGTAGTTCCTAGGTTGGTGCGGGCTGCTCCTTCCGGTGTCGGGCGTCTTTCATGCGGTAGGAGGAGTCGCCATCGGTGATGACGACGGTGGCGTGGTGCAGGAGCCGGTCGAGGATGCTGACCGCGGTGGTCTGCTCGGGCAAGAATCGGCCCCACTGCTCGAAAGGCCAGTGCGATCCGATGGCCAACGATCGGCGTTCGTAGGCGCCGGCGACAAGCCGAAACAACAACTGGGTGCCGGTGTCGTCCAAGGGGGCGAAGCCGAGTTCGTCGAGGATGATCAGATCGACCCGCAGCAGGGATTCAATAATCTTGCCGACGGTGTTGTCGGCCAGGCCTCGGTAGAGAGTCTCCACCAGGTCGGCGGCAGTGAAGTAGCGGACCTTGTGCCCGGCGTGGATCGCCGCGGTCCCCAACCCGATAAGGGTGTGGGACTTGCCGGTCCCGGCCGGTCCGATGATCGCCAGATTCTGTTGTGCCCGTATCCATTCCAGACTCGACAGGTACTCGAAGGTCTTCGCCTGGATCGAGGACGCGGCCACATCGAAGGACTCCAGCGTCTTGGGCACCGGGAACGCGGCGGCCTTGAGCCGGTTGACGATGTTGGAGGCGTCCCGTGCCGCCAACTCCGTCTCCACCAGCGTGCGCAGGACTTCCTCGGGGGTCCAGCGTTGGGTCTTAGCGGTGATCAACACCTCCGGTGCGGTGCGTCGCACCGCCGCGAGTTTCAGCCGCCGCAATCCGGCGTCCAGATCGGCGGCCAGTGGTGGAACCGACGGTGGTGCAACAGGTTCGACGTCGGTGATGGGTGGGGTCTTGGTCACGGGATCACCTCGCCGTCGGCCACGGCCGGGGTGATCCGGTAAGCGTCCAGGGATCGGGTCGGTGCGACCGGTAGGTCCAGGATCAGGGCGTCCCCGGCGGGGCGGGGCTGCGGGGTGCCGGTGCCGGCGGCCAGGATGGAACGCACGTCGGCGGCTCTGAACCGGCGGAACGCCACTGCCCGGTGCAACGCCGCAATCAGCGCGTCGGTCCCGTGAGCCGCGCCCAAGGCGAGCAGAATCTCCAGTTCCGAGGCCAGTCGGGTGTTGCCGATCGCCGCGGCGCCGACCAGGAACGCCTGCGCATCGGTACCGAGGTCGCAGAACTGCTTCTCCACCGTGGTCTTCGGGCGCGGGCCGCGACTCGGTGCCGGGCGCGGTCCGTCGTAGTGCTCGTCGAGGATCGAAGTCCCGCCGGGGGTGACGAGTTGGTGTTCGGCCACGACCACCCCCGTCGCGGGCTCCAGCAGGACGATCGCACCGTGGTCGACGACCACGGCCACCGTGGACCCGATCAGTCGAGTCGGCACCGAGTAGCGGGCCGACCCGTATCGGATGCAGGACAGGCGGTCGACCTTGCGTAACACCGACGGTGTCCCGATCTGCAATCGAAGCGATGGGAGTGGTTGCAGCAGTTCACGTTCAGCGATCAACCGCTGGTTCGGGATGGCGCAGATCTCCGAGTGGGCCGCGGCGTTGACTTCAGCGCACCACGCGATCGCGGCGGCATTCGGGGTGCGCAGGTCAACCGGTGTTCCAGTGATGGCGGCCTCGGTCAACAGGGGCACGGCCAGGTCGTCCTGGGCGTAGCCGCACAGGTTCTCCACGATGCCCTTGGACTGCGGGTCGCTGGCGTGACAGAAATCGGGTGCGAACCCGTAATGGGACGCCAGGCGGACGTAGTCCGGAGCCGGTACGACGACGTTGGCCACCACGCCGCCTTTGAGGCAGGCCATCCGATCGGCCAGCACCTTTGCCGGCACGCCGCCGGCTGCGGCCAGGGTCTCGGCGATCAACCCCAGCGTCGTGGATGCCCGCTCGTTGGTGGCGAAGCGCACGAAGCGCCACCGGGAGAACGCCAGGACCGCGCAGAACAGATACAGCCCCGCTGCGGCCTGGGCCCAGTCGATGACCAGGTACTCACCCGGCTCCCACACTGCCGGACGTCGTCCACGGTGATTGGTGCTGCGCCACAACGCTTTCTCCTCCGCGACGAGGCGTCGGAAGTTGCGGTCAGAACCGGTGTATCCGGCCGCGCGGGCCTTCGGCAGCAGCCGCTTGGCCGAGATGCGACCATTCGATTTGTCCACCCGTTCGGCGACCAGACCGGCGACGGCGTCGTAGTTGTGTGCCCGTTGGGCCCGCGGTGGCGGCAGCAGGCCGGCCTGGTCGGCCTCGAACTTCTCGACGACCTTCTTGACGGTGCGGTGGGTGGTGCCGCACTCTGCGGCGGCGGCTCGGTAAGAGCCGAGCTGGTGATAGGCAGAAATGATGTCCATACGGTCCCTCGCAGACTTCAATGGAACTCCCCGGTGGTGATGGCGATTGGTTGGCGCCTTCACCGTCACCATCGGGGCCCGCAGTTCCTGATCGACACGACGAACACGGGGTGGATACTTTTATCTGGCCAAAAGCGGATACCTCGACCCGGCCACCAGTGGGTACTTTTTCATGGCCACGGACATTCGGCCCCGGTCGAATCGCTCCGATGTCGGGGTGCCGATCTGCGAAAATGCGCCGTCACCACCGGCGCTGATGCGCCCTCTCAACCGTCAGCACAGGGTCTCCCCCAACTGGTGCAATGAGCACCGACGCAGCCCAGCGCGAGGGACCGGCGAGGTCGGAGTAGGCGGCCTATGTAGCTACTGCACCGAATCTGCCTTGCGGGCACTCCAATAACCTCTAACTCACCTCGATACGGAGGCGCCCAGTCCACTGAGAACGTCGTCCACTATCCACAGCTCGATTTTAGAAAGCTGGGAGCGGACCGCTTCCTGTTTCGCGAGCGCGATGAACGATGGCAGCACCTCGGCGACGGCCTGCCCCTCTGCCATGCCCAGGTCGGCGAATCGGAGGGCAAGCGGCAGTGGTAACCCGTACTCGTCTAGGTCAAGGAGGCTGGGCGGAAGGAACAGGTTCTCGACCTGCGATAAATAGAACTCATAGTTACTCAGAGCCTCTCCGAGCGATGTTGCCACCTCGTTGAAGATTCGCTCGATTGCTTTCAAGAGCGACGGAATGGTGAAGCCCATCCAGTTGCGTTGAAACGCAAGCACATTAGCCACGACGTCACTGAGATCTTCGTTCTGGAATCTATAAGCTGCTTGTCGGTCGACAAGCTCGCGTAGATCACCGTGAGTGTCCCGGACAGCATTCATCGTTCCCCAAAGTCGATTGATGTTCATGCCGCGTCGCTGGCGTGGGGCCAGAAGATTATCGAGTCCGAAATCAAGGACTCGCCGGGCTTGATCATTGGTGGGATAGCCCGACCAAGCAAAATTCTGCCGCAGGGCGCGACTGGACCGGAGCAGGCGCGCTGCCTCAATCTGCAGCTCCGGATCAAACCCTCTGTTGGCTTTGATGGTCGCAATGGAAAGGTCAGTCTGGTTCATCACATCCTGGAGACGCGCCCTCGACTCATTGCTGAGATCCTGTTCAGGCAGCTGAATAATGGACGAAAGTGGCGCGCTAGACGATTGCGAGTCAATCGGAATGTCTACAACCATCGGCTCTTCCTGTGGCGGAGGCATGTAGGTGATCACCCTGCCTAGGTAATGGCTTGCCATTCGACCCGCGCGGCCTCGCACGTTGCTGAACGTGAAGTAGTCGATCGGCTTACGGTCGATCCTCTTGTCGTAAATGATCACGTTCTTCGCCGATGTATTGACTCCCTCGATAAGGGTCGTCGTACAGATCAGAGTCGAAATATCAGCCTCAGCAAAGAGCCGGATCATGATCCTTTGAAGACTACGTGGCATCGGTCCAGTGTGAGTTCCCACGCCGCGTCGCAGTGCCTCTACGATGCGCCACGCGGGGTGAAAGTTGTCCTTAAGCCATTCCGCCACCTCCCCCACAAAACCAGTCGGTTCCTGCATCGAGTCGAACTGCGCCACCTCAACGGCAGTTCGCTCAGCTCTAGCCGGCGCAGACACGAAGAGAAGCGTCGACCCCTCGAGCCCGTCCCAGAGCGAGGCGAGATCATCGATCCGCTCCTCGTCGGGGACGAAGGAGCGGTCCTCAACATCGACAGCGACGGTGCGGTAGTCCGACACGTAAAGGCTTTCACGCAGTCCGTCGTCTAGTGTCACAGCTAGACTATCCACATTTGGTCCCGTTAGGTAGTACTGAGCCCCGCTGGCACGCAGTCTGTTCCATGCAATGTTGAGCATGCTCATACGTTGATCATCGGGACTGTGAGAGCCAAGCTTGTAGAACTCATCAATCATGAACAGGTTGACATTCGGCTCTACGGGCAACTCTAGAAAGCGCTCCTGAGTCAGGACATAGACGTTGTTCTGGCCCGGATCTTGCGACGGGTGAGTGATGAGCCGATATCGATGTGCGAAGGTCGCCAGTCGCCTTCGAACCTCATCTATCAGGGCAACGGTTGGCACGATCACCACCAAGTTGTCCCACTTGCCAGTTGCAACGAGCGCATCCAAAATCACAGACTTTCCGAAAGATGTTGGCGCAGAAAGGATGATGCTTTCACCGTCTAAGAGCCTGTAGAAAATAAGAGCTTGCTCCGCATGGAAGACGAACTCCTTGTCCCGAATCTCTACTGCAGGTCGATGAAACTCGAAGGCGAGCGCCTCTGCTGCGGACAGAGCCAGCCGATTCGGGTTCAGGTAAGGAAACAAACCGAAGTAAATACACAGCGAATCAACGATGGGTTGGTAAGCGGGCGATGGAGCGTAGGAGTCAAGGAACCGGATCAGCCTGTCGCGCCCCTCCTCCTGCCTACGGGGTTGGCGCGTGTAGCGAGCAAGTTCTTGCAGTTCGCTGAACTGCGACACATCTGGCTCATCCATGATGTGGCACCCTCACAGCTTCTGGTAAGTCATTAGCGCTTCGTGGGCTAATTGTCGGACTCTTGCAGTGTCCTCTAGGGGTAAGACAATAAAGTGGATAGCTACTGGAAAATCAGCGTCGAGCAGGTCCTTGAACTTCTGCCATGCCCCCTTAGCCTCCTCAATGAGCGCTTCGACGTACTCGACGCAGACTTTGTCGTAGTTCGCGACGGCGTTCGACCTATAAGTCAGTAGGACCGGCATGACAAGCCGATCAATGATCACGTCGAGAGATGTATTGTCGTCCAACATCTCAGTCAACTTGCTGTTGTGTTCCCACGAATCGTCGAACTTGTTTGACACGGCCAAGAACTCGCGCCGCAAGAACTCATTGCCGACGTGATCGTTGATACTCTGCACAATCTCTTTTATGGCGTGAGACATGCTTTCGTAGAGCTTCGCCTCGCCCAGCCAGAGATCCAGTTCACCATCCTCGTTGACCACTACGTGCACTGCGTCGAAGCCCTTCGCGACTTCATTTGGACCGTCGGCGTAGTAGATCTTGCTGACAGCGGGTTCCGCGTCATAGAAGTCGCGGAGCACACCGTGGAGAAAGAGTTCACCGAACTCGCCACGCCTCTTGTAATTGTCTGTGGCATAGACCATCCGCGCTGAACGAGACAATGCTTCTGCCGCACTGTCACCATTGATCTTCTTCCACTCGGAATAACTCAATGCGAAAGAGTTCAGATGCCGCCGGAAGAAATCGCGAACCAGTTCTTCTGCCCGCCAGCGTGATTGCTCGTAGCCGACGCAGAAAACACTGAACTTGGGGTCGGTTTCGGTATCCGCGGCACGGCATACCAGAAGCGGCTTCTTTGCCAATTTGAATCCTCAAGTCCGGAGGATGCCAATTTATGCTAGATCGAGCCGCTCATGACGTGACCACGCCGAAGAGTCAGTGTCCGCGATTCACAGCCCTTGCTGCGGCCGAACGCAAGTTGCTCGGAACGGAAACAAGCTGGGGCCTGGCGGTCGCCGGGACGAAGACGAAAGTGCCGATGAAGCTACGCGCTCGCGCGTGCTTCAACCCACTTGATCAGGCGGCGACGGCGTTCGGCGATGCGCTCGGGGTTCTGCTCCGCGTCACGTTCGGCTGCGTCAGCTTCCTCCCAGGCGCGACGCATGTCAGCGTCGTGAAATTCCACGGTCTTGGCCATCAGTCACCCCTTTCGGACGACGCCAGCATAGCTGCGCTCCCCGACAGAACGCGTTAGACACATCCTAGATCCCCCGCCGCTGGGCAGCCCTGGCGATGCGCGCGGGCGTCATCGTCGTCGCTTCCGCGGCTGCCATTAAGTGTGCCAATACCTTGATGGATGCGACATCCGAGTTGGAAAACCCGTCGACTTCGAGCGTATTCGCTGTCAGCATCCCGAAGGCAACGCCTTCCGCTCGAACCGGTACAGAGACGAAGGACCTGTACTGGCGGTCCTTGGTGATGTCCCAAGATGCAGGAACCGTGGCGTCGGTGTCGTTGCTCAGCTCGACGTCACCGGTATCGACGAAATCCCATACCCCCTGGTCACCGCCATTCCCCTCGACGAACTCGCTGGTAAACGAGTCTTCGCGATTTCGCGAGTCACTGTAGGGACCCGACTGCATCACTCGGAATTGAGCATTCAGGTCCTGCACGCGAAAGTAGGCGGCACGCGGCGCTTCACTTTGAACAAGATCGCAGACCTTGCTGACGATCGACGTGCGAAACCCGCTGATCTCCGCATCCTTAGTCGCTTGGTCCAACATCGACAGCCGGCGCAGCTTGTCCGCGGTACCGAGCATGGCTCCGTTGATGAGCAAGGAAGTACGGCGAGACTCTGCCTTCAAAGCTTGATCCAGCGAGACCCGCTCCGCTTCCTGCTGACGCTTGAACGCGCGTTCGTTCCTGAACTTGAAGAAGCCGACGACAGCGGTCGCTACGGCGAGGCCGCCAGCCAGAATGCGGGTGCCGACAAGCCAATTGCCGGGCGGAACCAGACTGATTGCAAAGGTGATCGCCGCCGTCAGAACAGCCAGCACCGTCAGGGCGAGATTGAAGGCGACCGCTCGGTCCTTGACAGTCTTTTGCTCCACCCCCACCGCGGCAGCATCTCACACGGGATGGACAGACACGACTATTGAACGCCTACGTACACAATGTCAGTCGCAAGTTCGAATCCGTTGGCACATTCTTGGCACAACGGGGGTTTTCATCGGATAGGCCGAAAGCCCCTGATCAGGAGTTTTGATGGTGGGCGCGGACGGTATCGAACCGCCGACCGCTGGTGTGTAAAACCAGAGCTCTACCACTGAGCTACGCGCCCCGTCGCAGGCAACTTACACGTCGCGCCCGCGTGCGGTGAAATCCTCAGCCGCCCCGCAAGGCCGCCAAAGCCTGCCGCCAGACCAACTGGTCGCGAAGCTCGCCGGGCTGCATCATCTCGGCGAAGCCGATGATGCCGTCGCGATCGACGGCGAACGTGCCCCGGTTGGGGTAGCCGGCGTCGGCGTTGAAGACACCGTAGGACTGCGTCACCGCCCCGTGCGGCCAGAAATCGGACAGCACCGGGAAACCGAACCCGTTGTCGGTGGCCCAGACCTTGTGGGTGGGTGGCGGTCCGACGGAAATGGTGAGCACCGCGGTGTCGTCGTTCTGGTACTCGGGCAGCTGGTCGCGGATCTCCCCGAGTTCGCCCTGACACACCCCGGTGAACGCCAGCGGGAAGAACACCAGCAGCACGTTCTTGCCGCGCAGCGCCGAGAGCGTGACGGCGCGGCCGTGCTGGTCCTTGAGCGTGAAGTCCGGCGCGCTGTCGCCGACAGCGAGCATGCCTATCGGCTTTTCGCGACGGCCTTGGACTTCGGCTGCACCAACCGGCTGGCGATCCAGTCCCCCAGATTCGCCGACGAGGTCTGCATGAGCCCCGCGGTGGGCGCGGACTCGGCGATCTCGGCGGGTTGCACGTGGCCGGGCTTGCCGGTCTTCGGCGTCACCACCCAGATCACGCCGTCATCGGCGAGCGGGGTGATGGCGTCCATCAGCCGGTCCACCAGGTCCCCGTCGTCATCGCGCCACCACAGCAGCACCACGTCGACAACCTCGTCGGAGTCCTCGTCCAGCATTTCACCGCCGGACGCATCCTCGACGTCAAACCGGATATCGTCGTCGGTGTCCTCGTCCCAGCCCAACTCCTGGACGACCTGACCCTTCTCGATACCCAGCTTCTGGGCGTAATTCGGGTCGGAATCCTTCCCCGCCGCGACCACCTTCTGTCCTCCCTCATCCTGCTTCGTATGTGCCTCCGAACTTCTGGAGACCTATCGTCGCACGTCGTGTCGCGGTAGCCGCCCCCTGGCGGCAAGTTTGACCCAGTTCCTCAGTAAGCCGCGTCGCACAGGTCCAGTGCCACCGTCCGGGAATCGTTCAATTCGTTGATGGCGTCGTTGAATGGACTCGGCCCGATATCCGTCTCGATCGCCGAGGCCACCGTCCGCGCGGCGTCGACCCAGCGGGAGAGCGCACCGGTCAACTCGGGCCCCAGCGGATCGGACAGGCTGCCCGAGACCAGGTCGGCGCTGCCGTTGAGCGCATCGATCGCCGGACCTGCCGTGGCCGCCACGTCGGCGCTCTGGTTGTACGTGTCGACGTAGGCGTTGACCGAGCTGATGGCGTCCGCGCTGCTGTTGCTGATCGCCTCACACGAGGTGTGCACGGCGGTCTTGGTGATCGACGCCTGGCGTTCGGACTCCTTGGCGCTGGAGCTTGCCGCCGACTCGGCAGCAGATGCCGACACCGAGGCCTGGTAGATCGGCGCGTCGGCCGTGTTGACGGTGGCGGTACCGCTGGTGACGCTGGCGCATCCCACCACGATCATGGCCAGGCCGGCGGGCACGCCCAGTGCCAGCGCGGCGATGCGCGTCCGCCTCGGTGCCGCGGACCTCCGCCAACTGTTCAGCATCGTCGCCAAACTTACCGGTTCGCCGCCGAGATGGGCAGA
>SXGT01112978.1_pt1 | contig 65358 bp, 50 predicted proteins | sample 3176221 | NCBI WGS metagenome assembly SXGT01 (sample SAMN11356862, study PRJNA531348) | freshwater metagenome | isolation source: freshwater sample F1-120 | place: China: Fuxian Lake, Yuxi | collected 2017-12-25
ACGACATGCGCGAGGCGCCGAGCCTGACGCTGGCGCGTAAGCTCCTGCGCGCTGGCGCAATCGTTGTGGGCTACGACCCGGTCGCGCAGCACACCGCGCGCGCGGAACTGGGCGCCAAGGTGCGCTACGCCGGTACGTGGCAGGATGCGGTGACCGGTGCCGACGCCGTGCTACTGGTCACGGAATGGGCTCAGTTTCGGGCGATTTCGGCCGGGGAATTGGCGGGCGCGACGAACTGCCGTATCGTGTTTGACGGGCGCAACATTTGGAATGCGCAAGCCTTTCGCGCGGCCGGCTTTGAGTACCACGGAGTGGGCCGGCGCTGACCCGTGCCCTGCCCCCAATGGTCGGACCCGCCGACTTGAATCGGACCTATGGCCTTTCAGATCGCCCGACTAGTAACCAAAACGCACCGCGCGGCTGTTGCTGCTGTCCTGCTGCTCGCGGCGACTTGCGGCTGCCGCAACATGCCGCCACCCGCATCACCGGGCCCGGGCACTGACGGCGCGCCTCAAGGCAAGGTCCGCGAGCGGCCCACCCCACCGACCGCTGCGCCACCGGCCGAAGCGCCCTCTGCGGCCAGCCCAAGTGCTGCAGATACGGCGCCGCAGCCGCCAGCCATGCGTGTATTGGTTGCCACGACCAACCGCGAACCGTTGGCGTGCGCGGCCCCGTCGTCGCAAGGCATATGGGTTGCCTACGACGCTGGCCAGGGTCTAGTTGCGCGCGAGCTGGCAGTAGGCGCTAGCGCCACGGAGCAAACGCTTCCACTAGAAGGCGGCGCTCGGGCCGACACGTTGCAGTGCGGGTCCGGTGGCCAGGCGTTCTGGCTGTCGCTAGGCCGGGGCCAGGCGATGGCCGTTGTCACCAAAGCCGGTGTGCGCCGCGTGCAAAGCCGTGCTTCGGTACTTGGCCTCGCTGCCCAAACGGACGGATCCGCGGTCATCGTGGCTGCCACGGCCGACTCTCGCAAAGTCGAACTGGTCAGGCTAAGCGCGCAGCTGGAGCCAATGTGGCAGCGCGAGCTGCCGACGCCCGGCGACGTCACCGCAGTTGCGACGACGCTGCGCGACGACGTGGTCCTCGTTGGTCGCAAGCCCACGGGCGTTGCAAGCACCTGGTGGCTACTGCGCGCCGGTCAGCGTGACGGCCTGCAGGCGTGGACGCGCGAACTGGACCCGACCGTGGCGCCGTCGCGGTTTGCCTTGGTAGGCGCGACCCAAAGTCCCACTGGCGTGCTGCTCGCGTTCGAATCGCAGGCGCCGGCGCAGTCCAAGTCGTCGCAAGGTTGGGCACTGCTGCACGTCGATGCCAATGGTACGGTGGGCGCGCGGTCGGTCGTGCCGCAGCGCGCGCCCCGGCTGGTCGTCGCCGGCAGCGAAACGGCCGCAATATGGGCCCAAGAACGGGGCGCGGGCCTGATCCTGGAGCGTGCAGTGGGCTACGGCCTGGTGGATTCGGCGACAGCGCCCTGGCCTGGCCCCGAAACCCCGCTGGGCCTTGCGGTCGCGCGGGACGGCGCGTGGTGGGCCATTTCGGCGGGCTCCCACCCAGCTGGCGACGTTTGGACCCTCTTAGCAACGCGAATGGTCGCCGTGGCACCCGCAGCTGCGCCCGGACCGGATCCGGCGTGCGTGGCCAGGTGGGCCGTCGCCAGCGCCCAAAAAGGCACGGACATCAACGTTGCGCTGGAAGACGGTTCACCGTGCGGCCCAGCGGCGGTGTGCCGTTCGGGCCAGTGCCGTCCGGTAGGCCGCTAGCGGCCCGGTCGGCGACGTCCGATGCTCGATCCAGCAGGCGCAGTCGCGGACGCCGTGCGGCTTGAAAACGCAGCACGCAAACAAATTCCGCGCCGATGGCTGTCGTTTGGCGACGCGACTCTGACGCTGCGGCTGGCCGACCACGTCGACGAAGCGATTCACGCAGAGGTTGTCGCGCTGACCGACGCCATTCGGTCGGCCAATTTGGGGCCGGACGTCGCCGTGGTCCCGGCGTTTGCGACCCTGGCCGTGCAGTTCGATCCGACCCGGCGCTCGCCCAGGTCGCTGGCCCGCCAATTACCGACGACGGCGACCGCCGCTGCTGCATCCCTTGAAGCGGTCACGCACGCGGTAGCGGTATCCTACGACGGTGGCGACCTGATGGAGGCCAGCAAGTCGCTCGGCATGGACATCGACGAACTGGTGCGCCTGCACAGCAAGCCGCCGTACCTGGTGTACGCAACGGGGTTCTTGCCTGGATTCGCCTACCTGGGGATGCTCGATGCACGTCTTAAGCTGCCGCGGCGAGCCAATGTGCGGCGCCTGCCGGCGGGCGCGGTCATCGCAGCGGGACAGCAGACTGCGATCCTGCCTGCCGACGGGCTGACCGGCTGGCACCACCTGGGTTCGACCAACTTTGCGCCGCTGGACTGGTCCCGCGCCGCGCCGATGGCATTGCAAGTCGGTGACCGCGTTCGGTTTGAATGCGCCGCGCGCCCCTTCAAGCCCTGACGGCCGCAATGGCGATGTCGCTTGAAATCCTCGCTGCTGACGGCCTGGCGACCGTACAGGACCTCAGCCGGCCAGGCCTCGGCCACCTGGGCATCGCGGAATCCGGCGCGTGCGATCGCGCAAGTCACCGGAAGGCGCAACTGTTGTGCTTCAACGACGTGCAGACGGCTGGTCTGGAGTTGCAGCAGTGCGACCTGCGTGCTCGGCTGATCGGCGGACCGCGCTTGTGCTCGGTGGTCGGCGACTGCCGGTGGACAGTGGATGGCCGTGTCTGGCCGCCCGGACGGTCGGTGTGGGTTGAAGCGGGTCAGGAAATTCGAGCTGAGCCGGCCAGCGGCGGCTGCCGAACCTACCTGGCTCTGTCCGGTGGCATCGACGTACCGCGACTCGGCGGCAGCGCGTCGACCCATGTTTTCGCCAGGCTTGGCGGCTGGCATGGTCGCGGCTTGCGCGCGGGCGATGCGCTGAAGCTCGGCTTCACGGCGGGCGATTGTCGCGAGTTGATGCTCTCCCAGCCCTCGCGATCGCCAGACGGGCAACTGTGCGCAGTATGGACAGCAGCGGCGCGCTTAATTTCGGCGGCCGCGCGGACGCAGCTGGCTAGCGAGCTGTGGCACGTTGGCGCGCAGAGCGATCGCACGGCAGTTGCGCTGGTCGGAGCGAGGCTGGCGCTCCGCGCAAGTCTGAGCGAGCTTTCGCAGCCGACGGCCTGTGGCGCCATTCAGGTCGCGGGCGACGGTACGCCGAGGATCCTGCTGCGGGATCGGCCGACCATCGGTGGCTTTCCCCAAGTGGCCGTGATCGCGACCACCAGTCTGGACGACGCCGGCCAACTCCGTCCGGGCGACGCCGTCCGCCTGCAGTTCGTGTCGCCGGCACAAGCACGTCGTGCCTTGCGCGAGCGGCACCAGCTGCAGACGGCTTTGGAAACCTGTCTGGTGCCGGCGTGGCCACCGAGCTCGCGCCAGTTGTTCCAGTTGCTGTGACGCCGCACGTTGCCGTCATCGGGCGGGAGCCGTCATCGGGCGGGAGCCGTCATCGGGCGGGAGCCGTTGGCCGTTGTCTTCGCCTGGGACAGCGCCTCACGTGCCCCATTTGGCGACCAGGCGCTCGATAGCGGCTTGATCGACCGGCGGAAAGCGATAGTCACCGAGTTCGGCCGGGCTCACCCAGCGGAACTCCCAAACCCCAATGCGGCGCGGCGAACCGCTCACGATTCGCGCCGGAAAGCTGTGAAAGTCGATGGTATAGCGCTCGTAGTCGGCCACCATGCTGGCTGCCGGCCCCGTGGTCTGCACGACCACGTCCAGTTCTTCCTGGATTTCGCGGATGAGGGCCGCCTCATCCGTCTCGCCCGGCTCGACCTTGCCTCCGGGAAACTCCCAGAGCAGCGGCAGGGCCGCGTGGGGCAGTCGCTGGGTGATCAGATAGTTGCCGCGGTCGTCGCAGATCTCTGCGGCAACGACGCGCAGCGTGCGCTTGCTTGGTTCAGGCATTGTGGGCGCTTGGGTTCGCTGGCCGTGTTGGCAGCACATTGGCGGAAGTGCAGGAGAATCGAACTCCCCCGAGACGCTCTTCGCGCCTCACAACAGTTTTGAAGACTGAGGGATTCACCAGAACCCGCGCACCTCCAGCGCTACGATGCAGCGCCGCAGGGCCGGTCGTCAAGCAGGCGCCGCGGAAACTGTCGTCGCAGGCGAACCGTGGTACGCTGGTCAGCCGGGCGGGTCCGCCACACAAGGTCACCGTGGTCGCAACACGCATGAGCCCGTTCACGCCCGAAAAGACCCGGCTGGTCGTAGTGCTGGTCGGCCTGCCCGCCCGCGGCAAGACCCACATCGGCCGCAAGATGGCCCGCTATTTGAATTGGTTGGGGTTTGTCACCCGCGCCTTCAATATTGGCGACTATCGGCGGACACGGCTGGGCCGCCACCACCGTCACGACTTCTTCAATCCAACCAATGAAGAGGGCAACCGGCTGCGCAACGAGCTGGCGACGTTGGCACTGGAAGACCTGGTGGCCTGGATGCGCAGTGGCGGCCAGGTCGGTATCTATGACGCCACCAATACCACGACGGCACGTCGGCGGGTGGTGTACGACCGTTGTTCGCAGATGGGTCTGGACGTGGTGTTTGTCGAGTCGGTATGCGAGGACCCTGCGATCATCGAGTCCAACATTCGCGAGACCAAGCTGACTTCGCCGGACTACGAGGGCGTGGACCCGGACGAGGCCGCGCGCGACTTCCGCGCCCGCATCGACCACTACACGCGCGCCTACGAGCCGGTCCACGAAGAGAATTACAGCTACATCAAGCTCATCGACGTCGGCCGCGTCATCGTGATGCACCAGATCCAGGGCTACGTGACCGGCAAGCTTGTGCACTTCTTGATGAACATGCACCTGGTACGGCGCCCGATTTGGCTGACCCGCCACGGCGAGTCCGAGTTCAACGTTCAGGGGCGCATCGGCGGCGACAGTCCGCTGACGTCCAACGGCCGCCACTATGCCCGGGCGCTGGCGTCGTTCGTGCGCGAACACGCGATTCGGCCGCCGACAGTGTGGACGAGCACGCTGCGCAGAACCGTCGAGACAGCACGCGAGCTGCACCTGCCGTTCATGCCGTGGCGGGCGCTCGACGAGATCGACGGCGGTGTCTGTGACGGCATGACCTACGCCGAGATCGCGGAGCGCATGCCGGAAGAATACGCAGCGCGGCAGGCCGACAAGCTCAACTACCGCTATCCGCGCGGGGAGAGTTACGTCGATGTCACCCAGCGCTTGGAGCCGGTGATTCTGGAGCTGGAACGCGAGCGCGAGCCGGTGCTGGTGGTCGGCCACCAGGCCGTGTTGCGGGTGCTGTACGCCTATTTCACCGATCGCCGGCCAGAGCAGGTGCTGCGCCACGATGTGCCGATCCACACCGTCATTGAGCTGACGCCTGGCCCGTACGCTTTTACCGAACGCCGGTTTGCGCTGGAGTTGTCGGGCGCCGACCTCGCCGACATCGGCGACGCGATGCGCGACTGAGCGCCTCTGACCACGCAGGTGGCGCAGTCGCGGTGAACTTTTCACCGGCGTCTGTCAACTGGTAACGGTGGTGTGCGGCATTGGGCCGCGAAGTACGAAGCAGCTGAAATTGCGTCGGGTGTGGCGCGACATGCCCGGACGAACGATTGTCCTTGCGGTGGGCGACTGGGCGTGCCAGCGTTTTCACAGTAATTTCGACCGGTGCAAGTGAGGGGTCGCATGGACTGGTATTTCGACCTTGCGGACACGGCCAATGCCGAAACGTGGAGCCAGATGCAGGCGCTGGCCGTGACCGTCCGGCCGTGCGGTGTAGCGTTGGCGGCGTCGACGCAGCGGCAAGCGGCCTCGGACGTGATGGCCCTTGCGGCAATCCGTTGGGTTGCTCGCGAGCGGCCAGACTGCTTGGCCGCCTTCGTGGCGGCACTACTCGGTGAGGTAGCCGCAGGCCGTCCCGTGCGCTCACCACAGCATCTGTGCGATGTGGCCGGCGGCGCCGGGCTCAGCCGCCTCGCCGTGGACGCCGCGGCCGAAGCGGAAGTCTACGGCCACCTGGCCCAATGGCGCGCACTCGGCGGGCCTGAGTTGCCTTGTCTGGTGCGCGCGGACGGCCACGTGCTGCTGGGCCGCAATCCGCCAGACCACGTCGCGCAATTCGCCGCTTGAGTTGCGCGCGATCACGACCGTCGCCGGCCCGGCGTCGCTGCGCCTGCGCTCGATAGTGCGCGACGAGCGATAGGCGTGTGTCGGACTGGCGACTGGCAGCTCGCAACAGTTTCCTTGTGACTTCAATGCACTTCGCCGACTGCGGCCAAGTCCAGGCTTGCGGGCTTTGGCGGTGTGGAGCGTCAATCCGGCGCAACAACCCCACCGACCACGATGGGTGCGGATCGCGCTTTGGGGTCTCCGGCGAGGCGCGCGGAACCAGTGAATACGCATGGCGTTCAGGTTGAACCCGGCGGCTGAAGCCGCAGGCTGACTGTACGAAGCCCGGCCTGCGCCGGGCTATTTTTCCCTTGTGATGATCTAGCCTTGCGGAGGCAAGGCTTTGCACCCACAGGCCGCGGCTTTAGCCGCCGGCAGTATTTAGCAGGACCGTGTGGGTACCGTGCCGGCGATCGCCCCCATTTCAGGAACCGCACCCGACCACGATTGCCGAGCTAGCGCTGGTTGTCACGACACCGTAGAATCGGCGCGCCGGCCATGCTGCTGTCCGCCAGAACTCAGGGTCGAACGTCAGATCCCGAGTACCGACAAGCTGAGCGGGTCGCGCGCTGGGAGCACGGCGCGCCAAAGGATCGATCGGCGTGTGGCGGATCTGCTCCCAATGCGGCAACCGAACAGACGCTTTCGTCTGTGACCGCGACCAGAACCCCACTGAAATTATCCGCGCCGACACCGAGTTTCCTGGTCGCCTGCACCAGGGCGACGTCCTGCTGAACCACTATGTAGTGGCAGATCTGGTCGGCGTAGGTGGCATGGGCGCAGTCTACAAGGGTCAGCAGCGCGAGACGCACCAGGCCGTCGCCATCAAGGTGCTGTGGCGCGATCTGGCCGCCGACACCGTCGAGGTCCGGCGCTTCACCCGCGAGGCGCGAGCGGCAAGCCTGCTTGCGCACCCCAATGTGGTGCGCGTCATCGATTTTGGCAGCGACGCCAAGTCCAAGTCGCTGTTCATCATCATGGAGTACCTGGTCGGCGCCAAGCTCAGCGACACCTTGCGCGTCGCGCCGATGCTGGAACCCGCACGCGTCGTGCACATCTGCGCGCAGGTCTGCAAAGCGCTGGAAGAGGCTCACCGACGCGGCATCATCCACCGCGACGTCAAGCCCGATAACATCTTCTTGCAAGAGGTGGCGGGCGAGCGCGACTTCGCCAAAATCCTCGACTTCGGCCTCGCCAAGTTCATTACCGGCGAGTACGAGCGCGATCAGCTGACGCGCAGCGGCTTTGTGGTCGGTTCGCCCGAGTACATGGCGCCAGAGCAAGCGTCTGGCAGCCCGGTGGGGCCTTCGGCCGACCTGTATTCGCTGGGCGTGGTGCTCTACGAGTGCCTGACCGGTCGGCTGCCCTTTGATGCCGCAAGCACAGCCGAGGTGCTGCGCAAGCACATTCTAGAAGGCCCACCGCGGCTGATCGGAGAGCCCGGCACCGAGCACATCCCGTTGGCGCTCGAAGAGGTCGTACTGCGCTGCCTGGCCAAGGATCCGGCCGAGCGACCACCGACGGCCGATACGCTGCGCATCCAGCTTTTGCAGGCGTGTGACCGCCGCAAGGGCGAGGGCAAGTGGCCGGCGGGTGGTGCGCTGGCCGCGCCGATTCGCGCTCCCGGTTCGCTCGAGGAGGCGGGGCCGGCGCCGCAAGCGCCGACGTCTGTGCAACTGGATGACGACGGCCGGGCGACCGCGCCGACGGCGGAGCACGTCGTCCACTCGTTGGAACCGACCAGCTGGCCCACCTTGCGCGACAACGAAGTGGTGGCGACCGGCACTGGAAGTGGCGAATTCCAAGGTGCCGACCAGGATCGCACGCCGCGCGAGCCGATTGCGGCGATGGCACGCGGAGCAGTGCCGGACATCGCGACCCATAGCCAGACACGGCCCGACATGCCGGTGGCGCCGACCGCACTGGCGGCCGTGGTGCGCGAGGATGCGCTGCCCACCCTGGCGGATATTGCCGACGCGGGCCGCACCTCGCGACCGCTTACGGACGCGCTGGATCGCGACTCGACCGACGTGCTAGACACCAGCCTGCGCCCGGGTGCGCAAGGCCGATCGGCGCCGACGCTAGACCGCGGGCAGGCTGGACCGTCATACTGGCTGTGGGTCGTCGCTGCGGCCGTCGTCATTGCGGCGCTGCTCGTCGTTGCGACCATGAAGTAGCCATTCGTGGTTTGGAGACCCATGCGAACCAGCGGCGCGACAAAGCAGCGAGGCGCCGCCTGGTTTGCGGTTTGCCTCGCCGTCACCGTTTGGGGCTGCGGCGAGGACGCTTCCGTCACGCCAACGCTGTCGGCCGGTACGGCAGGCGATGCCGGCGTAGGCGAAGCGCCAGTGGCGCAAGACGGCGCATCTTTGGACCAGGCCGCCCTCGATGTGGGCACTTCGATTTCGGACAGCGACGTTGCGACCGGGCAAGACGCGACAGTCACAACCGACGACAGCGACGGCGCGGTCGGCGAGGCCGCAGCGGTCGACGTCGAGGTGGCTGCCGCAGACGGCCAGACCGGCGAAGATGGCGCATCCAGCGATGGGCTGGCCGACGGCCTCGCCGACGCGACAGCAGCCGACCAGGCGATCGCGGACCAAACTGCCAGCGATCAGACTGTCGCAGACGCGTTGCAAGCGGACGCGCTACAAGATACTGCCGCGGACATCCCTTCCGGTGCTGCGGATGGAGGCGACGGCGCCGGTACTGAGTGCCCCAAGCTCTGCAATGGCGGCTGCGGCGGCGGCGTGTGCCACATCGTCAACGCGCAATACCCGATTTGCCCCGACGGCATGCCGTGCGAGGTGGTGTGCAACGTCGCCAACGCCTGCCCGACGCCGGTGGTGTGCGGCAACGGTCCGTGCACGGTCATCTGTGGCGGCAACGGCGCCGTTGGCACCTGCAAAGGCACGGTCATCTGCAAGAACGCGCCGAGCTGCGACATCACCTGCAACGGCACCGACGCCTGCGCGGGCAAGGTGTTCTGCGGCATGGGCACCTGCAAGATCGCGTGCGGCACCAATGGCGCCATCGGCACCTGCAAGGGCGGCACCGACTGCAGCCTGGCCAAGACCTGCGACGTCGCCTGCACCGGCAGCTACGCGTGCAAGGGCACGGTCGCCTGCGGCGGCAAGTGCAAGGTCGCCTGCGGCGCGACCGGCGGGGTCGGCACCTGCGAGGGCGGCATCGACTGCGCCGACGGCGACAGCTGTGACCTGCAGTGCGTCGGCATGTATGCGTGCAAGGGCGACGTCGAGTGCGGCAGCGGCCCTTGCACGGTGGCCTGCGGAATGGGCGGCGGCGCGGCCACTTGTGGGGCCAATGTGCGCTGCAACGACGCCCCGACTTGCAAGGTCGATTGCCACGGCAGCAATGCCTGCGGTGGCCAGGTCGAATGCGGCACCAGCGACTGCAACGTCAACTGCGGCGCAGGCGGTGCCATTGGCACATGCGGCGGCGGCATCGACTGCACCGACGGCAAGTCGTGCAAGCTCAGCTGCCTGGGCAGCAACGCCTGCGCGGGTGGTCAGGTCGAATGTGGCCAGGGTCCGTGCCAGATCGCCTGCGGAGCCAAGCCCTCTGCCGGTTCAGGGCAGTGCAAGAACGTCGATTGCTCCAATGCTTGCGCCTGTGAAGTCAGCTGCGCCGGGCTCAACAGCTGCAAAAGCCTGATTTGCCCGGCGGGCTGCGCCGGTGGCAGCGGGTGCTCGGCGTTGTCCAAGACCTGCAACGCCTGTCCGTAGCGCTGGCTGATCGTGCTGCGCTCAAGGCAGCCAGCAGTGGACCAAGTAGGCTAGTAGGCGAAACCCGAAGTTCGCGTTGGAATGGCGTTTGGTTTGATGGAGGAAATTCGGCGTATATTTCGCCTACTAGCAGCTTGTTTCGTCAAGGGGGCTCGCCGCCCCCTCGCGCGCGTCGGCGCGCTCACCCCTGCCTGCGGCCGCAGCGGCGGCCGCGCGCACTTCGCCCTTGTTGCGCGGCGGAACCCGCCGCGAACTTCGGGCCGGAAGTACTAGGCGACGGCGCGCTCAATGTGCAGCACTGCGCCGTGACCCGCGACGTCGAGCGGGTCCGCGATGGCGGGCACGACGGTACAGTCCAGACGCAAGGCAAGCGCCTCGTCGCGCAGCCAGCTGCCGTGGGCTGTCGCGGCGGCGGCGAGCGCTTGCGATGCGGTCTCGAGGCGCACGACAATGCGGTCCTGCACATCGAGGCCAGCCTCTTTGCGAGCGGTCTGGATGCGGCTCAGCAGCTCGCGGGCGAGGCCTTCGCCGCGCAGTTCGTCGTCCAATTCGGCGTCGAGCGCGACCGAAACCCGGCCCTCCACGGCGGTCAACAGCCCCGCGCGCGGCGTTGCACGGAACTCGACGTCATCGAGAGCTAGCGATTCGCCGAGCACGGCCAGCGCGCCGTCGCGGGTCATCGCTGCTTGCGCCGCACAGACCTCGTCGGCGGACAGCGCGGCAAGCGCGGCGGCAACTTCTTTGGTCTTGCCACCCAGGCGCTTGGCCGCAGCCTTGAAATTGAGCCTCGCCGACCACTGCACGAACTGCCCGGGCCCTTGCGCGCTGACTACGACGACCTTGATGTTCAGCTCGTCGGCGATCATGTCCTTGGCCACCGCGTCGTCGACCAAGCCATGCGCGGCGTCGGTCGCTCCGTCTTGCAGCGCAATGGTCAGTCGACGCAGCGGCTGGCGAACGTTGATCTTGGCCTGCTCGCGCAGGTTGCGACCCAGGCGCGCGACCGTGCGCACCAGCGCCATTTGCGCCTCGAGCGCCGTATCGATCTGCGCCGGATCCACTTGAGGAAAGCGCTCGAGATGGACGGAATCGGCGTCGGCGCGGGCCTCGAGGCGTTGGTACAGCAACTCGGCAAAGAACGGCAATATCGGCGCCAGCAGCCGCGAAAACGCCGTCAGCACCTCGTACAGCGTCTCGTAGGCCGCCTGCTTGTCGGCGTCGTCTTCGGTCTTCCAGAACCGGCGGCGGCTGCGGCGGATGTACCAGTTGGTCAGGTCGTCGACAAAGCCCAGCACCCGCGGAATCACGTTGTACAGGCGATACTGCGCCATCTCGGCGTTGACGTCGGCCACCACGCTTTGCAGCACGCTCAGCACCCAGCGGTCGAGCAACTGCCGCGACGCTAGCGGCGACGGCTGGGCCGGCGGCGTCCAGCCATCGGCAACGGCGTAGGTCGCAAAAAAGCTGTACGAGTTCCACAGTGGCAGCAACACCGCGCGGACAACCTCGCGCACCCCGACCTCGGAAAACCGCATCGGCTCGGCGCGCACGGCCGGCGAAGTCACCAGCAGCGCCCGCAGCGCATCGGCGCCATACTTGTTGAGCAGCTCGTTGGGATCTGGGTAGTTCTTGAGGCGCTTGCTCATCTTGGCGCCGTCTTCGGCGAGGATGAGGCCGTTGACGATGACGTTCTGAAACGCCGGCCGGTCGAACAGTGCGGTCGACAGCACCAGCAGTGTGTAGAACCAGCCGCGCGTCTGGTCCAGACCCTCCGCGATGAACGCCGCGGGCAGGTTGCGCTCGACCAACTCCTTGTTCTCGAACGGGTAGTGGTTCTGCGCGTAGGGCATGCTGCCCGACTCGAACCAGCAGTCGAGCACCTCAGGCGTGCGTTGCAGCGTCGCGGCGCCGCATTGGGTGCAGGGCCACTCGATCTGGTCGACAAAGTGTTTGTGCAGGTCGTGGACCTCGATGCCCGAGCGGGCGCGCAGTTCGGCGATGCTGCCGATGCACTCCAGGTGCCCGCAGCCCACGCACTGCCACACCGGCAGCGGCGTGCCCCAGAAGCGGTTGCGCGAGATCGCCCAGTCGCGCGCCTCGCGAATCCAGTTGCCAAAGCGCTTCTGGCCGACGTAGTCGGGCACCCAGCGGGTCTGCGCATTCAGTTCAGCCATGCGTTCGCGCAGTGGCCGCGCCTCAGACTCTGGTGCCACCGACTCGACACGCACGAACCAGGTCGGCATTGCCTTGTAGATAAGTGGCGTGCCCGAGCGCCAGCAAAACGGGTAGTCGTGGTCGATGGTCGCCTGGCGAAACAGCAGCCCGCGGTCTTTGAGGTCGCGCACGAGCAGCTTGTCGGCATCCTTGACAAAAAGCCCAACGATTTGCCCGCCGGCGATCGAGACCACGTCGCCGGTGAAGCGCCCTTCGCCGTCGACCGGATCGCGCATCGGCAGACCCCAGTGCAGGGCGACGCGGTGGTCGTCTTCGCCGAACGCCGGTGCGGTATGCACGATGCCGGTCTGCTCCTCGGCCACGTAGCCGTCCGAGACAACCCGAAACGCGCCATCGGCCGCCGCAGCGGCAAAGCTGTCGAACAAAGGCTGGTAGCGCCACCCCACCAGCTGTGCACCGGTAAGCGTTGCCAGCACCTCGTGTTCGCCGAGCAAGCCGCCGATGAGCGATGCCGCCGCCACGTAGGCCGGACCGCCAGCCTTGGCCCGCGCGACCGCGTAGGTGATGTCGGGACCCACGCACAGCCCCATGTTCGACGGCAGCGTCCAAGGCGTGGTGGTCCACGCCAGCAGGAACACGCGGCCATCTTGCGCACCCTTGCCCCAGGGCAGATCGGAGGTCACCTCGAACGCGGCAGTCACCGACGGGTCCTGGACTTTGCGGTAGTCCATGCCGGCTTCGAAGTTCGACAGCGGCGTGCCTAGGCGCCACGAATAGGGCATGACCTTGTGGCCGCGGTAGAGCAGCCCCTGGTCCCACAAGCGGCGGAACACCCACCACACGCTCTCCATGAACGCGGGGTCCATGGTCTTGTAGTCGCGGTCGAAGTCGACCCAGCGGCCCATGCGCTCAACGGTCTGGCGCCATAGCGACGTATAGCGCAACACGATCGACCGGCAAGCCTCGTTGTAGCGACCCACGCCGTAGGCGTGCACTTCGGTCGGCGACTTCAAGCCCAAGTCTTTCTCAATCTCCATCTCGACGGGAAGGCCGTGGCAGTCCCAGCCAAATCGCCGCTCGACCTTGTAGCCGCGCATCGCCCAGTAGCGCGGGACAATGTCTTTGAGGGTGCCGGCGAGCAGGTGGCCGTAGTGCGGCGTGCCGGTGGCAAACGGCGGGCCGTCGTAGAAAACGAAGTCGCCCTCGCCGCCGTCCCTGACCTGACGCGCAAACGTGTTGTGGCGCCGCCAGCGCTCGATCTGCTCCAGCTCGAGGGCCGCGAAATCCGGGGTCGATTCGGGCTTGCGAAAGCCGGGGTGCGCGGGTCGTGCGGCCATGGAAGCTCCGGCGCGGCGAGCGGTGGCTCGCGCGGGCGCGGGATGGTAGGGGATGGGCGCAGTTGCGTCCACAGCCCTGCCGGCAGCAGCGAAATCCCCGCCCACGCTTGAATCGCCGGTTGCGCGCGACGTTGTTTGCGGCCAGAATTTGCCGCCCGCACCGCCGGGCCACCACTGAGGAACCATGTCGACCACCCTGCCCCGCTTTGCCGCCCTGGCCGCGCTCGCGGCCGCCGCCGCCCTGCCACTGGTACCGCTCGCTGCCGAACCGCCTATCGCACTGCTCGATCCCGACGGCGACGACAATGGCCCTGGTGCCTACAAATACCCGACGGATGCCGCGTACAAGCCCAAGTCGTTCGACTTGAAGAAGTTGGAAGTGGTCGACAAGGGCGACGACATCGAATTGCGGGTGACGTTGGCGACGACCATCGAGGACCCGTGGAACTCGACGACCTGGCCCGACGGCGGTGGCAACGGCTTCTCGTTGCAGTTCGTACAGGTGTACCTGGACACCGATCACCAGCCGGGCGCGGGCTTCACCCGGCCGCTACCGGGTCTGGGCAACGCGCAGTTTGAAGCCGCGGAAGCCTGGGACAAAGTGGTGCTGATCTCGCCGCAGCCGCGCGCGCGCCTTTCAGCCGAGGTCAAGGCCAAGGCTGGCAACTTGCGGGCCGGCGTGGTCATCCCCAAGACGACCAAGGCGAGCGGCAAGACCCTGATTGCCGTCGTCAAGAAGGCCGACCTCGGCCAGCCGACCGCCAAGTGGGGCTATCAAGCGGTGGTGCAGTCCAACGAGGGCTTTCCGATCGAAAAGGACATCCTGACGCGCCCGGTCAACCAGACCGTCGGCCCGCATCGCTTTGGCGGCGGCGACGACGGCCCGTGTGATCCGCACGTCATCGACATCCTGGCGGGCGGCGGCAAGGGCGACCGCAGTGAGGTCGAGGCGCAGCACAAAGCGCTCAAGTACGCATGCGGCGGCAAAGTTGCGACCCTGCCGATGGTGTACCCGGCGCCGTAGCCACAAGGCCAACACGCTAGGCGTCTGCGCGGTCCTGCGGTACAGTTCGCGCCCGCGCCCCCGCGCTAGGACCCGGGATGTCTTGCCGCTTGCCAACCAACCAGCGACGCGTGTGGCGTTGGCATGCGCTGGCGGTTGTGGCGGCGTGTCTGTCGGCGCCTGCCTATGCCGATCTGGCTAAGTTCGAGATCGACGGCCGGGTGTTTACCAAGCACCTGTACCAAAACGACGACAACCAGGGCCTGCTGTCGCTCGGCAACCCGTTCTGGCCCGACGATGTCGCCGGCCACAATGGCATCGGCAGCGAGCTTGAGCTCATCTTTCGCGGCAAAGTTAGCCAGATGGCCGAAGCCGGCGCGCGCGTTGCCTCGCGGTTCGGCGAGCGCTGGCAGGACTGGTGGGAATCAGGCGCCGCCTGGTACGACCGCAAGACCAACACCAGCGGCGACTCGGCGGGCATGAACCGGGCGAGCTACCTTAAGCTGCGCGGCTCGTACATCCAGTTGGCACCGGAGTTGGCGCACCTGGACTACGTGCGCATTGGGGCCAGCGACTTCTCGATGTTCAACCCGTGGACCATCGGCAAGGTCCGCTACATCGATCGCGACAACGGCCGCGGCTACTTCTTGGGCGGCAAGTTCGGTCAAGACAACGCGGGACAGTACTACCTCGCGGCCATCGCAATGCCCAAGCTATGGGTGGGTCCCAGCTGGTCGACTGGCATCGGCGACCCGGCGCTGTCGCAGGCCTTCTGGTCGCGCGATTGGGCGTATGCCGCGATGCTGCGCTACCGCGTCGCCGACACCACCACCGTACGCCTGGTCGGCGACGTCACCCAAGATCTGGAGGTCAACACAGCCGACCCAGACGCGGTCGGCAGCCGCAACCCGACCTGCAAGGACGGCCTCGGCAATGCCATCCCGGGCTGCGCGCCCGACCACGCGGTCGATCTACTCACGCGCTACGCAAGCCTCAACGCCACGTTCGATGTCGAGAGCGAGCCGCTCGACTGGCTGCGCATTCAGGGTCTGCTCGGCGTTTCTGCGCAGCGCATTGATCCGAAGCTCGCCGGCAACGGCGTGCAACTCAATCAGGGCGTCTACCCACTGGTCTACAAGGACACCGCCGACGTGGCAGGCACGCTGCGGCTGACCGCCACCGATCCGTTCGACCTCGGCTTGTCGTTGCAAGGCGAGTACTTCTACATTGGCCCGGAGTGGAACGCGATCTTCGGCGCGCGTCGCGAGGCCGACGTACTGCTGACCGACGGCCTGGTCGGTTCGGGCGGACAGCTGCCGACGCTCAATCTTGCTAACGAATTCGTGGACTTCGACGACGAGTGGGTCGAATCGTGCATCGGCTGGCACGGGGGCACCGGCGTGCTGACGCTCGACAAGGGCGACACGCGGCTGCGCGCCGAGTTTACGCACATCGAATATGCGACCAACGGTCAGGACCGCGACGTCGACAGGATTTACCCCGATTTTCTGCACGGTGACGGCTTTACCGACACCCTGGTGTACGACTACGCCAACGTCAGCGACCGCGGTCGCGACCCACGCAGCGTGTACAGGCGCAACCAGTTCCGGCGCACCAACCTCGCGGTGGTGTCGCTCAAGCACCAATTCGAGGTCGGTGGTGGTTTGGACCTGGAAGTCAAAGGCAAGTACGTCCAAGACGTCGACTACCGCCGGCTCAACGGCGCTGGGGCGCTCGACGACGACTATTCCGGTGATATCACCAACTTGCGGATCAAGCTGTCGATGCCGGTTGCCGACGGACTGCGGCTAGGCGTGCATGGCCAGATCGATCACTGGGACGAGACCAACCGCAAAGGCACGCTGCAGCTGGGCTATGGTGACGACGTCACCGACCGTCAGGTCGCGGGCTTGACGGCCAATCTGAGCTACGGCGGCGTGCGCTTTGCCTACCTGGTCGAGTATCTGCACAAGACTCAGGATCGCCAGCGCGAACCGGATCAGCTGTGGAATGTGTGGCGATCCAAGGCGGTTATCGAGGCGGCCTGGTAGCGCGCGCAACCTGGGGCATGTCAAAGAATAACTCAGCCGATCTCGGCAGACGGCGGAGCGGCGAATCGGCTTGCCAAGACGCGAGCTTGCGACCCATTGAGCTGGCAAATGGGCGCCCGTAGAAAATCGGGTAGATTTTTTCGAGCTCTTACGGTCCGACAATCACCTGAATCTGCCCGTCGACGCTGACGTGGGTTGGCTTGGCGCCCGGGGCGGCGAACGGGTTGCGGTCCCAAATCACAAAGTCGGCCGCGGCGCCTTCTGCGATTGTCGGCTTGCCGCTGCCAGAACCGCCTGGGGTCAACGCCGCAAGCGCAAGGTCGGCTACGCTGCCTGGCGTGGCGTCGGCGCCGAGTTCGACGGGACTGGTCGCCGCCATGACGCGCCAATCCGCAAGGGGATCCGAGGCGGCAATCGGATAATCCGAGCCGGCGCGTACGCTGCAGACGGGCGCAAGGGCAAGGCTTGGGTACGACCACGCTAGGCGATCGTCGCCCAGCCGCGCCTTTGCAAAGGGCTCATCCTGGGCGGCGTGGCGCGGCTGCACACTGCACTCAACCCGCAATCCCCATAGCTGCTCGCGCAGTTCGGGAGGCACCACCTGGGCGTGCTCGATGCGAACTGGCGGCGCTTTGGCAGACCGCTGCATCGCGCGCAACACCCGCGCGACTTGGCCGATGGCCCGATCACCAATCGCGTGCATTGCCACCTGCAGGCCGGCGCGGTCCGCCTCGGCGATCCGCTCGCGCAACACGCCGTCGTCGTAGCGCAATTCGCCGTTGGTCGCCGTATCTGCGTAGGGCAGCTGCAGCGCCGCAGTGTGTCCACCCAGCGTGCCGTCAAGCCACAGCTTGATGCCCGCCAGTCGCACCCTGGGCGTCGCGCGCGCAAGTCCCTGGCCTTCGAGCAACAACGCGGCCTCGGGTCGCTCTGCATCCAGGTACACCAGCACGCGCACCGGCAGGCGCCCCTCGCGCTCCAGCGCCCGCAGTGCGTGGACCAGCGTCGCGGACTCGCCCATGGCGTGGACCTCGACGATGCCCGTCGCGGCCATGGCGCCCAGCACCTGTTGCACCAGCGGCCGCAGGCGATCCAACCGCGGGGCTGGCAGCGACCGCCAGACCTGCCGCGCCAGTTCGCCCTCCAACCGCCACTGTGCGCCGGCGATGCGCGCCTGCTGGTCGGCTGATGTGCGCTCAACAAGTCCGGTCGACAACCGCCCGCCGTGGCCGTCCGCGCGCGACAGGTAGCAGTGCAGATCGCCGCAAGCGGCATCGATGTCGGCCTGGGATAGCTGGTGCCAGGCTTCGTTCGACAAGCCGAAGCCCCACAGCCACTCGCCCGCCATCGGGCGCGCCCGATCGAGGGCCGCGCGCAAGTCGGCCAGTGACCGCACAGCGCTGAGGTCAGCGGCATCGCGCAGCATCGCCGCACCCTCGACATGGACATGGGCGTCGACGAGGCCTGGCGTCACATACCCGGTGGGCGCCTTGACCACGACGGTCTCGGGCCCGCGCAGCGGCGTGACGTCCGCTGGCGCGCCCACCGCCAGCACCGCCCCCTGACGGATCGCGACCATGCGCGCCCCCGGTCGGCCGTGGATCGCCTCGGCGAGCACCATGACGTCGACCACTTCCGCTTTGCGCACGACCTTGGTCGCCCGCGGCGCAGCAGGCGGCACCAGAAACGCGCGCACTGACACGCAGCTGCCGACGGCAAACATCGCGACTGTCAGGCCGACGAGGCGTCGCTTCATGGTGCCTTCGGCGCGATCATCGGCATGGGTTGGGAAAACCCGACGGGCCGAACGCGCAGCCGCTCGGGATCGCCGGGCCACGGATCCAGCGCCCAACGCCGCCGCGTGCGCGACTCCAGCTGCGCGAGCAGCGCCGTGCGGTCGATGTAGGTCGGCACGCCCCAGGCCCGCAGGTTGCGCAGGATTGCGGGAAACGTGCGGTCCAGGTCTTGCTGCGCCAACACGACTTTGCCTTCAGGATGAGCGCCATACGGGCAGTCGTTGGCGAGATAGCCGAGCGGCTGCGCTTCTTGGGCCGTGTGACACCATGGTGCTGCTTCAAAGCGACGTTCGTACACAGAACAGGCAAAGCGGTCACCATCACCGACCAGGAATTGGCAGTGCAGTCCTGGCACTACGACGCTGCCCAGGTCCCCAGCTGGCACGGCAACGTGGCAACTGGCGCCGCAGCGCCGGCACAGGCCTTCACGGGCCTGATCGGTGAGTTGCGAATCGGATGCGCTTGGATCAGTGGGCCCGGAGGTCATCTGGTCGACGGCCACCCTGGCGACTCTGGCGCGGCCGCTGGCCGGTACGCCCAACTGTCCGGGTCTTGGGCTTGCGCAGTTGCGGCAGCAGCCTCGCTGTCTTTGACGAACAGCAGCCAGCTGGTGACACTGACCGCCGCACCGATAACTGCGTAGCCTAGCCCGCCAGTCAGGCGCGACACGGAGCCCTCAGGCACCCTTTCGACGAAGCCGTTGGACTTCTTGTAGGCGTAGTAGCTCATGTTGTACGCACCGAATCCGAAGATTCCCGCGCCCGCCGCGACGCCACCCCAGCCGGCCAGCTTGCGCGGCGGCAAACCGCCTCCTTCCAGGCCATCGCACCGCGCCTCGGCTTGGGCATCCGCTGCGACTTCGATCCTGGTGCCGATCTGGCGATCGCCGCGCACGCAGATGACCTCGTGCGTGCCAGGCTCAACCGACAGCGCCGGCGAGCGGTCGCCGATTCGCGCCGCATCCGCGATGTCGACCGTGTTGCCATCGACGCGCACGGTCACGCCGCGCAGGCCGCCGGGCACCACGACGACCAGCTTACCGTCGCGGTGGTCGAGGTTGATCTTGACCTCCGCGGTGTCGCCCGCTTTGACGTCGATCTCGCGGGTGACGGGCTTACGGCCCGGCGCGCCCGCCTCGACTTTCCTGCGCCCGGGCGTCAGCCAGCGCGAATACGGCATGGTAATCTCGGTGCCATCCAACTGGACGCGGGCGTCGCGCGACGGCTCGACAATCACCACCAGTTCGCCCTTGGCGCGCATCTCATCGCTGACGGCAAGGATCTCTTCGGTCAGGGTCTGCAAGGCCTTTTTGGACAACTGCGCAGCCAGCGGCTTGCACTGCTTGAACGCAGCTTCCGCCTCGCGCAGCTTGCCCATCTGCCGCAGCGCGCTGCCCTTGAGCAGCATGATGTTCGGGTGGGCGAACAGCTTTTCCGCCTGCTCGGCCAACTCGGCGGCGCGCTCGAACTCCTTGGCGTCGAGCTTGTCTTTGGCTTCCTTGTAGAGCGCGAAAGCCTTGGTCTCGTTGTCAGCGGGACCGGCGACGGCGACCGGGGCTGCGACCACGGTGGCAAGGATCGCGACCAGGGCCACACAGCCCAGCGACGCCAGCGTCCTGGTTGCGCGTAGCGCCCAAGTGCCAGCTGGGTGGCGTACGGGAAGGCTCACGGCGAAATCCTCATGGTACGGCCCATCAGTCCCACTTGGGCTTCTTGACCACTTTCTTGATCACGGACTTGCTCGCTGTCAACGTGGCCTCAAAGAGTGGCTTGGTGGGCGCCAGCACGGCCAGCGTCGCGAAGTCGACTTCGAACGGGTCATGGCCCTCTTTCTTGAGCTGTAACTTGCTGAACCTGCCGGCAGCCAGCTCGACCGTGTACGGCGTCTTGCCGACCTCTTTGCCGTCCTGCAGGACGACCGCGCCGTCGGGCTTGCTGGTAATGACCATCTTTGGCGCGACCGCCGGCTTGGCAGGCTCCGGCGCCGCAACGGTCGGCGAAGGCGCCTTTGGCGCAGCCACTGGCTCCGCGGCCTTGGGCGGCTCCGGGTTTTCCGGCGCCTTTTCCGCAGCTTTGGCCTTGTTGTCGTCCGCGGACACGACTGGCTCTGGCGCGGACGGCTCGTCTGCCTTGGCAGCCGCGATTGGTTGCGCGGGTGGCAGCGGGTCGTCTCGCGTCAGCACGACCGCGGCGATCGCGCCGCCGATCAACACGACCGCGATGACCAGCAGCAGCAGGCGTTGCGTGCCGCCTTCCTGTTTTGCGGCAGCGGCCTTGCCGACGCTGCGAGCTTGGCTGGCGCCGCGGTTGCCACGGTCGCGCATCGTATCGAGATGGGCGGCGGCGTCGACCGTGTCCAGCGCCATGGTCGCAGCATTGGCTTGCGCAACACCCGGCAGGGCCGTCGCCACATCCATGGCCATGGTAGCAGCCGGTTCCGACCCCGCCCCAAGTGTATCCAAGGTCCGCGTCGCGTCGGCGTCCACATCCACCGGCTTGCTCGGCGGCGGTTGCGATCGCCGTGACGGCGGCGGAACGGTGACCGGTCGGCCCGGTGTCCGCGTGCTGACCGCGTTGAACTGGCCACTGGGATGGCGCGGCGAACCGAGCGCGACCATGGTGCGGTCGATCGCCTCAAGCACCTCTTCGGCAGACTGAAAGCGCTGGGCCGACTTCTTGGCCAGCAACTTGAACACCAGGTGGTCCAATTCTTCCGGCACGTACAATTCAGGCGCGACATCGGCAAACGCGGGTGGCGGCTCCTGCACGTGCTTGATCGCGACGGCGATCGGATCCTCGGCGACAAACGGCGGCCGGCCCGACAGCATTTCGAACAAAATGACGCCGAGCGAGTACAGGTCGCTCGCGGCCGACAGCGGCAGGCCCTGGGCCTGTTCAGGTGACAGGTAGCGCGGCGTGCCGAACATCTTGCCGGCCTGGGTCAGTTCCTGGCCGCCTGCCTCCAAGAACTTGGCGATGCCAAAGTCGATGACCTTGATGAAATCCCTTTCGCCATAGATCTCGCACACAAAGATGTTGTCGGGCTTGAGATCGCGGTGAACGATGCCCTTGCTGTGGGCCTCGGCCAGGGACTTGAGCACCTGCCGGATCATGATGAGCGAGCGCTGGGTGTCGACCTGCCCTTTGCGCAACACCTGGGTCAGCGTTTCGCCGGTCAGGTACTCCATCACCATGTAGATAAGGCCATCAAACTGGCCAAAATCGATGACGCTAATGGTGTTGGGATGGCGCAACTGGGTCGACGCGCGGGCCTCTTGCTCGAAGCGGGCGACCTGCTTTTCGTCGGCGACCAGGTGTGACGCCAGGATCTTGATCGCCACCACCCGGTTCGACATCTGCTGGTCGTGGCCCTGGAACACCGACCCCATGCCACCCTGGCCGATGAGCTTGACGAGCTTATAGCGCCCGGCGAGTACGCGACCGACCAGTTGACTGCCGTCCATCCAAAACCTGTTGGACCCGACCGACCGTTGCGCGCGTGCTGCGCGGCGGTGGCGCGACCGATGGGCGTGTGACGCGCGCCGCCAGCGCAAAGTTGCGCTGCCCGGCTGGCTGTCAGGCCGATTTCGCCCGGCCGTTGCTTGGGTGCGACCGCCTTGTTGCATGCCAGGCTGCGGTCAAAGAGGACCGCAACGCCAGCAAATCGTCCGGCGAATTGCCGCCGGCCGCTACGACAAGGCCTTAAAACCCCACGCCTTTGTACCAGTGGCCCACGGCGGGCGCACTTCGGGCGGCACTATACACCAAAATGAACGGGCCGCGAAACAGCGCCCGCGCCCAATTCCCCGCGCTCCGCGCACCGTGCTATGCTCCGCGGCCCGCTGCCGCCGCGCGACCGAGTGATGCGGTCTGAGCGATCGCAAGCCCGGGCGGCAGCCGAATGCAGGAGCGCGCCATGAGTTCCACCGCCATCGCCAACCGCAAATTCGGCGCCGACCCCTGGGTTGTACAACGTACCGCTCGGCTGCTCAGCACGCTGCTGCTGCTGGTGGGGGTTGGCTGCAACCAGGGCACGACAATCGGCGCCAACCAGGCGGTCGGCGAGAACAAGAAAGAGGCTGAGCGCACCGTCAGCGGCAACGAGCTTCGCCAGAAAGGCGGCCTTTGCGATGTGAACCGGCGCGTCAGTGCACCCGATCTGGCCAGCCCAGAAGGCGTCATCTGGAGGATGTACCAGGTCGCCCAAAAGCCAGACACCGAGGAATCGCTCAAAGAATTCGTGGCGCTGTTCCCGTCGAGCAAAACCCCGCGCGAAATCAAGGAAAACTACTGGGGCCGCATGCGTGCCAACGTGCACAAATACGTGCTGGAGCCCGGCAAGCCCGACTTCACGATTTGCCGCACCGCGCACCGCGACGACGGCAAGATGTACTACATCGTGACCAAGGACCCGCGCCAAAGCCCGCCGCCGATCACGGTCGGTCCGGTCGATGGCGCCAACAAGATCGTGTTTCTGACGCCATTCTGACGGCGTCTGCCGCGCCGGCGCAACGGCGAGGGGAGCGGGAGCAATGAGGATTGTGGACTTTGATTCGCCAACGATGGCGCGTGGCGGCCGGATTTGGCTGGTCGTGGCCCTGGCCAGCCTGGCAGGCGCCTGCCAAGGCGAAGCTGTCGACGCCCCGAGCGCCGCGCCGGTCGAACACGGCGGCCTGGCGGCCAAGCTGGTTGCGCTGGACACCTGCGGTGGGGCGGCGGCGGACCCGTTCAGCCAGGTCAAGACATTGGAGCTCAAGGTGCGCGATGGCAGCTCCGGCACCTTGAAAAACGTGCTGGCCAAGGCAGCGACGGCGGCACTTGGCGGCGGCAAGACATCGGCGTCGTTTGCAGCAATTCCGGCCGGCAGCCCGCGCGAAGTGACGGTGCTCGGCTACGCGGCTGGCGCAAGCAAGCCGAGTTGGTTCGGCCGCCGTACCGGCGTCAACATCAAAAAGAACGACACCACCACGCTCGACATGGCGTTGATGGCGGTCGAAGGCTTCACCTGCGTCGGCGCCAAGAACATGCCGAACGCCTTGTTTGCGGCGACCACAGTCATCGACAATGGCCGCGTGCTCATCACTGGCGGCTTTACCAACGCCAGTGTCGACGGCAGCCTGGTCAAGCTGGAATCGGCCTCGAATCGCGCCTACATCTTCGACCCGAACACCGGCAAATTCACGGCCACTAAGGGTTTCTTGCAAGAGGCGCGCGCCGGTCACGCTATGATCTACCTGGCCAAGCCAAACCAGGTGCTGATCGTTGGTGGCACCAAGAAGATGACGGTCGCGTCGGCTGGCAACGCGCCGCCTCTGTGGTCGCCGAGCGACGCCGCCAACCTGACCTACGAGATTTTTGACATTGCCACTGGCAACTTCATTGCCGGCCCGGAGCAGGGCGCCAATTGCAAAAAACGCGTCCTGCCCAACCTGATGGCGCTGACCGATGACTACGTGGTGGCGCTCGGCGGTGCACCGTGGCCGCACAACGACACCGACTATTACGCCAAGAGCGATCTCTACGAAGCCAAGCACGGGCCCAACGAACCGACCGGCCGCTTCAAGGACGTTGGCAACGGCCTGCAGCTGAATGCCGTGCGCGCGGGCGCGGCGATTGCGTATGTTGGCCCGACGCCCAACGGCACCAGCCGGTATCTGGTTTGGGGCGGCAACACTGTAGCCAGCAACGTCGATTGCACCAGCCCGCTGCCGACCGCGCTCAAGCACGCCGAGCGCTTCAAGGAGAGCACGGAGCCCGGCACCGGCGAGTTTTTCGGCGACTACGTGCTGGAAGGCGACTTTGCCACGCCCTACGACGCCAAGAATGCCAAGTCGCTCAATCGCGACATGGCGCTGTTCTTTCCGACCCTGACGCCGCTTGGTCGCAAGGACGAGGGCGGCAAAGAGGCCTACCGCTTCCTGTCCGTCGGCGGCGCGCGCCATGCAACCTACCACCCGCAGCAGTGTGCGGCGGCGTGGGACAACTCGATCCTGGGCTGGCAGGCGCCAAGCCTGGACGACGCCTACATCTTGACGTTGGTCGAGCCCACGGACACCACCAAGGGTCGGCTGCTGACCAAGCGGGTGGCCGGTCTGGGCAAAGGCGTGTTCTTTCACCAGGCCAACCTGGCGGGAACGGGCGCCGTGGTGCTGAGCGGCGGCTTCTCGACGTTTGGCGGCGACGCGGACTTCTCGATGCAGTACTTCGATATCGCCAGCACCAAGCTGCTGGGTTCTGCGCAGATGGAGGCTGCCAGCAAGTTCGTGCTGCGCGGGGGCCACAGCGCGCTGAGCCTGCGCAACGACTGCGTGCTGTTCTATGGCGGCGCGGGCAAACTGGCAGGCGCGTCGCTCAACAGCACGGCGATGGCCACCAGTGACGTGTACTGCCCGAAATTCCTCGTACCGAACTAGGCACTTGCCCGCACCCAACTGCCGGCCACGGCCCCCGCAAACTGCGAGTTCACCATGCACTTTCCATCTGCCGCCGGATCGCCCACTGCCCCGCGCGCCCGCCACCGCACCGGCACCGTGGTGCTGGCCGCGCTGGCCGCCCTGTCCGTCGCGGACCCGGTGGCGTGGCTGCGTTTGGCGCAAACTGGCCACTATTTGTCGCAGGCGCACGCGCAAGCCGGCATCAATTCGACCTTAGCGGTCATCGTGGTCGCGACCCAAAAGAAGGCGGGCGACGACGCCGAGGCCGTTGAGCGCCTGCTGGCCGACGGCACGGCACGACTGGACACGGTGCGATTGTTCCCGCTTTCGCCGATCCCAAACGTCGAGGGCGCTGGCTCCGATGTCGAGACGGCGACAGGAGACCTGGTCGAAAATGCCCTGCGCGCCCTGCTCTTGCGCACGCCCAAGCAAGCGCAAGAGCGGATCGGCGCGGCGGTGGCCAAGCTCAAGGACCAGCCGATGGCCGGCGATGAGCGGCTATACGCGCGACTGTACAAAGCGCAGGGTCTGGCACTGCTGGCGACCAATGAGATGGTGCCGGCGCGCGATGCGCTGCTCAGGTCGTTGATTCTGGCCCCGGCGCAGACCGACGAGGAATACGCTGGCTACGGTGCCAACGCCAAGGAACTGTTCAACGCGTGCAAGCAAATGGTCCAGCGCGGCCAGACGGGCGACCTCAAGATCACGGCGCGCGGCGGCAAGGCGGACATCTGGATCGACGGACAGTGGCGCGGCGCGGGCACAGCCCAGGCCAATAGCCTGCCCGTGGGCGTGCACCGCATCACAGTGCGCCAAAGTGGCATGTATGCTGAGCGTCGCTTCGTTGAAGTCGCGCCCGGCAAAAGCACCGCGGTTGAGTTTGACCTCAAACAAGCGCCATTCGGTCCGGACCTAGAACAGGGCCGCGCGGTGCTCGCCACCAACTTCAAGCAGCCGAGCGTCGTCGAAGATCGGATGCGCGAGCTGCGCAACCAGCTTGGCGCCGACCAGATGCTGGTGGTCCGGCAGGGCAGCGATAAGAAGGCCACCAAAATGGAAGGCTATTTTCTGTCGGCTGACGGCACGTTCCGCAAGGCAGAAGGCAGCGCCGAAAAGGACGCCAACTATTTCGACCATATCGGCGAATTCGTGGCGGAAGTCAGCGGCGCCAAGCTAGGGCCCGATCCGCAGACGGCGCCGCTGGATCTGCGCCAGAGCGCTGTGGTCGTGACGGGCACGCGCAAGGCCGGCGACACGGTAGGGGCCGATCCCAACGCTCCGCTGTTCCCGGATGAAGAGGACGGCAAGAAGAAGAAAGCCGTGACCAGTCAGTGGTGGTTCTGGACCGCAGTGGCCGCCGGCGCTGGCCTGGTCGGCACCGGCATCTACTTCTTGACGCGCGGCGGTGGCGAAGCAGCCGAAGGCGCGGTGGGCACCGTGCAGGTCAATCTGGCCAAACCCGACGCGCCTTGAGCCGCGACGCCTCGCGATGAGCCGCCAACGCAATTGCCTTCTCGTCGCGCTGACGCTGGCGGTTGTACCGGTGCTGGCCCTTGCCCAGCCATTCGAGATGCGGCGCGACTGGCTGGAAATCCGTCGCGGTGGCGCGGACGCGATCGTGGCCGCAGCGCGCGCTGCTTCGGCGCCGGCCGCGTGGCAGGCCACCTATGCCGTCATGCTGCCTGCCGGCCATGCGTTGAGCCCGGACAAGGCGACAGAGTTGCGACTGACCGTGGCGCGCGACAAGCCCATCGGCAAAGGTGCTGTCGGCGGCAGCTTGATGGTGCGGGTCGACGCGCCGTTGCCCATCAAAGGCATCGGTCTGGTCGTGCATGGCGGCAAGGCGTGGCTGCGGGCGCCGGGTGGCAAAGCGGCTCCGGCTAGTCCAGCCGCGCTGTTCGCAGCGGTCGCCGGCCTGGGCGTTCCCTGGGCGGCGTTTGCCCCACTGGAATTCAAGGGGCTGCACAGCGCGACGCTCGAAGGGGAATTTGGCGATATCGCGGTCCTGCGCGGCAAGCCCGAATACGTCGCCGGGCCGGGCGTGGCGCCCGTCAAGGCAGGCATCTCCAAGCGCCATGGCTGCTGGGTCGTCGGCGAAGTGACCGACCGGCACGGCAAAACGCTGGCGCTGGTGCAGTGGCTTGAAGTCGGAGAACTGCAAGGGATTCCGGTACCTGAACGTCTGCGTCTGCGCGGTGTCGCCGGCGAAGCGGTCGCCCTGGATCTGCGGCGCCTGGACCTGACGGTTGGACGCCCACCGGCCTGGGGTCCGCGCCTGTTGCGATAGTTGCGGCCCCCCGATCGTGCGGTTATGCTCCGCGCGGTCGGGTAGCCAGGGCGCGGCCGGGGGTAGGTCGCTGGCGCCGCGAAGGATTCAGCATGATGCCCAACCAGTCCATGATTCGACGAACGGCACGCAAAGCGGTGTGGGCGGCCGCGGTGGTCGGTGTCGCAGCGTTGGTGGCGGCGCCCGCGCAAGCGGTCGAGATCACCGACGTGCTCGACGCAATGGACGACGACAACAATGACCCGTTCGATGCTGCCGTTCGGGTGCGCTACACCTCGGACACGCGTCAGTCGGCCATTGCCCGCCAGGCGCGCTGCTTGAAGAACGACGTGCTCGGCTCGGCCTGCCCCAACGGCAGCGGCTACGTGTTGGCCCGCGAATTGGAGTACGAGCGCATTCGCAACGTACTCAACTTCGATTTCCGCTTCGGCATCTACAAGGACCTGGAAATCTACGCGGTGCTGCCGCTGGTCATCAGCGACGACTGGAAGCATGAGTTCTCGCCCGGGGTGTCGCGGGCGAACTCGACCATCTTGCCGCCCAAAGACAACACGACGAGCACGCCTTCGGACCGCTCAGCGCTGTTCAAAGTCCCCTATCAGAGCACTTCGCGGGCCGGCATGGGCGACCTCAAGCTCGGGCTGCGCTGGTCGCCGTTCAACTACTACCGCGACGCCTCGGAGCCGACCTGGGTGTTTGGCTTTGAGTACACAGCCCCAACCGGTACGCCGATGAAGGCGGACAACGACGGCGTGGGCTACGGCCTGCACGAGTTCAAGCTATTCTCGAACATCTCGCGGCGAGCGCTGCGGATTTTCGAGCCGTTTTGGGGCTTTCACGCGGCTCCGCGCGTCGGCGCCAGCGACGGCTTGTTCACCAAGCGCGGCAAAACCCAACGCTACATAGAGCCCGGCTTCAACGCCGGCACGCAGTTTGGCCTGACGGTGGTGCCGTGGGAAAACCCCAAGCAAGAAGAGCGCTTTGAGATCGAAGCTGGCGTGAACTTCGAGTACTTCTATCGCGGCCGCGAGTACACGGAAATTTGGGAGGCCCTGGCCTCGCCCAACAACCCATGCAAGCCGAGCGAAGGCTGCAACAACGTGCTGTATTCACAGTCGGCCCTCGACCCGATTACCGGCAAGCCGATCCGCAGCGACGGCATTACCGAAGTGGAGCCGTATGCGCGGTTCGGCGGCTGGGGCGCGCTGCACTATCAGCCGGTGCAGTATTTCCAGATTTCCGCCAAATTCAGCTACTTCCGCGAGACACCGCACTTCATCACCTACGGCGACATCGGCGTGGATCTCGACGGCCGCGACAAGGTTTCGGCCTTCAATAGCACGGGCGAGAATGAGTTCAGCCCGGTGTACCTGCCAGCCGTCGATACGGTGGGCCAGCGGCTGCGTGTGCTCGATGTGACCAACCTGGGCTTGCAGTTCGCGATTACTGGCAAATTCTAGTCGGTTGCTGGCTGGCGCCTGTTGGGGTGCGGCCACCACTTACACACACAGTTTCGCATTGCCGGTCGGGGGCAAACCCCGTATTCTGGGCGGCTGGCCGTTGCGCCGGGTCGGTTGCCCGCGCGCGCCAAGTAGCACCCGCACGGAGCCGTCGATGACCCAACGAATCCTCGTAGTGATGAGTCTGAGTGCGTCGGTTGCGGCGTGCGTCGGCGGCTCGGACGGCAGTGGCAGCGCTTCGATCTCTGCGGCAGCAATCGTCTGCGTCGGGCCGGGCGACTGTGCAATTGGCCAGGATTGCATCGACGGCAAATGCGCGGCGCAGGTCAGCTTTGGCAAGGATGCGGCGGCAAGCGGTGACAGCAGCGGGTCGGCCGACGGTGGGGGCACCAAGAGTGACAGCAGCCCCAACACCAGCCAAGCGGACGGCGGCGGCGCTGTGAGCGATGTGACCAGCGGCAGTCAGGCCGGCACTGCGTGCAAGGTTGACCAGGACTGCGACGACAAGGTCGCCTGCTCGCTCGACAAGTGCGTCAACGGCAACTGCTACCACCCCAAGAAGTCCGACCCTTCGTGCAGCTGCACAAAGACCAGCGACTGCGACGACGGCAACACCTGCACGGCCAACGTCTGCAAAAGCGGCATCTGCACCTATGCCAAGTTCGTCAACCCGAACAACCCCGACCCCAACTGCTGCGCAACCGACGCGGAGTGCACCGACTCGACCGGCGCCACCAGCGGCAAGTGCATGGAATACCACTGCATCTTCAAGACGCTGACCAAATGCAAAGCCAACGCCGACTGCGACGACAGTAACGTCTGCACGTCCGACGTGTGCGTTTCGGGCAACTGCGAAAACAAGGCCAAGCTGGGCTGCTGTATGGGCGACGGCGAGTGCAACGACGACAACCCGTGCAGCGTCGACACCTGCAACAAGGGTACCTGCCAATTTAAGGGCGCGGCATCGGCCGGCTGTTGCGACGACGCGAGCGGCTGCGACGACGGCATCGTGTGCACCATCGACAGTTGCGAAGGCTATCAGTGCCAGCACTTGCCCGGCGGCGAGGGCTGCTGCGTAACGGACAAGCAGTGCGACGACGGCAAGGTCTGCACCATCGACACCTGCCAGAACGGCACCTGCGACCATCAGCCCGGCTCCAACTGCTGCAAATCCGCGTTGGACTGCGATGATTTCAGCCCGTGCACGGCCGACGAGTGCAAGGCCGGCGAGTGCTTCAACACGGCCAAGTCGGGCTGTTGCATCAACGACTTTGAGTGTGACGACAACGATCCGAATACCACCGACACCTGCGTCAACGACGTCTGCAAGAACACGGGCAGTAGCGGCGGCGGTGGCGGCAAGTGCACCAGCAATGCCCAGTGCAACGACAGCGACCAGTGCACGACCGACACGTGCTTTCTAGGCACCTGCTCCAATGCGCCGATTCCAGGCTGCGGCGGTGGCGGTGGCGTCGGCTCGTGCAAGGGCAAGTGCGGCGCCCAGGGCGTACAACCAGGCGGCTGCTACTGCGACGACCTGTGCCAGATGAGCGGCGACTGCTGCGGCGATTACGGCGCCCAGTGCGGCGGCGGCGGCAATGTGCCCAAGTGCGGCGACGCCAAGTGCGACCCTATCGGCGAGTCGTGCAGCACCTGTCCAGCGGACTGCGGCCCCTGCGGCGGCAAGGGCACCTGCGTCGGCGTTTGCGGAGGTCAGTCCAAGGACGGCAGTTGCTTCTGCGATAATACCTGCAGCACAGCCGGTGACTGCTGCGCAGACTACCAGGCCGTGTGCGGCGGCGGCGGAGCGCCCAAGTGCGGCGACGCCAAGTGCACCGCGCCCACCGAAACCTGCAGCAGCTGCCCGGTGGACTGCGGACCTTGCGCTGCCAAGTGCGGCGACCTCAAGTGCGACGCGGCAACGGAAAACTGTCTGACCTGCCCCGGCGATTGCGGCCCGTGCGCCAACAAGAATACCTGTGCCGGCTCCTGCGGTGGTAAGTCCAAGACCGGCACCTGTTACTGTGACAGCGCCTGCACGGCCTCTGGTGATTGTTGCCCGGACTACAACGCCCTGTGCGGTGGGTCAGGCGCGGTCAAGTGTGGCGACGCCAAGTGCACTGCGCCCACCGAGACGTGCAGCAATTGCCCCGCTGACTGCGGCGCGTGCCCCAACAAGAATACCTGCGTCGGGGCGTGCGGTGGCCCATCGAAGACCGGCACCTGCTGGTGCGACACCGCGTGCAAGTCGGCTGGGGATTGCTGCCCGGACTACGCGGCCGCCTGTCCCGGTAGTGGCGGGGGTACCTGCGGCGCCAAGCCGACAACCAGCTGCAAAGGCAAGTGCGGCGGCCAGGGCACGGGCGGGTGCTGGTGCGACAGCGTGTGCACGAGCGCCGGCGACTGCTGCCCCGATTTCAAGCCCTGCGGCTGTTTCTGAGCCCAGCCGGGTGGCGCCCGCCAATTGCCGTGCTACTTTTGCGGCCGCTGGACGGCCCCCAAGCAGTGTGCGCCGGGCGACGGAGTGACTATGCTAAACCAAATCAAGGACATGGCCGCCAAGCAGGTCGGCAAGGTGCTGGCGTCTGACGCGGCGATGAACGTGCTCAGCAGCCCGCAACTCAAGAATGCGGTGGTGACGGCCATCAACTTGCGCGCCGAGGCGCGCGACGCCCTGGAGCGCCGCGTCAAAGAAGTCGCGACCGCGTTGGAACTGGTCACCCGCTCCGACGTTGCCAAGCTGCGGCGCTCGATTGTTGACCTGCAAGACCACCTGGCCGAGCTGCAAGCCCAACTTGCCGAAGCACAAGCAGATCTTGCCGCGACCAAGGCGGAAGCCGGCGCTGCGCCGGAGGCAGCCGCCGAAGCGCCCGAGCCCGCGCCCAAGGCCAAGAAGCCGCGCCGCAGCAAGGCCGACTGAGACCCGATCGACCCGGAGAGCGCTGATGGCCGTGCTGCCCGTTGTAACCTACCCCGACCCCGTGCTGCGGCAACGCTGCAAGGAAGTGATTGCCTTTGATGCCAGCCTGCACAAGCTGCTGGACGACATGGGCGAGACCATGGCCGCGGCAGAGGGCATCGGCCTCGCGGCCAATCAGGTAGGCGACCTGCGCCGGTTGTTCTTGATGAACGTGCCGGTGGACGAGAACACCACCACCGGCCTGCTCGAGGTCATCAACCCGCGCGTTGTGGCCAAGCGTGGCGAAGTGCGGTTTGAAGAGGGTTGCCTGTCGTTTCCGAGCGTGTATGAGTTCGTGGTGCGCGCCAACGAGATCGAGTTGCACTACCAGGACCGCAGCGGCGCAGCGCAAAAACTCATTTGCCGCGGCATTGTGGCGATTTGCGTACAGCACGAATTCGACCACCTCGAGGGCATCACGTTTCTCGATCGGCTCAGTCCGCTCAAGCGCCAACTGGCCCTGCGCGACTACGACCGCAAAAACCGCGAGGCGCTGGATGACAAAGCGTTTCGCGCCAAAGCGCGCGCGCGCCGGTCTCCGCCGCAGCAGATCAGCTGACCTCGTCCATGCGCACCGTGTTTTTCGGTTCGCCACCGTTCGCGGTTGCCGTGCTGCGGTCGCTCTTGGACGCTGGAGCCCATGTCACGGCGGTGGTGTCGCAGCCAGACAAGCCGGCCGGCCGTGGCAACCAACTGACCTCGCCAGCAGTCGCCCAATTTGCCCGCGAACGCGGCATCGCGGTGCATCAACCGACCAAGGTGCGCGACGGAGCACTCGCTGCGTGGCTGCGCGATCAAAAGGCAGACGTCGCGGTCGTCGCCGCCTACGGCCGCATCCTGACGCAAGAGGTGCTGGACGCGCCGCGGCTCGGCTGCGTCAATGTCCATGCCTCGTTGCTGCCGCGCTGGCGGGGCGCGTCGCCCATTGCGCGGGCCATCGCGGCCGGCGACACCAAGACCGGTGTCTGCTTGATGCAAATGGACGCGGGCCTGGACACCGGACCCGAACTGGCACGCGCGGAAATCTGCGTCGGCGACGACGACACCACGCCTTCGCTGGAAGTGCGACTGGCGCAGCTGGGCGGCCAACTGCTAGTTGATCATTGGGCGAGCCTCGCCGTGGGCAGCCTGGCCGCGCGCGTGCAAGACGAGACTGCGGCGACTTATGCGCCGCCGCTGCGCAAAGAAGACGGCCGGCTGGACCTGTCGCGGCCTGCGCCCGAGCTGCACGCGCTGGTGCGCGCCGTGCAGCCATGGCCTGGCGCGGTGGTGGCGACTGTGCTCGGCGAGGACTGGAAGATCGGTGCCGCCGGTTTGCGTTGGCGTGACGACACCGCGCCGGTCGGGCACATCGCGGCAGTGGACCGCGACTGCGTGTGGATCGGCTGCGGCAGTGGCTGCCTTGGTGTTGCAGAGCTACAGCGGCCCAACAAGGCCAAAGCGGCGGCGCCAGACGTGCTGCGCGGGGTGCGGCTGGGCGCAGGTGCAGCGCTGGCTGCTGAGGCAACGTGAGCATGGGCAAGGCACCGCGGATTGCCATGATTGGCTGCGGCAACATGGGCGGCGCCATCGCGCAGCGTTGGCTGGACACCGCGATCGTGCCCCAAAGCGGCTTGTGCGCATGTACCTCGCGGCCGGCGTCAGCGGCAGAAGTCACAAGGCGGCTGGGCATCGAAGCTGGCACGAATCTGGCCGAAGCGGTCGCCGACGTCGATGTGGTCGTGCTCGGCTTCAAGCCGCAGGGCCGCGTCGAGATCCTGGCGCAGTTGCGCAATGTGCTGGGCGACCGCAAGCCGCTGGTGGTGTCACTGCTGGCCGGCGTCGAGTTGGCCGAACTCCGCGGCGTCTTGGGCCCGCGGGTGGCGCGGTGGATGCCCAACACGCCGGTGCTGACCGGCGCGGGGGTTGTCGGGCAGTGCGCACCTGGGCTCTCGGAAGCCGACGTAACGACGCTTGCCGGCCTGGCGGCGCCGCTGGGCTTGCGCGTCGACGTCGCCGAGCGCGACTTCAATGCGCTGACTGCGGTTGCGGGCTGCGGCCCGGCCTATGTGTTCCTGTTCTGCGAAGCCCTGGCCAGCGCGGGCACGTCGGCGGGTTTGGATCGCGACGTTGCCCAACAACTGGCCCGGCAGGTCGCCGTGGGTGCCGGACTGCTGCTAGCTAGCGCGCCAGAGCAACCGGCCGAGCTGCGCGAGCGCGTTACCAGCAAGGGCGGCATGACCGAAGCGGCGCTGCAACAACTGCGCCGGCAGGGTTGGGGAATCGCGATGCACAGCGCGGTCGCCGCAGCAGTCGAGCGGGGGCAGCAATTGGCCGCGCCGCCACGGAACGCGAAATAGCGATCAGCCTTTGAAAACACCTAGATGCGACAGCAGCGCCTCGGCGACGCTGTTGAGCACTGGCCCCACGCTGCCATCGTGCAGGCTCTTAGCGACCTCGCGGGCCTCGCTAATTGCGTCCAAGGCTTCAAGCGCGCGGTCGTCGGCCAGGTAAAACGCCACCATCGCCAACGCGGCGACCTGAAAGGCCACGGCATCGCCGATATCTTGCGCCGCCAGCACCGCTTCGGCCATCACGGTCACGCCATCGGCCGCCGAGCGGGCCTGACTCAGGTCGAACGGCAAGCCGAGCCAGGGGTCGAGGTGTGCGTTTTGCACCGCCGTCTTGCGCGCGGCCTGCACGGCTACCAGCGACGCCGAAACCGCCGCGTGGAAGTCCTGCGCTTGCATCCAGATGGCAGACTGCGCGGCGCGCAGGTTGGCCGTCTCTGACCAGGAGGCTTCGGCCTCGCAGATGTTGGCAGCGTCTTGCAGCGACACCGCGCAACGATCGGGCCGATGGCTGCGCATCCACAGCTGCGCCAGCGACGCGTGGCTGGCGTATGCCACAAAGGTCAGGCCCTCGTCGCGCTGCAACGGCAGGCGGCCGATGTCGGCCAACTCGCTGCGCAACGACACCAGATTGCCGGTGGCGCCGTGGTAGGCGACGCGGGCTAGCAGCATTTCAGCCTGCACCCAGACTGTGCGGGTGGTAGATTCTGCCTCGGATGCTTGCAGCAACTGCCAGGCGGTATCCATCAAGCGCAAGTCGCGGTTGGCATCGACCGGCGACTTGTGGGCGAGGTAGGGCAGCCGCGCTGCGCGAATCAGGATCTCGGTGGCGCGATCGCGCGTCTCGACTGCGCGCACCAATGCGTGCTCCGCAGCGGCGAGCCCGGCGCTGGTCTGGTGGGCACACAGCGCGGTGCGGGCCACACAGGCGAGCAAGCGCACCTCGACGTCATCGGGGCAGGCGTCGCCGACCTCACCGAGCAGGCTGTGCGCGTAGGCCAGCCAGGTCGAGCGCCGCTGCACCGAGCCCGTCAACGACGGCATCCGTTCGACGAGATCCAGCACGGCGCGGGCCGCCTTGAGCGGGTCATCGGCGCGCACAGCGTCGTGATGTGGCCCGAGTTCTTCGAGCAAATGGCGAGGCAATGCCGGGCGATCGCGCAACTGCATCCAAAACACCGGGCCTGCCGGACAACGGGGCTGCGCGACCGGCGCGGCACAGGATGGCACGGCCGGCGGCGCACCGCGAATTTCTATACAGAGGGACCCAAATGACAAGGCCACGTCTGCGGCGGAGCCGCGAGTCGGCCCAAAGGGTCGCGAGTTGGCCACCCACCCAGCAAGCGAGTCCAGACCGATGGCTTCGGCCTTCGGTCAGGATGAATCGCTCAGCAGCGGCCTTGGGCCTTGCCGTGCGCGCCAAGCGGGTTGCAATCGCCCGCGGAATTTGCAGCTGTTTCCTCGCGGTGTCCGTCGCAGGCGCGCAAATGGCCAAAAACTTCACATCCGATAATCCCGGTTTATCGTCACCTGCTGGTGGCGCGCCGGGGCGCCGCAACGCTCGTCGACAGGCAACGGCAACCGAGGTGAAACCATGGAAAGCGACTCGTTCTTTGGCAAACGCAGCATCCCGTGGGTGCTGCTGGTGTGCGCGGTCCTCTTAAACGTCGTGCTGCTCGTCAACCGCAGCAAGGCGCCCAAAGCGGACGACAAGCCCGCAGAGGCCAAGCCGGTGCCGGCGGCAGCGGCGCCGCCTTCGCCACCACCCGCAGTTGGAACCGGACCGGCTGTCGAGTGGCAGCAAGCCGCGCTGCAGGTCAACGGTACGCTGGAGCGCACTTTTACTCAGGCGCTCGGCGACGAACTGGGCCCCCAGGTCAGCCAGACGTACGCGCGGCTTTTTGTGTGGGACGTCAACTTTCGCACCGACCTGAGCCCCAAGGACGGCGTCGAGGTCATCTACCGCGAACTCGGCAATGCCGAAATTGACATTGCTGCGGCACGCATGAACGTGGCCAAGCGGGGCAAGACGTATCGCGCCTACAAGTTCCTCAATCCTGGCGACAAGTACGCTTCGTGGTGGAACGAAGAGGGCACTGAGGTGCCGATGCAGCTCAAGGCTACGCCGATCAAGGACTACCAGCAGGTCACCAGCCTCGTCGGCGACGGCCGCGGCCACGCCGGCATGGACTTCAAGACCCCGGTCGGCACCGAGATTGTGGCGTCGTTTGGCGGCAAGGTCCTGCGCAGCAACTGGAACTGGGGCGCCAACGGCAACTGCCTTGAAATCGAGTACCCCGACGGCACGCTGGCCAAGTTCCTGCATCTGTCTGAAAACAAGGTTAAAGCGGGCGACACGGTCCAGGCGGGTCAGGCGATTGCGCTCACCGGCAACACCGGCCGCTCGACGGCGCCACACCTGCACTACCAGCTCAACCAGGGCGCCAAGGTGCTCGACCCGGTCACTTACCACGGCACCGTCCGCCGCAACATCGATGCGTCAGCCAGCGCCGCTTTCAAGGCCACCGTGCAGGCGCTCGACGCTCAGTTCGCCCCCAAGACCGCCGGCCTGTAAGTCTGCCCAACGCAGCGGATCGCCAGCTGGCCCCCAGACATTGGGTGCCAGCGGCGGTCCGCGGGCGAGTTGACGACGCTTGACCGGGGGTTGCCTTTCCCACGGCCTTGCGCCAAGGTTGCCGCCGTGGTCGCCCCTTTCCCCTGCGCGCTAGCGATGGTGCCGCGCGACCGCAACGGTGGGGCCGCCCATGCCTGTCCGCATTGCCGCTGACGCGCCGCTGGGCCTTTTGGCCAGCGCCCATGTCGTTGCCGCCACGCCACACCTCGCCGCTCAGGTCCGCGGGCTCGGACGCAGCGTCTCGCTCAGCCCCGCCGAACTCGACGTGGTTGCACTCCTCGACGGCCGGCGGGCGTTCGGCGACGTGCTCAAGGCGTGCCCGCGGCCGTTGCTGGCGCTCGACGTGGTGCGGCGACTAGGCGAGGCCGGGCTGCTTGGCAGTACCGCGGCGCCGCAGCCGGTCGCGGGCGGTAGCGCTCCGCGGGCTTGGCTTGTCGATTTTGCGGTGCCGGTGGCGGCCTTTCTGGCGGCAATGGGCCTGGCCGCGCTGGCCGGCGCGCTGGAGTTGTCGATCGCGATGGCCATGGCCGGATGGACGCTCGTAGCGGCGTTGGCGTGGCATGCGGCGCCCTTCCTGCCTGGCTGGGGTCGGCGGCGCGCCGGCCAGTTTTTGGGCGTGCCCGATGCCGGCCGGCGGCTGCGCACCTGGCTGATGCGGCGGTCGGTGCGCAACACGGTGCGCGCGGGAGACATCGACCGGGTGGAGCAGCGCTACTTGCTGCTGTCCGCTTGGGCTTTCTGCCACGGTTTCGCGGTGGTGGTGCTGGCGATCGGCTGGGCGTTGCCGCTGGCGACGCACTTCGCGCTGCACGGCCTGCCTGGACAGGCCGGTCTTTGGGCTGGCCTTTTCCGGGCTTTGCCGCTGCTGGTGACCGTCGGCGTGTGTGCGCCGCCGCTGGCCATGCTGCTGCTGGTGCTGTTCTGGCTGGTGCCCCAGCTGGTGCCGCGCACGAGTTCGCGACCACAACGCGCGGACGCCGTAGACGGCGAACTGGCCGGCCGGTTTGCGGACGCTCTGGGCGCGCTGCCCGCGTTCGCGCCATTGGGCGCGGATCGACTGTTGCAGTTGGGCAAGCTCGGCCGCCTGGAGACCCACGCCGACCGGGCGTTTGTGCTGCGCCAGGGTGAGCGCGGCGATCGCCTGTGCTGGCTGGCCTCCGGCAAGGTGCGGGTGCGGGTCGAGGACGAGAGCGGCATGGACCACGAGGTCACGGTCTTGCAGCAGGGCGCGTTCTTTGGCGAGACCGCATTGTTGGAGCCGGTGCCGCGCACGGCGACGGTCATCGCCGACGGCGCTGTGCAGGTGGTTGGCCTGGGTCGCGCCGCGTTTCTGGGTGCGCTGGCTGAGCTGGGCGCCGACTCGGAGGGCGTCAAGGACCAGCTGCGTACGGCGGCTGTGCTGCGCAACCACCCGTTGTTCTGCGCGCTGGATGCCGACGGGCTGCGGGCGCTACTGGAAGCGGCTGAGGTGGTTCGCCTGCCGGCAGGCCAGGCGGCAGTGAGCCAGGGCGACGCCGGCGACGTGCTCTACGTGGTGCGCGAGGGGTCGTTCGAAGTGCGGCGCGAGAGTCGTGGGCGCCAACGCAAGCTGGCGCGCCTGCGGCCGGGCGACTGGTTTGGCGAACTGGCGTTGCTCGGCGATGGCAAGCGCACCGCCAGCGTGGTCGCGCTGACCGATGCGGTTGCGGTTCAAGTGCCGCGGCCGGCGGTGGAGAGTGCGGTGCTGCGCGACGTCGCTGCTGCTTTGCACGTACTGGAAGCGGCGTCGGAGCGCATGGCGGCGCTGCGGCAAGAGGAGGGGCTGTGAACCCAGGGCGGCTCATCCCAACCTTGCTGTTGGCCACTGGCACCGTTGGCGCAGCCAAGAAAGGTCCCGATGTAGTGGCCAAGGTCACCGACACCGTCAAGATCGTGATGGTGCGCTATGAACTGGCGCAGCTGGCCCAGATGTACGATCGCGACGCCATCTTGACCATGCCCGTTCCCAAGCCCGGTGAACCGGAGAAGTTCTCCAACTGGGTGCGCGAATCGCTCAAGGCAGGCGGTGGGCGCGACGTGGCCAACGACCTATGGGAAACGCCGTATCGGTTTGACTGGGCCACCGGCGTCAAGGTCATGCGCAGTGTCGGTCCGGACAAAGAGCCTGGACCGTGCGCGACCAACGAAGTGCGCGAAGGCGTCGACGACCTCTGCGAGATTGTGGGCGAGCGCAAGTAGTCGTCAATCGAGCGTCACGCCGACCGCACCTTGAACCACGCGCACCGACAGCCGCTTGGTCGCAGCTTCGTAATACCAGCATGCCGTCTTGCAGGCGCCGACCTCAGTCACCGAGTTGACCGCAGCAACCGTGACCCCGCCAATGGCGACGCCTTTCGGGGCATTGAGGCCGTGCACCTCGAAAACTCCGCCCTGTTGGAATTCAGCGCCCGCTTGCAGCCAGTGTAGCGTCAACAGCTTGCCATCGAAGCCCAACTCCGCGGTCGCGCCATCGAACAGGGTTAATTTGGCCGGCGCCGCCAGCGGCCCTGCGAGCGCGGCGCGCAGCCACAACACCCCGACCTCGTTGGCAAAACTGTCGACGCCCGCCAGAGTCGAGGGCGCCAGGGTGTCGATGGTCGGCCGCAGCAGTGGCACCAACTGCCCTGCCCTGGCGTAGAGCGGAAGCTTGGCGAGCGGCGCGTCGATGGCCTCGGTCTTGCCAGCGGCGCCGCCATCGTGCACCGTACCGTCGAACCAATCGACCCACACGCCCGGCGGAAACCACACGTCGCGCTTGGCCTCGGGGGTAATGACCGGCGCTGCCAACAGGTGGTCGCCCAGCAGCCACTGGTCGGCCTCGCGTGCACGCAAGCCGCTGTCTCCGCTCAGGTTCGGCCACACCAGGCCCAGCGCGCGCACCGGCCCAACGCCGCGCGGGTCATTGCCCTGGGTGCGCGCCATCTCGGTCCACAGCAGAGGAAACAGCCGGGCGTGCAGCCGAATCAGGTCGCGCGACAACGCGATGGTCTGGTCGTCAAACGGGTCGCCGGGCGACAGCTTGTTGGTGATCTTGTTGAAGATCCACGGATTGTGATCGCTGCTGCCGCCAATCTGCAACACGCCATTGAGCGCTGTGTGCTGCAGCCAGCGCAGGAACAGCTGCTTGGAAGCTCGGCCGTGCCGGTAGCCACCGGTATCAGCGCCGTAGAGGGGAAAGCCCGCCGTCGGCAGCGAAATCGCCGCAGCGACCGACGCCGGCAGGCCGCCCGCATGGCACTCACCATCGGGCGTGCACTCCGCGTGCTTCATCCAACCGGCGCACAGGTCGCCGGGCCAGATCATCGACGCATGGATCTGGTCGCCCCATGCCGACTTGCGGCACAGCAGCCAGCCGCCGCCGGTCTTGGCGTAGTTGCCCGCGGGCTTGGGCAATTGGCTCGCGTAGGCTTCGTGGTAGCCGTGTTGGTAGCTCTGGTGCATCGTCCGCTCGTCGCTACCGTCGGCAAAGGTCCAGGGCAGGCGCGCGGCGCCAAGGCCGAGCACGATGTCCTCGCCGTAGTCCATCTTGAAGCCTTCGATGCCCAGGTCGGTGTACTGCTTGACCAGCGACTTGAAGAAGTCGCGGGCGGCCGAGTTGGTGAAGTCGACCGGCGGCCCCCACTTGAGGATCGTCGCCCACATGCCGACGCCATTGACGAACCAGCCGTTCTGCTTGGCCTTGTCAAAGTGCTTGGACTTCTGCTTGCCGGCGTAGCCCGGGTCGAAGTAGGGCGTGGACCACACCCCAAGCCGCAGCCCGTTGGCCTGCAAACTGTCGACCATGGCCTTGGGGTCCGGGTAGAGCTTGGGATCAAAGCCGAAATCGTTGACGGCGACATCGTACGGCCGGTCGATCCACATGCCAGAGAGCGCGAGGTCGTGCGTGCGCAGGTCGGCCGCGTCTTGCAGAACTTCGGCCTGGTCTTTGTTTTCGTTACGCCACAGCAAACCGCCCATCGCCCACCGCGCGGGCAAAAGTGGCTTGCCCGTCAACTTCCAGTAGCGACTGACGACGTCGATGGGTTGTTCGGCGACGAGCAGCCAGGCAAACAGGTCACTAGTCTGCATGGTCAGCACGATGCGCCCGGGATCGCTGGCGGCGACGTCGGCCACGCCGGCACGAAAGGTCTGGCCAAACCAACCCCAACCGCGGGTGCCCACCAGCAGCGGGATGCGCACGTGACCCTCGTTGCTGGAGCCGTCGAGGTTGAAGTCGCCTTCGAGCTGCAGCGCGCGCACCTTGCCGCGGTGCTGCGGGGTATCGAACATCTCGCCGATGCCGTAGTAGCCCTCGCTAGCCGGGGCATCGATGACCTGCCGCACGTAGATGACCGGCCGCTCGCCCTTGTCCGCGGCGAAGTCGTTGGTGGTGTAGATACTGAGCGGCCGCAGCATGAGCTGAAAGCCGATTTCCTGTTGCGCGCGAACGAACAGCAGATAGTCGGGGCAAGCGCCAGCCGCCGTGGCCGTCTGCACGCGAAAAAACGCCCCGGCCAGGTTTTGCTCGCCGATGGGATGCGGGTTTTCGATCTGATCGACCGCCGTGACGCTACACCAGGTCAGATCGTCCGGCGGTGTCGTGGCCAGGTTGCTGGGGTTATAGTTGACCTTGGCGTCGAACTTGTCGACCCGGCCCAACTGCCAGCGACTGAGATCGACGCGAGCCCGCGCTGCCGTCTCGCCAACGCGCCACAGTTCCATGGTCTTGGCGGCGCCGTCGACGGTGAGCCTGAACGCAACGGGCTCGCCCAATTCAAGCTGGGCCGAATTGGGCGACTTGAGGGCGACGATGCCGGCCTTGGGATCGCCCGCACCGTCCCACCACGTAGCCCACTTTGGAAAATCGGCGGCAACCGCATCCTTCGCTGCGATGTCGCCAGTGGCACCTGTAGCATCAAGGTTGGCGTCGGCGGCAGTGACGGCATCGGGCGTTGCGGCAGGACTGCCACATGCTGCGAGGGCGAAAGCGACAGCGGCCTTGGCGATCAGAATCGAACTACGCATGGGCATGGACCAGCGCACTGCGGCGCCGCGGCATGGTTGCGCGGCGCGCTTTGACTGTCCAGTGGCATTGCGGGGTGCCGTTGCAGGCCGCAGTGCCAATCCTGCAGCGCCGGCGGTCGACGTCAGTCTTGCGCGCACGCTGCGGCGATGGCCTCGATCGCCGACAAACAGGCTGCGTCAGCGCCGGGACCGTGGCTCCAGGCCCAGTGGCCGCGACGGATCCAGGCCGGTCGACCGGCATCGGCGGCTTCGACCATCACTTCGAATTCGCCGGCGTCCGTGGCGATGCGCAAGCGCAACCGCTCGCGTCGACCGTCGAGCGTCCAGGAAAGCAACTGCCAGGCTTGGGGCAGAGCCTGCGTCAGCCGGTGAGCCGGCAGCAACTCACCGACGCGCCGCTCGAAGGCCGTGGAGCTCGCCGCACTGTGGCCCACGATGGGCTGAAATTCCTCCCAGCCGTAGGCATGCGCGTAGTGCTCCCAAACGCCCCAACAGTGGTCATTGGCCGCGCAGGTCGTGCACTCCGAGTGTTTGACGGTCTGGCCGGCGCTGGCTTCACCGCTCACGGTTTCGGCAGCAACCTGGGCCGTCGTGCCCCGGGCGACCGGCGCGTTTGCCGATTCGTTCGTCGTCGGCACCACCCATGCCTCCAACGTGCCAACCAGACTGACCCAAGGTCCGGCGGCGCACGGCGGGATGTCCTCCAAAACGATGCGGCGGCGAAGGTCGTGCGGAAGCTCCAAAAGTGGCGCCAGCGCGGCGACCACTTCGGCGTGGCGCGGCACGACTTTGGCGAAGTGCTTACGCGCGTGCCCGGTCGGCCGCACGACGTTGACGACGGCGGTATCGGCGCCGCGGTCGAGCAGCCAGCGCAGCGTATCCGCCAGCCGCGGCAGGTTGAGCTTGCTTGCCACTGTCGAGGTCGTCAGCTCCAGGTCGAATTCACCGCGCAGTGCGACCAGCTGGCTCAAACCCGCGGCTGCCTCGACGAACGCGTCCCTGCCGACCGAGGCGTTGTGCGTCGCGGCGTCTGGCCCATGAATCGACACCACGAACCGGTTGGCCCCGGCCTCGCACAAGGCGCGCGCGCGGTCGCCGTCAGCCAGACGCCGGCCATTGGTCACCACGCCTCGACCCGCAAAGTCGAGATCTCGAGCCAAGGCCAGCATCGCGGGCAGCTGCGGATGCAGCGTCGGTTCGCCGTGGGTAAACATCACCGCGTCGACTGATCCGGCGTGGGCCTGCAACAGCGCCGCAATGGTGGCGAACGGCACCACCGCAGGCCCGCCGTGGAACTCGCCGTCGACCTCATTGCGGTCCAGGCAGAACCAGCAGCGGTTGTTACAGGTGAACATCACCTGCGCCTGCAACACGGCCTTGCGGCGCAGGTTGGCGCTCGTGGCAATCGACGGTGCGGGCGCGGTCACGGCAGCCCGATGGTCGTCAGTGGGACGGCGGGCGCGGTTTGCCCTGCGCATCGTCGGTCGCGTCGTCGTCGGTGTCCGCGCCGGTGGTCTCGTCGTCGCTGTCATCGGCCGGGGGTTCCATCGGCTCACTGTCCTGGCTGTGGGCCTCGTGCTTGTCCTCGCTCTGGGCTGGTTCGTCAGCAGGCTTGTCAGCCGGGCGATCGTCAGCAGGCGGCGGCAGTGAACCGGGCGGCGAACTCGGCGCCGGGGCTTCTGCGGTCGGCACACCGTGATCTGGCGGCGGCAAGCGGGTGTCGGGCACTTGTGCGCGCGCAGCGGTGCACCCGGCCAGCACTGCCGCCAAAATCAGGCGTCCAAACAAGCGCATAGGTCCATCCGACGGCGCGCACCGTCGTGGCGAAGCGTCGCCGGGCAGCGCGGCAAAGTCAAACCCAAGCGCACGCATCGGGTTGGCGGCGCCGCCTTGACCGTACACAGCATGGGCGGGCACGCTACCCGCATGACGACGCCGCTGGTCTTGTTGCGCCATGCCCATGTGTTCAACCCCGACGATGTCGGCTACTGCGACGTGTTGTGCGCGGGCGGCAAGGTGGCGGCAATTGCAAGCAAGCTGGAGCTGCCGCCGGACCACTGGCCCTGCGAAGTCGTCAACCTCGACGGCGCCCGGGTGATTCCCGGTCTGGTCGATGCGCACGTGCATTTGTGCGGCGGCGGCGGCGAGGCGGGCGCGCACACGCGGGTCCCGCGCGTCGAAGTGCCCCACCTGACGCTGGCGGGTGTCACAACTGCCGTTGGCCTGCTCGGCACCGACGGCAGCACGCGCACGGTGGCCGAGTCGCTGGCCTGTGCTCGCGCGATCGAGCACGCGGGGTTGACCACATTCTGCTACACGGGGTCGTACGAGCTGCCGCTGCAGACGCTGACGGGTAGCGTCCGCGGTGATCTGGTGCACAACGATCGCCTGGTGGCAGTTGGCGAACTGGCGCTGTCGGACCACCGGTCGTCGCAGCCAACCTACGATGAGCTGTTGCGCGTGGCTTCGGACTGCCACGTCTGCGGGATGATGACGGGCAAGGCCGGGCTACTGCACCTGCACATGGGCGATGGCCCGCGCGGTCTGGCGCTGGTGCGCCGGGCGCTGCACGAGACAGAACTGCCGGTGCGCACCTTTCACCCGACCCACGTCAACCGCAACCGCGCGCTGTGGGCAGAGACCAAGCAGGTCCACGCCGAGCGCGGCCTGTACGCGGACGTCACGGCTTTCGAGGCCGACGAGGACAGTCTGGATGCCGCGGACGCCATCGCCGACTGGCTGGACAGTGGCCTGGATCCGGCCCGCCTGACCGCAAGCAGCGACGGCGGCGGCTGTCTGCCGGTTTTCGACGGAGACGGTGTGCTGATTCGCATGGATGTCGGCCGGTCGATGGGCCTTTCGGACGCCCTGGTCAAGCTATTGGGCCAGGGTCGGCCGCTGGGCGCAGTGCTGCCGATGTTCACTCGCAATCCGGCCCGGCTGTTCCGTTTTCGCGGCAAAGGCGAGCTGGTGCCCGGTGCCGACGCCGATCTGGTCGTGCTCGACGACGCTGGCCGGGCCCGCGACGTGCTGGCGCGCGGCAAGTGGATGGTGCGGCAGGGCCAGGCCATCGTGAGCGGCCCGTTCGATCGCTAGTCAACCCACGGAATTCCCATGCAAAACGTGCTGGCCGAGCTGGTAGACCAGTTGGCGCTCGAGCGCATCGATCGCGATCTGTTTCGGGGCCGCAGCCAGGACCTCGGCTGGGGCGCGATTTTTGGCGGTCAGGTGCTGGGGCAGGCGCTGTCGGCGGCCGCGCAGACGGTTGACGAGGATCGTCCGGTGCACTCGCTGCACGCGTATTTCTTGCGCGCAGGCGATGTGCGGCGGCCCATCGTGTACCAGGTCGATCGCATCCGCGACGGGCAGAGCTTCTGCACGCGACGGGTGATTGCCGTCCAGGACGGCACCCCGATCTTCAGTCTCGCAGCCAGTTTCCAAGTCGAAGAGACCGGCTTCGACCACCAGGACCCGATGCCGCAAGTCGCCGGCCCCGACGGGCTGTTGAGCGAGCGGGAGTTGGCCCTCAAGCTTGGCGACCACGTGCCCGAGCGGCTGCGCCCCATGGCCACCGCGATCCGGCCCATCGAGCAACGGCCGGTCAAGCCGCGCAACCCGCTGGCGCCCAAGCCCCAAGAACCCGTGCGGCACATCTGGATGCGCGCCATCGACCAGCTGCCTCACGACCAGTCGCTGCACCGCTACCTGCTTGCCTATGCCTCGGATTTTTCGCTGCTTGGCACGAGCTTGGATCCGCACGGCGTTTCGTGGCTCACGTCGGGCATGCACATCGCCAGCTTGGATCACGCGATGTGGTTCCATCGGCCGTTTCGCATGGATGATTGGCTGCTCTACGACATCCAGAGCCCGTCGGCGAGTGGCGCGCGGGGCCTGGTGCGCGGGCGGTTTTTCGACACCCAGGGCCGGCTGGTGGCGAGCGTCGTGCAGGAAGGCCTGATTCGCCTGCGCACAACGCCGGATCGGTAAAACAGGCTACGGGCTTCGGTCGCTTTTCGGCCTGCAAACTCGCGCCATCGCCGCTGACTTCGCGATCTCACCTGCTCGCCCAAGTGCGACAAGATGTGAGGCAAAAGTGAGACTGGCGCCGCCGCACCCTCGCAACCGCTCGAATTGACAGCGTCCGCGCGTTGGCTCGCACCTTGCACAGGCCCTTGGCGCGCCGTACGCTGGCCGCGGAGGTTCCGATGGACAGCGACAACCGCAACTCCGGCGCAGACAGCCCGCCCTTGGTCGGGGGCTACATCGCAGGCCCGCCCGACCGGTCGGCGATGTGGGAGGATATTGTGAATCTACCCGAGCATTTTCACGCAGAAATCGTCAGCAACCGAGTTCACTACCGCATGGGCAGTCGCGGTGGCCACGGCCACGCCGTCGGCGCCCTCAATGGCCTGCTGCACCCGGCCCGCAGTGGCGCAGCGCGAGGCGCTGCGTGGTGGCTTTTGGCCGACGCCAGCTTGTTCATCGGTCACGGCAGTTGGGTCGCGCCCGACATCACCGGGCTGCGCAAGGCGCACTGTCCAGAAATCCCAACTGAGTTTCCGATGCAACTCGTCCCAGACTGGGTCTGCGAAGTGCTCTCGCCCAGCAACGCCCACTACGACCGCGGCGACAAAGCCGAGGCCTACGCGAAAGCGGGCGTACCGTGGTTTTGGATCGTCGATACCGACGAGCGCACGCTTGAGGTGCTGGAGTTGGTCAACGGCCGCTGGCAGATCTTTGGGGTCTATACCGATGGTGCGGTGGTGGCGCTACCGCCGTTTGACGAGGTCCCGTTGGCCGTGGGCGAGATTTTCGTCCCCAAAAGAGCGCCGCAAGAACCCTAGGTTGGCGGAGCCGTTGCTGAGCCAGGCCGAGCGCCTTAGCCTCGCCGTGACAAGGCCAGCTTGTACACCTCGACGTACTTTTGCGCGGACGTGCGCCACGAAAAGTCCGCCGCCATCGCGGTCTGCTGCATTTGCCGCCAGACGTCGGGCTGGGTGTAGTAGACCTCCAGCGCGCGGTCGATGGCCCACTGCAGCCCTGTGTGGGTGTCGTGCTCGTAGGTAAAGCCGGTGGCAGTCTTTTCGGCCACGGTGCGGTTGGTCGCCGGCACCACCGAGTCAAACAGGCCGCCGACGGCGCGCACGATGGGCAAGGTCCCGTAGCGCATCGCGTACATCTGCGTGAGGCCACACGGCTCGTAGCGCGATGGCATGACGATGCAGTCCGCGCCCGCCTGCAGCACGTGGGCCAAGTCAGGCTCAAAGCCAATCCGCACCCGCACGTGGTTGGGAAACTGGTTTTCCAGCGCCTGATAGCGATCCTCGAGTGGCGGTTCGCCTTTGCCGAGCAGGATCACGCGCACCGACCGGTTGGCCAGGTAGGGCACCAGATCGGCAAGCAGGTCCAGGCCTTTCTGTTTCGACAGCCGCGACACCACGCCCAACACCGGATGGCGGTCGGCCCCATCCATCTTGGCCATCGCCAGCACGGTACGGCGGCAGCCCTCTTTGCCCGCCATGTCCTTGGCGGAGAACTTGTGGCTCAGGTACTTGTCTTTGGCGGGATTCCACAGGTCGGTGTCGATGCCGTTCAGGATGCCAAACAGCCGGCGGCCGTGGTGGTTCAGCACGCCGTCCAGGCGCTCGCCGAACTCGGGGGTGCGGATTTCTTCGGCGTAGCGCGGGCTGACGGTAGTAATCGCGTCGGCGGCGGCGATGCCGCCCTTGAGCCAGTTCAGGTGGCCGTAGAACTCCAGGCGTTCGGGGTGCAGGAAGCTGGTGTCCAGGCCGATCGTCGCCAACTCGTGGACCGGAAAGAGCCCCTGATACGCGAGGTTGTGGATCGTAACCACCGACGCAGTGCGCGGCAGCAGGCGCCGGTACGGCCCTTCAAGGTAGAGCGGCAGCAGCGAAGCGTGCCAGTCGTGCGCGTGCACGATGTCGGGGTGACCGCCTAGCAGGCGATGAGCGGTATTGAGCACAGCCCGCGCAAACGTCGAATAGCGCGCCGCGTCGTCGCTGTGACCGTAGATGCCGTCGCGGTCGAAAAGCACCGGACAGTCCACGGCGTAGGTGCTGACGGTGCCGTGCTCCGGGCGCACGGCTTCGAACTTGCCGCTGGTTAGCGCCACCTGCCGTGGTTCATCGGCAATGCGAAAGACGCGCGCATCGACGCGATGGCCGCCCATCCACACGTGCGAAACGGCGCCGGTATCGACCAGCCGAGCACCGCGCGCGCCGACGGTCTGGCGAACTTGACGGTACAGCGGCACATACACCGCAACGTCGTGGCCCAGCGCGGCCAGTGCCTTGGGCAGCGCGGCCGCGACCTCGCCGAGTCCACCAGTAGAGACCCACGGCGTCAGTTCGGCCGCCGCAAACGCGATGCGCATGCAATCCTCTCAAATCTGGGAACGAAGATTAGGGCCTGGCGGGGCCCCGGCTAGCGGATGGCGTCGTTGCTGTGCCGCGTCGAGCGCACGAACAAGCCCTTGGCAGCGGCGATAGTCTCAGCGGTGCTCGGGTCCTGCTCCAGCATCGACACCATGTCCTGGGCAATCTCGATCGGGCCTTCTTTGGGGACCAGCGTGCCTTTGGGCAGGATGACGATTCCCTTGTCGGTCACGAATGGAAAGCGCTTCTTGTCCGCCTCTGGGTCAAAGCCAATCGTGGTGCCTTCGCTGATGACCACGTTGGTGTCGGCGAGTACATTCTTGACCCAGCAGTGGCGCCCGACGCGGTCGCGGCCGCAGAACACGCTGTTTTCGATGCTGGCGAAACGGTGAAAGTAGCAGTCGAGCCCGGCGATGGTGCCGACCAGCATGGCGCCCGACACGATGGTGCCCTCGCACACCAGTGAATCGACCACCTGACCGAACTCGCGCTGCTTGCCGGCGAGTACGAACTTGGCAGGCGGCAACTGCGACGGCACGCTGCGTATCGGCCACTTGCGGTTGTACAGGTTGAAGGCGGGCAGCACCGCGCGCAGGTCCATGGTGGCTTCAAAGTAACTGTCGATGGTGCCGACGTCGCGCCAGTACGGCTTGGCGTCCGCGCTCTCGCCCGGCACTTTGTTGGTCGCAAAGTCGTAGGTGAATACCCGCGCGCCGGCTTTGACCATCTGCGGGATGATGTCCTTGCCGAAGTCGTGGCTGCTATCGGTGCGCGCTGCATCGATAACCAGCACCTCTTCGAGCACTTTGCGCTTGAAGAAGTAGTTGCCCATCGACACCAGACAACTGTCTGGCTGGCCAGGAATCGTCGCGGGGTTGGTCTTGGGCTTTTCTTGAAAACCGGTGATGCGCCCGGCCGCGTCGACCTGGATGACGCCAAAGTGGTGCGCCTCTTCTTTGGGCACCGGAAACGCCGCGACGGTCAAATCGGCGTCCAACGCGACGTGGTGGGCCTCCATCTGGTCCACGGCAATCTTGTAGATGTGGTCGCCGCCGAACACCGCCACGTGCTCAGCATGGTCATCGTGGATAAGATTGAGGTTCTGGTACACCGAATCGGCCGTGCCGACGTACCAATGCTCACCGCGGCGCATCTGCGCGGGCACAGGCTCGATGAACTGATCGGGCAGGATGCCGCCCAAGTTCCAGGTTAGATTCAAGTGGCGAATCAGCGACGACGCCATGTACTGGGTCAGCACGTGGATGCGGTAGTAGCCAGAGTTGACGAAGTTCGACAGCACGAAGTCGATGATGCGATAGCGGCCGCCAAACGGGACCGCAGGCTTGGCGCGGTGCGAGGTCAGCGGGGCTAGCCGCGTGCCTTTGCCGCCGGCCATGATCATCACAAGCGTGCGTGCCATCGTCGTCCTCAAGCTACGGCCGCCAGCCGCGGCAGCGAGTGTGGCGCAAAGCGGGGCAGGTGTCGAACAAACGGAATGCCGCGGGCCGAAACGGTTCCGGACAATCAGTGGCCACTCACCCATGGCCGTATGGCCGGCGGGTCGCGCGTCGGTTTTCACGCCGTCGCCCGCCGGCTATGCTGACGCGCACCGCACCGGCCGCAGGGCACGGGTCGCGGCGCCGGAGGCCCTGATGCGCACGCTGACGCTGCTGCCGTGCCAGGACGACAGCGACGCTGCCGCGCGGTGCAAGCGCGAGCTGGGTTTGGACCGCGAATTGCTGGCGCTTTTGGGCCGATCGGCAGTGACGGCCGTGGCCGAGGGCGGTTATCCGGGCCCCGACGGCAGCTGGGTCGACTGGCGCGCCGCGGTGCAGGCCGCTATCGCCAGCAAGGACAGCCTCGCGCCAGATGCTCCGCTGCGCAAGGCGCCGCCCGTCACCTTCACCACCACGCGCGTGCAAGTGTGCAACGAGTCGACCATGGCGGCCGCGCGGCGCTTGCAAGAGCAGTATCCGCGGGTGCTGGCGCTCAATTTTGCCAATGGCGTCAACCCGGGCGGCGGGTTCTTGCACGGGGCGCGGGCTCAAGAAGAGGCGCTGTGCCGCTCGTCGGCCCTGTACGCGACGCTGGAAGGCGATCCGATGTACGCAGCGCACCGGGCGCGGCCGCGGCACGACTCGACGCCATGGGCCATCTACTCGCCCGATGTGCCGTTTTTCCGTACCGACGAAGGCACGCCGCTGGTGGAGCCGTGGTTGCTGAGCGTGGTTACCTGCGCGGCACCGGTGGTGCCAGAAGTTCCCAAAGCCGAAGCCGCGGACCTGCTGGCCGAGCGAATACGGCGCGTGCTCGCCGTCGCCCACGCGTACGGGCACACCGCGCTCGTGCTAGGTGCTTGGGGCTGTGGCGCGTTCCGCAACGACCCACAGCGTGCGGCCAGGGATTTTCGCACGGCGCTCGAGGGCGAGTTCAGTGGCGCTTTCGCCCACGTCGTGTTTGCGATCGCCGACTGGTCGACTGAGCGCAAGTACTTGGGGCCTTTTCGCAATACTTTTGACGCCTAGCGCGCCACGCGGCGCTATCCGCCGCCCGGCAGCCACTGCTGCATCGGCACCCAGCCACCGAGCCGGCCTAGCTTTGCGGCGTGTAGCAGCCGGCAGTCCCGCGCCGCCAAGATCTCAGGCCAGCGCTGCTGCCACACCACATCGAAGTCGGCCGCGCTGTGGCACTCTCGCCAGATCGACTGGCAATGGCGCGTCAGGTCATTCTCGAAAAAGCGCGCCAGCGAGTCTGGCGCTGCGGGACCCGGACACCGCGACAGCGCAGCGCGTATAGGTCCGCATAGTTTTTCGACATCAGCAGCCGGAATTCGGTGTTGTGGCAGACAGTGCAGCGTCAGGTCGTGACCCGGCACCACAGACAACGCGTGCAGTGCGCCGCGCACGCCAGGCAGGGCGCGCGCCCCCAGCCGCCACAGTTGCGGGCCAATCGCGCGACCAATCGCCGGCCGCGGCACGTTGATGAGCGCTTGGCCCTGGCACATGGCGTGCAGCCAGGGCCGCTCCCAAGCCACGAACCAGTTGTTCGGCTGCAGCACCGGCGCAAACGCGGGCGGCCGCCCCAGCGTCTGCTGCACCAGCGCGCAAAAACTCGCCGGTGTCGGAACCGTATCGAGCAGACCAGCGGCGTCTACGCCAAAACCCAACGCGGCCACCCACATCGGCAGTACCGCACCATCGCCAAGGCCTTCGCCAAGGCGCAACAGCAGGTGCAAATCCGAACGCAATTCCTGAGGCAGTTGTGGCACGCTGAGCAGCAACGCAGGGCCAGGGTCATCCTGTCGCCACCAGCGCGGCGCATGGCCTGTGCGGTCGGCGACGAGCTGGGCCCACTGGGCCAGCAGGGGCCATTGCTCGGCGGCATCGCTGCCCAGTTCGCGCGACAGACCTGCCGCTTGGGCAAGAGTCAGCGCCTCGCGGCGTGGCTGGCGTTGCTCGATCGGCCAGTGTGCGCCCGCGGCCTCAAGGCGAACGGCCAATTCGCGACACCAGTCGTGCACGGTGCGCGCGGCCGAGACCTCGGTCCCGATTGGCAATTCGCCGTGGACGATCGCAACACCCCTCGGATCAGCGACTGCGGCCTCGACTGTCGCTCGGAACGGTGTAGGGCCCTCGACCACCACCGTCAGGCGGCGCTGCCCTGCCCCGCCCGCTACGGCCGTGACGGGCAACGTGGCGCGATCGGCCAGGAAGGCGCGCAACTGGATCGCCGTCAGCTCAAAGCCGGCCGTCTCGGTGAGTTCGGAGTTTGTCGGCTGGGGCGCGGACACCATGGCAAGAGCCTACGCGGGCGGCATTACGGCGTCGATGGCCCGGAGTTGGCAGCGCAGGGGCTCCGTCCCTGCCGCCAGCCGGCCTTTTGTGGCAAACTGTGAGCCCCACGCCCCCAGGAGGCTCCATGTCGCGCATTCTGCCAGTCTTTTTCGCCGCTTTGGCCTTGATCGCTGCCGCGACGGCCCACGCCGAACCGATCCAACTGGCGGCGCAAGGCCGCCTGACTTCTGCGGGCGGCAGCCCGGTTGCTGATGGTGGGTACGCGCTAGGCGTAGCCATCTACGACGTGCAGGCCGGCGGGGCGCCGCTGTGGAACGAGGCCTTTCTGTCGGTGCCGGTCCAGGGTGGCGTGTTTGCCGTCACGCTGGGCGGGGCGCTGAGCAAGCTCGACAGTGGCGTGCTGGCAAGCGGCAAAACGGCGTGGATCGGCGTCACCGTCGGCGCCGACCCTGAGTTGCCGCGCCAGCCGCTATTGCGCGTGCCCTCCGCAGTGCACGCCATGATCGCAGCGCAAGCAGGCGACCTGCAGTGCACGGGGTGCGTCGGCAGTGACGACATCGCCAAAGCCGCGATCACCGGCGAGAAGATCGCCAAAGGCGCCGTCGACGCCAGCCATGTCAGCTTTGCGTGGGCTGGCGCGGAGAGTGCCGGCGGCGCCGCGACCTTCGCGCTGGGGGCCAATACCGCCAAGCTCGCCGACGCCGCCAAGAATGCGGAGAACGCCGCCTTTGCCGACGAAGCTGCCAGCGCCAAGAGCGTGCAGTGTACCGGCTGCATCACCGCCAAGCACCTGCACGACAAGGTGGCCGAGGACCTGGTGGCCGGCGGCAAGCTGGCCAAGGTCGCGACCAGCGGCAAGTACGCGGACTTGCAGGGTGGCCCTGATCTCAGCGGCTACGGCGCGCTTGCCGCGGCCAACAAGTGGACGCAACCCCAGGAGCTTGCGGCGGGTGGCAGCCTGGATGCGGCGCTGAATTTCAACGCCAACGAGGCCAAGCTACTGCGCCTGCAAAACGTCGACAAAGACCCAATCGCGTGCGACAGCAAAGCAATCGGCGTGGTGTACTACAACACCGCAACGTCTTCGCTGATGGTGTGCAACGGCAAGCAATTCGCCGCGTTCGCCTATGCGATTGCCGTCGGCAGCGATCAGAAAGCGCCGGGCCAGTCGTGCCTCGACGTCCAGAGCAAGGCCGGCGCCAAGACCGACGGCTTGTACTGGATCGACCCCAACGGCGGCAGCAACGCCGACGCCTTCCAGGCCTACTGCGACATGACCAAGGACGGCGGCGGCTGGACGCGCGTGATGTCGGCCAAATGGAAGTTCTTCTTTGGCGACACCAACTGGAATTCGCACAACCAGTCGGCGCCGATGGACCCCAACTACTCGATTCTCAACCACCGGGATTACTTCAAGAAAGATAAGACCTACACCTTCCGCTTGCAGGTCGGTCAGACCGGCGACTGGACCCACCCGGCCATCGACCACTTCACGGTCTGGACCCAGGACCACGATCCCTTCACTGCGGCGTCCAACGGCTCGGATTTCAAGCACATCGCCGGGACGCTCAGTTCGACGTGTGGCAACTTCAATGGGTTGCACAACAAGTACACCACCTACAGCTACACTTGCGATCCGGACACCAGCGACGCGGACGGTTGCTGGTGGATGCAGATCGTGCCGAAGAAGGACTACAACAACAGCGGCTACCTGGAAGGTTGGGGCGGCAGCGGCAACTATCACAACTGGCAAGTGTTGTGGATTCGCTAGGCTAATCGAACCGTCCTGCCCACCAAGGAACCCCATGAAAACCGGGATTTGGATTGCGCTGTGCGCGGTGTGCGCGGCTTGCGTTGGCGGGGGCGCTTCGGGTCCGGCTGCGGGCGGAGCCGCCCAGACCGGCGCCCAGGATAGCGCGGCGGCCTCCGCAGACGGTGCAGCCGTCACGGACACCACGGCCACCGGTGACACCACGGTGCAAGACGGCGGCGTTGCGCCGGATGGACCTGCTGTTGACGAGAGCGATACCGCGGCCGCAGATGTAGCGGGCGTAGACGCAGACGACGCTGCTGCCGAAATCGCCAAGCCGGTCGCCAAGCCCACCCTTGCGTTCACGTCGCCCAAGCCGGGGGCCAAGTTTGCGGTCGGGGCCACGGTCGACATTGCGCTGCAGGGTACCGTGGACCCGGTTGCGGTAACCAAGGCCAGCCTGGCCTGCAGCATCGACGGCAAAGAGGGCCTGTGCGCGGGTCTAGGCCTTACCTTTGGCGGCGGCGATCCGATCCCGGTGACCGTCCAACTGGCGGTCGTCGCCGAATTGCCGGGCGCACATTCGCTGACGGCGGCACTCGATGATGGGCTGGGGGGCGTCGCCAAAGCCGAATTGACGTTTACCGTCAATGGCAAGCCGAGTGCCCCGGGAATGGACCTGCAGCCCAAAACGCCGACGGTGCTCGACGACATCGTGGCGGTACAGACCCAGGCGGCGGTCGACCCGGATGGTGACAAGCTGACGGTCAAGACCACCTGGCAAGTCAACGGCGCCGACAGCGGCGTCACTGGCGACACCTTTGGCAAAGGCAAGGCCAAAAAGGGCGACACCGTGACAGCCGTCGCCGTCGCCACGGACAGCGAAGGCAACGCCAGCGAACCAGGCAAGGCGGAGGTCAAGATCGCCAACGCGGCGCCCGGCAAAGCCTCCGTGGCCGTCGGCGCTGCCAAGGCGGGATTCAAAGACAAACTCTCGGCAAAGATCGTCGTTGCGGCGACGGACCCGGATGGCGACGAGTTGGCCTACACGTACAGTTGGACAGTAGACGGCCAGGTGCTCGCCGGCCAGACAGCGCCTACGCTGGATCTAGCGACCGCCACCTGGCCGGCTGGCCAGCCCAAAAACGGCGCCGTCGTTCAGATTGGCTGCACGGTCAGCGACGGCGGCGCCACTACGCCGTGCGCGACCACGGGGGCTGGCGCGGTCTTGCAAGACGGCGACCCCTGTGGCGCGACACCCGCACCGTGCGCGACAGATGCCAGCTGCGCCAACGCCGACGGCAAGGCGGTCTGCACCTGCAAGCCGGGGTTCGTCGGCGACGGCAAGGCGTGCGTGGACACCGACGAATGCAAGGCCAGCACCGGGACATGCGACAAGAACGCGGTCTGCGCCAACACACCGGGCTCCTTCACGTGTACGTGTGCCAAGGGCTATTCGGGCGACGGCAAGCTGTGCAGCGACGTCGATGAGTGCAAAGCCAGCCCGCCGCCCTGCGACAAGAATGCGATCTGCACCAACAGCCCAGGGACGTTTGGGTGTGCGTGCAACAAGGGCTTCACGGGCGACGGCAAGCTGTGCAGCGACGTCAACGAGTGCGCGACCAACAACGGTGGCTGCGGCGACCCCGCGGTGTTTGCGTGCGTGGATCAGCCGGCCGGCGCGACGCCCGTTTGCGGACAGCCCAAAGGCCCGAACTTGAACGAGGGCGATCTGATTGTGACCGAGATCATGGCCAACCCGGCCAAGGTGGCGGACGAAGTTGGCGAGTGGGTCGAGATCCGCAATACCACCGCGCAGTCGATCGCGCTAGCGGGTATTGTGGTTCGCTCCGGGCTGACGCAACAGTATGTGATCACGGGCAGCGCGACGCTGGGGGCCGGTCAGTTCTTGGTCATCGGCGCGAGCGCGGATGGCGCGCAAAACGGCGGTATCCCTGTTGGGCTGTCGTGGGCCGTGACGCCAGTCGCTGGCCAGATCAGCCTGGCCAACAACGCCGACGACGTGTGGCTGACCAGCAACGGCAAGACGCTCGACAAGGTGGCCTACGACATCGCCAAGGGCTGGCCCAACGTCAACGGCGCGTCGATGCAGTTGACCGCGACCAAGCTGACGGCGCTCGCCAACGACACCCCAGACAACTGGTGCGCCAGCGCGGCCGCCTTTGCGACAGGCTCTGACAAAGCCTCGCCGACCAAGGCCAACGCCACCTGCCCGCTCGACGCCGACAAAGACGGCATTGACGACCCGGTCGACAACTGCCCGAGCATCGCCAACGTCGACCAGAAGGACGGCGACGGCGACAAGAAAGGCGACCTCTGCGACAACTGCGTGGCGGTGATCAACGCGGATCAAGGCGATGCGGATGACGACAAGATCGGCGACAAGTGCGACAACTGCCCCGCGACAGCCAACGCGGATCAGAAGGACGGCGACGGCGACAAGATCGGCGACGCCTGCGACCCGAACCCTGGCCCGGTGTGCGGCAATTCCACCATCGAACCGCCCGAGACCTGCGACGATGGCAACCAGAAGCCGGGCGACGGCTGCGGCGCCGACTGCAAGAAGGAAGTCGTAGGCGGCTCCGTCTCTGTGGGCGACCTGGTGGTCAGCGAAATCATGGCCAACGGCAACGGCGGCAACGGCGACCTCGGCGAGTGGTTCGAGATCAGCAATGTCTCCAACAAAAACCTGGACTTGAATGGCCTGTCGATCACCGGCAAGAGCAGCGACACGCCGATCGTCGTCAGCGTCAGCATCCCGATCAAGCCCGGCCAGGCACTGGTGTTCGCGCCTTCGAGCGACGTGACCAAGAATGGCGGCCACACGCCCGCCGTGACCTACACGCAAAGCAAGTTCCCGCTCGCCAACGACGCCGACACCATCACCATCAACCTGGGCACCACGGTCATCGACACCGTGAGCTACGACACCAGCAGCGCCGGCAAATGGCCCTTCGTCACTGCCGGCAAGGCGCTACAGCTGTCCGCCAGCAAGCTCGACGCCGGTGCGAACGACGCCAAAGACAACTGGTGCTACGCCGGCAAGACTTTTGGCGGCTTGGGCGACCTCGGCTCGCCATCGGCACCCAACGCGGTCTGCGCGCCGCCACCGGTATCCAAGCCGGCAAGCGTCTGGCAATGGCTTGGGTGGTTCTGGGCGTGGTTTGCCGGGTGACGGTCGGTCGAATGAAGCGGTCAGCCTCCGAATCTTGCAGCCCTGAGCGTATCTGAGCTGCGCTCAACCCAAATCGGTAGTGCTGCTGCCGGCAGCTTCGTTGTCCTGCTGCCTGTGCTAGCCTCTGCCGATGCGCTACCGCCGCGCCGCGTTTCTGGCTTCTGTCTTTCTGCTGACCCCGGCAGCGGTGTTGGTCGTCGTCGGCGTGCTGGTGCTGGTGTACCAGCGCGAAGGCCTCGACATCGCCTTCGGCGTGCTGATCTTGACGTTGTGCGCGTTGCTGCTGGCCGGCACCGGCGTGCTGGTGGTGACGTTCAAGCGCTCGGCAGATCTGTCGCGCCTGCAAGCCGACTTCTTGAGCAAGGTCAGCCACGACTTTCGCACGCCGCTGACCAGCATCCGCATGTTCGTCGAGACGCTGCGCGAGGGTCGCATGCAGGACAGCGCCCAAACGGAGCGGGTGCTGGCGCTGCTCGGACAGGAGACTGAGCGCCTGTCGACCATGATCGATCGCCTGCTGGACTTTGCACGCCTCGAAGCCGGCAAGATGCGCTACGACCGCGGCGCAGTGGAGCCAGAGGCCATCGTGCGGCCGGTAATTGCGCGCTTTGAGCCGCGCATGCACGGTCAGTCCACGGAACTGACGTGCGAGGTAGAGCCGTCGCTGCCAAAGGTCGATGTCGACCTCGACGCGCTGCAAGAGGTGGTGCAGAACCTGCTCGACAACGCGTTCAAGTACACCCAGGTTCCCAAGAAGATCGCAGTGCAGGTACGGCGGGCACAGCGCGCGTTGCCGCAGATGGGCGCCGAAGAAATCGAGATCGCGGTCAGCGACAACGGCCCAGGCATTGCCCGCAGCGAACATCGGCGGATTTTCGAACAGTTCTACCGGGTGGACGACCGCCTTGCGCGAGCAACCGAGGGATCCGGCCTCGGCCTGGCCATCTCGCAGCTCATTGTGCACGCCCACGGCGGGCGCATTCGGGTCGAGAGCGCGCCGGCGCATGGCGCGACATTCGTGGTCACGCTGCCGGCGGTCGGCAGTGGTCCGGCCTGAGGCAGCGACACGGTTTCGCGGGTTGCGCGCCAGAAACAACGCCACAGCCAGAAATTGCACCCCTGCTTGCGCGCCGCTACCATGCCGATGGCGGGCCATTTCGCTTCGCAGGTTGTCCCCATGACTACCCACCCTCGAACTCGCCAGCGCTGGGCGTTGGCGCTGTTGCTAGCCCTCGCTCAGTTGATTGCCGCGGTAGCGCTGGCCGCTGGACCGGTGTTCGTCAACACCCGCTACGCCAAGCTGCGGTCGGGCAAGACCAGTTCGTCGCCAGAGGTGGCCAAGCTGACCTATGGGCAGCAACTGACGGTGGTCAGCGAAGAGACGTCGTTCGTGCAAGTCACGACCGCTGCGGGGCAAACTGGCTGGATCGCCCGCCAGTGGGTCGTCACAACTGCCCCGGCCAAAGCAGGTCTCGCCGAGTCACTGGGCGCCGCGGCGCGCGGTGGCGGCGGTTCAGGCGTGGCCTACACGGCCGGTGCCCGCGGTCTGGCGCCCGAAGCCGAGTCCTACGCCGCCGGCAAAGCCGACATGGGGCAAGCGGTCGCCGACGTCAAAGACATGGAGCGGTACAGCGTTCCCGAACCGAAAGTTGAGGCGTTTCTCAAAGACGGCCGGCTTGGCGAATTCGCCGACCAGCGCACTGCGCGAGGCCTGCGCCCGCTCAGGGAACCGCTGGCATGCGCTGTCGCAGGTCGCCCCATCTGCTTTCTGCGGGGCATTCGATGAGCGCCCGTATCGTCGCGGTAGCGATGTGCACAGCGTGGTTGCTGCCCGCGTGCGAATTCGTCAATGTGCACCAGTTGGTTGAAGGCGGCTTGAAGGCCGGCGCTGCGCAACTGCCGGTGGGGCCAAAAGAAGAGATCGCCTATGGCGGCGCGGTCGCCGTGCAGGTCGTCGCGCGCTACGGCGGCCTCGACAAGACGCCTGAGCTGGTCGAGTACGTCAACCTGGTGGGCGAGGCGCTGGCCATCCACTCGCCGCGGCCAGAGCTGCCGTACCACTTCGCCATCCTCAACACCGACGAAGTCAACGCGGTGTCGGCGCCGGGCGGCTACGTGTTCATCACCCGCGGAGCGCTCAAGGCCTGTCGCAGTGAGGCCGAGCTTGCCGGGATCCTGGCCCACGAGATCGCGCACATCGCCGCGGGCCACGCCGTCAAGATCCTGCAAAACCTCAAAAGCAAACAGGCGCTGGCCGACTCGACCGGCTGGAAGTCGCAGGCCGTGTTTGGGCAAATCGTCGATGGCTTTCTGGACGACTACATGACCAAGGGTCTGCCGCAGGACGACGAATTCGAAGCCGACCGCATCGGCACCGCGATCCTGGCGCGGGTGGGCTGGGCACCGGATGGCCTGCGCAGTTTGCTGTCACGTCTGGCCAGCGGCCGCACTGCCGCGAGCAAGGACCGCTTCTACGGCACGCACCCCGACACCGGCGCCCGGGTCAGCCGCATCGATGCGCTGTTGCCGGCGTACAAAGACAAGGACGGCGTGACGCTAGAGCTGCGCTTTCGCGATCGCACGGCGGTGCTCAGCAAGCGTGTCGGTCACGCGCACTGAGTCCCCAAAGCAGACCGCGCGACAATCCCGCGACAATCGCCCGCGCGCGGCACGCCCAGCCGACCGTTTTCGCCGGATCGCCATGGACCTCAGCGCCGACCGCCGCATTCGCCGGCTGACCGTGCCCATCCTGCGCCGCTTTGCCGCTTTGCGCTGGCGGCGCGCGCCACAATTGCAAGCCAGGACCATCGCTACACTGGCTGAACGCGCCACCGAATTGCTAGCCCGGGGCCAGATGCCGATGTTCAGCGGCTACCACCCGCGGCCGGGCTTGCTGGCCGACGCCCCGGACGAGGCGCTGCGAGCAGACGCGAAGTCGCCGCAGTGGGCGGCTGCGCTCAAGGCGTGTGCTCGGGCTGAAATGCAAGGAGTTCCCGCCGATTCGCCGGAGTCGCCCGCCGATGCGCTCAAGCTGCTGGCTGGCGACGCCGTGGGGCAATTCGAGCGCGGGCCGCAGGTTGCGGGCTTGCTTGCTGGTTGACGGCCGTGCCGATCGGTTCACAATCGGGCCGCCGATGCTTCGGCCCCGTGGGGCAATAGGATGACTGCTGGTCGCTTCGCAACGGGCCTGGGAATGTGGGCAGCGCTCGCCTTGACGTCGAGCACGGCTTTTGCGGACCCGCCGCCAGCTGGCGACGCACCGCCGCTCGCCGAGCCAACGGCGCCCGGAACACCGCCGCCGCCGCTTGTCGGCCCAGAAGCTCCGCCGCCCACAGAACTCGCTGAGGAACGCTGGGCCAAGACGGGTCGCATTGGCGTAATGGGCGGTCTATTCGGTCCTGCCGGCGCATTGGTGGGCGCAGTCGGGTATCAGTTGAGTCCGCTCATCGAGGTCCAGGCGGGTTTGACTGGCAGCGGCGCCAGTGCAAGCCAGTCCAACTCGACGGCTACGGCGACCTCAAGCGCCAGCCTGACGACCGGGTTCTTTCGCGGCCGCGGCTGGCTCGGCCGGCGGCACGTAGCACTCTTTGAGCTGGGCGGCGGTGTGACCAAGTCGGCGCTGACCGCCGACGGCACCGGCAAGTCGCAAAGCGGCGCCACCACCGCCACACTGCACTACGAACGCACCGGCTCGATTCCAATGGCTTTTTTTTGGCGGCGGCTATGGATATCGCACCGACATCGGCTTTCGCGTCAGCGTGGTCATGGGCTGGATTCAATACGTCGGCGCCCAGTCCAATTCGTTGGTAACGACCACTGGCGCGTTCGACGAGGCCGACCGGGCCGATATCAAACGGCAACTCGACGCGGAATCGGACGAGCTGCACAAGTCAAAGCCCTACTTCGAAGGCTCGGTGAGCTGGTACTTTTGACCGCAGGCAACCCATGGCCTGGACCCACGCCGAAACTGCCTGGCGCGACGCCCTTTTTGGCGCCATGCTGCCCCGTAGCGCAGGCATTGCGGGTCGGCCGGGCTTCGCCGACTTGGATCTGACGGCGTTCTGGCCGCGATTTGACGCCGCGGCACCGTGGACGCTGCGCTGGGGTCTGCGGGCGTCGGTGTGGCTGCTGACCTGGCTGCCGGGGCCGCTCGGGTTCGGCTGGCGGCCGGTGTCTCGCTTGCCGTCCGATGCCAAAGACCGCTACGTTGCAGGGCTGTTGGAGAGCGACCGCTGGTTGCTTCGACAGCTGGCCGACACCGCAAAGATCGTACTCTGCTTTGCCTACTTCCAGGACGAGGCCATACGACGCCGGCTCGACGTGGCGCCGCCATGAACGTGCTCGACGGCCGCCGTGCCAGCCGCGCAGTCGAACGGTCGGCCGATGTGGTCATCGTCGGCAGCGGTCCGGCGGGTGCGGCTGCAGCGCGGACGCTGGCGCGCGGCGGCATGCGGGTGGTAGTGGTCGAGGCCGGCCACTTGCACCCGCCAGCGTCGTTTGCGCCCGACGCGTTCGCTGCGATGGCCGCGCTCTACCGCGACATGGGTGCGACGGTCACCATGGGGCGCGCCCCGATGCCCTACCTGCAAGGGGTCGCGGTCGGCGGCACTTCGGTCGTCAACGGCGCCATCTCCTGGCGCTTGCCACGCGATGTGCACGCGGACTGGGTGGCCCGCGACCCCGCGCTCGGCGAAGCCTGGCCTTGGCAAGAGCTAGAGGCCATCACCGACGCCCTCCAACGCGACTTGCGCATCGCGCCGACCGACGCGGCAATTGCGGGACGCAAGAACGAGCTGATGGCCGTTGGCGCCGACGCCTTGGGCCTCGAACACCGTCCCATCGCGCGCAACGTCGCCGGCTGCCAGGGTTCGGGGCGCTGCCTGCAAGGCTGCCCGCATGGCGCCAAGCAGTCGATGGAGCGCACGCTGTTGCCAGAGGCGTGCAGCCACGGCGCGGAAATTCTGGCTGGCTGCGAGATCGACACCTTGGACATCGCGCGCGGTCGCGCCGTCGGCGTGCGGGGGACCACGGCCGCAGGAGCACAGGTGCTGGTGCGCGCACCGCGGGTGGTGCTCGCCTGCAGTGCCATCCAGACGCCGCTGCTGCTGCTGCGCAATGGCCTGGACCGCGGCCCGGTTGGTGAGGGCTTCCAGTGCCACCCGGGTGGCGCGGTGGCGGGCCGCTTTGCCGAGCCCGTGCGCATGTGGACGGGCGCGACCCAGGGCCACGAGGTCATCGGCCTGCGCCACCTGGGCCTCAAGTTCGAGGTCCTGGGCTTTGACTACACGATTCTGGCGTCGCGCCTGCCAGGCTTGGGGCGCGCTTGGGGCCAGCACTTGGACGACCTCGCCCATTTCGTCGACTGGGGCGTGGCGGTCAAGGCACAAGCGCGCGGACGCGTTCGGCCGCTTGGGCGCAAAGGCGCACGGGTCGACTATGACCTGCTGCCCGACGATGTGCGCAAGCTGCGGCAGGGGATTGCTGTGCTTGGTCGGATGCTGCTGGCTGCGGGTGCGCAGTGGGTGGCGCCGGGCATGGACGGTTTCGACGGGCAGGTCACTGATCCACGGAGGCTGGACGCCCTGGAAACCAGCGGGCCGCTCGACGCCAGGGCCCACCCTATGGCGGCGACGCACCTGTTTGGCACCTGCCGCGCGGGTTCGGACCCGCAAACGAGCGTGGTCGGTCTGGACTTGCGGCACCGCGCGGTCGCCGGCCTGTTCGTGGTCGATTCGAGCGTGTTTCCGTCCAATACCGGCGTCAATCCGCAGACTTCGATTTTGGCGCTGGCGACGCTGGCAGCGCGGCGGATGCTGCAGGCCTCATAGCTTTGCAGCCATAGCTCCTAACGCGACTACATCGCCAAGCAAGTCAATTTTGCCGCGCGATCCACGGTACTTGCACGCTTTAGTGCATTGGTTTACACTTCGTCACGCTGGCCACTTCCCCCACAACCACAGTTGTCCAGCGCTTGCGTTTTGCTGCCGTGGACGTCGCGATCTCGGATCGCGGGGGCCCTGGCCTGGGAGGTGTAGATGAACTGGTTGAAACGACCGCCAGACGTCGCGGCCTGGTCCGACGCAGACCTGGTTGCGGCCCACGCGGCTGCCCAAAAACACGTCCGCCGCCTGCGCACCTGGCTGCCGGTGGTGGTGCTGCTCATCATTGCCTGCTACGTGCTCGCCATCCGCTCGACATTCCAGAGCATCGACGGCGACAAGATGGGCGCGGCCATCGAAAAGCGGGTGTCCGGGCTGAACCCCAAGTTCCAAAAAGCCTTGCAGGACGTCGGCAACGACGCCGGCCCGGTGGTCAGCAAAGCCCTGGAAGTCGAATCCGCGCGCGCCATCGAGGCGTTCGGCCGCAAAGTCGACGGTGAAGTCGAGCGGATGCGCACGGACCTGCCGGACAAGATGCAGGGCCTGCTCAACGCGCGGCTGCGCGACCTGCGCTCTGCGCAACTGCACAAGCTGCAAATGGAGCTGCCGCAAGCCGTCACCGACACCGCCAAAGCGGAGCAACTGCTCGACGCGCTGTCCGCCGGCACGCACGAGTGGGCGCAGAGGCAGCTGGTCTCGACCTTTCAGAAGCACCTCGTCGAACTCGAGCGCCTGAAGAAAACCTTGCAGCGCCTGGCGACAGCGGATTTGGCGGCCATCGCCAAAGCCAACGGCGACGGCACGGCACTGCCAGCTGGCGCAACGCCAGGAGACGTAGTCGGCGTCAAGGCCGAAGGCCGCAGCATTTCGCCCGAGCAGATGCTGGCCATGTGGCTCGAAATCTTCGAAGAGGCCATCAACGGCCCCGAAGGCGAGACCATGCTCGACGAAGGTCCCGTGGGCAAGGGCGGCGCTCCCGCCAAAGCCGAGGGCAAGGAGGCAACCAAATGACCACCCAAGCCCAAACCGCCCGCGACTACCTGGTCGCCGACTATCAGGCCCTGCACGGCCAACGCAAACGCACCGTCATCATCGGCGCGCTGCTCGTCGTGCTGGTGTTTGGCTACATGACCTGGCTGCTGTCGGCCGTGCGCCACATCACCAAGCCGGACAACCTCGCCGATGCGCTGGCCGGCTACGTCGAGGTCAGCCTGCCGGACTGGAAGCGCAGCGCCAAGTCCGTGGTGCAGACCGAGGCCCCGCGGGTCGCCCGCTTCATGGGCGACACCGTGGTCCGCGAGCTGCCGCCGGTGCTGCGCCTGGCCATCGAGAACATGGTGCTCGAGTACACCAAGGACATCGCCGAGACGGCCACCAAGCAACTGAACCTGGTGTTCGCCGAGATGGTCACTGGCGCCCGCGAAGAGCTGGCGCAGGCGGCGCAGACCGGCAGTCAGCAGGAGCAGGCGCTGATCATGGCCAAGGCCCTGGATCGGCACATGCAGCAGGCGCTGGCCAAGAAAGAGGCGCGCAACGACCCGTTTGAAGAGACGGCGCTCGTCAAGCTCGAGAAGTCGCAGAAGGCGCTGGCGAGCCTCAATCAGCGGCTGGAGCACCTGCTGGATCCCAAGCAAGAGCCGACCACCCGCCGCGGAAAACTGGAACGCCGGTTCATCATGACGTTTTGGAAGTTCATGCAGCAGGAGAACCCGGACCTGCGGCAGAAGTAAACGAAGTCTCAGGCGAGCTCGGCTGTTGCGGGTAGTGTCGCAGCAGCCGGGCCAGCCTGGCGCCGGACTGGGGCAGATCCAGAGTCAGGGACAGCGCCCAGCGCAGGGTCAGGCTCAGGGTCAGGCTCGGTGTCAGGCTCAGGGTCGGGGTCAGGGTCAGTGTCAGTGTCAGACTGTCAGCCGACGCCACGGTCAGCTGCGAGAACAGTGAGGCCTACCCCTCGCTCACGCCCCACGCCTGCAAGCGCAACCCGCTGACGGTCAAGTCCATCTCCGTCAGCGCAAAGCCGGGCAACTGCGCAGGCATGCGCTCGCGAATGCCGACATCAATCAAAATCTCGGTCGGCTTGGCCAGATCTTCGCCGAGCTTGCACGCGATGTTGACCGCGTCGCCGAAATAGTCGTGGTCCTCAACGACAAGGATCTTGCCCCACGCGATGCCGATGCTGACGTGAACATCCTTTTCGTCGGGCGTGGCGATGTTCTGGGTCTCGAAAGCATCGCGCATTGCGCGCGCACACATCACGGCATCGAGCGCATCGGCAAACGTCGCAAACAGGTTGTCGGCCTCGAACTTGACGACCTGGCCGCGCCACTGCTGGACCAGCGGGCCAGAGGTCTTCTGCATCCGCCGCACCAACGCCAAGTAGTGCACGATGCCGAAGCGGCGGGTCAGGCGCGAAAACCCGCTCATATCGAGCACCAACACCGCGCGATCGCAGCCGTAGGTGCTCCAGATTTGCGCTTCGATGGCCTTGGCGTCGGCGCCTACCGCGGCGTCGTAGGTGTCGAGCAGGTCGTAGAGGTTCTGCATCATCGGGTCACCTCGCGGCGGGCCTTGGGTAGCGCCCTATTCGAACACCTGCCCCTTCTTGATGCGGCGACCGTAGTAGATTTCAAGCATTTCGCGCAAGAGACGCTTGCGCACCGTGTCCAATTCTTCGGCGTCGAGCGAGCCGGCATCGGTGCCGAAAACGTAGTTCTCGACCTGGAATTCGCGGCGCAACATATTGGTGTGAAAGATGTTCTCCTGATACACGTTGACGTCGATCATCTGGTACTTGTGGCGGTCGGCCTTGTCGACAAACGACTGGATGCTGTTGATCTTGTGGTCGATGAAGAACTTCTTGCCGGTGGTGTCGCGCGTAAAGCCGCGCA
>SXGT01557292.1_pt1 | contig 65221 bp, 61 predicted proteins | sample 3176221 | NCBI WGS metagenome assembly SXGT01 (sample SAMN11356862, study PRJNA531348) | freshwater metagenome | isolation source: freshwater sample F1-120 | place: China: Fuxian Lake, Yuxi | collected 2017-12-25
ATTAAACTAGAGCGGCTGAAAATGAGGACCAAGCTTCATCATTTTGCCCTAAAGTCCAAACTCTACCTCAATGCCCTCCGCTCCGCTTTCGCCACTTTACGGGCCCTCACCCCCGTACAGGGCTCCGCGTAAGGTGAGTGCCTCATTGTGGTAGAATACTACACAAATAAGCACCGACTGCAAATACTATAGCGTACAACTGCTTTCTCTATCCTAACGCAGGAGTAGACATGCCGCCAAAAATAAAATGCTTGGATCACATGCGCCAAGTCATCCGGCTCAAGCACCTGAGTATCCGGACAGAGGAGGCCTATGTGCAGTGGGCCAAGCGCTGCATCCTTTTCCATCAGAAGCGCCATCCTGCCGAGATGGGTCCGGAAGACGTCCGCGCTTTCTTCACTCTGTATTCGACGACTTTCTATCATCAAGCACGGCATTATCCCAGACAAAGACGACAGATATCCTATCGCACTCTCTGCAAAGATGTGCGACGACTCCCAGTCACGAAGTTTCTCTTGTTCTCAATGCTTGGCAACTGGGAATCGTCGTTACAGGGAGGGAGACGTACTCAACAGGCCCAAGTTGTTAAGCAAGCCGCTTAGTAGGCTCAAGCGACACGTAGTTGTCAAGCACAGCCATCGCCTATCTTTTGCGGATGACTCACGTACCGTTGCGTCGCCTGTCAGTCACCGCTGGCGGACGGCGGGTCCGTAGTGCCGGGGTGGCGCCGCTAGATTGACCGCAGGAGCCCCTCACGGGCCACCGCCTCGTCCAGCATCACCCGCAGGTTACGGTCTTCCGTGGTCTCGAAGGTGGTCTGCGCGTGCAACCGTACCGCGGCAGCAGTCGCCAGAGCCTTGCGGGCCGCCTCATCCAGAGCGGCTGTGCCAGCACGGAGGGTCGCGTCCTCGGTGTGCGCCAGCATCTCTAGGAGGTGCTGCGCCAGCACCGTGTGTTCAATGCCGCGCTGATACAGCTCGCCCAAGGCGCTCACGTGGCTGCCCAGGTAGCACTGGCCAAAGTGCAGGAGTTTATAGGCCACCCCGTCGTGCTCCTCCCAGAGTTCACGCCGGGGCTGCAGACCGTGCTCCTGGAAATACGCCATGACCCAGGCATCTTCCGGGTCGGGTGTCTGCTGGTTAAAGTACAACTTGTAACGCAGCATCATCAGACCAGCTGGTTCCGTTTCAACCATCATGGGGGCGCTCCTTCTGCTGGCTACGCCTGCAGCACACGTAAAATCGTCGTGACATCGCCCAAATCCTCGCAGCAGTGTTCGGGTTGATGCCGTTGCAACTCCGCCACCGTATAACTGCCCGTGGCCACCGCGAGCGCTTGGGCGCCGTGCACATGCGCACAGGCAATGTCACGCGGCGTATCGCCAATCACCCACGTATGCTGCGCTGTGATGGTGTGACCGAGGAGGGCCTGCACCCGCTGCTGTGCAATCGGCACCAGCTCGTTGCGGTCGTGATGATCACTACCGTAGGCGCCGAGCTGAAAATAGTGCCAGAGACCAAACGATTCGAGCTTGAGCTGTGCCCCCATGGCAAAATTGCCGGTGAGCAGGCCGAGGACGATGTCCGCTTTGCCCATAAGCACCTCCAGGATGGCGGGCAGTCCCGGCATCAGGCGGCGTTGCCGATGTGGCTCTTGGAGGGCGAACCGCAGCCGTGGGATATAGCGTTCGTGAAACAGGGCCAGCGGGATGGCCTGCTCATCCAACTGGTGCTTGGTCAGGGCTTCGCGGAAAATGGCGGCATCGGTCTTGCCGGACATCTCCACGCCGGCAAAGCCGTCGGGAATACCGCTGAGGTCGGCGAATACCTCACGCATGGCATCAGAGCCCGCGGCGCCGGTACTGACTAAGGTGCCGTCAATGTCAAACAGGATAAGTTTCATCGCGCTGCACACCTTTCATGGTTGAGAGGAGGGACGACCGACTGGTCGCCCCTATGAGGTGGACGAGCCTGTGGAGGGCCGACTGGGCTGGGCTCTTACGCCAAGCTGGCAGTCTCGAACAGCCGGACGCTGGCTTCGCCATCGACTGTCAGCTCAAACACGGTGGAACGCTGCTGGCACTGCGCTGCTTGATAGGCCGCCACAAACGTCTCCAGCGAGGTCGGACGGACGTACGCCAGGCGAAAATTCTCCGCTGCACCCCGGAAATCCCACGGGTGCGCGTTGCGCAATTGCGCCCCCGTAGCACCGAGGTCGAAGAAGTGAAAAATGGCGCCGCTGTGGTTGTTCATGACCACCACGTAGACTGGGCACGCAGCGCTGGCCACTAGGGCCAGTGCGTTCAAATCGTGCAGCAGGGCTTGATCACCAATCAACACCGTGCAGGGCTGGCCCCAGCCGGCGCTAAAGCCGATGCCCGAGGACAGCACACCGTCAATCCCTGTGGCACCGCGATTGGCCCCCACATGCACGGTGGGCGGGTGACACGCCACAAAATACTCGGCTTCGCGGACAATCAGGCTGGCCGATAAAAATACCGCTGACGGCCCCTGGATGTGCTGGAAGACGGCCGTGATGACCTGGGCTTCCGTGAGCGCTGGTGCCGCCGGGGGGTGCAGCAGTGTGGTTAAGCCGTGCTGCGCCGTGGTTTCACACGCCAGTAGCACCTTGGTCAGGGCTGAGGCGGGACGAGCCGGCAGCAGCGGTAGCAGATCCTCGGCCAGCGTACACGGATTACCCCAGATTTTCAGCGTCGGATACACGAACTCGTTTTCCACCGCATCCTGTCGCAGCGGGTAAGACGAGCACATGATGAACTCGGCATGCTGGGCCGTGAGATATTCGCGTAGCGGCTCGGAGATCAGACGATCGCCAAAATACAGCACCAGATCCAGCGCCGGCAGGGAGGCCATGGCTCCACGCAGATACAGATTATACAAGGCTAGAACGGGAGCCGGTGCCACGCCCGCCCGCCCAGGGGCCTCCGTCGGCGCGAGGTCATCACAGCGCAATCCGGCATTGATGTCGGCAAACAGCGGTGCTCCCAGGCGCGCCGCTAGGGTACGAATGGCCGCCGTCGTCTGCGTCGCTGGCAGCGGACCAGCCACACACACGATATGGGGCGCGGCCTTGAGGCGCTCAGCCAGCTGTTGCACATCCGCCGCTGCCAGACGCGGTTGCGCCTGCAGATATGTGCAGTACGGCGTGCCACGCGCCTGCCAGCGCTGGAGGGCGTCCAGCTCCTCAGATGGCAAGTCGGCCACACGGAAGGTCGCCTCGACAAACGGCTTGCGATACGCCAGATTGAGATGCACCGGGCGGCCCGTGCGCTGGGTCTCAAACACTGCTTGATCGAGATTGCCTAGCAGACTGTGCAGATGCAGCTGTTGCTCCGGGGCCGGTATGTCAAACACCGTTTGCACAAAGGGCGTAAACAACTCTCGTTGCGGTAGGGTTTGATTGGCCCTGGCGTAATGCAACTCAAAAGGCCGATCCGTGGTGAGCACCAACAACGGTGTGCCAGACATGGTCGCTTCGACCACGGCTGGCAGGTAGTTCGCTGCCGCCGTGCCGGAGGTGCACACCAGACACAGCAAGCGCCCGGCCTTGGCCGCCCCTTGGGCCCAGAAGGCGGCGCTGCGCTCGTCGTTACACAGCTTGGTCATCACCGTGGGATGGTCTTGCAGGGCCAGGATCAGCGGGATGGCGCGTGCCCCAGGGGAGACGCAGAACATCTCGACACCACAACGGCGTAATTCCTCAATCACCACCATGGCGTGGAGGTGTGCCAGGCTACGAGCTTCGAGACACGTTGACGTCTGCACACTGGCCCTCACACCTAGGCTGCCGTGGCGCTGGCCATGGCTGTCTTGAGCAGCGGGATGACTTCCGTGGCAAAGCGCTCGATATAGTCGGGACGCGGTCCGCCGGGGGCGGGCGTTGGTGCCGGATGCGGGATAATCATATCGACGCGGAATCCGAGGTGCAGCACCTCACACAGTTGCTGCGCAATCATCGCCGGCGTGCCGTACAGGGCAAAGGCATCAGCCACTGTATCGGGGAGAAACGACACCACCCGCCCGGAGGCTTCAAGATCGTCGGCGTGGTGGAAATCCGGCCACACCTGTTTTTTCAACTCTTCCACGTCGGGACCGTTCCAGGTAAAGCCCGGCGGCTCAAACAGCATGGGTGAGTATTCATAATACCCCGCTGCCATGGAGCGGCTGATCAAGGCGGCGCGTTCGAGATCGTCTGTCAAAATGGTGTGGAAGATCAGGCTAATTTTGACTTCGTCAGGATCGCGTCCCACGGCCATGGCCCCTTCCCGTACTGCGCTAATGGCCGCCCGCAGGTTGGCCTCGTGCCGCCCCACACGGATAAACACCCCATCGGCCACCCGGCCCGCCATGCGCAGAGTGCGCGGTCCGCCCGCGGCAATCCACACCGGCACCGGCCGGGCGTGTTGCAGGCGCGCCGGACGCGCCGCGTTGACCTCGATCTCTTCCCCGGCCAGCAGGCGTTTGGTGAAGATTGTGGCTTCTTCGAGCTCCGCCACCCGTGACGGGCGCTTGCCCAGCAGGCGCACCGCCGTATCGCCCACACCATAGGCCAACAGCGTGCGACCTGGGGCGAGGGCTTCAACGGTGGCGATGGACGAGGCCATCACCGCCGGATGGCGCATCATGGGGGTTTCGATCAGCGGTCCCAGGCCAATACGTGCGGTCTGCATGGCCGCAAAGGCCAGGTTGACGTACGGATCTTGGCGCCGCAAGGGGGAGGACGGGATGAAGGCATAATCCCAGCCCAGGCGTTCGGCGCGTTGGGCATCGGCGGCAAAGGCCGTGGGCGACGTATAGTTAAAACGATTGAGGCCGAAGGCCGGTAGCGTGGTCATGATGATTCCTCAAGAAGCGCTCGTGCCCCCTCGCCCAGCGGGCGAGGGGGTAGAAAAGGCCGCAGCGTGCTCAGAGCGTCGTAGGGACGACCGGCTGGTCGCCCCTCCTGGCGTGATATGGATGCAACAAACACCTAGATGTCTGTTGTATCCATACACCACCAGTGCTCCAGGGTGTGTCCTGGGAGCGCCACGCGCCAGCGTGGCTGCCGGAGCCGGGCTGGAGCCCGGCGTTCCCAGGGTGGCACGGGCGTAGGACTGACGAAATGGACACCTAGTCGAAGCGCGACTTCTTCGACTCCATATTGCTGTGCACGTCGATCAGGACGGTCTTGCCCTCAGCGTTGAGTTGCTGGGCGCGCCGCAAGGCCGGACCGACTTCGGAGGGCCGCGTGACGGTGATACCCACCGCGCCCATACCTTCGGCAATTTTGGCGTAATCGCCGGTCATCTTGGTCACGTTATACAGCTCACGAGCGGTAGGATAGCCCCCCGGATACGTCGCCATGTCGCCATTGTTGAGCAACACGGTGGTGATCGGGGCACCGGCCCGCACCGAGGTCTCGACATCAAGACCAGACATGCCAAAGGCGCCATCGCCCATGAGGTTGAGGCAGAATTTCTCGGGTCGGGCCAGTTTGGCGCCGATCATCAGCGGAATACCATACCCCAGGTGGGTGGTCTTGCCCCAGCCAATGTAGCTATGCGGCGTCGTGGCAGTGTAGAACGGCATGATCGAGTCACGCGGTGCGCCGGCGTCGTGCGTGACGATGCTGTTCTCGTGGTCAATAATGCGCTCCAGCTCGCCAATGACGCGATAGGTATTGACAGGCAGATCGTCCGAGTTGAGCAGGGCGGTCCACTCCGACATCCACTGCTGTTTAATCGTGGCAATCTCGGCTGCGACGTTGGTCTGGCCCTTGCGGCCATTGGCCCCAATCTGCGCTTTGATTTCGTCAATCAGCATGCGAATGGTCAGGCCAGTGTCACCCGGCAACCCGACTTCGATGTTGTAATCTTTGCCAATATCTTCCAGGCTCTCGGTATTGTGGAGGAGCGTTTTGCCGGGCGGGATGGCCTGGCCATAGCTGGTGCGCGTCATACTGGAGCCCAGGGCCAGGAGCACATCTGACTCTTTGAGCCAGGTAAACGCCTGCCGCGAGGTGGACGAACTGCCCGACCCCAGGGCCAGTGGATGGCGTTCGTCGAACCCGGACTTGCCCGGCATGGTGCAATAGACAGGAATTTCGGTCAACTCGGCCAATTCGCGCAGGGCAGCACTGGCGCCAGACATCAGTGTGCCCATGCCGGACCAAATCATGGGCTTCTTGGCCGCGAGCAGCAAGCGCACGGCGTCTTTGACGTCACTCTGCGCTGGCGATTGCAGCATGCGTTTGGGGATTTTGTAGTTCATCGCCGCATCCGGCACGTCCTGCGTCGCCACATCCGCCGGCAGCTCGACAATCACCGGTCCTGGACGGCCATTACGCAGGCGCTGAAAGGCACGCCGCATGACGCTGGCAGTGAGATCGGGCTTCCAGATGATTTCGTTGGACACGGAGACTGATTCGTAGGTGCGGGCCGGGGAAAAATTCGGGCGTACCGAATGCTGCGCCAGCGATGGGCCACCCGGCAGATAGAGTACCGGGACGTTATCAGCATACGCTTGGGCCAGACCGCCCATGGCATTTTCGGAGCCTGGGCCGCCCTGGGTGATAATCACGCCGAACTTTTCACGGTGGTTGAGACGGCTATAGCCGTCCGCGGCCATGATCGCCCCACGCTCCTGCCGGAACATGATGGGTTTGATGCCCTCTTTGGCCACCGCCTCGATGAGGTTATTGGACGGAAAGCAGGCGATCCACTCCACGCCTTCCATTTTCAAGATGCGGGCTATCGCCGCCATCGTATTCATGCTGTGGTCTCCATGCTCTGGCTGTATGCCGCTCGCTACACACGCTGTTGGGAATCCTACAAGCGCTGCATTCTAGCAGACTCTGGCCGATTGACCAACGTCCAAACGTCTATGGCCGGACCAGACCCCCGTAGCGCACACCGGCAGATGGGGGCGAGCCTCGCCGGTGTGCGCCGGAGGTCGTCCGCGGGGTAGGACCGTGGACGACGCGGTGCACATGGAGAGCACCGGCGTGTCTCAGATGGAGGCATCAGGTGCCGCCGGCAGCGCCGGTGGCAGCACCAGGACACTGAGCAGCAGCCCCACCACGCCCGTGAGCCCGATGGTGCCAGCCCACAGGTGGACAGACCACCAGAGCCCACCGCCCAGCGCCATGGCAGCAAAATGCGCCGTATTGAGCAGCAGGGGTAGCAGCACCGCAAATAGGCGCCAGGCCCGTGGGCGCTGCATGGTCGGGTGGAGGGTACGATACGCCACATCCGCCAAGCACGCCGCTAGGACGCGGAGCACCACCAGCCCGAGGGGATAGGCGCCAGGCAGCAGCACGCCCATGGCGGCAGCGTTCAGGCCGAGCACCAGGGTGATGCTACCTGGCGGCAGCACCCAGCGCCGCATCGCCAGCAGCAGGAATCCCAACGACAGCCCGGTATCCCACAGGGCACTGACTACCCCGGCGATGTGTCGCAAGACCGGCAGGCTCTGCCGGCTGCCTCCACCCCACGGCGCCGAGATCGGATGTGCCACCTGCAAGATAAAAGTGCACACCGACAGCATACACAGCAGCGATAGCCAGCACGGCAGGCCCTGCCACAACGTCTGCGGTGGCAAAGCACCACGGTGCCAGGCGGCGCGAAACGGCCCTCCGGCCATAAGCCAGGCGCCGCCTGCCAGCATGAGGTGCGTGGGACTCAAGAGCGCTTCGACATCCTGCTCAATACCGAACCAGGTATGCCAGAACAGATCCCCAACCCCGCCAAGCCAGAAGACCACAGCGCCGAGTAATGCTAAGTTGTAGCCGTGCGGCAAGGCGTGTTGCCAGGGCTGCCTCCGTGCCACCCCACGGATCACCTGGACTGCTAGGGTGCTCGCCATAGCCAGAAAACCGCTATAGAGCACCGCATGCCACGGCGTAAAAAACGTCGTATCGGCCCGACCATGCGTGTGGGCCCAGCCATCGACATATGCCCCACCAACGAGCCATACGGCGAGGCCCGTCATCAGCCAGTCCAAGGCGTCTGCCTGTCCTGGACGTGTTGCGCTCTGTCCTACCGCTCGGTTGGCTTCGCTTTCATGCATACCTGAGGCCTTTCCCTGACAGGACGCTGGACTTTGTGCACGGGCTCCCTGACAATGCCTCCCCACACGGTGTAAGGCACCTCAACGGATGTGTGCGGCATCGTATTCTAAGGAGGGGACGGATGAAATTCGGCATCTTTACCATTGTACCCTGGCACGAAAGCCTCAGTGCTGACCAGGCGCTGCATGGCGCGCTGGAGCAGATTGAGCTGGCGGATCAACTGGGCCTAGATGAAGTCTGGCTTGGGGAGCACCGTTTTTCCCGGCATGGCCTACTGTCGGGTTTTTTTAGCTTTGCCGGTCACGTGGCGGCGCGCACCAAGCATTTACGCATCGGCACTGCCGTCGTCGTGCTGCCGCTGCACAACCCCATTCTGGTGGCGGAAGAGTTCGCCATGCTCGACGTGCTGAGCGGCGGGCGTCTGGACGTCGGCATTGGCAGCGGCTACCAGCGCCAGGAGTTTGACGGCATCGGCGTCAACATGGAAGAGAGCCGCGAGCGCTTTCAGGAAGCCACCGAGGTCATGCGACGCGCCTGGACGGAGGAACGCCTGACTTTTCACGGCAAGTACACCAACGTCGATGACCTCTGGGTCGTTCCCAAACCCGTGCAGCAACCTCACCCACCCCTGTATGTCGCCATCAGTACCAGCCCGGCCACCGTGGAGTGGGCCGCCAGCCGACAGATCCAGCCCATCCTGGGCGGACCGACGGACATTATGGGGCAGGCGCCGCAGGTGCTCAAAATGTGGCGCGATAAAATGGACGCCTTCGGCCATCCACACGCGCATCTCCACCCGCCCATGGCCAAGGGCATTTATGTCGCGCCGACCATGGAAGAGGCCCTGAACGATCCGATAGGCTTGGAAGATTTCTCCTCGCGCATTCTCCGCTCGAACGGTTCTGCCGGGACGCCGATTGGCATGCCCATTGATCGGCATGGCAACCTGCCCAAGGGCTATGAAGCCTGGGCTGGCCGGCAGAATGACCGCGAACGACGTGACGATCTGGGCCACGCCGGTCTGCCACCGCTGCGCGGTACGCCGGAGGTGCTGATTGAGCGTTTGCAGCAGACCCAGGCCGCTGGGATTGAGCATATCTTTGGGGCCTTTGGTTTCCCTGGCCTGCCGCAGTGGAAGGTGCTGCGTTCGATTGAGCTGTTCTGTAAGGAAGTGCTGCCACATTTCCGGTCGGTGCCAGCCACGGTTGGCGCGTAACGGCAGCAGAGGGCCTGGTGACGGGCCTCCTGCTGCCACGGTTGAAGCTGGGGTGAGGTGAGATCGCTACCCCTGCCATCGCGCGGTTTGTAGGATGTCTGGCCACAGTCTTCCGGGTGGGATCTGCTCGCTGTCGAGCCAGGGGCCGCTGGCCGCTGGCCTCTGCCCCTGAGCAAGGCGGCGAGCGGCGCGACCTGCGGTTTGCGTAGGACAAGTGGGTCTTTCCGCCGCCCGGATTGTCCCGCCGTAACCAAGGGCGCCCCAGAGCGATGCACTGCAAGAGACGTGCTCAGTACACAGCGTGTGTACCTCGCGTCGGCTGTCACGTTTGATGGCTTGACAGTGTTGTCCACGCCCCCTAGGATGATACGATGCGTGACAACGTGGTCGGGGTGCCCTTGGTGAGATTGCGACATGCAGGAGAAGCGACATGCAGCATCTTGTACGCACAATCGTGAGTGCTCTGGTGGATTACCCTCAAGCGGTTGAAGTGAAACAGGTTGACGGCGAGACAACCTGGATTCTGGAGGTGCGTGTAGCCCCCGCAGATATTGGCAAGGTGATTGGACGCCAAGGGCGCAACATTGCCGCGCTGCGCACGTTGTTGCATGCCGTGGGTGCGAAGGAACGTAAGCACATCGTGCTGGAAGTGTTAGAAGATCGCCCTACGCCCCCCCTCCATGGAGAGTGACGTCTCGCGGTCACCTGAGATGTCGCCTATGCGGAGAACAAGGTCCGCTCTGCAGAGGTGCTCTGCCTGCTGGACAGCGCCAAGTGCAGGACTGGGTGCCGCACCGGCCTAAGTGTGTCCCCAGGCGCGCGGGGAGTGTGTCCAGAACTCATGGCCTTCTAGAAGCGCGCGAGCACTTCGAGAAGCGTGGCTTGTTGCTGCGGATCTGTGGCAAAGCGCACCGCCACACCGCCCTCGCGAATGCGGACGACTTCAGCATGCAGTTTGAAAGGCCGTCCAAGCAATTGAAAGGTGATGGTCATGTTTTCGCTTGGGAGCAAATGCAGATCCGTTTCGATAAAGGCTCCGCTGGCAGAGACGTTCCGTGCCACGCCCATGGCGGTTTCACCTCGACTGTTGAGACCATCGACGCGAAAGGTGGCTTCAACCCGTTCGTACACCCGTCCATCGCTTCGTGGGACCGCATGGCGTCCCACCTCCTGTACTTGCGTGCGTAATTGGGTGTTTTCCTCGAGCAAACGCGTCTGCGTGGCCTGCATCTGCCGGAGCGCGGCCTCCAGCTCACGGACACGCTGACGCAGACGCTGATTTTCTATGTCTAGAAGTGCCATCGATGGGCCTCCTCTACGCCTCAAGATCGCGCAGCGACTGTGTTGTATCAACTATGCAAAAACTCAGCCACCGCGCTCACAAAGCCCTCGGGATCTTCGTACATGGGCATGTGGCCACAGCGCGGCATGATTGTCACACGTGCGTCAGGAATGCGTTGCTGGAACGCGTGCGCATAGAGCACCGGCGCCAGCCCATCCGCTTGGCCCCACAAAACCAACGTGGACGCGTGAATGCGGTGGATACGTTTTTTCAGACCCTTATCAGGAATGGGCCACAAGAATTTACCCGCCGTCGCCAAGTGTTGCATACGGAGGAGATACGCTTCTAACTGCGCGTTGCCGTCTTGGGGCAGAGCCATCATGGCTTGCGCCACGTCTGTCTGTGGATTGTACCATAAGGCGAGGGCGAGTTGTTCTGGGGTCATCGCAAAGAAATCGGCGATGGGATGGTCGTCAAGCCACAAGCCCAACGCGTTGGCGAGGACGAGCTTGCGCACACGGTGCGGGCTCAGCGCGGCCAGCTCGGCGCCAATCATCCCCCCCAGCGAATGCCCAATGACATGTACCGTCTCCAGGTGCAGCGCATCCAGGAAGTCGTTATAATACACCACCATATCGATGCTATCGTCAATATGGTCAATGCCCGTGCTGGTCTCAAAGCCTGGATGCGCAGGCGCATAGACGGTAAAGTGTCGGGACAGGGCCGCCAAAAAGGGCTCCCCTCCACACAGGCCACCCGCTCCATGCAGAAACAGCAGCGGTTCCCCCGCCCCTGCCCTCCGCAGCTTGATGTCAAACATGCCGTTGCGGACGCGAACAGTGCTTTCCTCCACAATTGTCCTTTCTGGTAGACAGCCTCACCGGCATAGGAGACGGCCCGTGAGGCGTTGGCGACAGGGCGTGTCCAGTCTTGGGCGATGTCCTGGACACACAGACAGCGATAGTAGACAGCCTGACGCCTGTCCGTCCATCCCGGCCTGATTTTCGCCTCGCAGGATACTGAGCGCTCTCGGCCTTGTCAATTTTTCTCTCGACGTGGCTCTCTGGCCGCCTCGCCTTCCCGTCGCTGCATCCCTCAAGGCGCTTGGCGTTTGACCTCAAACGTCCCATGCGGCCCCAGCGTCGCGGTAAAGCCTCCAGTGGCAAGCCAGGATTGAGCGTGGGTGCTCTCCCGGAGATAGGCGTCCCAGAACGCCAGCGTACTCTGGCGAATGAGGGCGTGGAACACGGCGTCGTTCGCCCCGGTGCCACGTCGGCGCGACAGACCGGCAAAGACCATATGGTCGCCACCGCGGAAGATCAGCAAATATTGATCGGCCCGGTGGATATGGTCAAATGGCAGGCGACGCTCCGCAGGCTGCGTCTCGCCGACGAGACTGCCATCATGCGTGCCAGTCATATGGAAACCAGGCATGCGCACGCCGGCAAACGCCTCCGCCAGCCGATCACGCCGCAAGGGCACCGGCGCACTCATAGGGATGACCGCCCGCACGCGCGCGTCCGTGAAGGTGGTCGGCTGGCCACGCGGGCCGAAGAAGGCTTGGCCAGCCACGGCCAGGGCCGTGTACGCCCCAAAAGAATGCCCGGCAACGCCAATGCGACTGAGCTGCAGCCGTCCCTGGAGTATGCCTGGCTCGCGCTGCAGCCGTTCCATCTGATCAATGGCAAAACTGATGTCACGTGGTCGGGCGCGGATGACCTCCAGATCCGTGATCGCGTGGCGCATCGCCTGGAGGGGTGGCGTCGTACCCTGCCACACGGCGCTGTCACTCCCCACATGCTGGACATGCACCACGACGTAGCCAGCCCTGGCCCAAGCGTTGCCCAAATAGGCGTAGCTCTCCCGTGATCCGCCCAGACCATGGGAGAACAGGATGAGTGGCAAGGGGCCGGGATCCTGACGTGGAACGTACAGTTGCACCGGAATCCGCCGTGCCCGTGCCGTGTCGAACCAGTCGAGTTGGAGGCGCTCGACTGGCGCGGATCCCTCTGGATATGGCTGCTCCGCCGCCCACCCAGGCCATACCCAGATCCCGCACAGACTCAGCAAGAGGCCGCACAGCCAACCGCAGGCCTGGGCCGGAGTGGGGCGTGGACCTAGGCGTGGATGCGGCATAGCAGCTGGATGGTCTCTCGAATCTGGGGTACCGTGCCGAGTTGGCGGATGTGGTCTTTCAGGCGCGTCAGCTGCGCGACGGGCAACACCGGGGTGGCGAGGGCATCAAACTTGGCTTCGAGCTCCTCCGAGGTCGCCGGGTTCTGCGGAGAACCACGGGGGTAGTCCACCTGCAACGCATAACGTGCTCCGGATGTGAGGGTCACTTGCAGATGGGTCGGTGCTTTGTCCGTCGTCTCAAAGATGTGCCCGAGGACGGCATCAGGGCGCGGGATAATACGTTGCGCCGTCTCCAGAATAGCCGGATGACGCAGGTGCGCCTCATCAAATTGTTCCAGATAGATGCGACCCTCGTGTAACCCCACGGCCAGGCAGTAGCGCAAATTATTGGTGGCCTGCGCATAGGTGGCCGGGGCGTAGGTGGCCCCTGTCGGGTCATCCATAATCGCCGTCCAGTTCTGCGGAAACGTCACGACGATTTCCGCGACATCAGCGGCACTGAAGGCATGTGCGGCGCGTAACGTGGCCAAGGCGTCGAGCGGTAGGGCCCAGACATGCGCCGTGTTGTGCAGTTTGAAGGCCGCATCGAGAATGAGCAGACGTTCCCCCAGGCCCTGCTCCAAGGCGACGGCATCGTAGTGGCCATCAGTGAAGGCCGTGCAAAACCCACGACGTCCTTCGAGCACTGCCACCGGCCCCGTCAACCCTTCTTGGGCCAGCAATGCCGCCAGGATACCGTTTTGCGCCGCCATACCGCCGTGCGCCCGCCACACATCGCTGCCATCGGTGAGGGATTCGGACAAGCCAGCCGCGAGACTGCCTGCCACGCCGAGACTCTGGACAATGCCCGCCACGGAGCATCCCAGCAGCTTGGCTGTTAGCGCTGCCGCACCGAAGACGCCGCAGGTGCCTGTGGGGTGATAGCCCTTACGATGATGCGCCATGCGCGCCGTGCCAGCGTTGATGGCGTTGCCCACCCGGGTCATGACCTCGTACCCGGCGACCACTGCCGCTCGGACCTGAGCCCCACTAGCGCCGACCATTTCACCCACGGCAAGCGCCGCGGGCACGATCACCGGACCACCATGGATGACACAGGATAACGTGGTATCGGTGAAATTGTGGCTAAAGGCCGCGGTCCCATTCTCCAAGGCCGCATGCGTGACTGGCACCCGCGAGCCCTCGACGAACAGCGTGGCGTGGGGCGTGCCCCCGAGGTGCTGCGCCACGGTACGGGCGGCACGGGTGGCTGGTTCCTGCTGCCCGGCCAGCGCCACGCCCAGGGTATCCAGGATGCACCACGTGGCCTGCGCGTGCACCGAGGCGGGGAGCGTCGCGTCATCCAAATCATAGATAAAACGTGCCAGGCGTTCCGTTGCGGTCATCACACACCTTTCTCCTGCCAGACGGCCCTGCACCCCCAGGAGGGCGGCTACCGCCGCACGTCCTGGGGACAGGTACTGGCTGGATGCGACGATCTGCTAATTCAAACGTACATATTTGACGACCCGCCGCGGCCGTCCCCAGGCACCGGGCCGCACCACGTACAGATCGCCATGCGAATCGCCCCAGATGCCGTGGCAGGAACGGAAGCTCGGATCGCCCCACTGCGCCAGACGTTCGCCTTCGAGTGTGAGCACGCTCACCAGGCCGCCGTTGTGCTCCGGGATATAGACGATGTCATCAGCATCAACATACAACACCGCCGGGCCAATGAGTTTGGAGGCCCAGATGCTCAACAGTTTGCCGTCTTGGTCAAACACCTGGACGCGGTCGTTTTCACGATCCGCCACCAGCACGCGCCCGTGCTTGTCAATCCACACACCATGCGGCAAGTTAAACTGCCCAGGGGCCGTACCGGGTTCGCCCCAGGAAAAGAGGTGCGTGCCGTCGGCGGCAAACTTATGCACGCGGGCATTGCCATAGCCATCGGTAATGAACATCTCGCCCGAGGGCGTCAGGTCGATGTCCGTCGGCAGGTTGAAGGGGCCGCCCCCATGCGTGACTTTGCGGTAGGCACCCGAGCTAAAATCGTCTGATGCCACCCCGGTATCCGAGCGATGCCCCTTGGTGCCAATGGTGCGCAGCAGCGTGCCGTCGGGGCTAAACAGCATCATCTGGGCATGGTCGCGGTCCACCAGCCAGAGGTTGTCGTTTTTATCCACGCGGATAGTGTGCGGAAAAGCAAACAGCCCGGCACCCCAGGAGGACAGGTAATTGCCCTCGCGATCGAACACAATGACCGGATGCTCTTTGGCACGGTTGAAACAATAGACGCGATCCTGCGAATCCACCGCGACCGAGGCCGCCGGCATGTCCCAGCCTTCGGGCAGACGCGCCCAGTCTTCATGCACTTCATACGTATACTTACCACTGCCAACGACAGTTTCTACAACAGCCATGGTCTCCCTTTCTCTGTCACGACGAGATGATCCTTCCCCACACCCACCGGGCACCTTTACGACATACGGCGATATTTCGAGATGCTGCGCAGCTCCCGTGGCGGGGTCATATGTCGCCCACGGATCGTGTAGGAGACTTCCGCCACATAAATATCCCCGTGTGAGTCCACCGCAATCCCGTGCGGCGCGATGAATTGCCCGGACCCTTCACCTTCTTCGTCTGCGCCAAAACGGCACACCATGCGACCTTTGAGGTCATAAATCGACACACGGTGTCCCAAGCCAGGCGCGTCATCCACCCCGCCCATGCCGTTGAGCTCGCCGACATAAATATGCTCACCCCACAACACCATGGCATCGGGCCGGTGGATGTTGTTCCACATGCCCATGAAACCACCCTGCGCATCAAACAGCTGAATGCGGTGCGCCTCACGGTCCACAACATAGATGGTATCGTTGCTGTCAATCGCGATATTGTGTGGCCTGATGAACTGCCCCGCGTCGATACCGGGTCGGCCCCAGGAGAATTTGTAGGTGCCGGTCCCCGTATAGACGTGAATGCGGGAGTTGCCGTAGCCATCGGAGATATACACGTCCCCATTGCTGGGCCGAATGGCCGCGGAGGTGGGGCGGTTGAACGGGGTTCCGCTCCAACGCGGTGCGGGGTTGTCGCGGTCGCCAATTTCCATCAACTGGGCGCCCGTGGTATCAAATTTTTGGATGGTGTGGATACCGTCATCCGCGACTAATAACGAATTATCATGCGCGATATACAACCCGTGGGTACGGTCGCTAAAGAATCCTTCCCCAAACGACCGCAGGTAATTGCCGTCACGGTCGAAGACCATGAGTGGATGCTCACCACGGGTCAGGATATACACATTATCCTGGGCATCTACGGCGACCCCAGGGCACTCCTGGAAGGAGAGACTAGCGGGGAGCTTGCCCCAGCCATCAACGTATTCATACCGAAAGTCACCCACTCCATACACTGCACGCATGGTGTACCTCCCTTTGCAGTCGTGACGCACGCTTTCGAGTCGCCTATCTTAGGCTTCCTGGCGTGCCGGGTCAATGCGGGAAGATACCCCCTGCCCCGCCGCGCGCTCGTGCTGGCGCTGGCGCTCCAGGTCGCGCAAATCCCGGCGCCGGACTTTCCCAGTGGTGGTCACGGGTAACGTCTGCAGAAATTCAATCTCCCGGGGGTATTCATGCGCCGAGAGCCGCGTCCGGACATAGGCCGTTAGCTCACGCGCCAGGGCGGGGGTGGGCAGCACACCGTCCCGGAGCTGCACAAAGGCCTTGACGACCTCGCCACGGACGGCATCTGGGCTTCCGACCGCGGCGGCGAGGGCCACGGCAGCGTGCCCGGCTAGACAGTCCTCTATCTCCCCCGGACCAATGCGATAGCCCCCGCTGGAGATCAGGTCATCTCTGCGGCCGACAAACCAGAAATAGCCGTCCTCGTCTTGACGCGCTAGATCGCCCGTCAAAGCCCAATCCCCCACGAATTTGTCCGCTGTGGCGCTTGGATTGCGCCAGTATCCGAGGAACAAGACCGGATCCGGGCGCTGTACCGCCACCTCGCCCAGTGTGCCCACCGGCACGGGCTGCCCTGCCGCATCGACCACCGCCACGGTGTGCCCAGGCACCGGGCGTCCCATCGAGCCGGGTTTCACGGGCATAAGCGACGAGCAGTTGCCTAGAACTAAATTCACCTCGGTCTGTCCATAGCCTTCGTGTGGGGTGACTCCAAGGGCCTCACGCGCCCAGCCGATGATCTCCTCGCCCACCGCCTCGCCGCCGGTGAACATAGTGCGCAAGCACAGATCGTACGACTGGCGTGGTGTGGGCACGCTGCGCATCATCTTCAGGGCCGTAGGCACCAGGAAGGTATTACGCACCCGGTGCCTGGCCATGAGGTCGAGGGCCTGCGCCGGGTCAAACTTGCGCATGCGGTGCGCTACAACACTCACGCCGTAGTGCCAACTCGGAAACAGTACGTCGTACAGCCCACCAATCCAGGCCCAGTCCGCCGGGGTCCAGAAACGGTCGTCCGGTTGGGGAAAATACTCGTGATAGAGCTCAATGGCGGGGAGATGCCCGAGTAAGACGCGATGGGCATGCAAGGCCCCTTTAGGCGGGCCCGTGGTGCCGGAGGTATAGATGAGCAAGGCCGGATCGTCAGGCGTCGTCGGCACAGGAGCAAAGGTATCAGATTCAGCACGCAGGAGGCGTTGATAGTCGACAATGCCCTTTGCGTCGGCACGATCGACGCAGATGACGTGCTGCAAGTCCGGGAGCTCGGCGCGCATCCCCAGGACGCGGTCGAGGCTTTCCGTATCGGTGATCACCACCCGTGCCCCGGCATCCCGCAGCCGATAATCAAGCGCTTCGGGGCCAAACAAGGTCGAGAGCGGCAAGGCGATAGCCCCCAGCTTATAGGCAGCGAGGTGCGCGATGGCGGTTTCCGGGCGCTGCGACAGGATAATGCCGATACGGTCGCCCCGGGTGACACCGAGCCGCAGCAACGCCTGCGCCAGCTGGTTGGAGCGCGCGCGAAACTCGGCAAACGTGTGCGTACTGACGTGCCCAGCCTCGTCTTCATAGAGCATGGCCAGGCGGGTGCGATCCGTGGCGTGCCGATCACACGCGTCCACCGCAATGTTATACTGCGCCGGAATCTGCCAGCGGAAGCGCGCGTAGACGTCAGCGTAGCTTGTCCCCTTGGGGAGCATGGTGGCTGACATGCGGCCTACTCCTTTTTTAACCGAATATCTTCCAAGGGGGCGGACCACGGATAGGGATTGATCAGCATCAGCCCGGCCTCTTCGACCCGTGGGCCAATGCCACTGGGCCAGTGATATTCCCAGATCGGGCCGAACATCACCCGCTCGTGTACCAACTTCTGGATCTGGTGTAAGAGCGCCTCACGCTTGCTGCGATCGATCTCCACGTCCTGCTGCTTAAATAGCGCATCAATATCTGGATACCCGCCATACGCCAGGGAGCCCGTACTAATCACCACCTCCTCAATGCGCGATGCGGCATTGCCGTAACGTCCGCTGCCGCAGGCGCACACGCCGCGCAGCTGCTTCGAGTTCCAGGCCGCGAAAAAGGCGGCCCGCTCCATGGTGCGCAAAGTCATCTTAATGCCCACGGCGCCTAAAAAATTGACAATCGCTTCGCCCATATCCGCATAGGGTGGCACCGGCGTCAGCTCGCCGCCCTCAAACCCCTTGGGATACCCGGCCTCAGCCAGGAGTTGTTTCGCCTTGGCCGGATCATACGGATAGGCTTCCAGTGGCAGCGTAAAGTCAAAGTGGCGTGGCGCCATGCTCCCGGTCAGCTTCGAGGCCCCGAGCGCATCGGCATCACTTAAGGCCTGGCGGTCGATGGCATAATTGGCGGCCAGACGCACGCGGGGATCATGCCAGGGCGATTTAACATCCCACTGCTCCAGGAAATGCAGCCAGGACACACCGATGCCGCCGGAAAACGCCACACGGTATTTGGGGTCACGCTGCAGCTCTTCGGCCATCGGGGCAGTCAACAGATAGGCCACATCAACCTCGCCATTCTTCAGCATGGCCAGGCGCGTGGGCGCATCCGGGACGCTTTTGAACACCAGTCGTTTGACATGCGGCATTTTACGCCAGTAGCCTTGATAGGCTTCCATCACGATCTCAATGCCCGGTGTCTGGCTGACAAATTTATAGGGGCCCAGGCCAATCGGGTGTTTGCGAAAGCCCTCATCCCCCACCTGCGCGATATATTTTTTGGGCACGATCCAGGCCGCGCCGGTGGCGAGGGTGCCATAGTACGTCAGGAAATCTGGCCATGACGTGCGCAGCCGAATGCGCACGCGATAGGGATCGACCACTTCGATATCTTGCAGCTTCTCGCTCTGCTGTTTTGGCCATTTGTAGCGCTGAAAACTGAACTTGACATCTTCGGCGGTAAAGGGATCGCCATTATGGAAGGTGAGGCCCTCGCGCAGCTTGAACTCATACACCCGGTGATCGTCGCTCACTGTCCAAGATTCGGCCAGCGACGGAGCCATTGGATTGCCTGGCATGGGTTTGAGCAGGGCATCATGCACCGCATAGATGAGCCAGAACGGTGAGACTCCGGCGACAGCGACTTCCGCCGGATCCAGCCACGCTGGCGGGAAGGTCACATAGAGCGCCCAGCGCATTTCTCCCTCAGGTTTATACCCTGCCGCAGGAGGCGCACAGACTCCCGGTTGGAGCCACAGGCCGAGGGGCCAGCCCACGAGCAACACGAATAGCATTCGACGCAAAGCAGGCTTCATCGGCGTGTGTCTCCAGGGATCGAGCGCGTGAGTCACATGAGTCATGTCGGTGTGTCCACGTATCATGAGCAGGCAGGAGTCCTGCCTCGTGTTGCCCCGAGGCAGCGCGAGCAGGGCTCCTGAGCAGGCTTTGGCTACTGCAACACAATCTGGTCTTTGAGCTGCTCCAGAGTCTTCTGGCCAATGCCTTTAACTTTTTTCAGATCATCGACACTTTTGAAGGGACCATTTTGCTGGCGATACGCCACCAGGGCTTTGGCTTTCACCGGGCCAATACCTTTCAACTTCGCTAGCACCGCTTCATCTGCCGCGTTGACGTTCACAGTGGCAGCCATGCTCCCTGTCGTGCCGGACATGGCCGGCATTTTCCCTGGCATGCTCCCCGTAGTCCCGGACATCGCCCCCGTAGCCCCGGGAGCCCCCGACATAGTCGGCGCTTTTCCCGGCGGCGTCCCCATCGCGCCTCCGGGCATCCCCGGCGTGGTGGACATGGATCCGGGCCTGTCCTGGGCAACCACCATGCTACTAAGGAAGCCCAGCATACAGGCGACCACTGCCATCGAACGGATTGTCTTCCGCATCGTCTTCTCCTTGTGTGAGTCCATACATCTTAGGCACTTACAGCCGTGCCGCACCAGCACGTGCACAGTCCTCATCCTGCTGGCCAGTACCGCCACCGACCCCACACGCGCCTTCGAGAATCCCCTGGCGGACAATCGGCACCGCGCCCTGGCTGGGAATCATATGCCCACCCTCCGCGCTGGCGATGCCGCGGAAAATCGGGCTCTCGGCCCGTTCCTGTAGCTCACCACTCGGACGCGCAAAGGCGGCGGACGCCACGGCCTTCCCCTGGGAACCATACATGCTACCCCAAATGGCCCCATCCATGCGATTAAAAGCCACCAAGCGCCCTCCAGCATCACAAACCGCAACGCTGATCTTGATCTGCATCTCCTGAGCTTTGGCGATAGCCCCGGCGACGATCGTGTTGGCCTCCTCAAGTGTGAGCGCCATATGAGTCCTCCTTTACGTTAGTACAATCCCCCATACATGCCATCCATCGTCGGGCTATAGTAGACGCGGCTTCTGCCCCTGTCAACCCGCGATCACAGCGCCTTTCAGCCTTGACCTTTGCCCCCGGCCATCACAAACAGCCAGGCCCAGCCCACGAGAAACCCCACACCACCAAGTGGCGTAATGGCGCCCAACCAGCGCACGTTGGTCACCGCCAAGACGTACAGGCTACCGCTAAACACCACAATCCCCCAGACAAAACTCCACACCGCCCCGAGCGCAATGCTGGGCTGCGCCGCTAACCCCAGCAATACAAGCGTATGTAAGGCATGGTACAACACTGCCTTCTCCCATATCTCAAGGGTCTGATGGGTCTGCAACAGCGGTTTCAGACTATGGGCCCCAAAGGCCCCCAGCGCCACCACCAAAAAGCCGCTGACGGCGGCCAGACGAAGACACGAAGCGGAAGTCATGTGGCTCTCCTTACTCTTGCTGGACTGGACATCTGTCTGCCGCGTATTGTAGGACTTGCTCTGCATGCGGGGCAAGTTGAGCCCATGGCGTTGTTGGAGGGCCTGGCCTGCGCTCTCTGGGCCTGAGCACTCAGCAGCGGCCTACGGAGCCCGTACGGTCTCTTGCTAGAGAAGTTTTCACCCTGACATTCCTCTACAATCCTGTATAATACCCGCGCAGTACACACGACCCCATGGGTTTACCCTTAGTGTCATGGAACATGGCTATGCCTCCATCACGCCTGTTATTGGCGGATACATTCCAACAACTGCCTCCCCCTTGGGCGGACGACCCACGGCCCGCGATCCGTGCGGCGCGCCGTGTGCGGCCAGACAAGGTGGTGGTGCTGGATGACGACCCCACCGGGACGCAGACCGTCCACGGGATTCCCGTGCTGACCGCATGGTCGGTGGACACCCTGTGTGCCGAATTGCGCAACGACCTCCCCGCGTGCTTTCTCTTGACCAATTCGCGCAGCCTCCCCCTCGCCGCCGCGCAAGCCCTCAATACCACGATTGGCCAGCATCTCCGCGCCGCCGCGCAAGCCACGTCGCGTGCTTTTGTGGTGGTGAGTCGCAGCGATTCCACCTTGCGTGGCCATTTTCCTGGAGAAGTAACGGCGCTCGCCGAGGCCTTGGACCAAGACTTCGCGGCCTGGCTCCTCATCCCGTTTTTCCAGGAAGGCGGACGCTACACACTCGACGACGTGCATTATGTGGCGGAAGGTGACTGGCTCGTGCCGGCAGGAGAGACCGAGTCGGCCCGTGATGCGGTGTTTGGCTATCAATCCTCCAACCTCCAGCAGTGGGTCGCAGAAAAAACGGCCGGACGTATTGCGGCTGCGGACGTCGCCTCCGTGTCGCTGGCGGATATTCGCCATGGGGGACCGACTCAGGTAACCGCCCGTCTGATGGGACTCCCACATGGCTGTGTGTGTATTGTCAATGCGGTAAGTCAGCGCGACCTTGAAGTCTTTGTGGCGGGACTATTAGCCGCTGAGGCACAAGGGCACCGTTTTCTGTATCGTACGGCGGCTTCCTTTGTACCCGTCCGGGCGGATATCCCTCCACGGCCCTTGCTTAGGCCGGAGGAGCTTGCCATGCCAGAAGCCGGGGGTGGTTTGATCATCGTGGGCTCGCACGTGCCACGGACAAGTAGCCAGCTCGACGCCCTCCGCCAACAGCCAGATGTGGTGAGCGTCGAAGTGCAGGTGCCCGTGTTGCTCCAGGACGCGCACTACGCTGCGGAGATTGCCCGGGTCACCGACGCCATCGAACAGGCGCTCCGTCGCGATACGGATGTGGTCGTGTTTACCAGTCGCACATTGATCACGGGGTCTGATGCCCAGAGCAACTTGGCGATTAGTCAGCGGGTATCCGCCGGACTCGTCGCCGTGGTCCGGGCACTCACCGTCCAACCGCGCTATCTCCTGGCCAAAGGTGGTATCACCTCCAGTGATGTGGCGACGCAGGGTCTCGGCTTCACCCGCGCACTGGTGCTCGGACAGATTTTACCTGGTGTCCCGGTGTGGCAACTCGGGCCGGAGACACGCTATCCTGGCCTGAGCTACATCGTCTTTCCAGGGAACGTCGGTGGTCCACAGGCGCTCGCCGAGGTGGTCGAAGCCTTACGGCGTCCAACAGGGAGGGCACGCTAACATGCTCACCTCAACGACAGCACTCCTGCAGGGCGCCGTCGCGGGAGATTATGCGATCGGGGCGTTCAATGTGTATAACCTTGAAGGGGTACGTGCCGTCATCAGCGCGGCAGAGGTGCACCGCAGTCCGGTGATGCTCCAGTTGCATCCCGGCGCTTTGCAACATGGCGGCGTCGGGCTCGTGGCCCTTTGCCTGGCGGCAGCACGTGCTGCCACGGTGCCGGTCACTGTCCATCTCGATCACAGCTCGGCACCCGCCGCGATTCATGACGGCCTCGAGGCAGGTATCACCTCCGTCATGGTCGATGGGTCACACCTCGCCTACGAAGACAATCTCGCCTTCACACAGACCATGACAGAGCTGGCGCATAGGCATCACGCGGTCGTCGAAGCCGAACTGGGCCGTCTCACAGGCACCGAAGACGGCCTGACCGTGCCAGAATATGAGGCGAAGTTTACGGATCCAGCCCAAGCGGCTGACTTTGTGGCCCGCACGGGCATCGACGCCCTCGCGGTCTGCATTGGCAATGTCCACGGTCGGTATCGGAGTGAGCCACGCCTCGATTTTGACCGTCTCGCGGCTATTCACCGCCTGGTGTCTGTCCCTCTCGTGTTACACGGCGCTTCAGGACTGCCTGAGGCGATGGTGCAGCAAGCCATTACCCTCGGTGTGCGTAAATTCAATGTCAACACCGAAATCCGTGAGGCGTATATCGACGCCTTGCGCGTCGGTCTGCAGGCACCCGGGACACCCGACGTCCTCGACCTGATGGGCCAGGCAGAAAAGGCCATGCAGCACGTTGTTGCGACCAAACTGCAGCTCTTCCTGGCCGTCAATACTGTTTCATAAGAGTAGGACTTATAGATCTTAGTCACGCATCATGTGCATGAAGAGGTGTTGACCATCATCTCAAAGAGAGTTAGAATGATGAAATAAGTTGACGTCGCATGTTTCGCCGTCTCAGGACACTCCTTAATCGCTCCTTCCAGTCGGCACCTGCGCTGACCCTGTATCAGGGAGGTAGTATGGTAAGCGACATACCACCTCTTGAGACGTGATGACACAGAGATGCAGGGTTGTACACATGGTGGGACTCCCATGCTTGGGCCGCTAGCTCAACTGGCAGAGCAACGGACTCTTAATCCGTAGGTTGAAGGTTCGATTCCTTCGCGGCTCATCCTGGCTGCCTGGTGAAATTGGTAGACACGCTAGCCTTAGGAGCTAGTACCCTTGTGGTGTCCGAGTTCGAGTCTCGGGGCAGCCATCGTTTGTCATGGGAACAGGGTAGGGGCGAAAAGCCAGCCATAGAGCCATAGGAAACGGGTGATGAAAGTTGAGATAGAACATGTGGAAACCTGTGTACGGCGTTTGACGATTGAAGTCCCCGCCGACAAGGTGCACCAGGAATTTGGCACGATTTATAATGACTTGCAGAAACGTGTGAAGATGCCTGGTTTCCGTCAGGGTAAAGTTCCACGACGTGTGTTAGAAAATTACTATCGTCAGACAGTCGAGCAAGAAGTCTTGCGCAAACTGGTTCCAGAGGCTCTTTCCGAAGTGCTTGTCAAAGAAAATGTGACGTCGGTCGGTGAGCCACAAATTGATCAGATTGCTCTTGAAAAAGGGCAACCCCTCCGTTTTGTTGCCACCACGCAAGTCATTCCAGACTTCGTTTTGGTAGATTACCACGGCTGGGCCTTTGAACGCCGTATCCCTGAGGTCACGGACGCGCACATCGCCCAAACGCTCGAACATATTCGTGCGCGTCATGCCGTGCTGCAAACCGTTGAAGATCGTCCTGTCCGTGAAGGTGATATTGTCATTCTTGATTATACCAGCACGCTTGATGGGCGGCCTGTGCCGGGCGTCTCTGGGACCAAGGCGTCTGTCGAGATCGGGAGTCGACAATCTTTGCCAGAGATTGAACAAGGCCTTATTGGCATGGTGCGTGGGGAAGAAAAAGAGATCACCGTACACTTCCCGGCGGATTTGCGCAATGCGACCTTGGCCGGGCAAGTGGGCCAATGCCAGATTGTGGTAGTCGAACTGAAAGAAAAACTTTTACCTGATCTCGATGACGATTTTGCCCGGAGTGCCTATGAGGAAGTGGAGTCGTTGGAGGCTTTGCGCGTCAAAGTGCGCGAGGAGCTTGCCAAGGTGGCACGCCAACGGGCCGATGCGGGCGTACAGCAGGAAATTTTGCAACGACTCGTGGCCGAGCATCCCATTGAAGTGCCTGACGTACTTGTCCAAGAGGAAATGCGGCGTGCCTATTTACAGCAGAGGCGCCAGGAGACCGACGGCCACTTAACGGAGGCGGACTACCACGTGGCTCCGGAGAGCTTGCGCGAGGCGTTTGGTGCCCAAGCGCTGGAGACAGTCCGTGGCCAGCTGATACTACGGCATATTGCCTCCGGGGCGGACATTACCGTCGCTGCCCCTGAAATAGATGCCGAAGTGGCGTTGTTGGCGGCCCGGGCGGCGCAAAATCCTGAAGCCTTGAAGCGCACCATGGAACGTAATGGTAGCTTGCGCACGCTTGAATCCAACATTCTTGAATCCAAAGTCTTTGCTCAACTTATGATTGACATGCAGATTACCGATACGAGCGTGAGTGCAGACGCGGTAGGGTCTGAAACATAGCGGGCGTCACAGGGTCCGCAGAGGGAGGAGGACGGGTATGGGTCTCGTGCCAATGGTCGTTGAGCAAACGAATCGCGGCGAGCGAGCATACGATATTTATTCGCGACTGCTGAAAGATCGTATTGTCTTCTTGGGCACGCCAATTAACGACATGATCGCCAACTTAATTATTGCCCAGTTTCTCTTCCTCGAAGCTGAGGATCCTGACCAAGACATCTCCTTTTATATTAATAGCCCGGGGGGATCAGTCACCTCGGGCATGGCTATCTATGACACGATGCAATATATACGCCCGGATGTCTCCACCATTTGTGTGGGCATGGCGGCCAGCTTTGGAGCCTTGCTGTTGACGGCGGGAGCCGCCGGGAAGCGTTTTGCGCTCCCTAATTCGACGATTATGATTCACCAGCCGCTTGGTGGTGTGCAGGGGCAAGCGACCGATATTGAGATCCATGCCCGTGAAATTTTGCGGCTCAAAGATGTCTTGAACGATATTCTTGTGCGTCATACGGGGCAACCGAAAACAAAAATTGCCGACGATACGGAGCGCGATCGCTTTATGACGTCTGAAGAGGCCAAGGTCTACGGCTTGATCGACGAGGTTATCGTCTCACGCACTGGCAAACGGAATGCCCCGAGCACGCCCACAGAGTGAGCGTGGATCCTGTCGGAGAACCGAGGCACATAGCGCGAGCTTGGACAAGAGCGGGAGGGAGCATGCATGCCGCGGAAAGACGTACAAGGAGAGAAACGGCGTTGTTCGTTTTGTGGTAAGTCTCAAGCCGAGGTCAAGAGGCTCATTGCAGGACCAGCGGCATACATCTGTGATGAATGTATCGATCTCTGTAACGATATTATCGTGGAAGAGGGCGTCGCCGAACAAAGTAAGGGGCGAGCCCAATTGCTCACACCCAAAGAAATCAATCAAAAACTTGATGAGTATATCATCGGTCAGACGAAGGCCAAGAAGATTTTGTCCGTCGCTGTCTACAATCATTACAAACGCATTGAGGCCAATGCCCAACGCAGTGACGTAGAATTACAGAAAAGCAATGTTCTCATCATGGGCCCTACAGGGTCGGGTAAGACATTGTTGGCGCAAACCTTAGCGCGGATCCTGGATGTGCCTTGGACCATTGCCGACGCGACAACACTCACTGAGGCGGGCTACGTCGGTGAAGACGTCGAACACATCATTCTCCGGCTGTTGCAAGCGGCGGATTATGACGTGGCACGTGCTGAAAAAGGTATTATCTACCTCGATGAAATCGATAAAATTAGCCGTAAATCGGAAAACCCCTCCATCACACGCGATGTCTCCGGTGAAGGGGTCCAACAAGCGCTCTTAAAAATCATCGAGGGCACGGTGGCAAGTGTTCCCCCCCAGGGTGGACGCAAACATCCCCATCAAGAATACCTGCAGGTTGATACCACGAACATTCTCTTCCTCTGCGGTGGTGCCTTTCATGGGATTGAAAAGATCATCGAGCGTCGCATAAGCAAACGTACCATGGGATTCGAGGCACAGCTCTATACGAAGGAGGAAAAACCGCTCGGCCAGTTGTTTGCGCAAGTGCAGTCTGAGGATCTCCTAAAATTCGGCTTAATCCCAGAGTTTATTGGTCGTTTGCCCATCATCGCGACTCTCGATGAACTGACAGAAGACGATTTCGTGCGGATCTTAACCACACCGAAAAATTCTTTAGTACGTCAGTATCAGAAATATTTTGATTTTGAACAAGTTAAGCTCAAGTTTACGGATGAAGCCCTGCGTGCTATTGCGAAAGAAGCGTTGCGTCGTAATACTGGAGCCCGTGGTCTCCGTTCCATCATGGAAGAGGTCATGCTTGAGACAATGTACGAATTGCCCTCACGGGATGATGTGCAGGAATGTATGGTGACGGCGGAAGCTGTGGCGCGCCGGCAACAACCGGATTTGCTTTATAAACAGGCAAGTTAAGGGACGAGAAGCCGCGGTATTTTTTGCTTGACAAGTATTCTGGTGGACGTTAATCTCAGCCAAGATTCCCTTGTATAGGCACGTAGCTCAGGGGGAGAGCGCTTGCTTGACACGCAAGAGGTCGGCGGTTCAAAACCGCCCGTGCCTACTTCTAGTTCAATGTCCCTCACGGGCCCAGTAGGAGGTGAAAGCTTATTGCTAAGCAACAACGTGTTAATGAATTGATTCGTGTGCGTGACGTACGTGTTGTGGGTCATGATGGTGCACAACTTGGCATCATGTTGACCGCAGAGGCTCTGCAACTTGCTGAAGAGCAGGGTCTTGATCTGGTCGAGGTGGCACCCAACGAAAAGCCGCCGGTATGCCGGGTCATGGATTATGGGAAGTATAAGTATCAGCAAAGCAAACGTCTTCAGCAAGCCAAGAAAAAACAAAAAGTTATCTCAGTTAAAGAGATTAAGTTACGGCCAAAAACCGAGGAACATGACTATCAGTTTAAGAGTGAACATGTACGCCGTTTCTTAGAGGATGGGCACAAGGCGAAAGTGACCGTCGTATTTCGCGGACGAGAAATGGCCCATACAGAGATTGGCCGGCGGATGTTAGATCGTATTGTCGAAGACATGGAAGACATCAGTACGGTTGAACAGACCCCACGTCAGGAAGGCCGTAATATGTCACTCGTCTTAAGTCCACGCTCAGCATGAGTTTGTGCCGATGGTGTTCAGGCTGATATTTTCACCTGTGTATTATAGATTTTCTTGTCATGGTAGGGCGCCTCATGCCAAAGATGAAGAGTAATCGAAGTGCCGCAAAGCGGTTTCGGCTGACTGCGACAGGGAAAGTACGGCGTAATCGGGCTTTTGTGCGCCATATTCTCACGAAAAAAACGCGTAAAAGAAAGCGGAATCTCCGCCATTCCGTCATCGTTTCTGCGGCGGATGCGCCACGTATTAAGAAGCTTCTACTCGCCTAAATGGTCTTCTGAAGAGAGACATTGTTCGTGTGAAGGGGATGGATTATGCCACGAGCGGTAAGTGGCCCAGTGACCACTCGGCGCCATAAGCGCCTGCTGGACCATGCAAAAGGGAATCGCGGGGCGCGTGGAAAGCTGTTCAGAAGAGCCCGAGAAACAGTCGAGCGCGGTTGGAAGTTTGCCTATCGCGATCGGAAAACTCGGCAGCGTAATTTTCGTCAATTATGGATTGTCCGCATTAATGCCGCAGCACGTCTCCACGGCCTTTCTTACAGTAAATTTATGGCAGGTCTCAAAGAAGCCAACGTTGGTCTTGACCGCAAAGCTCTCGCAAATGTTGCGATGCATGATCCGGAAGCGTTTGCGCAAGTGGTTGCCCTCGTGAAAAGGCATGTACTACAATCAGCGCCACAAGTCGTATAACCTAGACTCTCGCTTGTTCATCGGGGAGCATGTGGGAGTTGCCTATGACTTCCAGATACTTTCTCTCTCGCATATACCCTCCCGACAAGGCGATAGTGTCTGGAGGGTGTTTATTCATCAGACTGTCTTCCCTCATTCCGGTGAAGCCAAAGGGGCTCAACCCTGAGGTTGCCTCATGGATACGACACGACTTGAGGCCCTGGAGAACCAGATTGTACAACTGATCCAAGCCTATACACAGGTCAAAGAAGAAAATACGCGTCTCGTGCAACATCTCGCACAAGGCCAACAGACGCTGTATCGTTCACCACCCCTCTCTGAATGTCCACCATCTATGCTGGAAGAGCTTGCCGCCCTACGTACAATGATGCAAACATTGCAACATGAACGAGAGATCGTCCGTGCGCGGCTTGCCGAGATGCTCGTGACTGTTGAACGTTTGGAAGGGCTCTTGTATGCTCCGAGCCATTCCCCTGGCTAAAGGACTGCGAGAAAGGTTATGGCAGAAGATATCGAGGTCGAAATTTTTGGGCAAGTGTTCCATGTTGCTGCCGGGGATGCGACAGCAGCGTATGTCCAGCGTCTCGCCGGTTACGTTGATGAAAAGATGCGCACTATCGTCTCTACCACCAAGGCTATGCCACTGCATCGGATGGCAGTGTTGACCGCCTTAAACATCGCCGATGATCTCTTCAAACTCCGTGATTCCTACGAACAATCGACCCGCCTAGTGGATACGAAGACTGACCAACTCATCTCCCTCGTGCGTGAGCAACTGGCCCAGGACTAGCACGTATTCTGTCTGATGTGCCACCATAGGGCCCTGATGCAAGGATGTAAAGCACGGCATACTCCAGTAATATCAGTCATATCAGTAATCTATAATGGATCTTGCCAAGTCCACGTGCGCAGCAGATGAGCGTGTGGCACGCCATGGTACATGATGAGCAGACGGTATGCCGGCGGGCGACTCGCCGTGGGTCGCGTCCGCTCGCTCAGCGCGCGGCCTACAGTTGACCCCGTAGGCGCTGCGTTAAACGATCCGCCAACAACGCCCCCTGGCGTGGCGGGCTGAGGGCGCGGATGCCTTGCTGCGTTTCCGCAATACGGCTCGAAAAGTTGGGATGGGTCTTAAAAAAGGCCTGATCATCGCCTTTCAGCGTGCGTAAGCGCTGTAAAAACCCCACATACGCCTGCGGGTCATAGCCGACGCGGGCCGCAAAAGCCACCCCCAGGCGATCCGCCTCCAGTTCCTTCCCCTGATCGAGGCCTTCATCCAGCAGCTTCTTGGCCACAGCATCAATCAAACTCTTAAACACCACCGGATTGTGCCCGGCAGCCGAGAGGCCCGCTTCGGAGATGCCGGCGAGCTGCTTGCTGCGTTGCAACACCGCCAACACGTGTTTCTCGCTGATGTGCGTAATCTCATGGCCCAGCACTGCCGCCAGTTCCGCCTCATTGCGGATCTGCTTGAGCAGGCCCTTGGTGATAAACACATACCCCGCCGGGGCGGCAAAGGCATTGATCGAGTCGTGATTGAGCACCGCAAAATGATAGGCGATAGTGGGGCGATCCGCGGTCAAGGCCACGGCCCGGCCCACGAGGTTGATATACCGGGTGAGTTGCGGCTTGTCATAGACGCCGTTGTAGCGCGCCAGAACCTGCAGCGCCAGGGCTTCACCGATGACTTTTTCTTCGTCGTAGCTGATGGGCAGCAAGCCACTCATCACGGTCCCGGCCCCGCGTACCACGCCCGCGGCACGCTCCCCGCCGGCCTGGTAGGCCACATCTTCCGCCATGCCTTGGAGGGCGGCACACCCCACGAGGGCGCTGAGACCCAGCGCCGCGAGGAGGCCCAACGGCCGCGACCATTTACCTGGCATATTCCCCCAGCCTCCCCTCTTGCAGAAACGCTTCCACCTCCCGGTCACTGAGCGTATAGGCTGTCATGCGGTCCACTGCGGCTCGGTAGCGCTGTGGAATCCCAGCACGCCGGGCATACTCGTCGGACACTTTATCGAGCCCACGCGCACCCGTCGAGGCCGTCACCGGCGTTGCCTCGCCCTGGCGCATGGATTGGCCGAGTTTCGCCAGCGTGCCGTCCCCGCCGGACGGGCGGCTGGGGCTGGTCTTGTTGGCAAAAATCCACCCGGTGACGCCCGCCGTAGTGCGCACTTGGTACCAATCGTCCTCCTGGCGTAATTTCTCCAGAGCCTCGCGAAACTGCACGGTGGCCACGACCGGGCTTAACGACGTTTTCCCGGAGCGCAACTGTGCGCTCTTGGCCTGTACATAAACCGTTTCAGCATACCCGACACTGACCAGCCAGCCGAGACTGGCCAACCAGACGAGCACGGCGAGCCGACCATAGCGCCTGACGTGCATACGACCCTCCTGGCGATTATTTGGACGTGAGCACATAAACCCCGTCCCAATCTGCGGGTGGGGGAGCCACCTGATATTCGGCGGCGCGGCGGGCATACTCTAACGCTGGACCATCGTGCGGATCCCACTGTAAAGCCTCGGTAAAGCAGCGCTCCGCCGTGGCAAAGGCGCACTGTTTATAGGCCGCTAAACCTGCCTCAAAGGCTTTCACTACCTGCTGTTTCTGGGCGGAAAGTTCACCCTTGCGACCGAGCAATTCATAGACCACCACGGGTTCATACTTGCCCTTCACCCGGATATGATCCACTTCGCGGGCCTCGATGGCATCCTGCGCCAGTTCATAGGTACGCGGCCCAAGGAGGATGCGCGTGTCATATTCCTTATTCGCCCCCTCCAGACGCGCAGCGAGATTGACGCTATCGCCCATTACGGTGTACTCCAGGCGCTTTTCGGAGCCCATATTCCCGAGGACCAACTGGCCGGAGTTGATGCCAATACGCGTCGTCATGGCTGGGAAGCCTTGCGCCCGCCAGGATTCAGCCTGAGCCGCGAGCATGATCTGGCAGTCGAGCGCGGCATAACAGGCCAGCACGGCATGGTTGGGCTCGTGGTTCGGCGCACCGAACAGGGCCATAATGCCGTCCCCGAGGTATTTGTTGACGTTGCCGCGGTGCTGCATCAAATTCTCGGTCATGGCGGAGAGGTAGGTATTTAATAAGACGACCAGGGCCTCTGGCGTCAAACCCTCAGAAATGGTCGTAAAACCAGCCACATCGGAAAAGAACACGCTGATTTCCCGCCGTTCGCCGCCGAGCTTGATGCCGTCGGGATGGCGCATGATCGCATCGACCACATCGGCGGACATATATTTGTCGAACGCCACACGCAGTTGCCGGCGTCGTTTGCCTTCGGTGAGATATTGCCCTGTGGCGGTGAGCGCATAGGTCAGGCCTAGCGCCGCGCCGGGCAGGGCCAGTTGCAGCCACAGGCCGTGCGCCTGGAAAGCATACACCGTGAGGGCGTAATAGCCTGCGGCCAGTGCGCCGATCAGACTTACGCCCAGGGCGTGCGGCTGCACCAGCATCAGGCTCCAGGAGGTGCCGAGGCACAGGACCACCAGCGTCAGCAGCGTCATCCAGAGCGGGGCCGGACGCAGAAAGTCGCCGTGCAGGAGATTGTCGAGCACGGTCATGTGCGTCAGCACCCCCGGCGTAAACGGCGACAGTGGGGTGACCCGCAGATCGTACGTGCCCGCTGCAGTGGCGCCAATAAAGACAATTTTATCGTGGAACGTGGCCGGCGGTAGCAGCGGGGTGCGGCCCTCTTGGCGTTCCAGAAACGATTGCAGCACCGCGCCAGCGGCATAGGAGCGGTAGGTGTCTTCGAGCCGGCCATGCCAGTTGATCACCATCGTCCCCTGCGCGGTCAGTGGCACGGTGCGGTTGCCAAACTGCAAGACCCCAAGCTGCGGAGCCAGCCGCTCAGCACCGAGCATCGCACGCGCCACCGCCGCGGCGAGCTGGGGCTCGGTGCGCTGCTGCACCTGGGCCAGGAGGGGGAGATGACGCAGGGTGCCATCGCTATCCGGGAACAGATCGACGAAGCCCAGCCCCTGCGCCACCGCGGCCAGGCCTGGCATGGGCAGGGTCGCGGCGTGTGCCTGGGGCATGGGCACCGGCAGCATCGCGTTGCCTGGCGCATCCGGCGCCGGACTGGCGGCGGTGGACTCCAGCATGAAGGGCAGAAAGACGTTGCCAGCCGAGCGCAGCGCCGCGATGAAGGTCTGGTCAAATTCTTCGTTCTCGGTATCTGGCTCGGGAAACAAGATATCGAACACGATGGCTTTGGCTCCGGCTTCTTGGAGATACTGCACCATATAGCCATGCCGATCCCGTGGCCACGGCCAGCGGCCAAACACGCGCAAGCTTTCTTCGTCAACGGCCACGAGGACAATCTCAGGGCTGGCCTGACCTGGGTTGGCATAATGCAGAAACCGATGATCAAGCGTCGTATGCTCCAGCCGTGCGAGGAGTCCAAACCAGCCGACAGCCAGGGCCGCGAGGCACACGACACCCCCGAGCAGCGTGGCCAGGAGGAATTTTTTCAGTGCTGGAGACCAGGTGGTAACGGCCTGAAGGTGCATCACTCGGACGCCTTTGCTGCAAGTGCGCTGGCAGCGTAATTTGACACTGCTGATCCTATTGCCTGAACGCCAAGTGGGCGACTGAGTATAGGCCATGCCTCCGGTATATTCCAGCGGCTGGACCGTATCCGCACGGCTCAGTGAGCTGCCGAGCGCCGTCACCACTTCCCTCGTAAGCTCCTTGGCAAATCCTGCGCATTTCCTCATGGTTTCCCCAAGTATTGTCTAGAGGTAGAGTTCTATAGTCTTGCCATGCATGGTGTGTTGGTGGCAACACGAAAAGAGGAGCGAATGCGTGGTGTGCCTCCTGATGAGCCCTCGCGGGCAATGTCTGGGCACAACATGTCCAATTTATAACACGACAGACCAGAGCTTTTCTGGAGTTCTGCAACGCTCACCCTCACTTATTGGAGAATAGTCGTGAATAGTTCTGTACTCGATTTGCCTTATGCTCCTGCGCTCAGAGAAGAGGTGAAGGAGACCGCTGCCCCGTGGAGCACACCACAGATACTCTCTGCAGCAGTAGGTTTTACATGGTTTGTACTTATAGGTCTTGGTGTGTTGTTGATAGGACGTCTGTTCCTTATGCAGCCCTGGGCGGAAGGCTTCGCAGTGTTAGGGACGACCCTGGCCAGTACGATGTTTTGGAGTGCCGTGCTGGTGGAGGTCCTGGCGCAGTCGGTCGATGGTGCCCTGGGGATGGCGTACGGAGTCACCGCCACAACGTTCCTGCTGGGGGCTGGGATCCATCCGGTCATGGCAAGTGCCGGGGTGCATATTGCCAAGATCTTTACCGGCGGTGTTTCGGGCCTGGCGCACGTACGTTATGGGAACGTGGACAAGGCCTTATTCATGCGTTTGCTGGTGCCGGGCATGTTGGGGGGCGTGGTGGGGACCGTGGTGGTGACGCGCTTCGATGGTCGCATCCTCACCCCGTTCATTTCCGGTTACTTAGTCCTCATGGGGTTGCATATCCTCAGGAAAGCGGGGGGTTACCAGCAGTTGCGTGTGCAGCCTTCCACACATGTAGCACGGCTCGGCTTGTGTGGTGGTTTCGTGGATGCTGTCGGTGGAGGGGGTTGGGGACCGGTGGTGACCACGACGCTCCTGGGGTCGGGCAATAATCCACGCCTGACGGTCGGCTCGGTCAATTTCGCTGAGTTTTTTGTGGCGCTGGCGAGCGCGGCCTCCTTCTCCATGCTGGTGGAGACAAATATCTGGCCCATCGTTGGCAGTCTGGTGTGCGGCGGGTTGGTGGCCTCGCCCTTCGCCGCCATGATGTGCAAGCATCTCCACCCGCGGGTGCTTATGCTACTGGTGGGAGGGTTGATCACCCTGCTGAGTCTCTATAATCTGTACCGCGCTTTGGCCTAGTGCATCTCCAAAGAAGTGCTTAGGCCATCCCTGGGAGCGCGGGCGTCCCGCCCGCTGCGAAGGCGGGCAAGATGCCCGCGCTCCCAGGTAGGAGATTGCTGCCGGGCGGGGGCGTCGCGCTTATGGCGGCCTTGAGGCGTGGTGTCCTAACCGCTAGACGTCAGAGGCGTGGTCAAAGGCCGCCGTGCCGGACAACTCGCGGGACCGGAGGTGGAGCCGATGTTCCACGCGGTACACGCCAGGGATACTCAGGAGCGGCGGTTTCACCAGGGTTTCGACGGTGAGCATGGAGGCCGGACAGTTCGTGCAACTGCCGGCAAAGCGTACCGTGACCTGGCCCGTGGTGTCATCAAAGCTTACCAGCTCCAGCTTGCCGCCATCGTTGTAGATGACGGGCGCGATAAAGCGCTCGATGACCTCCTGGACCTTCTGCCCGGGAGACAACGACGCGTTGCCTACCAGCTCGGCAAACGTCTGCGAGCTGTAGGCGTCGTCCAAGAGCGGCAGAGGCGCCAGCGCCGGAGAGGCCTGCAGCAGACGTTGGATCAAATCAGCATCCTGCGTCGCGTCGAGGACTTCCAGATCCACGAGCCCCTGGACGAGCGCCGGCGAGAGCTGCGAGCGTTCCAGATACTGACAGAATGCCTCACGTCCTGCCGGGACGAACGCGAGCTTAGCGGCGAACTCCTCCCAGGGAAACGACACGGGACCGATAACGCGGAAATTGTCCTCACCCGTGCGCACAAAATGCACCATCAATTCAGGCAAGCGATCAAAGAAGCGGCGATGCTCATCGCGTTCCGCCGTGCGCTTGTTCATGATCACCTTGGAGCGCAGCCGCAACAGCTCGCGGTCTTTGGGCAGCACGCCGGTGGCAATGTCGATCTTGACGGCGCGTTGCTGCCGCCGATCCACCACCACCAGGGCATAGCCCCCAATCACATGGCAGTGCACCAGACGGCTAGTCTCCAGGTCGGCAGGGGAAATACCCATAAAGTACGCCGGCACATCCGAGGCGCACGGAATGCGGATGCCGGAGATCAGCGCCACATCCTCGCGTGGGATCGGGCCGCCAGCCCCATAGAGGAGTTCTAAAGCGTGCTTGATGGCGACAAAAATCTGCACCGCCACTACCTCTTCCTTGATTTCGATCACGGCATGTTGATGCGCATCGTGCAGGTTGGCCACCTCCACCCGCCCTGAGGCCTCGTGCAACGGCAGCCCGCCCAGGACGTGCGACAGAATTGACAGCAGCAGCGTCTCGTAGTCGAGGAGGCGCAACAGTGGCAACAAGATCGTCAGGAAGCTATCCCGGACCGCACGTGGCAGGCCTTGGAACATGGCGGCGGCCAACGCGCGGTAGTCGGCATCCTCGGCAAAGCGCTGCAAGAACGTGGCGCCGGCCCCGAGCGCTTGGGCCAGTTGCTGTTCCACAACCCCGACAGGCGTGCGCAACGTGGCGCGTGGGAACCACTCGGGGGCATCCGGCTCGCCACGGGCAAAACGATCGGCGTCCTCGTCGGTGGGATAAACGCTGCGATACCTGGCGCTCAGAAGCGCGATGACCTCAGCGAAAGCCTGCGGCTCGGGCTGCTGCCACAAGACCTGTTCATCAGGGCTCAGCGGCTCGATACGGACCGGGGTGCGCTTGATCAGGCTCTGGTTGGTAAAGCGGTCGGCATCGAGGTAATCGGTCAGACGGTTGGCCTCGCCCGGCACGAAATCGAGAAAGGGAAACTCGACCGGCACGTGCGCGTTCAGGCTCACGCAGCCGATCACCGTGCCGTGGTGGCTGGTGATGCGCACCGGGTCGCCCGCCTGCAAGCCGGCGCCGGCGGCGTAGGTGGGATGCAGTTCAATCCAGTAGGTGTGCGCTGCCGGGGCGGTGATGGGTAGGGTCTTGATGCCGGAGTTATAGCGTGCCACGTAGCGTTTGGCGTTGTGCCCAGGGCGGCCACGTCCGGTGATCAGGCTGCGCAGCTTGTCATCGCCACGGGTCACCAGGTGGGCGAGGAAGCTGTCCGGGGGGCGGACGAGGCGAGCCCGGCCCCGCTCCCCATGGCGCAGGCGTGGGAACACGGCGCCCTGCGTGCGCGCCGCGGCATAGCGCCCATCGCCTTGCCATTGCACCCCGAGTCCGGCCCGCGCCTGTAACATGGCGTGTGAGATGGGCTGCCCCTCGGCATCGACCAACTGGTTGTAAACGCCCAACTGCTGCGACACGGCCACCACGTGATCGAAGACCTGAGCCGCATCGACGTGGCCCGCGGCGTCGACGTAGCGCCCAAACGTGCGCTGAATGACCGCGGCATCCAGGTTGTTGAGCGCCGCGGTATCGGGATCGTGCAGGCGGGCGGCAATAGCCAGGGCCAGGCGGGCCAGAATTTGCTCGTCGGACCAGGCCATGGGCGGGGGTGGGCTGAGGGCCTGTTGCAGTTGCAAGGTCCGATCGCCGCGCTGGATCACGCCAGTGCGTTCGGTATAGCTCAAGGCCGGCAACAGCACGTCGGCATATTCCATGGCGCCTTCTGGGAGAAACGAGTCGATCACAATACAAAAACTGCGCCCCAGGCGCGTCAACCAATGCCCCAGACGCGGCATGTTCTTGGTAAACTGCGTGCCCATAAAGATGAAGCCGTAGAGATAATCATCATCGGCCATGCGCGACACCGGCGTGCCGTGGTGATCAGGGATGTTGGGCTCGGGGATGTCGAGAATCTGCGCCAGTTCACGGCGATGCTCAGGGTTGGTCGGGTCAAGGTTGAACAACAGGCGCCGCGAGTTAAAACCCAACATGAGCTCGCTGGTGGCATTGGACTGCCCGGCGATACGCAGCGAGCCGGCTCCACGGCGTCCGACGTTGCCGGTGAGCAGCAGCAAGTTGAGGTTGGTCGAGAAGCCGTAAGAACCGGTGCTCTGGTTGATGCCCATGCTGGAGACAAAGGCCGGGCGTGGGCGCTCGCCGTCGGGTCGCGGTTGGGCAATGAGGGCAGCGTAGCGCCGGATGGTCGCGGCCAGGGCTGCCGGGTCGTCGCCTTCCAAAGCGATCTGCGCCGCCACGGCTTCTGGGGTGCAGCGCTCTTGCCGGCAGAGATCCCGCAGCTCGTGGAGGCTGGCTGGCTCCACCGCCTGCGCCAGATAGTCACGATCCTCCCAGCCGTGCTCCAGGATCAGCCGCGCTACGGCCAGGTTAAACAGCACGTCACCACCTTGCGCGAAGCGAATGTGCAGGGTGCGCGGGTCGGTGCGCAGGAGATCGAGCGCCGTATCGCTCTCGATAGGGTCAATCACCACCTTGACGGCGGCGGTATTGCGCTTGAGCTTGGCGTAGGCCTGGGGAAACGTCACCAGCGGGTTGGTGCCGTGTAGCACCGCCACATCACACAGGGCCAGTTCCTCAAATTCCTGCCAGGTGAAGGCGGCTTCGTTGCCGAAATTGAGTTCATGGGCCGCCCCGGCGCTCGATAGACAATGCTCCGAGTTGGCCCCCATGGTGGCGATGCGAAAGACCAACTTGTAGAGCGAAGCCATCCAGATGGCTTCAATGGTCTGCTGCCCATTGCCATAAATCGCCACGCCCTCGGGTCCGACCCATTCCCGAATATGCAGCAAGAGCCAGGCGGCGCGGTCTAGGGCGCGCTCCCACGATACCTCGGTCCAGCGTCCGTCGTGGCCACGGATCATGGGGGCGCGGATGCGGTCGTCGGGCCGGGCGCGGTGCTGCAGTTTGGCCACACGTTGCTGGTTGCCGCCGGTCAGCAGGGAGGTTTCGCCTTTAACGCATAAGCCCAAATCGCTCAGTGGAATCAACGTCTCCTTACCGCTCGCCCCCTGGACCCTGGTATAGGGACAGCCCACACCACAGAAACTACAGACGGAGGCGTGGCTCACCAGGGCCATGTGGAGCTGCTGCAGCGCCGGGTCGCTCTGCAGGCCGGGGTCGGCGAGGTAGCGCCGCACAAACGTAGGCGCGCCGCCCCAGGTCGCGACATCTTGGGCCTTGGCCATGGGCAACTGGGCACACTTGCTAGAGGTCGTCTGCATATCTGCCGTCTCCTTAAGGAAGAGTGTACCCGCACAAGGATGCTGAGGGTAACGCCGGGCCGGTGCATTTCTTCGGTCGTTGGCGTAGGGGACATTGGCCGGTTGCCCTATTGGCGGTGGAACACGGCCTTGGTGAGCTGCGTCTTGAACGTCTCACTCAAATTGAGGGCCATCTCAAAATTGCCTTTATCTAACACATAGAGTTGCACCTCCTCTTGCGCCCGCACCGTCGCATTGCGCGGCTGGCCGGTGAGCAGCGCCGCTTCGCCAAAGAAGCCGCCGCTGGTCAGCGTGGCGACACGGTGTGGTGCGGTCCGATCATCCACGACGACGTCTACCGTGCCCTGTTTGATCAGGTAGAATTTATCGCCGGCCTCTCCCTGGCGGATAATCTCCGTACCAACGGCGTAGCGCTCCTGCGTCATCGTGTCGGCAATGCGCGTCAGCGTACTCAAATCCAAATGAGCAAAGGTCGGACACTGCATGAGAAAGGCGCAGGTGGTGACCGACTCCTGCACTGCCACGTTCGAGACGATTTGGCCATCGACCATATTCACGAGGCGGTCCGCGACATCCAAAATGCGGTTGTCATGCGTGACGATGAGCACCGTGGTGCGGTGCGCATGGGCCAGTTCCTGGAACAGTGTCACCACCTGCTGCCCGGCGTCTTTATCCAGGGCCGCGGTGGGCTCGTCGGCGAGAATGAGCGGCGGCTCATGCACCAAAGCGCGCGCACTCGCCACGCGCTGCCGTTGCCCGCCCGACAGGGCCTGCGGTTTATAGTGCAGACGATGCCCCAACCCGAGGCGTGTCAGCATGTCGGTCACCCGCGGCGCTTTATCGGGCCACTTGTGGGGTTGTAGTTCCAGGGCCAGCATGACGTTTTGATAGGCGGTGAGGGAGGCAAACAGGTTGTGGGCTTGAAAAATGAAGCCGATATGACGCCGGACTGCCACACGTGCCTTGTGGCTCAGGCCGCGCAGCTCACGACCGTTGATCTGCACACTGCCTTCTTGCACCGAGCGTAAGGCCCCGATCAGGGTCAACAGCGTGGTTTTGCCAGACCCGGATGGCCCGGTCATGATGACGATCTCGCCGGGCATCAAGTCGAGGGTATTCTCAAACAACACCTGATGGCGCAGCGCTCCCACGCCAAAACCATGCTGCAAGTGGCGGATACGCACCGTGGGTTCGCTCGTCTCCATCACGAAAATCCCTCAGCAGGATCGGCAGACAACACTTTGCGCACGGCCAGACTGCCAGCGCCGAGACACATCACCACAGTGAGCCCAAATACTACCAGCACCCGTGGGAGGCTCAGGAAGAGTAACAAACCAGTCCACTGCGCCAGCAGGTCGTAACACCCCACTGCCAGCAGCAGGCCCGGCACAAAGCCCAGACAGGCCAGGTACCAGGCTTGCAGCAGCACCAGGCGCAGCAGAACGCTATTATGATAACCGATGGCCTTCAATGTGGCAAATTGTGGCAGATGATCCACCACGTCCGTATAGAGAATCTGATAACAGATAATCACCCCGATGGCAAACCCCATCACCGCGCCGAGGCCGAAGACCACCCCGATCGGCGTACTCTGCTGCCAGTAATGCCGCTCACGCGCAAAGAACTCGGCTTTCGTGTACAGCGCCACATCCGTCGGCAAAGCCTGCCGCAAGGCCGCCAACACGGTGGCGACGTCGGCCTGCGGCGCTACCTGCACGACCCCCAGTTCCACCTGGCTCAGGCGGTCTATCGGCCCCCCTGGCGCTGAAAAATACGTCAGGAAGGTGCGATCGCTCATCAGCACCGTGCCATCGTTGGAAAAATCCGTGCCCAGGCGAAACGTGCCGAGCACCCGAATCGCCCGACCTGCTAACTCAGTGACCAGGCCAGCCTCGCGCTTGCCAAAGGCGGCCTTGGATTGGCGGTCAATGAGCGCCGTGTCGGGCCGGCGCAGCGCGGCGCTTTGGGCACGAATTTCGGGATTGACGAACACTGGCGCTTCCGGGGGAAAGGCAATGACGCGGATTTGACGCCGCGTGTACGTCTCGGCATTGCGCCACCAGGCTCGCTCATCCTCGATATACACAGGATACGCCGCCTGCACCCCAGGCACGGCCAGCGCCTGCGTCACCCGGCGTCTGGCAAACGGCTCATTGTAGCTCAGCGTATGCTTCAGGGCGTTGGTGATGATGACGTCAGCCTGCAGTTGGCGGATCAGCTCCACCTGACTGTCATACAAGCCGTTGAGGAAGCCGACCTCCATAAACATCAGAAACACTGCAAAGGCAATGCCCGCCACCGAGGTCAGGAGACGCCGCGTATCGTGGGTCAGATTCTGGCGCGCTAAGGGCACCTTGCGGTGATACCACATGGTTACCACAGCTCCGCCGGATCGGCCCGGTGCACTTTGCGCACCGCCACCAGGGCCGAGAGGGCACACATCAGCACCGTCAACGCCAGGACCGTCACCAGACGCGCCAGCGTCATGTGAATGGGGAAATAGGCGGTGTGACGAATCACCGCGTAGACGCCAAAGGCCAGGCCCAGGGCAGGGGGAAAGCCCATAACGGCTAGACACAGCGCCTGGGACAGCACCACAGCCGAGAGAAACGTGTTGCGATAGCCCAGGGCTTTGAGGGTGGCATATTCCACCAGATGATTGGCAATGTCCGTGGCCAGGACTTGATAGATCACCACAGCACCCACCAGGAAGGCCAGCAAGGAGCCCGTGCCAAAGATGATGCCCGTGGAGGTGGCTTCGACCCAGTAGCGCTGCTCGACGTGGGCCAGCGCCGCACGGGTGAGCGGTAGCACATCAGGCGGCAGCGCCTGCCGCAGATGCTGCGCCATCAGGTCTGGGTCAACGCCGGAGGCCACTTTCACCAGACCCAGGTGCACGTTGGCCAGATCATGGCCGGGGAGGATGCGGGCAAAGTTTTGCGCGCTGACCATGATGGAGCCAATGGCACGCAAGTCGAGTCCCAAGGTGTAATGCCCGCCAATAGTGACCGTGCGCCGTTCGACCTCGGTGACGCTGCCAACGGCCAGCGGCCCGCACTCAGGGCGTGAGCGGCTATCGATGAGCACCGTGTCCGGGGCACGCAGCACGGCCTGCTGGGCCGCTGGTTCTGGCAGCAAGAAGACCGCATCCTCGGGGTGAAACCCTAGCATGCGCAAGCGGTAGCGCAAGCGAGTGTGGGCATTTTGCCACATGGGCAGGGCGAGGTAGAGTGGCGTGGCCCTGGCAACTCCAGGCTGCGTGGCGGCTTGATGCAGGCGATGGCGTGGGAATGTGCCAGTGTGGTTAAGAAAGACGTAATGCGGTGACACCAGCATGATCTCAAAGTCGAGCTGATCGTAGACCAGCACCGCGGCTTGCACAATCGCCGCCAGGAGGCCAAATTGCACAAAGATCAGCAGCACGACAAACGTAATGCCAGCCGTGGCCGCGGCGGTGCGCATCCTGGTGTGCAGCAAATTGGACCACGCGAGCAACAGAGGTCTCATGGCACGTCAGTCCTTGTCAGTATCCTCTTAAGTACCTGGCCATAAGTTTGAGCCCATGGTCGTCTGGTGGTCCTACCCTGGGAGCGCGGCCATCTTGGCCGCTTCCGGAGCGGGAGAGACGCCCGCGCTCCCAGGAAAAACCAGGCAGAATTTTTGTCCAGGTACTTACGGCGTGCGCGCTGGCGGAGTGCTGCCGTCGAGGTGCACCACGACCTGGAGGTTGATCAAACGCGCTGCCATGGTACTGCGATCGAGCTGGATGTTGACTTCCACGACGCGGACATCGGTGGCCGCTGCAGGGTCTACTGCCAGGACATCGTTCTTCGCCACCATGTGGCCGATGTGCACAACGGTCCCGCTGAGCGGCTCAGGCAACGCCGGGCTGATGACCGTAGCGCGTTGGCCCAGAGACACGCGGCGCATATCGGTTTCGTAAACTTCTGCCACGGCATACATCTGCTGCGTGTGGCCCATTTTGAGGATGGGCTGGGCGCCGGTGGTCTCCCCCGGACGGACCAAGATGCGCAGGATCATACCACTGATTGGCGCCCGCAGCACCGTGCGCTCGACACGGACCTGCGCGAGGACCAGGTTGTCCCGCAAGGAGCCGATCCGCAGGGCGGTGTGGGCGCGGGTGGCGTTGCGCTGCGCCGTACTGCGCTGCGCCCGTGCCAGGCGCAGATTCAGATCGTACGCCGCTTTCAGCTTGGCCAGGACCGCTCTAGCGTTGGTGAGCTGTTCCTGGGCTCGACGCACCAGGAGTTGCTGGTTCTCGGCGTTCTGGGGCGCCGTGATGCCTTTCTGGCGCAGCCCCTCGGTCCGTTGCCTCTCGACCTCAGCGCTGGCCAGGTCGGCCTCAAGCTGCCGCACCGTCGCTTCTTGGGCCTGGATATCTAGCGGCGGGAGGGCCTGGAGCTGCTGGACATGCAGTTCCGCCTCGGCAAGCGTCGCTTGCCAATAGGCGGCTTCCGCCGCGCCCTGCGCTTCGGCATCACGCAGCTGGCTCTCGGCGTACTGGCGTTCGGCGAGACGTTCCGTATAGCTCTCCAGGTAGGCGAGGATCGCGCCAGCTTCCACCAGCTGGTTTTCTTGCACCAATAAACGGGCCAGGCGGTCGTTACTGGCCGTACCGATAGCTACGATGGCCCCTTCAGGTTCCAAGCGGCCCAGGGCAACCACTAATGGCTGGGGGCTCAGGGGAACACCCGGGGCTGCCGCGTCACCGGACACGCTACCTGTGTGACCTTCTCCAGGCGGTTGGCCCCGCGTGGGCCGCGTCGAGAACACGTTGTAGGCCATCAAACCGCCGGCGGAGAGTAGCACCACGATCAGGGAAGCCAAGAGGAACCGTTGCACGGCGGCCAATCCTTTCAGGTGTGAAACGCCTCGACGTGGCGCGGGCCGGTTTTCCACGCTGGAGCAAACGCTGTATACTGCACGACAGAGCTGCACGCTCGTCCTTCCTGACATGGCGCACGCGGCCATGCTGGGGGAAGTGCACCGAGAGTCGTAGGAGACACAATGCGGGTGCTGGCATGTTGCGCCGTAACGCTGGCCACCTCGCTCGCCCTCTCCCATTGCGAGCAGGGACAACCCAGGAGCATCGTGTATGGCGACCATCCCAATAGCACCCGAGGACTATCTGGTCAAGATCCTCACGGCGCAGGTGTATGACGTGGTTATCGAGAGTCCGCTCGACCTCGCCCCCTTGTTGTCCCGTCGCCTCAACAACCGCGTGCGGCTCAAGCGTGAGGACATGCAGGAGGTCTTCTCCTTCAAACTGCGTGGCGCCTACAACAAAATGGTGCACCTATCACCGGAAGCCCGCACCCGGGGGGTGCTGACCGCCTCGGCTGGGAATCATGCCCAGGGTGTGGCGCTGGCGGCGCGGCAGCTGCACTGCCCAGCGCTGATTGTCATGCCCGTGACCACGCCGCGCATCAAAATTGATGCGGTGCAGCGCCGTGGGGCGCAGGTCATTCTGCACGGCGATACGTATGATGACGCCTACACCCACGCGGGGCACCTGGCTGCCGAACGGGCGCTGACGTTTGTGCATCCCTACGACGATCCCGAGGTGATTGCGGGCCAAGGCACGGTGGGCATGGAGATTGTACGCCAGTGCAGCCCGCCGCCGCAGGCGATTTTTGTGCCGGTGGGTGGTGGCGGGCTCATCGCGGGGATCGCCGCCTATGTCAAACGGTTGTATCCACACGTCAAAATCATTGGCGTGGAACCCACGGATGCCGACGCCATGACACGTTCGCTGCAGCACGGCGCCCGCGTGCGGTTGACGCAGGTGGGCCTGTTTGCCGATGGCGTGGCGGTCAAATATGTGGGTGCTGAGACGTTTCGCCTCTGCCAGGAGCTGGTGGATGACATGGTGCTGGTGGACACGGATGCCATCTGCGCCGCTATGAAAGACGTGTTTGAAGACACGCGCTCCATCCTCGAACCCGCCGGGGCGCTGCGTATCGCCGGACTCAAGGCCTATGTGGCCCGCGAAAAGCTACACGATACCACCCTGGTGGCGGTGGCCTCTGGGGCGAACATGAACTTTGACCGGCTGCGCCACGTCGCCGAACACGCCGAACTCGGCGGCGAGCGCGAGGCGGTGCTGGCCATTGTCATCCCGGAGCGCCCTGGGAGTTTTCAGGCCTTGTGCCAGCTCCTGGGGGTGCATAAGATCACGGAGTTTAACTACCGTTACGCTGACCCAGAGAAAGCGGTGGTGTTTGTCGGCGTGGAAGTGCAAAATCGCCAGGCATGCGTCGCCCTCATCGCGACCCTTCAAGCACAGGGTCTGCAAACCTCTGATTTTACAGACAACGAGATGGCCAAGCTGCACGTGCGGCACATGGTCGGAGGGCATGCCCCGCAGGCGCAGCACGAGCGCTTATACCGCTTCGAGTTCCCGGAGCGCCCTGGGGCCCTGCTCGCATTTTTGACGCGCCTGAGCCAGACGTGGAACATCAGCCTGTTTCACTATCGTAATCATGGCACGGACCACGGGCGTGTCCTGATTGGTATCCAAGTGCCGCCGCCGGACCAGGCCGCGTTTCAGGATTTTTTAACAGGGGTGGGGTATGCGTATGATGAGGAAAGCCAGAATCCGGCTTACCGGCTGTTTCTGAGCTGAGAGGAATGGTCGTCTGTGGCGCCACGCAATTTTATGACCAAGTGCAGGATGCGTGACGCAATCCGCAGGCCATCATTGCTGTCCTGCCGCCGTCTACACAAGCCTTTGATCGCGGTGACACGTTTCGACGCTATCGCGCCTAGCTGCCGACCTTGACCGACTCTGTCCTGGTGACGCCAACGCGGATGGCCATTGACCACTACCATCTTGCCAGAACCCACCGCTGCGGAGGACCGCCCGATCTCTACGCCAGCCCGCGCTGAGCTCAAGCGCGACCGAGAGCTCAAGACCTCCTGCTTCATGTCTGCTCACCACTGTCGACTTCCAGGACATTGTCGGCAATCAAGCGGGCAATCTCCTCATCCGCCATGCTCAAAATGTCTTTGCAGACCTGGACCGTGTGCTGCCCAAGGTTCGGCGCTGGCCAGTGGAACTCCGCTGCGGTGTTGGAGAGGCGGAATTCCGAACGTTGTACCGGATGATACCCCACGTCGGGGTGATCCATGTACACGAAGGCACCGCGCTGCTGCATCTGCGGATCGTCAATCACATCCTGGTTGGTCTGCACCACCCCAGCCGGCACGCCAGCCTGCTGCAGCGTGTGCATCAAGCCAAAGGCCTCATGCTGCTGCGTCCAGGCACTGAGCAAGGTATCCAGCGCCTCCTCGTGCTGTTTGCGGCTGAACATGCTGGCAAAACGCGACGCACTGCTCCAAGCGGGATGGCCCATCACCTGGCACAGAGCCTGCCACTCCGTCTCGGTCATGCAGGCAATGGTGCACCAGCGACCCTCTCCCAGACAGGGATAGGCGGCGTGCGGCGCCACCGAGGGATGGCGGTTCCCCATGCGGGTTTGTACGTGGCCATTGTTGGCGGCATCCATGACGGGCGGGGCCATGAAGTGCAGGGCGGCTTCGAGCTGTGAAATATCAATATGCTGTCCCTGACCGGTGCGGCGGCGGTAGTCCAGGGCCGCGACCAACGTGGGCAGGGCAAAACGCGGCACCACAAAGTCGGTATAGGCGCCGTAGGGCGTGCTGGGCGCGCGGTCGGGCCAGCCGGTGAGATCGGTCATGCCGCTCAAGGACGACAGCACCGGGCCAAAGCCCGGTTGGCGTGAGTGTGGGCCATCACGGCCCAGCATAGAGGCGCTGATCATGATGAGGTCGGGCTTGATGGCACGCAGCACGTCATAGCCTAAACCCCATTTTTCGATGGTGCCTGGCGTAAAATTTTCGGTGACGACATCAGCCCAGGCGACAAAACGTTTCACGATGTCTAGGGCCTGCGGATGGCCCATGTTGAGGCCAAAGCCGTATTTGTTGACGTTGTAATTGGCGTAGTAGGCGCTGCGATTGAGGCCGCGCTTGCCACCGCCAAACGGTGGGGCAGTGCGCAGCACTTCCGGGCGGCCACGCGATTCAATACGGACAATGGTGGCGCCGTATTCGGCCAGATAACTGGTGGTCATGGGGCCGATCACTACCCAGAAAAAGTCCAACACTTTTAAGCCTTCAAACGGTCGCACGGGTATCTCCTCCAAGGGCAGAGGGGGCCGGGATGGCGCCCGGCGCTCCCAGTGGGCAAACGCGCTCCTCGGTGCGCAGCGCAGCACCAGCCTTACAGCACACCTTGCTCACGCAGCATGGCCACGGCGGCAGGTGACAGGCCGAGTTCGTCCTGGTAGATGGCGCGATTGTGCTCGCCCAGGCTCGGCGGCAGGCGCTGCAGGGTCAGCGGTGTGGCACTGAGCCGGGCAAAGGGTCCGAGAAAGGTCATCGGGGTGTGCAGCTCGGGATGCGTCAGATGCTGAAAATACTGCCGGGCCTGCAACTGCGGGTCCATGACGATATCGGCACTGGTCGAGACCGGAAACAGCATAATGCGCCGCGTGACGGCGCCCTCAAATAACTCTCTTTTGGTCTTGCTCAAGATAAAACGTTCAATCGGTGGGACCATCCACGCCATCATCTCCGGGGTCATGAGCCCATAGCCCAGCGTGGTAAAATCCACCGCTTCGAGCTCCGGGCACGGCATGCCCTCTTCGGCCATCCAGCGCACGATCTGGTTCACGCCCAGCCCAGAGCCCTGGCCTCCAGAAAATTGAAAATTGACGTAGCCATCTTGGCACGGCCAGGTCAGGCGCATAAACGACGTGGGGCCCATCTGGCGGTAGGCGCCCTGGCGCTGGATGATGGCGTGTTCCATGGTGTAACTCTGCGGTGCATTGGCCAGCGCACGTGCCATGGCTTCCTGGCACGACACATCAACGTGTTGCCCCTTGCCGGTGAGCACGCGGTGCATATGCGCCACCATGGCCCCACTGGCCCCCGCCCCAGCGCCGTGCAGGGCAAAATGCGGAAAGCCGACGCGCACCGGAGCCCGGTCGGGCTCGCCGGTGACGAACATAAAACCCGACATGGCCATACCCACGAGGTCCGGGGCTTTGTAGTGCGCATAGGGGCCCTGCTGGCCAAACGGTGTGATCGAGACCATGATCAAGGCCGGATGGAGGGCCGCCAGGGTCTCATAGCCCAGCCCAAGCGCCTCCAGGGCACCGGGTGGGCCAGACTCCAGGAGAAAATCCGCTGTCGGCACCAGACGCTTCAGTAAGGCCTGGCCCCCAGGCGTGGTCACATCGAGGGTGATGCTGCGCTTGTTGGCGGTATACGACCACCAGTATAAGCTGCGCTCCGCCTGCACCTCGTCGTGGTAAAACGGTCCGATATGCCGCGCTGGATGGCCGTCTGGAGGTTCAATCTGCAGCACATCGGCCCCGAGGTCGGCGAGAATTTTGCCACACAGGAGACATTCGGGGCCGGTCAGATCCAGGACGCGATAAGGATTGAGCATCCCCACGCCATTGGTTGCTTCCACGCTCTTCCTCCAGTCTACACGGCTCGCATCCAGTCGTCAGCAGGCGGTATGCCGCGGTGATTCTCACCCGTGCAGCAACTGCCGTGCAATGACTTTGAGGGCCAGGATAGGCCGCACGCCTTCAAAAATCGGCAGCACCTGCGCATCCACCACATAACGCGAGATGGGCGTCTCCTCCGCGTAGCCCCAGCCACCATGCAGCAACTGGCCCTCCTGCGTCAGCCACACCGCCACATCGCTGGCCAGCAATTTGGCCATAGCGGCTTCCAGACCCGTTTCGGAGCCCTGATCAATGGCCTGGGCCGCGGCATAGGTCAGGTGCCGCGCCGCGGCCAGCCGGGTCGCCATGCGCCCGATTTTGTACTGCGTCAGGGGATACGCCGCAATGGGCTGTCCAAATTGCCGCCGAGTTTTGACGTAGGCAACGGTTTTTTCCAAGGCCGCCTGGCTGAGGCCGACGGCCCGCCCACCGGTTTGCAAGCGTCCATTGGCAAAGCCACGCATCTGTAAATAAAACCCGCGATTGTGCCCGGCTTCTTCGCCTACCAGACAGTCGGCTGGCAGGAAAAACTGCTCGTACTGCATGGTAAAGGAGTGCATGCCACGATACCCTGGCGTGGCATCCGCCTTGGCACGCAGCGTGCCACCCTGCGGTTGGGTGATCGCAAAATCATGCCCGTAGAAGCGCGGTTTTTCCAAGATGAAGAGCGACACGCCGCGCGCCCCACGACTGCCATCACCGTCGGTGCGGGCCAGCAGACCAATGAGATCGGCCCGCCCGGCAAACGTGCACCAGGCTTTGGCGCCGTTGAGCACATAGCCCCGCTGGCCACCGATCTCCGCTGCGTCAGCGCGACAGGTAATCGAGGCGACGTCGGAACCGGTATCTGGCTCCGTCACCGACACCGCTACCATAAGGGCCCCCGAGGCGATCGGGGGCAGCCAGCGCTGCTTTTGCGCCTCGGTGCCGCCATCGAGGAGGGCGCGCGCCACAATCTCTGGACGCGTAATCAGACTCCCGGCGGCGCCGAGCGACCCACGCGACAGCTCTTCCGTGGTGATGACCATGACCAACATGCCCATGCCAGTCCCACCGTAGGCTTCGGGGATCGACATGGCGAAAAAGCCGAGTGCGCCCATCTGGGTAATAAGTTCGTCCGGTGCCAGGGCGTCATGGCGATGCACCCACTCGGCAATGGGCTCCACTTCCTGGCGCGTAAAATCCCGCACCGCTTGTCGCGTCAGCTCCGCCATCTCATCACCCAGACGGCTGGTATGCACGCCATTGCTGTCCAGCACCGCCTGCCCGATCCCACAGACGAGCGCCTCAGCAGCCCCCGTGCGCGCGGCCTGGCGTACCGCCTCTGCCGCACACGTCTCGGCCAGCACCGCTTCACTGAGCCCATACGCGCTCCAATGCGCGCCCACCTCGGCCAGCATGTTCTGGTGCACCTCGGCGGCATAGGCCAGGGCCGTGTGCGCCATCATGGCGTCATCCTGGCCGTGCATCTCGGCAGCGTGCAGCAGCGCTTGGGCAGCACGCACTTCCGTGGCGCGGTAGGCCAGGCGTTCGCAGTGTACTTGATGCGCGTCGATGTCGTGCCCATGTTGGGTGAGATGCCGTGCGCGGGCCAGAGCCTCCTCGCGCACCTGCACGAGTGCTGTAAGAATGAGGCGTGCCTGAGTCAGCGCCTCCTGGGTGGTCAACATGCAGAGCCTCCTGACGATGCCGTGTCGTGGTGAGAGATGCCAAGTGCGCCCCCTGTCCCCCTGCACACGATACGCCAAACCACTGGCTAACGCCAGCGCCCGCCATCGTCCCGCCCGTTCGGCACACGGCCAAGCTGGCCACTCGCCCTAGATCAGGCCCAAGCGCGGCGGTAGAGAGGCGCCAGGTCACCACCTCATGCGAAGATCCAGGCTGAGCGCAGCGTCTCTTGGGACACCGCAGCCCTCCACGCAGAGAAGCACGTATACGGTGGTCACGCAGAGGTAGAGGCGGATGTGAGAGCAACCAGACGTCCTGACCTCAGCCATGGCCCGCTGGCACGTGGCGACAGCCCATCGCCTCACGCCAATGTGGCCCCTGGCCAAAAGCTAGTCAGGCATCATAGACATATATTACTTTAAAAAATTAGAAATTATATAGTATTTTAAATATTCATTTCTTTGTTTACTTGTTTGTGGCACACGTGAGGTGGAGAGGTGGGGGGGGACACGTCGCAGACGTGCCGGATGGCTGGCGCACGCGCCTGGGGCCGATGGCCCCTGCCCCTATCCTGCGGCTCGTGCGGCCCGTCACACCGCGACACCCACGCCCGTCGTCTCTGGGAGGCTTACCGTACGCGCAGCCTCCCCAGCCCTGCGTGGCCTAAGATGAGTGCGCAGCACGTAAGCGCAAACGTAAAACTGACGAGATGCGGAATGTTGCAAAGCGCAATGAGACCACCGGAGTTGAGCCAAGACAATACTGAAAATCCTATATAATTCGCCATGCCAATCGTCAGCAGCGGTCGTGCCGTGGCCGTCGCGTGATTGAGCACCGTCCGTGTCAGGGCCACGACGACACCGGCGAGGGCTGCAAAAACGAGGTAGCCCGGCGACCCGAGGGCTATGAGCCCCTCGCCAAAGACGGTAGAGGTGACATTGCTGGTCAGCGTATTGACACCGAGAGCATAGTCTTTGACGGTGGCTGTCGCGAGGGCAGAAAAATCTGTCTGCATGAGCTCATCTTGGTTCGTGCGTGAGAGATCAGCGACCAGAGCCCCCAGATTACCACCAAGGGCCTGGAGCCACGTCGGCAGGTAGGGAGCAAAGACATAGCCCTCGATGTGCAGATCCCACAGGCGCCAGAGCGTATCGCCAGAGCCCACAGTGGCACGCCAGAGGACGAAGTTCCATGCCTCAGCGAGTGGTAGATGATCAAAGAGCATAGCAGAGCCAACAGCTGAGCAGAAAGCTGGGAGGGCAATCATCAGCAGATAGGACACTCTTATTTTGGGCCATACGGCTATGACGGTGGGCACAAGCGCCTGGAGAGCAGCGGTCTTGTACCCCCAGACAGCGGGGTAGGACGACGTCAGCAGTATTGTGACCCCAAAGAGTGCATGCTCTGTAGCACCTGCAGGGCATCGGCGCCAGACCCAGCCCACGAGAGCACAGAGCATGGGGATGAGGAAGTCCCGCAGTGAGTATGCCAGAGGACCAAGAGCCCCTAGAGTAGAGCGAAATTCTCCCTTGCCTATTTCTCCTGCGAGTACCGCAGAGACCCCAGCGCCAACAAACAGAAACACCAACGCCCCGAGCTCCACGGCGATGACCACGGAGGCGACCCGATGCATGGCACGCCGCGTGATGGGTACCACACGGTGGGGCTCAGACGGGCACTGCCAGTGTCTGTAGAGCAGCAGGTAGACCAGGGTGCCCACGAGCACATACCATCCATAGGCAAGCGTCGCGCCGTTGGGAGATCCTATCTGCAAGATATTTAATCCAGGCGCTCCTTCCTCCATCATATAGATGCCTATCCAGGGCAGGACGACGACGACGGCAAGCATAATGGTCAGGCTCGACAGCTCATGCATAACGCACCTCTCTAGGCTCAGGTCTGGTGCCGAGAAGATATTCCATATCACCGCGGTACGCACAGTCTATCCTGGGAAAGAGAGCGTGTGCTGACGCTGTCGTATAGTGCAGGCGATCCGTGGAACACGTCCGGCACATGGCCAGCCCCTGCGGCCCGTGCGGCCCGTCACGCTGACTCATCGTCGTGGTCATGATGGTGTGGATAGAGCGCCGCGGTGGGGCCATAGAGTTGGAACAGTGTTTCTGGTGTGAGCATCTGTGTGGGCGGGCCGATGCCAAAAAGGCGGCGATTCAGACAGATCACCTGCGTGGCCACGCGTAGCACCATATTGAGTTCGTGTGAACTAATCAACGCGGTGACTTGGCGCTCTTCCACCTGCTGTGCCAGCACCTGATATAGCGTCTGCTCGCCGCCAATATCGACCCCGGCTTCCGGCTCATCCAGCAAGACGAGACGCGGTTGACGCAGCATCGCCCGTGCCAGCATGAGACGTTTGAGCTGTCCACCGGACACCGTGCCGACTGGTTGGTATAAAAAAGGTGCGAGGCGAAATGTTTCGACGGCCCAATCCAGTGGCGCCTGTCGTGCTTTGCGGGGCAGGGAACGCAGCGGCATGGTGAGCATCTCATGGCCAGTCAGCGGCAAGGAGGGATCAAAGCGCAAGTGCTGCGGCACATAGCCGATATATGTATGGGCCTGCCGCATGGATTGGCCATACACCTGCACCGTGCCACGCGCCGGGATCAGCCCCAGAATAGCCCGCAACAGCGTGGTCTTTCCCGAGCCGTTGGGACCAATGAGCATGACCATCTGCCCAGGAGGCAGGGCAAACGAAACGTCATCGACGGCTGGACGCTCAGCCCCGTCAAAGTGTACGGACAAATGCTCCACTGCAAGCGCATCCATGCCTGGCGTTATCCTTTCGCCGCGGTGACGAGCATCCGATTGGTGGCGAGCCCGTAGTCGGTTCCTGCCGCGGGGTCATACACCAAAGCCCCGTGTTGGATAACAATGTCACGGAAGCCGACCTGGGTGAGCAAGGCGCTGATCGTCTCCGGGCTGTACAAGCGTTCGGCGTAGGCACGATCCCGCAGCAGCCCGGTGGTTTTGGAGAGGACCAGCTCGCGGACGCGGACGACGTCATGCGCCAGTTCGCGCTTCCAGCATACCACCACATCGTCGGTCGCTTCGTGCCAGGATTCCGCACAGAAGTGCCGCCTTGCCAGGTCGTAATCAATCATGTCGAGCAGCAAGCGCCCGCCGGAGGCGAGGACGCGGGCGACTTCGACCACCACCCGGTGGTCATCCGCCACATCCACGAAATAGCCAAAGGAGTTTGCCATGAGCAGCACCACATCCGCGCTGGCGCTGGGCAGCGCCATGGCCCGCGCATCGCCGTGACAAAACGCCACGTGGAGCCCCGCGGCGGTGGCCTCCCAGCGCCCCCGGTCCAGTAAAAAATGGGAGTAGTCCAGCACGGTGAGATGCTGATACCCCCGCCGCGCCAGCTCCAGCGCATGGCGTCCCTGGCCCCCGCAGACATCCAGGATGCGGCTGGCCGGGTGGAGTGGCACCACGGTCTCGATAACGTCCACTTCCTGTTTCGTCAGCACCGGATTGCACACAAATGGCGCATCCGTCACCAGATAGACCTCATCGAATAGCGTTTGCCACCAGTCGTGCTCCACACGAATCATCGAGCGCTACCTTCCAACAGAGGTTGCATGGTGGCCGTCCCCGGGCGGATCACTTCCACCGAGCAGTGCGCCCGAGCTGCCACAGTGGCTGAGACGCTGCCCATGAGGAAACGTTCCACGCGGCTCAGCCCCCGTGCTCCGACCACGAGACTCTCGACCTCCCACTCTGCCGCCAGCGCGGGCAGGAGTCGCTTGGGGTCGCCGTCGTGGATCGAGGTGGTGACGGTGAGTCCGGCCGCTTGCAAGGGCTGTTGCATGGCTTCCAGCATCGTTGCGAGCCATCCCGTGGCTGCGGCGGTGTGCGGTGTGACCCATTTTTCGAGGAAGGCAGCGCCGGGGGCCAGGACGGCCGGCATACGGGCTTCGCGCACGGCAACGAGGGAGGCCGTGCTGCCGGGGGGCCAGATCCGCGCCGCCATGGCCGCGACCACGGCTTCCGCATCCGGGGAACCATCCACACCGAGCAGCACGTGTACCGGCGCTGTGGGCGGGCGGCTCGACGGACGGGCCACGCGGACAGAGTGGCGGGCGTGCATCACTACGGTTTGTGACACACTCCCCAGCACCAGACGGCCCAGGGCGGAGCGGCCATGCGACCCCACAACGATGAGATCAGGCGACCAGGCATCGGCTTGCTTAATCACGCCCCAGCCTGGGGAGTCCGCCGACACGTCCGTGTGCACGGCCCAACCGGGAAACAGGGCCTGCACTCGCGCTTTGGCCTGCATCGCGTCGTGCTGAGCCGCCTCCATTTCCTGCACCACGAGAGCGCGGGCCTGCTGCACCTCGGGAAAGGGTGTCTCAGACGCGGGGCTGTCCGCTGACTCGAGGGGTGGGACAAAGACCTCGGCGATGACAACAATGCGCGCCTCGGCTTGCGCCGGGAGCCCAGCACGCTGCAGATCCTCAAGGGCCCTCTCAGCACACGGAGAACCGTCATACGCAATCAGGATTTTCATGGTTTGGCTCATTCACAATCTGTGAGACATGACGAGTGATGATGCCCCCATAGCGGTGGCGATCGCTATGTAGCGCACCGTGCAGCATAACACGAGCCAGGGGATGCGCGCCATGGGCCTCTCAGGGATCGGCGTCGCAGCTACGTGGGAGGCGGCCCCGCGCCAGGTGGGTTATGGGGTCGGCCCTGCCCCGTCTTCCGTCAGGAGTTGCTCCACCAGGAGACGGACGGAGCGCGTCTGCCAATCATGCGCCCCGACCGCGAAGCTGACGATGCGTCCCCATTTATCGAGGAGATAGGTGGCGGGAATGCCAGGCACCTGCAAACGTGCTCCGAGCATATTTTGGGGATCAAGGAGTACAGGGAACGTCCACTGCTGCTGCTGGACAAACGGTGCCACGACGGTGTGTCCCGCGGTATCCAGTGCAACGGCCAGCACCTCAAAACCCCGTGCCCAGTAGTCTTGGTAGAGGAGTTGTATCGACGGCATCTCGATCCGGCAAGGAGAGCACCACGTGGCCCAGAGATTCAGGAGCACGGGTCGCCCGCGCAGGGCCGACCATTGTACGAGGGTGCCTTCCAAGTCTGGCAAGGCAAACTCCGTGACGAAGGGCATCCGCGCCTCTGGAGGCGATACCGTGAGCGTTGGCCCGTCCATCGTCGCGCTGATGTGGCGGACGACGAGGTAGACGACGAGGAGCAAGAGCCCCGCGAGCCAGCGATAGGTCTGCAATTGTACCACAGTGGCTCATCCTTCTCGTCGGTGTGTATACGTGCTGCCGCGTCGCACGAGCCACCGCTGTTTTTCAGGCCTGCAGACACCAGCCAGACCCCAACGGCTCCGCTGCGCAGCCCAAACCACCCGGAGGCCACGGCGCCTAATACGGTCCCAAGCAGCCCCAGGCTGGCTGCGGGGATAGGCGCCGTCGCATACTCGGGGGGGCTCGCGCACGTCCACCAGGAACGCTGCACCGCGCTGTAGCCACGCGTTGAGCGTGATGGCATCCACGTCGGGGATGCTGGGCGTTGCTGGGTTTTCCATCACAGGGACTCCTTACTGTCGTCGCGGGGGGAGTGTATCAGAGCATGCCAGCGCCCGCGGGATCGGCCGTCGTGGGCACGACAGCTCATTATAGCATTGGAGCCTCGCGCCATGTATTTCTGTCACAGACAACGTGTCAGAGAGTATGCTATTGTACGTGACCGCAAAACCGTGAGCGCGAACAAGTAGAAGCCAGCACAGATGCAAGCCAGGCGTGAGAGTAAAGGAGACGACCGGCATGATGATGCGTGTTCCCTGGGTGACGTACCTGTCCTTACTGTGCTTTCTGAGCCTGGTAGGCTGTCAGGGACCGCAGGCGTCGCCACCAGCGGTCGGCACGATTGACGCCGCTGTGACCGCCACACGGGGCGCTCCAGGCCTGCCGGCCACCGGGCTCCTGGCCGCGGCGCAGGGGGCGTTGGGGCAGATCTACACGCAAGTCAATCCGTCCGTCGTCAATATCCGCACGGTGCAACGCCAGACCGTGATGTTTCCCGTCGTGCCGGAAGTACCCGGCTATCCTTTTCCGCAGGGCCCCCAAGAATTTGTCCGCCAAGGGTCTGGCTCGGGTTTTGTCTGGGACACTTTGGGACACATTGTGACCAATAACCATGTGGTCGAAGGGGCTGAGCGGCTCAGCGTGACCTTCGCTGACGACACGGTGGTGACAGCCAAAGTCATCGGCACGGACCCAGACAGTGACCTGGCAGTGATCAAGGTTGATGCCGCGGCAGAGACGTTACGCCCCGCGCAACTCGGCGATTCCACGCAGGTGAACGTTGGGGAGCTTGCCGTCACCATTGGCAATCCGTTTGGCTTGCAGAGTACCATGACCGTCGGCATCATCAGCGCCTTGGGTCGGGTACTACCGATCGACTCCGATGATCCACCGGATGCCGAGTACACCATCCCTGACGTGTTACAGACCGATGCCCCGATCAATCCGGGGAGTTCCGGCGGGGTACTGGTCAATGGCAATGGCCTGGTCATCGGCGTCACCTCGGCGATTATCTCCCCTCTAGGCGTGTCGATTGGCATTGGTTTTGCCATCCCGGCGGTGATTGTGCAGAAGGTCGTGCCCGCCTTGATTAAAACCAAGGGCTACAAGCATCCCTGGCTGGGCATCAGTGGTACGTCCTTAACGTCGGACCTGGCAGGGGCCATGGGACTCCCGTCCACCCAGCGTGGCGCCCTCGTCATTGAAGTCCTGCCCAAGAGTCCCGCCGAGGAAGCCGGCTTGCGCGGCAGTGACCGGGAGATGCTGATCGAAGGGGAGTCCATACGCCTTGGTGGGGATGTGGTGACGACGATTGATACCCGCACCGTGAAGACGTTTGACGATTTGCTCACCTATCTCGCCCGTGCCACAGAGGTTGGACAGACCGTCGCCCTCACGCTGTTACGTCGGGACAAGGAAGAGACCCTGCGCGTCACGCTCACCGCCCGCCCCCGCTCCGAGGCGCCGCGTAATCGTGCGGGCCGTGGGGGGATGGGTGGCTCCTGGCTAGGCATTATCGGCCAGACCTTAACGCCACAAGTGGCGAAAGCCATGCGACTCTCCGCCACGCAGCGGGGCGTCCTGGTCGAGAAGGTGGAGCGCGGCAGCCCGGCGGATCAGGCAGGCCTGCGGGGCAACGATAAGACCGTCTCTTTTGAAGGGCGGCGGGTGTCCGTGGGCGGCGATATCATCGTCGCCATGGACGATAAACCCGTGGTCCAACTGCAAGAACTGATGACGCTGATCCAGCGCTCGCCGCCGGGGCAGTCCATCAAGCTCACAGTGCTACGCCACGGCAAGCGGATGCACGTGTATGTGACGCTGACTGAGCGCCCGCCTGCCCGCCCGTAACAGCGCTACGGGCCAGGCGAGAGACGTGCGAGCCCAGCGCGCGCCGGCCCACCTTCTCTCATATCGGCTCCAACGGCTCGTTATCGTCCGTATCCGGTTGTGGTGCGGGCGCCATCTCCCAGCCACAGCGGCTGCAGGCCTCGTAGGCCACCGGCAGCTCCCAACCGTCTGGCGCAGACGGCACCGCCGCCCGGCCACACCACCCACACGGCTCGCCACACACGTAGACCGCGTGCAACAACGCCGCCAGTTCCGCACGGTCGCGGCGCCGCACACGCTGCGTCCGGACAAAAGCCGCATGGAAGGTTAGGAGGCGCTGCTGGCGATACAGCGGTCCCTCGGTATAGGCCCGTTGCAGAGCCTGGAGCTCGCGGCGCACGGCACGCTGTTCCAGTTTGTCGAGCACAAACGCTACGCCAAAAGGCACGGCAAAGATGGAAACGAAGAAATAGAGGAGGAGTCCACTGTAGAGCGCCAGGCCTGTCCCCAAACGGGCCAGACGCGTGCGCAGACGTTCCCAGACACCACTGGGATACTCGCAGGGATAGAGTCGCTGTAAATACTGGCCGGCGGTGTGGGCGTTGAGCAGGCCGGCGCCCATGGCGTACTGTGGATCGGGTGACGGCTCGGCGGTGCGTCGCAAGGCCCGCAGCCCAGCGCGCGGACTGGCACACGGCGCCTCCAGCAACAGGTGTCCCAGCACCCCAGCCACCATCGGGCTGGCAAACGACGTGCCACTGGCCAGATCGCCCTGCTGGAGTGGACGCATCACGTATTGCAGACCAGGGGCACAGAGGCTGACCCATGGGCCAAAGTTGGAGTACGAGGCTTTCACACGTGTATAGCGCGTGCTTGAACACACGCCGAGCACCTCGGGAAACGCCGCGGGATAAAACGGCGTGCTGATGTGGTCATTGCCGGCCGAGGCAATAATCGGCAGCCCGGCGAGGTCCAGGGCCCGAACCCGGTCATGCAGCAGGGCATCATAGGTGTAGGTACCAAGGCTCAGATTGACCAGGGCGGTCGTCCCCGTGGGCTGCTGCTGGGCCAGGGTGAGGACGCGCTCCAGCGCCTCGCGCAGGCTCGCCAGGCTGAGATCGCCGTGCAGGTTCACGGGCTGGACAGCGCACGCCGCGCACTGCTGCTGGACGACGCTCTGCACCGACACGCCATGGTCGTCCAACGCATCAAACGTATCGACCAGAAAAATGACCACCCGTTGCCGGGTCGCCATCGGCAGGAGGGCTGGGTCCGTCTCGGCGAGCCACCCAGGGGTAGGGTCCGCGGTGTACAGGAGGAGACAACCCAGGGCTACCACGCTCCCGCACGCCATGAGCACGAGGTATCGGGTCACCGGACACCCTTTCTCTCCCCGCCCGACACGGCGGGGTGTTGCGTGAGAGAGGCATCTGCTAAGATACCCCCTCACATCGACTGCATAAAGGAATCGCCATGGATCTCATCCCGTTTATCGAACAGACACTCGACGAATGTAAGCGGCGTCTCTACCGCACCCTGCAAGGGCTGACGCCTGCCGAGGTGGCCTGGCGTCCCGGTCCAGAGGCCAACTCGATCGGCTTTATGGTCTGGCATGTGGCGCGGGTCGAAGATCGCTGGTTGCACCGTTTTGCCTACGACACCGCCGAGGTCTGGCAGCGTGACGGCTGGTATCAGCGCTGCGGCCTGCCGGAACACGATACCGGCGTGGGCTACACCGCTGTCCAAGTCACCAGCTTTCCTCACCCGGATCTCGCCACGTTGCAGGCGTATTTTGATGCGGTACGGCACGCCTTGGTGACGTATGTGCGGAGCCTCGACACCAGCGCCCTGGATGTGCATCCCCAGCGCATCCCGTTTCCAGAGGTCAGCGGTGGACGGCCTCTCCCTGCCGATTTTACCATTGGCCGCATGTTTCGCCAGCTTATTGGCGAGGAAAATCAGCATTTTGGGCAGATCGCGTACCTGCGCGGTTTGCAGCGTGGCTTGGATCAGTGAGGCGTGCGCGAACGCGTCCCAACCTTGAAGCGGCCAGGAGGCGCTGTTAGAATGCGCCAACAGCTCTCGGAAAAGGAGATGGCATGGAGACAGTCGGATTCATTGGTCTTGGAAATATGGGCATGGGCATGGCGGGGAACATCCAGAAAGCGGATTATCCCATGGTGGTCTTCGACATTCGCGCCAGTGCCATGCAATCCTTTATCAGTAACGGCGCGCGCGTTGCCGCGTCCCCGGCGGACGTGGCGCGGATGAGCGACGTGGTCTTTACCTCGCTCCCAGGACCCAAAGAAGTCGAGCAAGTGGCCACCGGAACCAACGGCGTCTTAGAGGGCATCAAACCCGGTGGGATCTACGTCGATCTGTCGACCAGTCGTCCGACGCTCATTCGGCAGATCGCCCCGCTGTTCCTGCAGAAGGGGGCCCATATCCTCGACGCGCCGGTCAGCGGCGGCAAGAGTGGGGCGGCGTCGCGGAACCTGGCGGTGATGGTCGGCGGCGAGCGGGCGATTTACGAGCGCATCAAGCCCCTCTTGGATGCCTTTGGCGATAAGGTCTTTTATGCCGGAGCCATTGGGGCCGGCAGTGTGTGTAAGCTCGTGCACAACATGATTGGTCACGGCATTCGTCAGGCCATTGCCGAAGGCTTAACATTGGGCGTCAAAGCCGGTGTCGAAGCCGAGGCGCTGTGGGAATGCGTGCGCCGAGGCGCGGTGGGCCGCATGAGTGGACTGCACGAAGGGATTCCCCGCATGGTCTTCCGTGGCGAGTTCGATCCCCCAAGTTTTGCCCTCGGGCTGGCCCGCAAGGATATCGGCCTCGCCACCGAACTGGCCCGCGAGTATAACGTCTCGATGCCGGTGGCGACGCTAGCCGAGCAAATCGCCATCCAGGGCATGGAGCGCGGCTGGGGGCATCGGGATAGTAACGTCACGTTCTTACTACAAGAAGAAGCGGCCGGCGTGCAGGTGCGGGCACCGCATGTTGATGCGGACAAGGCCGCGCAATTTATTTCCACGCATCCAGAGATCCCCTAAGGAGGGATACCAGACCAATCTGTCTCCACGCGCCATGGCAGTGTAGCGCGTTCCCTCCCCTGCGTGATCACACCGACGCGAGATGATACGTGTAGGTCTTGTCAGCGCAACGTATGTGGGATACCCTTAACCTCAGAGGTAGAGGTATCGGCGCAGGGTAGGGATCGCTCAGGCCTTTTACTGGGGCACAGACCCTCCTTCTCCCCTAATCCTCGTGGGCGAGGGCGTCGCAGCCCTGCCTGTTCTCTCGGCTCGATATTCTCCTCCTGTCGATGCCCTCCCTGCATATGGAGTCAAGAAAAAGTCATGGCACTTCCCAGAGATGCATCCACTCCCAAGGTTGGCTTGCCTGCCTCTCAACCTGCAGCCCGCCCTGGCACACCCAGTGGCCCTGGTGTCAGAAGTCCGACTGCGTCGATACCGGCTGCCGACTGGAATCGTCTGGTGGGGATCGATATCGAACGTTTTCATATTGAAAAGTCCTTGTATACTGACCGGACGCGTGGCACGTTTGCCGCCCACCACACACGCCTCAATTTCCGCGTCATTGTGCGGGCCTTCAACCTTGGGGCCGCCACCCCCGGACCCGCCTTGGTCGATCTGCTCAGTCAGCAGGCCCGGGCCACCTCCCAGCTCAGACACCCCAACGTCACACGCATCCTCGCCTGCACGCTCCATGAGCGTTTCCTGATCATCGTGAGTGAATTTGCCGCCGGGGTCACCCTCACCGAGCGCCTGGCCAGCGAGCCCTCTCTGGCGGAGGAACAGGTCTTAAGTATCGCGCAACAAGCCGCAGAGGGTCTACAAGCAGGGATGCAGCATGGCTTTCGGCATGGCGGGGTGTGCCCCATACATATCCGTGTGACCACACAGCACAGGTTGAAACTCGCCGATTATTGTTGGCACATCCCGCACGACTTGTTCGCTACCCCGACGCCGCAGGGGAAGTCCACTGAGCCCGATGCCGCGACCAATGCCGTGTTGCCCTATCGCGCCCCAGAACATCTGCTGGGCACGGATAGTGACCATCGCGCCGATATCTACTCCCTCGGTGCCACGCTGTATCATCTGTTGACTGGCCGCCCCTGTTTTCGCGCCACGAGCGTTGAACGCCTCATGGCCGTACAACGCCAGGGGGCTCCGCAGGCCCCGAAGCTCGTCAATCCGGCCATTTCGCAATCGACATCGGATCTGCTCATGACCATGCTGGCCCATGATCGCACCCAGAGACCACCGGACTATAAGTCGTTAATCGCCAAGATAGAGACCTGTCGGCTCGGTTCGCGTTTGCAGCAGGCCCGGAAATATATGCTAGAGTCGCAGACCGTTAGTATCCCGCCGCCCACCTCGTAAGCCCCAACGAGCGCTGGCGCACGCGGTGACCGGGCGGCTCCCATCGTTGCTTAGCGGTATTCCTGGCGTAACACTTCGGCAGCCTGATACAGCACGCGCAGCTTCTGGGTGGCGACCTCCATACTGTTGACCGGGCGCTCGGCAAAGGTGCCGAAGCCGCAGTCTGGATTGAGGTAAATCTGTTCCGGCTGACGATGCCGCAGCAGCGCGTGGACTTTGCCGACGATAAACTCCACCGACTCGATGTCCGCCGAGCGTGGATTGCACACCCCCAGGCCAATTTCCTTATCGGGCGGCAGATCGCCGAGTACCTCGACACTGCCGGCGCGCTCGGTGGCGTATTCCAACACCAGTTGCTGCACCTGCATACGACTGAAATAGGGGATGAGCGGATCATACGCCCCTTGCAACAGCACCGACTCCTGGCGGCTCCAGTTGCCCCGACAGACGTGTAGACCGGTCTTAATGCCCTCCACGCCCTGCACCACACGATTGATCAGATCGACCGCAAAGCTTAACTCTTCCTCCGGGCTGCTTTTTTCGGACAGGGCTGCACACATGAACGTATGCGTCGCATGCGGTCCGGCAAAGGCCACTTCCGTCAGCACCGGCTCGTCAAATTGCACAAAGGCACAACCAGCGTCGCGCAGGGCCAGCAGTTCAGCGCGCAGCAACGCCACCACGTCATTGCCCAGAGCCTCTTTGGTGGGATAATCCTCGGCGGAGAGTCGTTTCACCCACATCGAGCGTGTGAGTAAATACGGGCCGGGCAAGGCAATTTTGATCGGACGTGTGGTCTGGGCCGCCACACCCTGGTATTCGCCCAGCGCCAGAGGCTCGCGCCGCCGTACCGGCCCGATGACCACCGGATTCTTGATGGCAAAGGCTGGCACATCCAGCGCATTGAGCAAGCGCTCAAAGGCGGCTTTGTTTTCGACGTAATCGAGCAACTCGGCCAAGCTCATGAGCCGCACGCCGTCGACATGCTCGACGATGAACGAATAGAAATTGTCGCGCCATTGCTCGCCATCGCTCACGATATCCACCCCGGCCTGCTCCTGCAGCGCGACGGCTTCCTGCACCGCCTGCGTGGCGATGGGCGCGAACTCCGCCGCGCTCAGGCGTCCGGCCTGTTTGCGGCGTAAGGCGTTGAGGAGGGCTGGGGAGCGCGGCAAGCTACCGACAACCGTGACGGGGAATAATGGCCAGGTGTGCATAGGATGTGTGCTTTCTTGTGAGCAGACACGGCCAGGGCCCCCTGGAAGCGCCACGCTCCAGCGTGGCTGTTGGAGCCGGGCTGGAGCCCGGAGTGCCCAGGGGGCCATTGGTGTAGGACTGACGCCATGGACAGCGTGCGCTAAAAAATCTGCCGCAGCGCAATGTCCAGCGTCACTGGACGCGCCAGGGTATTGGTCAGCGGCGAGACAGCCAGCGTGTGGCGCCAGATCTCCTCCAGCACGGCTTCGTCCGCATCAGCTTGCACATAGAGCGTGCCGCTGATGTTGCGAAAGCCGCTGTGGCCGGCGGATTCGACGCCCAGAAAGACAAAGATATTATCGATTTGCCCACTCAAGGCAATCTCCAGCGCTTCCACCTGAATGCCGCGCCGCGAGGCGTGGATCTGGAAACCCATGGCCAGACAGGAAGCCAACGCACCCAGAACATACTCCACGGCACTGGGTGCTGCGTCCTCGACATCAAAACTCGCCGGCTGGCCGACCTCCCAGCTGTGGTTGCGGCAATAGACCGTGGTGTGCAGGCCACCGGACCAGCGCACCCGACACTGCCAGCGATACTCGCGGGCTTGCTGCTCGGCCAGAGTGGCCTCGGGCTGGACGCTGCCGCCCTTGCGCACAAAATACTTGTTATGCGTCGGATCCGGCGCCCAGCCCAGGTAGGGATTCTTGGTCATGCGGCACCAGGCTGGGAGGTCTTCGCGCACGCTAATTTCCGTGCTACGAATTTCCAGCACCCCGCCCGGTGGCACGGCATTGACGGCCTTGCGAATAATCAACAGCAGGCCAGAACCGCAGTCGAGATTCCCCCCATCACACACGGCATCCGGCGTGAGGTCCGCCGGAGCGTGTACGACTGCTTCCATGCCGGGCACTCCTTAATAACTCATGGACGAAGCACCCGTCGAGAGAAACTCCACGGCTTTGGCGCCCCCGACGATGGTGGCCCCAGAGATCAGCTTGTGCTCGTCCAGATTGCGCTTCTTAAAGCACGGCGAACATACCCAGATGGTGCCACCGGCCTCGACAAAATCGGTGAGCAATTTCTTCGCCGGGGCAAACCCCTCTTCATGGATGTCGTCCGCATAGCCTTCCTGCGCCAGACGCACGCCTTCGGTGCTCAAGAAGATCACCGTTTCGACCCCTGAGGCCACCGAGGCATTAGCCACCACACAACCGACCGTGGCGCGGTCCGTATCATTTTTGGCATTGGTAATGCTGATCAGTAACTTCGCCATTAGGAAACTCCTCCCTTGCGTATGAGATAATGTACCTTCTCCGGGCCACTGGCGCGCTGCACCAACGCATGCCCGACCATCCGACACCAGGCAGGGATGTCGATGGGCGCTCCAGGATCAAGCGCCCGCACCTCGACCAGGGTGCCCGAGGCCAGCGGACGCATAGCCTTCATCAGGGCCATGAGTAACTCGCCGCAACTCATCTCCCCAAAGTCATAAAATATGTCGCTTCCAAGTTGGGCCATCGGCTCTGTCATGGCATGCCTTTAGAGGCTCTTCTAGGAGGCCATCCAGCGGCCCACCCGTAAGCCCAATGCACCCGTCCTCGTTGTCGGGACGACCGGCCAGTCGCTCCTTCCTGGGATAGGCTCTTAATTGGTCGCCAGTTCTTTGTAGGTAAAATGGCGCGTCCAGTCGGTAGACTGCTTGCCATCAATTTCGACATACATTTTGTGCATGGCATTCACTGGCCCGTCCTCTTGCGGTGGGTCCAGACGCAAATCGCGGCCGATAGACCATACGACGCGGCGTTCGTCCAGATTGCCGAAATAATAATCCACCATGGCAGGATCGGCGCCACGATAGCCCACCGCCGTGGTGAGTTCCACCAGCTTCTGATTCTTCTCAGTGAGCGCAAAATCGCCCATATAGATGTCGGCTACGGAGACATCGAGCGTCACCCAGTCGAGATTCGGGGCATAGAACTGGATCCAGCAGTGATAGCTCGCATCCACGTCTAGGCCGTTGAGCGTCGGCTTGAGCAGCGAGCCGTAGACCATGCGCGTCGGAATCCCCAGGGCCAGGGTGAGCGACGAGAACAGCGAATGGAAATCGGTGCAATTGCCGGTTTTGGTGCGCAAGCAGTACTCCGTACTACCCACCGGCGAAGCCTTGAGGTGCTCGGGATCCTTCACCCAGTAATCGATGTTCTGCAGTGTCCAGTCATACACTTTGCGCGCCGCCACGACGGGATTTGTCTCGCCCCCGGCGATCTGCTGCGCCAGCGCCTTGATGTCGTCACTCACCTTACGCGGAGCCCTGTACGGGGGTGAGGGCCCGTAAAGTGGCGAAAGCGGAGCGGAGGGCATTGAGGTAGAGTTTGGACTTTAGGGCAAAATGATGAAGCTTGGTCCTCATTTTCAGCCGCTCTAGTTTAA
>SXGT01139429.1_pt1 | contig 65191 bp, 68 predicted proteins | sample 3176221 | NCBI WGS metagenome assembly SXGT01 (sample SAMN11356862, study PRJNA531348) | freshwater metagenome | isolation source: freshwater sample F1-120 | place: China: Fuxian Lake, Yuxi | collected 2017-12-25
AAGTTGTAGCAAAGAAAAAAGCCACAGCTAAAAAAGTTGTAGCAAAGAAAAAAGTCCCAGCTAAAAAAGTTGTGGCAAAGAAAAAAGCCACAGCTAAAAAAGTTAGCATAAAAAAACCTATCCCCGCAAAAATTATTTCACTTAAATCTAGAGCGATAGGCTCATCTCCGAAAAGCCTGAAAAAATTTAGAGCTTATGAAGCAAAAAAGGGCGAAAGCTATATGAGTAAAAGCCAACTTAATCATTTCCGTGCGATTCTTAACGAATGGAAATCAGAATTAAGTCATGATATTGATCGCACAGTGCATACGATGCAAGACGAACTGACTTCATACGCAGATCCTAATGATCGTGCAAGCCAAGAGTCCGATATGGCTCTTGAACTTAGAAACCGCGATCGTGAACGTAAACTAATCAAAAAAATTGATGAGACTTTAATAAATATAGAAAGCCATGATTATGGATACTGCGTGGCTTGCGGTGAAGAAATTAGTTTAAAACGTCTAGAAGCTCGTCCTACAGCAACACTTTGCATTGATTGTAAAACGCTTGATGAGATTCGTGAAAAACAAATGGCAGGTTAGTTAATTTATTTAAATAAAAAACCCGGATGAAATCGGGTTTTTTATTATTTTAAATTTCTTTAAAACAATGAATCTTATTTTTTACTTTCAGGTTTTGCTTCAGCAGTTGTGGGCGTAATCAGGGCTTTCGCACTCAAACGAACACGACCCTTATCATCCACCTCAATCACTTGCACTTTAACTTTTTGTCCATCAGACAAGAAGTCAGTCACAGCGTTTACACGTTGATGGGCAATTTGTGAAATGTGAAGTAAACCATCTTTCCCAGGAATGAGCGATACAATTGCTCCAAAATCTAACATCTTAATGACAGTGCCCTCGTAGATTTGACCTACTTCAATTTCTGCAGTGATTTCTAAAATGCGGCGCTTCGCTTCTTCGCCTTGCTGCCCATCTACGCAAGCAATCTTAATGGTACCATCATCTTCAATATCAATAGTAGCGCCTGTTTCTTCTGTTAAAGCTTTGATCACAGATCCGCCCTTACCAATGACCTCACGAATTTTATCTGGATGAATTTTCACAGTAATAATTCTTGGTGCAAACGAGGAAAGCTCTTTACGGCTTCCTTTCATTTCTTTTTTCATGATCGCTAAAATATGTTCACGTCCTTCTTTAGCCTGGCTTAATGCCACTTGCATAATTTCAGTTGTGATACCTGTAATTTTAATATCCATTTGAAGGGCTGTAATCCCATCTTCGGTTCCCGCTACTTTAAAATCCATATCACCTAAGTGATCTTCGTCACCTAAAATATCTGTTAAAACAGCGACACGGTTGCCTTCTTTAATCAGACCCATCGCTATACCTGCAACGTGAGCTTTGATTGGTACGCCAGCATCCATTAGTGCTAGACAACCTCCACATACAGAAGCCATAGAGCTTGAACCATTGGATTCTGTGATTTCAGAAACTACCCGAATTGTATAACTAAAATCTTCTTTAGAAGGCAATACTGCAATCAATGCTCGCTTAGCTAATCTTCCATGACCAATTTCACGACGCTTAGGTGTGCCTACACGCCCTGTTTCGCCAGTAGCATAGGGTGGCATATTATAATGAAGCATGAAACGATCTGAATACTCGCCTTGAAGCGCATCAATCATTTGTTCATCGCGGCCTGTGCCAAGTGTTGCTAAAACAAGTGCTTGTGTTTCTCCGCGTGTGAAAAGCGCTGAGCCATGGGTTCTTGGAAGAACGCCTGTTCTAATCGCAATTGGTCTAACAGTCCGAGTATCCCGACCATCAATACGTGGCTCACCATCTAAAATTTGTGTGCGGACTGTTTTTGCTTCTAGATTAAAAAATTCATTCTTTATTTTATTAGTTTCAATCGTATCTGTATCTTCAGTAATTAGTTGAGTGAACACTTTGTTTTTGATTGCTTCTAATTTAGCTGAACGCTCGCCTTTTGATTTGATTTGAAATGCCGCATGAACATCTTTCGCTGCTAAATCATGAATCTTCTTGATGAGTGCTTTGTCTGGTTCTGGTGCAACCCAATCCCATGGCTCTTTACCCGCTTCTTTGGCTAATTCATTAATCATTTTAATTACAGCTTGCATTTCTTTATGGCCATGAAGCACTGCACCTAGCATCACGCTCTCTGGTAATTCTTTTGCCTCTGATTCCACCATTAGCACTGCAGAATCTGTTCCTGCAACTACCAAGTCAAGTTCGCTTTCTTTTAATTGTGAGGCTGTTGGATTCGTTACATATTCTTCATTAACATAGCCAACGCGAGCTGCACCAATCGGCCCATAAAAAGGAATACCAGAAATAGCCAATGCTGCTGAAGCACCAATGATTGCTGGAATATCAGAATCTATTTCACTATCAGACGATACCACCATAGCAACAATTTGAATTTCGTTATAAAAACTTTCAGGAAACAATGGACGCAACGGACGATCAATTAAACGTGAGGTCAATGTTTCTTTTTCACTCGGTCGTCCTTCTCGCTTGAAAAAACCGCCAGGAATTTTTCCTGCGGCATATGTTTTTTCTTGATAATCAACTGTAAGAGGGAAAAAATCCTGACCTTCTTTAACATCGTGTTTACCAACAACTGTGACTAATAATGCTGTATCTCCGTAACTAACTAAAACTGCACCATCTGCTTGTCTTGCTATTTCACCTGTTTCAAGTGTTAAGGTGTGTGTGCCAAATTGAATACTTTTCTTAATTGCTTTAAACATAATTTACCCTTTTCTTTTTTTCATCCGTTATTCACTTCTTAATAACGAATACATTAACTACCATTTAACATCCAATAAAAAAGCCGACGCATCTTCCTTTTAAGAAGGATTGCAATCGGCTTCAAAACTTACGAATCAATAATCTCTTAAACTAATTATTAAATAATTAAAAAAATTATTTACGTAAACCAAGACGCTCAATCAATACTTGATAGCGACCTAAATTCTTACCTTTAAGGTAATCTAATAATTTTCTGCGTTGACTTACAAGTGCTAAAAGTCCGCGACGTGAGTGGTGGTCTTTTGCATTAGTTGTAAAATGTTCAGCTAAATGACCAATACGACTTGTGATAAGTGCAACTTGAACTTCTGGGGATCCTGTATCGTTTTTTGCCTGTTGATATTCACTTACAACTTTGGCTCTTTCTGATGCTGTTGATGCCATTTAATCTTTTCTCCTCATTCAGAACCGCGTATTTTAATTGTATTCCTTTGATTTAACAATATGTTTTTTATAATATATTTGCGATTAAACGCTTAGGCAAAAGTCGTCCTTGAAGGTCGGGCTGACCCACTCCCACAAACTGACCTGATGAACTATATAAACGTAACTCATTTAAATTTTTACCATTAAAATCAATGCTTTGCCCTTTTTTAATCGCTTCTATTTCAGTAAAAGTCAATTCAATCGATGATAAACCTTTAAGTAAAGTATCTATGGGTAATAGTACTTTCTCTCGTGAGGACATAGCCATAGTTTCAAGGGCTTCGATCGACAATGCATTAGCTACTTGAAAATTGCCTGTTTGAGTGCGCTTTAAAGTTTTTAAATAGGCCCCACACCCTAATGCTTGCCCAATATCTTCTGCCAACGTGCGGATATAAGTGCCCTTACTGCAAAAAACTTCAACTGTCATTTTGCTAGCCTCAATTTTCATAAGCTTTATATCATGAATCGTTATTTGTCTCGATTTCCGCTCAATTTCAATTCCCTTTCTTGCATATTCATAAAGTGATTTGCCTTCAAATTTTAACGCGGAATACATAGGGGGTATTTGTGTAATGTCCCCCATAAATTTTTGCAACGTTTCTTTTAATTGAACCTCATTTAAAATAACCTCTTTTTCTGAAACTACCTCTCCTTCTTGGTCACCTGTCGTGGTCGTCATGCCTAATTGAATCGTTGCGATATAAGTTTTATTAGCATTAAGAAGGTGATGAGAGAATTTTGTAGCTTCACCTAAACAAATGGGTAAAAGTCCTGAAGCCATAGGATCAAGTGTCCCGGTGTGTCCTGCTTTTTTTGCATTAAAGAGCCATTGAATCTTTTTTAATACTTGATTTGAAGAAAATCCAAGAGGCTTATCTAACAGGAAAACGCCATTTATCTCGCGTTTCATGGATTTAATTTGCATGGAGATAATTACTGAGGGGGAAGGGCATCTTTAATAAGTTGCGAAATCTTCATGCCTTCATCAATGGATGTATCGTATACAAAATGTAGTTGAGGTATGCCACGTGTTGCCATACGTTTTGATAGTTGCGCACGCAAATATCCTGAGGAGCGCTCTAAACCTTGCATGATTAGAGGATCATTTGTAGGTGAAGTAAAATATACTTTCGCATGAAGCAAATCAGGCGTGACTTGAACTTCAGTAATCGTTAACATCCCGACTGCCGGATCTTTCAGTTCTGATTGAATGAGTCCTGCGAGTTCTCGCTTAATTTGTTCTGAAATGCGATCACTCCTCGCATAGGATCGATTCACCATTTTAAAGCTTACGCGCAACCTCAACTACTTCAAATACTTCGAGCATATCGCCTACTTCAATTTCATTAAAGTTTTTAATAGAGAGTCCGCATTCAAAATTATTCTTTACTTCTTTCACATCATCTTTAAATCGTTTCAAAGAATCAAGTTCGCCTGAATGAATCACGACATTATCTCTTAAAACTCGAACCATCGAGCTTCTGCGAATCGCGCCATCTTGGACATAGCAACCCGCGATAGAACCCACTTTAGAAATTTTAAATACTTCGCGAATTTCAACCATACCAATAATACTTTCTTTTTGTTCGGGTGATAATAATCCGCCGAGAGCTGCTTTCACTTGATCAACAGCTTCATAAATGATGCTGTAGTAATGCACATCAACCTCAAGTGAGTCGATTAATTTTCTTGCTCCTGCCTCTGCTCTCACATTGAAAGCAATAAGGATGGCTTTTGAGGCACTCGCTAAATTAACATCAGACTCGGTCACAGCGCCTACACCCACATGAATCACATTCACTTTTACTTCTTCAGTCGATAATTTTTGTAATGATGTAGATAAAGCTTCATAAGACCCTTGCACATCAGATTTAATAATGAGTGGTAAAACTTTTACGTCACCTTCGGCCATTTGATCAAATATATTTTCTAGTTTTGCAGCTTGTTGTCTTGCTAATTTCACATCTCTAAATTTTCCTTGACGAAATAAAGCAATTTCACGGGCTTTACGCTCATCATTTAATACAACAACTTCTTCTCCCGCATTCGGTACATCTGCTAAACCTAATACCTCAACAGGAATGGAGGGTCCTGCTTCTTTAATTTCTTTACCTGTTTCATCAAGTATTGCGCGAATACGTCCAAAAGCGGATCCTGCTAATAATGTGTCGCCGCGCTTTAACGTGCCTGACTGAATAAGAACCGTCGCTATAGGGCCTCGGCCTTTATCTAAACGCCCTTCAATGACAATACCTTTAGCTGGCGTATTTTTAGGCGCTTTGAGTTCTAACACCTCAGCTTGAAGAAGAACTGACTCAAGAAGTTTATCGATACCTTGTCCTGATTTTGCTGAAACTTCGACGAACATGGTATCTCCACCAAAATCTTCAGGCACTACTTCTTGCGCTACAAGTTCCATTTTGACCCGCTCAGGCGCTGCTTCAGGTTTATCAATTTTATTAATTGCCACTACGATAGGGATATTTGCTGCTTTTGCATGATTAATTGCTTCAATAGTTTGTGGCATTACTCCGTCGTCAGAAGCAACCACCAAAATTACAATGTCGGTCGCTTTAGCACCTCGAGCGCGCATTGCTGTAAAAGCTTCATGGCCTGGTGTATCTAAAAAGGTAACCATGCCACGCGGTGTCTCTACATGGTATGCACCAATGTGTTGTGTAATGCCCCCTGCTTCTCCAGAAGCCACACGTGTTGTTCGAATATAATCCAGTAATGAAGTTTTTCCATGGTCCACGTGACCCATCACAGTAACCACGGGCGGTCGCGTTTCTAAAATAGCTTCTATAGTTGAATCTTGAATGATTAGGGCTTCAGGATCATTGTCTAAAGCTGCAATCGCGTTATGTCCCATTTCTCCTACCACAATCATTGCAGTGTCTTGATCTAAGATTTGGTTAATCGTCACCATCATGCCCATATTCATAAGAACCTTGATAACTTCGGTCGCTTTGACAGACATCTTGTGCGCTAAATCAGCGACTGAAACCGTTTCTGGCACAGGAATGTCACGCACAATTGGTTCAGTAGGTGCTACAAATGTTGACTCCTCATTTTCTTCATGGTGTTTTGATTTTGATTTAGGTGAACGCCAGCCTGAGGCAGTGCCTGCATCTCCACGACCCTTAAGCGTACGTTTTTTAAATTGACGATCAGACCAATCTTTTTCACTTTTATCAATTTGTTTTTCTTTACCTTCAACTTTAACACCCGCTTTAGATGCAGGACGATGAAGGGTGCCTTCACTTAATTTAGCCACTGGAGTTGCGGTCGCTTTATCAACAACTTCTTGTTTTTTTCTAAGATCTTTAGCTTGAACTGCTGCAAGTGCTGCATGTCGTTTAGCTTCATCCTCTCGCACCGACAATTCATTCTCACCAAGAACTTCTGCTCTTGTTTGAGGTTTAGCTTTTGATTCAGTGGGTTTAGACGCTAACAAAGTGGGGTCGATAGGAAGTCCATCCTCACGTCTCACAAGTACGCGTTTTTTTCTGACTTCAACTTGAATGGTGCGAGCGCGTCCCGTGCTATCTGTTTTTTTAATTTCTTTATTTTGTTTACGGGTTAACGTGATTTTATTTTTTGGTACTTGAGATTGGCCGTGCTCTTTACGCAGATATTCTAAAAGTGCTGACTTATCTTCTTCCGTTAAAGAATCAACTGCTGTTGATTTATCAACACCTGCGCTGTTGAGCTGTTCAATTAATAAATCGACAGGCAATCCTAATTCCTCAGCAAATTTTGTGACAGTTGATAGTCCCATTTAGTACCTCATAGTATTCATGATAGGGTGCGTGCCTTTAAACAAACCAGGGTGCTCTAGCAGTCATGATTAACTCTTTCGCACGCTCCTCATCCATCAAAGTCATTTCAACCAATTCATCTACAGCAAGATCTGCAAGATCCCCCATTTTTGAAATACCTTTTGATACAAGAAGATTAGCTGTGGCATCATCCATACCTTCCATCGTGAGTAAGTCTTCTGCTGCTTCTTCAACTTTTTCTTCTTTTGCAATTGCCTCAGTCAAAAGAGCGGCTCGCGCACGTGAACGAAGTTCATTGACTGTATCTTCATCGAAGGCCTCAATCTCGATCATCTCTTGTAATGGCACATAAGCAATTTCTTCTAGAGAACTAAATCCTTCTTGGACAAGAATATCAGCTACGTCTGCATCCACATCCAGTTTCGCAATGAATAATTGACTCGCACTTGCATACTCCTCTTCATTTTTCTTAGATGACTCTGCTTCCGTCAAAATATTAATATTCCAACCTGTCAATTCAGAGGCAAGACGAACATTTTGACCGTTTCGTCCAATGGCTTGTGCTAAATTTTCTTCATTCACAACAACATCCATACTGTGTTTTTCTTCATCTACCACAATGCTTGAAACTTCAGCAGGTGCCATCGCATTAATTACAAATTGCGCTGACTCCATAGACCATAAAACAATATCAACTCGTTCGCCTGCAAGTTCGCCTGTTACTGCTTGCACTCTCGATCCACGCATACCTACACAGGTACCTACAGGATCAATTCTTTGATCATTTGCTTTCACAGCAATTTTTGAACGCAATCCAGGATCGCGAGATGCAGATTTAATTTCTAATAAGCCTTCTTCAATCTCAGGTACCTCAAGTTCAAATAAACGGACAAGAAATTCAGGTGCTGTTCTAGATAAAATCAATTGAGGTCCGCGATGGCTTCTTTCAATATTGGTCAAATAGGCTCTCACGCGATCACCGATACGTAAATTTTCCTTGGGAATCATTTGATCTCGAGGAAGGACTGCTTCCATACGACCTACTTCAATAATGCCATTACCCCGATCCATACGTTTAATCACGCCCGTGACTAATTTTTCATTGCGGCTTAAAAAATCCTCTAAAATTTGTTCTCTTTCAGCTTCCCGGATTTTTTGTAAGATCACTTGTTTTGCAGCTTGTGCCCCAATGCGGCCAAACTCAATAGATTCTAGAGATACCTCAATCGAATCATTTTCAGCTTTACCTTCTGCACGGGGATCAGAAAGTGAAATCTGAGCATCTTTATTTTCAATGAGATCATCGTTCAAAATGGTCCAGCGTCTGAAAGATTTGTACTCACCCGTGTCGCGATTGATTTCGATGCGAACATCAATATCTTCCTTATTTTTTTTCTTTGTAGCTGAAGCTAACGCTGACTCAAGTGCTTCAAAGACCACGTCCTTGTTAACATTTTTTTCATGGGCTAAGGCATCCACCAATAATAAAATCTCGCGACTCATTTCAATCTCCGCAACGCATTGCTAACGTTTAAATTCTGGGCTTAATCGTGCTTTATCAATATTTGACAAAGCAAAACGATAAAGCTCACCCTCACACATCAAAAGAACAGTATCTTTTTCTACTCCATCAATGGTGCCTATAAAATTTTTACGCACATCCAAAGGCATTCTTAGCTTCACAGAAGCTCGCTCACCTATGAAGCGCTCAAAATCATTTAATTTCTTTAACACTCGATCCATCCCAGGGGATGACACCTCTAGTCGGTCGTAATCTAAATCCTGCTCTACGGTCAATACGTGACCTAAATGGTTACTCACTAAAGTGCAATCATCTATGGTCACTGAACCAGGCTTATCAATATAAACTCGCAAAAGTTTTCCTCGATTTGAAATCTCCAAATCGACCAATTCATATCCCAGCTGCATTAAAGTTTTTTCAATTAATGTTTCGAGCTTTTGCATCTTTAAAGCTGTTCCCTAAAATTACTCAAGTTGCAGAAACAAAAAATGGGCTCAAAGCCCACCTATATTTTCATGCTGAATTATATCAATAAATTCACATAATTGAAATCAAAATTTCATTCCAAATCAATACGATCCGTCGCATTAAAGAACTTTAATCCTTGCGAATTTTCGTTTACCCACTTGAGCCACAAACTGACTATTTTTAGCGATCATTTTTTTATCATCCTCTAAGCGCTCACCATCAATCTTGATCCCTCCCCCATCAATCAACCTCATTGCTTCTGATGTACTTGCTACCAGAGCCGCTTCTTTGAGAAGTTTTAAAATGCCTATAGTATTCGTTTGAATCGTAATCGTGACCTCAGGTATATTGTCTGGGATACCCCCCCTAGATCGTGTTTGAAAATTATCCAGTGCTTCAATTGAGGCTTCATTTGAATGAAAACGCGCTACAATTTCTTGGGCAAAAGTGACTTTAATATCACGAGGATTTTGACCTGCTTTCACACTCGCCTTCCAGCTCGCAATATCATCCAAAGATGCAAAGGAGAGTAACTCAATATATCTCCACATTAATTCATCTGAAATAGACATAATTTTTGCAAATATAGTTTCAGGCGCTTCATCGATACCAATATAATTTCCTAACGATTTAGACATTTTTTGAACGCCGTCTAAACCCTCTAAAAGCGGCATAGTAATAACACATTGAGGGGATTGCCCAGCTTGCTTTTGTAATTCACGCCCCATTAATAAATTAAATTTTTGATCAGTACCACCCAATTCTAAATCTGCTTTTAACGCCACAGAGTCATAGCCTTGAAGAAGGGGGTATAAGAATTCATGAATAGCAATAGGTTGATTCGCTTTGTAGCGCTTACTAAAATCATCACGTTCTAACATGCGAGCAACCGTATGGCTTGCTGCTAATTTCAAGATACCGGCTGCGCCTAGATCAGTCAGCCATGTTGAATTAAAAACGACTTCGGTTTGATTACGCTTTAATATTTTAAAAACTTGCTCAGTATAACTCTCTGCATTTTTTTTAACTTCGCCTTTGGATAGTGGGGGTCGTGTCGAACTTTTGCCTGTTGGGTCACCAATCATGCCCGTAAAATCCCCGATTAAAAATAAAACATCATGGCCTAAGTCCTGCAGTTGCCTGAGTTTATTTAATAAAACGGTATGACCTAAATGAAGATCAGGTGCTGTAGGATCAAAACCTGCTTTCACTCTTAAAGGTTTACCTTTTTTGAGTTTTTCAAGAAGCTCTTCCTCCAGAAGAATTTCTTCAGCACCTCGTTTGATAAGGGCTAATGCTTGATTAATTTCAGTGGCCACAAATATGTCCGAATGATTTTATTGAAGTTTAATAATTGTTTTCATTTTAGCCTAAATTATTTTACCAATAAGGAAAATAGCGGAAATAAACCATTTACAATCTTAAGCATGAATAAATTATTTATAGGTCTTATGTCCGGTACCAGCCTCGATGGAATGGATGCCGTTCTTGTCGATTTTGGGGAAATAAGTCTAGATGTCATGATTGTAGGTCATAGTTATATCCCCTTTAAGGACACATTCAAAAAAAATCTTTTAGAGCTTCATTCCCCCTATAAAAACGAACTCGAGGATAGTCTCCTCCTAGGAAATAAGTTGAGTCACATAGCCTATCAAGCTATTGAAACTTTACTTAAAGATGCAGGTTGCACATCCAAAAATATAAGAGCAATTGGGTTTCATGGACAAACCGTTCGCCATCAGCCTCAAAAGGGCTTCACCTTACAGATCGGAAATCCAGCCCTTTTGGCTGAGCTCTCTCATATCGATGTGATTGCTGATTTTCGAAGCCGAGATGTCGCTGCAGGGGGAGAAGGTGCCCCTCTAGTACCCGCATTCCATCAAGAAATTTTTTCACATCCAACCCTTCATCGTGCGATTGTAAATATTGGAGGGATCGCCAATATTACTATTTTAAATCCCAAAACTTCTGTATTAGGCTTCGATAGCGGGCCTGGTAATCTTTTATTAGACCACTGGTGTAAAATGCATCGTCATCAAACATTCGATGCGAATGGTGCATGGGCTAGGGGAGGAAAGCTTATTGAAACATTGCTTATGGCATTTTTTAAAGATGCTTTTTTCAAAAAAACTTCACCTAAAAGCACAGGTCGCGATCACTTTAATGCAGCCTGGCTTAATAAACACCTGCAAAAATCTTACTCCGTGCAAGATATTCAAAGGACACTTTTAGAACTTTCTGCATTAAGCATTGCAAAAGCAATAGATACTCATGATGCAAATATTGCTGAAATTTATCTATGTGGTGGTGGCGCTTTAAATGATTTTTTAGTTGAACGATTAAAAATATTAAGGCCGCAAATAAAAATTGAGCTCACCGATGCACTTGGTATAAGGACACAATTAGTTGAAGCTACTGCATTTGCATGGCTTGCTAAACAAATGCTATTTTCAAAACCAGGTAACATACCTCATGCCACTGGTGCTGAAGGATTGCGCATTTTAGGTGCACTCTATCCCGCTTAAAGATAGCGCTAGTAAAAGTATTGTGAAAAGTTATAATTCATTTAATAATTAATTTTATTTTTCAAACATGAAACCAACTAAAGTTACCTTAAACTTTGACCAAGAGTCATCACCCATAGAATTACCTTTGGTAAAAAGTACTATGGGTAATGATGCAATTGATATTCGTCAATTAGGCGCCCATCAAGTCTTTAGTTACGACCCTGGTTTTATGTCAACAGCCTCTTGCAGTTCTGAAATCACTTTTGTGGATGGAGAAAAAGGTCTTCTTCTTTATCGTGGCTATCCTATTGAACAACTTGCAGAACATTATAATTTTTTAGATGTCGCTTATCTGCTGTTGCACGGTGAATTACCTAACCCTCAAGAAAAAGATTTATTCTCGACGACCATTAGTCGACACACGATGCTCCACGATCAATTAAATAATATTTTCCGAGGATTTAGAAGAGATGCTCATCCTATGGCGGTTTTAGTGGGTGTCATAGGTTCAATGTCTGCATTCTATTCCGACAGCATGGATGTCATGAATGCTAAACATCGCGAAATATCGGCGCATCAGCTTCTTGCTAAAGTTCCTACGATCGCAGCCTGGAGTTATAAATATAGTTTAGGTCAGCCTTTTATTTACCCGCAAAATCATTTTGGTTATGCAGAAAACTTTATGCACATGATGTTTGCAACACCCTGTGAAGAATTCAAACCCAACCCAATACTTGCTAAAGCCTTTGAACGTATTCTAATTCTTCATGCAGATCATGAACAAAATGCATCAACTTCCACAGTGAGGCTTGCAGGATCTTCAGGCGCCAATCCTTTTGCATGTATCGCTGCAGGTATAGCATCCCTTTGGGGTCCATCTCACGGTGGTGCCAATGAAGCTACTTTAAAAATGCTCGAGGAAATTAAAGATGAAAGTCAAATTGGCAAATTCATTAAACGTGCAAAGGACAAGGATGATTCATTCCGTATGATGGGTTTTGGTCACCGTATTTATCGCAACAAAGATCCTCGCGCAGAAATCATGCGTAAGACATGCCATGAAGTTCTGAATGAACTTGGCTTGAAAGATGATCCAATTTTTAAACTTGCATTACATCTAGAACAAATTGCACTCGAGGATGAGTATTTCATTGAGAAAAAACTTTATCCCAATGTAGATTTCTATTCTGGTATTGTGATGCGCGCTATGGGTATTTCTAATTCGATGTTCACCGCTGTATTTGCTCTTGCAAGAACAGCAGGCTGGATTGCTCAGTGGAATGAAATGCTAGGTCAACCCGATATTAAAATTGGCAGGCCACGCCAAGTCTATACTGGCAAACCTCGTCGCGACGTTCCTAAGAAATAATTCGATTTAGGCTGAAAAGGAAGATCCACAACCGCATGTACTTTGTGCGTTCGGATTCTTAATGACAAATTGTGAGCCCTGAACACTGTCTTGATAATCAATTTCAGCGCCCATTAAATATTGCAAACTCATAGGGTCTATTAATAAGGTCACTGAATCTTTTGTGACTTGCGTATCGTCTTCATTGACTGACTCCTCAAATGTAAACCCGTATTGAAATCCAGAACATCCGCCACCGCTTACAAATACGCGAAGTTTGAGTTCCGGCTGACCTTCTTCTTCAATTAATTCCTTCACTTTTTTTACAGCATTATCTGTAAAAACCAGTGGTGTCGGCATTTCCATTTCCTTTGATTCAGCAATTTGATTCATTATATTTACTCCTCATCATTTTTTTTGTGGCAATTGATAGGCTTTAAGCTGTCCATACACTTTAGCACCTGCATGAATTTCTATCACCTTATATTCAATATTACCCATGATTCTAGCATTCGCGTGAAGTTCTAAATATTCGGTGCAAACAACGTTACCATTTACATCCCCGCCAATAATCGCAGTGTGAGCTGAGATATTTCCCTTGATACGACTCTTGTTACCCATAATGAGAGTCCCTACTGAACCTGGAAGTTCAGTGAGATTACCATGAATAGCGCCATCTACACGAATACCGCCCGAATAAGTAACATTGCCTCGCACGGTAATGTCTTTGTCAATCAAAGTCTCAATCGTACGTGCTTTATTTTTTTTATTAAAAAACATGGGGGCCTTTATCGCTTCTTACCTACAATTTTTTCGTAAAAAAGAATCTCTTCTTTTAATTTTACGTTTTCCTCTTGAAGCTTGGTAATAGCATCTGACACTTTATGGCCTGAAATTGATTTCAGTTGTAGCTCAATTTTTTGATGTAATAACTTACCCTGTATGGATTGATTCTCGGCTTCTAATGCTTGTATTTTTGAAATAAATCCAATCACTGAGCCTCCGTTTAATTCCCAGTATGTAAATCCCACCCCCCCTGAAAATGATAGCAGTGCAATCATGAGATAAGTATGCCAGGACGCACCTGTTTTAATGCGCATTTTTCTCCGGGTCACACCAAAATATTTTGCGTAGGTTCGCGTAACTTTTTTCATAGAAACAACACTTTATGGCATCAAGGGCACAAGATCAAGCCCAGAAATCTCGGGAAAATCAAACATGAGGTTCATATTCTGCACAGCCTGTCCTGCAGCACCTTTCACAAGATTATCAATGACAGATAAAATAACAACCTTATGGCCTCCCTGCGGCTGATGGATGCTGATGCGACATTGGTTTGAACCCCTCACAGACCTTGTTTCTGGATGAGAGCCTCTTGGCATAACATCTACAAAAGGCTCATGCTTATATTTCGATTCAAAAAGTGCTTGTATATCTATTTTTTTAGTCAGCGTTGCGTAAAGTGTTGCATGTATGCCTCTTATCATGGGTGTTAAATGAGGCACAAAAGTCAGATGGACTGCTTGATTCGCAACACTTTCAAGTCCTTGGGTGATTTCAGGTAAATGTCGATGACCCTCAACCCCATAGGCTTTAAAGTTATCAGAAGCCTCAGCCATTAATATATTCAATTCTACTTTTCTCCCCGCACCTGATACCCCTGATTTAGCATCTGCGATTAAATCATCAAGATCAATGACGCCTGATTCAATAAGAGGAATAAACCCTAATTGAATCGCTGTGGGATAACAACCCGGATTGGCAACAAGTGATGCTTTTTTAATTTTCTCTCGATTAATCTCAGGTAAGCCGTAAACAGCATTTTTTAGAAGCTCACTGCAGGAATGTGGCACTTTATACCACTTTTCCCAGACGTCAGCGTCTTTAAGTCTAAAGTCAGCAGCTAAATCAATCACTTTCACTCCGGCTTTAAGCAAAGCTGGGGCTTCTTGCATGGCAATGCCATTTGGTGTTGCAAAAAATACGAGATCACAATTCGTCAAATTAGCCGTCTTTGGATCTTCGAATTTAAGATCGATGAGTCCTCTTAAACTGGGAAATAAGGACGCAATTGATAAGCCAGCCTCGGTTCTCGAGGTCACAGACTGAATTGACACATAAGGATGCTTGACTAAAATTCTTAATAACTCCACGCCGGTATAACCGGTCGCACCCACTACGCCTACTTTAATCTTGGACACACTATCCATCACATTGGCACCTTTTATTTAAAAGAAATCTTAATCCTTCATACCCCCATACTAACAAAATTTTTTTACCTTTATATAACAAAAAAGCCGCTTGAAAGCGGCCTTTTTGCTCTTTGGAACTTTAAACAATTAACGTTTCGAGAATTGTTTACGTCTACGAGCTTTTCGAAGACCCACTTTTTTTCGCTCTACTTCGCGTGCATCTCGCGTTACAAAGCCAGCTTGTGAAAGTGTACTTTTTAAATTGGTATCATAATCAATCAATGCACGTGTAATACCATGACGAACTGCACCTGCTTGACCCGATTCACCTCCGCCGATGACATTCACATGAATATCAAATGTATTTAAGGTATTGGTTAAATCAAGTGGTTGACGAAAAATCATACGGGAGGTGTAACGAGAAAAATATTCGTCCGCAGGTTTGTCGTTCACTGTAATGACGCCTTTACCTGCCTTAATAAACACTCGAGCTACTGAGCTCTTTCTGCGGCCTGTTCCGTAATTGTATTTACCTATCATCGTATTTCCTTAACTATATACTTAATGGTTGGGGTTGCTGTGCCACATGATCATGCGTTGCGCCAGTATAGACTTTCATCTTTTTTATCATGGCATAACCCAAAGGTCCTTTTGGTAACATACCCTTCACCGCTTTTTCTAGAGCACGACCTGGAAAACGGTCTTGCATCTTAGAGAAGTTGGTCGTTGAGATACCGCCTGGATAGCCTGAGTGGCGGTGGTAAACCTTGTCATCCCCCTTATTACCTGTCACTTTAATCTTTTCCGCATTGATCACTACAATGTAATCACCTGTATCTACATGCGGTGTGAAGATGGCTTTATGTTTGCCACGTAATCGATGTGCAATCGCACTCGCTAATCTACCCAAAACCGCGTCAGTTCCATCTACAACGAACCAATCACGTTTTACTTCATGGGATTTTGCTGAAAAAGTCTTCATTTCAATACCAACTCTTGCTTGATGAATTTTAAAAAAGAGGTGAATTCTATGACAAAACAGCCTGTTCTGTCAATTTTATTCATCATTTAGTTCCTATCAAAGGTAGTTAAAAACGATGCCTAAAAAGACAAGTCCGCCTAAATAATTATTGCTTAAAAATGCATCAAAACAGTTTTTTGGGTTGAGTGTCCTAATTTGCCGATAAAGAACCCCAATAAAAACGAGACTCAAGATCATCGATACATAAAATGGCCAGCTAAAATTTTCTAATTGCCCTATCCAGCATAAGCACCCCATCATCAAGGCGTAACTGATCATGACGGCTTCTTTCACATAGGCTCCAAACCAAATCGCTGAGGAGCGAATGCCAATTTTTAAATCGTCATTCTTATCGGTTACCGCATAAAGTGTGTCGTAGGCAATTGCCCAAAATACGGTAGCAAAGAATAAAAGCCAAGCGGTTAAAGAGAGGGCGCTATCATTTGCAACAAAAGCGATAGGGATCCCCATCCCAAAAGTTAATCCCAAATAAGCTTGGGGAATCACAAAAAATCTTTTAGTTAACGGGTAAGTGAGTGCTAGAAATAAAGCAATCAATGAAACATAGAATGCTTTTTTATTTAAAAATAAAACACATATCAATGCACCTAATAATAAAGTGATCAGTAAAATACATGCGTTTTTAATTGAGATAGATTGATTGGCCAAAGGACGAAATTTTGTGCGTGTCACAAAAGCATCAAATTTCCGATCGAGAATATCATTGGCGACACAACCAGCTGAACGCATCAATACTGTGCCTAAAATAAAAATAGTAAGATGCTGAATACTTGGATTGCCATGGCTTGCAATGAAAAGTGCCCATAAGGTTGGCCATAACAATAAAAAAATACCAATCTGCTTATTAAGACGCATAAGTTGTAAATAAGAATGCATCTTTAAATTAAATCTAACTATTCGAGTTTGAATGAGATTGGAACAAGTACATTAAAATTTTTGCCACGAAGACTTTCAGGCGGCACTGGTAATGGTAAAGCTTTTTTAATCATTTCAAGAGCCTCGTTATCTAAAACTTCGAACATACTACTCTTTTTAATCTTGACACTAATCACAGAACCTTTGCTATCAATTTCAAGGTCTACGATGACTGCCCCTTGCCAGCCTCGCATTTGAGCAATTTTTGGGTATTGCTTATATTTTCCAATCGCATTTGCAAGAAGGCTGCTGTAACTTTCTAAATTCTGAGTAATTTGCTCTTGCGGCACAATATTGGGAGTTTTTGAAATAACTTCTTTGGGCGCCGGTGGTTCCTCTTCCTTTGGGAAAGGTATCGCAACTGATGTTACATCTTTATCAATGATTGGGGTAATTTTGTTCTGAATAGGCTCAATCTTTTTTATAGGCTCACGTTTTATAGGTTCAGATTTTACAGGTTCTGGGGTTACTGGCTGCTCAATTAGTTTTTGATTAGGTGAAATGGTCACAATCATCTCTTGAGGTGTTACTAATTGAATATTGAATGTATCAGGGAAACCTATCATTAAAATAATATGAAGGACAACAGAAATACCAATAGCTTTTGGCAAATCAATATAAAAAGGAATATTTCTCGACAAACTCACAATTGTTGGAAAATGCTTTGAAAAAAATTAAAGGAAATTATAGCTTAAATGAGAATGATTATCATCAGTAAACTCACATCAACTTCGTTATTGATTGAAAAGTTTTGGTAAAAAGGCTTCAGTTAACGAAAGAATCTTTCCATCTCTTTCCCACTCCGATTGTCGAACCCACAGAATTTCCTCATGGATGCAACTAAGTGATTTTAAACGTCTATATAAAATATCATCTGAATCACAGATTCGATACAAGAGTGAACGCCGATAAATTTGAGGGTCTTTAAATAAAATATTTGCAAGCGATTGTTGGCCAAGTGTTTTCAAACATACCCAGGCGTCTTCAAGGTCTATCACTTTTAATCGCGTCTTAGCATAAATCATGGACTCTTCATGACTTTTAATAAGTACTTCACGAATATAGTCTGTTTCTTTTTCTAAAACCAAGCCCTCATATATGACATCGACTTTGACATCATTAAATTCTTTTTTTATTCGTTCTGTTAAAGAACCATCTTCTGTTAACCACGAAAACTTATTACCCTCAACTGTTGGGGATGTTAGCCAAGTCATGCTAAACCTTCACTCTTTCATTTGCGAGACCTAGCCAGCGCTTTAAATGAAGATGTGAAGCTTCTGGATAATCTTCTAATAATTGGTCAGCTATCGTTTTAGCTTCTTCTAATAATTTAAAATCACGATTGAGGTTGGCAATGCGTAACATTGGTGCTCCACTCTGTCGAATCCCTAAAAACTCTCCAGGGCCTCTTATATTTAAATCTTCTTGTGCAATGATAAACCCATCCGTGTTTTCAAAAATCACTTTGAGTCTTTGTCTTGCAATTTGAGATAATTTTTTTTGAAATAATAAGATACAGGTACTTTTGAGAAGACCACGTCCCACGCGACCGCGTAATTGATGTAACTGTGAAAGCCCCATGCGCTCTGCATTTTCAATCACCATTAGTGTTGCATTCGACACATCGACGCCCACTTCAATTACTGTGGTTGCGACTAATAATTGAATATCACCCTTCACAAAGTCAGCCATGACTTTTTGTTTTTCTGATGATTTCATACGTCCATGGACTAAGCCCACCCTCAAATCTTTAAAATGAGATTGCATATTTATATAGGTTTCTTCAGCAGTTTGAAGTTGTAACACTTCACTTTCTTCAATCAAAGGGCATACCCAATAAACTTGTGCTCCGGCATGACATACCTCATGTACTCTTTTTAAAATTTCGTCGCGTCGATCTTCTGAGAAAAGTTTTGTCACGATCGCTTCACGTCCTTTGGGTAATTCATCGATTACAGATACATCAAGATCTGCAAAATAACTCATGGAGAGTGTTCTTGGAATAGGCGTTGCACTCATCATGAGCTGATGAGGCTCAATCACTTTATTTAATTCACCTTTTTTTCTTAAAGCCAATCTTTGTTCAACACCAAATCGATGTTGTTCATCAATAATACTCAAGCCTAATGTTTTAAATATGACATGCTCTTGAAAAAGAGCGTGAGTTCCTACCACCATTTGTGCCTCGCCCGATTGCATCATATTTAAAGAAATCTCGCGATCTTTTTTGGATTGGCTACCTGTTAACCATGCCACTTTTATATCGAAAGGAGTCAACCAAGCATTAAGTTTTCGATAGTGTTGTTCCGCTAAAATTTCAGTAGGTGCCATAAAAGCAACTTGACTTCCATTCTCTATTACCTGAAGGGCTGCAATGGTTGCCACAACTGTTTTACCACTGCCTACATCTCCTTGTAATAATCTTTGCATAGGATGATTTTTTTCAAGGTCATTTTTAATTTCTTGCATGACTTTTTTTTGCGCATCGGTTAAATCAAATTCGAGCTTATCAATAAAAATGGTCGTGAGTTTATTTTTGGCTTTAAATGGCATAGCTGTTAGTGCTCGCCTCATTAAATAATTAGATCTTAAAGATAATTGTTGCGCTAAAAATTCATCAAAGATAATTCTTTGATAAGGCTTACTTGTAAAAGCTTCATGATTTGCAACTTCTTTAAAATCTTTAGGGTAATGAATACTTTTGAAACTATCATAAAGATTGGGTAGGTGTAATTTTTCATACATCGAGGGTAAAAAGTAATCTTTTAAATAATTTTTTAAGTCAAAGTGATGAAATAATTTATTAATCGCATCTTTGATTGTTTTTTGCCCTACACCCGCAACCAAAGAATAAATTGGTGTGAGTGCTTCTGGTAATACATCACTTTCTCTTATCAACTTGCATTGGGGATGAATCATCTCAAAAGCAAATATATTATGTCGCGCCTCCCCTAAAACACGAATATGTGTGCCTACAGCAAACATCTTCATTTGACTTGGATAGAAATTTAGGAATCTAAGCTGTAAGCTACCGGATGCATCTTTGACTTGTACAATCAGCATTTTTTTAGGCTTATAAAGAACATCTGCCATGATGACTTCAGCTTCTAATTGAGAAAGGACTCCCATTTGAATATCACGAATAGGTGTGATGATGGTTTCGTCGATATAGCGAATAGGAAGATATGTCACTAAACTAAATACATCTTCAATGCCCATTTTTTTGAGCTTATTTAATACTGAAGGCGAAAAAAGCTTGAGCTCGGAGAGAGAAGTCAGATCGAAGTACTCTTAAAATATTTTAAGTAACAACCACGCCATCAGCTTCGATAAGTGCGTTTCTTGGAAGTGATGCAACTCCAACCGCAGCTCTCGCTGGATAAGGCTGAGTAAAATATTCGCCCATAATGGTATTGACCATAGCAAAATGCGACAAATCAGTTAAATAAATATTAATTTTAATGATGTCACTTAATTGACCCCCAGCAGCCTCAACGACGGATCTTAAATTTTTAAACACCTGGTGAATTTGTGCCTCAATGCCTTCAACTAATTGCATAGATTGGGGGTCGAGTGGAATTTGGCCTGACAAATAAATCGTATTACCTGTTTTGACAGCTTGTGAATATGTTCCAATCGCTTTGGGTGCATTTTTAGTTTGAATAATTTCTTTTGTCATTTTTTAAATCTTTCATGAATTTTAAATAAAGGTATTTCAAAAATTTTTCATCTTAACGCGATTAATTCTTGAAATATTATTAATCTTTCTTAGGTTTCGTATGAGTTCTGCCAAGTGAATACGATTATGCACTTGCACAATAAAATTCACATTTACAAAGTGTCCCCCATCCGATTCTTCAACATTGACATTATCAATATTTGAATCTGATTCTGCAATCACAGACGAAATCTTAGCAAGCATCCCACGCTCATTTAATACCATGATTTGTAAGTTTACTTTAAATAAACGATCTGGATTTGGATCCCATTCGACATCGAGCCATTTTTCAGGATCAAGTTTAAATTTACGAATTGCTGAGCAATCATGAGTATGAACAACAAGCCCTCTATCTTTATTAATGAATCCTAAAATAGGATCCCCTGGAATTGGGTGGCAACATGATGCTAATTGAATCGCCATACTTTCAGAACCTTTAATGGTGATGACATTCAATTGTTTTTGTTGGCCTTTGAGATGACCTGAACCTTCCATGAAGCCAACAAGCTGGTTTGCCACCATGACATTCATACGTTTGCCTAAACCAATTTCAGCCAAAATATCTTCCTTATTTTTAAGACCATAATCACTGATTAATTTTTTCCAATGAGATTCTTTGATGGATGAGGGATTAATATGTAAAGCCTTGAGAGCTTGATTTAGCATACCTGCACCAAGCCTTGAAGACTCCTCTGATTTAATAGATTTTAAATATTGTCTAATATGTGATCTTGCTTTGCCTGTAATGACAAAATTAAGCCATGCAGGATTGGGTTTAGCCAGGGGCGCTGTAATAATTTCAATACGATCGCCGTGATTCACTTCTGCTCGAAGAGGAACAAGTTCTTGATTATATTTTGCAGCCACACAACAATTCCCCACATCACTATGTACCGCATATGCAAAATCAACTGCAGTAGAGCCCTTGGGAAGAGTTAGAATTTTTCCTTTAGGAGTAAACACATAAACTTCATCAGGGAAAAGATCAACTTTTAAATGCTCTAAGAATTCGAGAGAATCTGGACTATCGGATTGTATTTCTAAAAGACGTTTTAACCACTGATGTGTCTGTTGTTGTAGTTCGGTTAAATTAGCGTCTTTAGTTTTGTAGAGCCAATGCGCTGCAACGCCTGCTTCTGCAAGTTCATGCATTTTTTCACTACGTATTTGAACTTCAATGGGTGTACCAAAGGGTCCAAATAAACTTGAATGTAACGATTGATAACCATTTGCTTTTGGAATCGCAATATAATCCTTGATTTTGCCTGGGAGAGGTTTATATAAGGCATGCAACGCCCCTAAGGCTAAATAAGTATCGCACTCCTCTTTTACAATAACTCTAAATGCATAAATATCATTAATCTGTGAAAATGACATGCCCTTTTCACTCATTTTTTTATAAACACTATAAGTATTTTTTTCACGTCCTGTGACTTCAGCGCTGATTTTCATCTCAATTAATTTTTGTTGAATAGCCACGGTAATTTTTGCAACAACTTCGCGACGATTCCCTCGAGAAGCTTTCATAGCTTGTTGAATGGCACGATAGCGCATAGGGTAAAGGTATTTAAAACTTAAATCTTCAAGCTCTTGATAAATGGTGTTTAAACCCAATCGATTTGCAATAGGTGCATAAATATCATGTGTTTCTTGTGCAATTCTTTTTTGTTTTTCGGGACTTAAAACTTCTAGGGTTTGCATATTATGAAGACGATCTGCGAGCTTCACTAAAATGACGCGAACATCATTCGCCATGGCCAATAACATTTTTCTAAAATTTTCAGCTTGTGCTTCAGTTGCATCTTGTAATTCAATTTTATCGAGCTTAGACAAACCGTCGACTAATTCAGATACTTGCTTACCAAATTTTTTTTCAATTTCTTTGCTTGTAATGGTTGTGTCTTCAACCACGTCGTGAAGAAGAGCTGCAAGAATGGTGGGGGCGTCAAGATGAAGTCTTGCTAAAGTGCAAGCCACCTCCACAGGATGAACAATATATGGCTCGCCACTTCGTCTCGATTGACCGTGATGCGCTTCGTCACTAAATCGATATGCCAGCCATATCTTTTGGATATCTTTGGGTTTTAAATAGACCTTGAGAAGAGTTGTTAGCTCGGACTCTTCATTATCGGCAGGCAGTAGAGGAAGGGGCGGTGCTTTTTGAGAATCCGCTTTATTAAAATGAGCGGTGCTAGCCATGGTATTTATTTTTTGAGGGCGTTGATATCCTAATTAAAGAATTAGTAGGATGTTTTTTTATTTAAAATCTCAAGGCCAACTTTACCCGCTGCAATTTCTCTTAGCGCTAATACTGTGGGTTTGTCTTTTAAACCATGTGTACTTACTAATGGTTCAGCTCCATTGGCTAGTTGTCTTGCCCGATATGCGGCAGCTAAAGTAAGTTTAAAGCGATTAGGAATCACCTCTAAACAGTCGTCTACTGTTATTCGTGCCATATTATTTCTCCAAATTTTAAATCAAGTTTTTAATTAAGGTACTATGTCGTACAAGCTGAATATGACATTTTAATCGGGTAGATCGAATAATTGCCATAAGATCTTGGAGTGCTAATTCAAAGTCATCATTGATTGTAACATAATCAAACTCATCTACATGGCTCATCTCTTCTCGAGCCACTGCAAGTCTTTGTGCAATCGTCTCTTCACTATCATGTCCGCGCTTATTTAATCTTTCAGCCAAAGTTTCCACAGAGGGCGGTAATACAAAAATTGAAACCGCTTCTTTAAATTGATTTTTAAGAGCTTGCGCTCCTTGCCAATCAATTTCTAGGATAACGTCTTTCTTTTGATTAAGAATTAACTGAACAGATTTTTTACTCGTGCCGTACATAGCCCCATGACACTCGGCAGATTCTAAAAACTCACCTTTTTTCTTCAAATCTATGAAGGTATCTTGATTAACAAAGTGATAATCTATGCCCTCTAATTCAGCTGGGCGGGCTTTTCGGGTCGTATGTGACACAGAAGCTTGAAGGTTCTTATCTTTATTTAATAATGCTTTTACAAGGGTTGTTTTGCCGGAACCGGACGCTGCTGCAATAATAAATAAATGGGCTTGGCTCATATCGATATTCTAATCATTATTATTCAATATTTTGAATTTGTTCGCGCATTTGCTCAATCAAAACTTTTAAATCGACAGAGATTTGTGAAGTTTTAGGTGATATAGATTTTGAACCTAAAGTATTCGCCTCACGATTGAGTTCTTGCATCATAAAGTCTAATTTTTTACCAATCATGCCATCCATTTTAAGTAAACGTCTTACTTCATCAATATGGGATGTAATTCGATTCAGTTCTTCGTCAATGTCCATCTTTTGTATAAAAATAAGAAACTCTTGTTTTAGTCGATCATCATCGATTGCAATCAATGCTTCTTTAAATTTATTTTCAATTTTAGTTTGATACTCTTTGATTAAAATAGGTAAGTTTTTTTTAGCCTCTCCTACCAGTACTTCAATTTCTTTTAATTTATCCAATAAAATCTTTTGTAATTTTTCCCCTTCACGGGCTTTTGATAACTGAATTTCTATCATAGCTTCTTTAAGATTTTTTTTAAGATCTTGCTCGAGTAAATTCATATCAACTGATTGATCGTGCATAATTTCAATCGTTTTTAGGATATCAAGGGTATTAATGGGTTGTACATGAGGAAAATATTTTGCAATTTCATCGACCGAATTTGCAAGCTGTTTTAATTTCATTGGGTCTACATTTTTAACATCAAGCGCGTGCGTTTTAGATTTGAAATAAATTCTACAATCCACTTTACCTCTTTTAACTTCCGCTGATATTAGATCGCGAATCATAGGTTCAAAAGATCTTAAAGACTCATCTAATTTCACTTGAAGCTCTAAATATCGATTATTCAGAGACCGAAATTCAAGGAGTAAATTACCTTGCTCAGTATCTGCTTCTATAAAAGAAAAACCGGTCATACTTAAGGCCATAAGTTTGTCCAACTCGATGTTTAAGCCTCATTTTATCAATCTATAGTTGCATTTGCGACTAAAACCTTTAAATGACAAGATATCAATCAATTAAAGCTGGCATATAATGTCGGCATCAATTGAGGAAGAAGATCATGAGATTAAATCAACGCGCTCACAACCAATTAAGACCGGTTGAAATTATTAGGCATTATACAAAACATGCGGAAGGTTCTGTCTTAGTTAAATTCGGTGATACCCAAGTTCTCTGCACTGCAAGTATCGACGAAAAAGTCCCTTCTTTTTTAAAGGGTCAAAACCAAGGTTGGATTACCGCCGAGTATGGCATGCTTCCAAGATCCACAGGATCTAGAATGGATCGTGAGGCCACGCGCGGAAAACAATCAGGTCGTACTCAAGAAATTCAACGTCTTATTGGACGTAGCTTAAGAGCAATTATTGATTTAAAAAAGCTCGGCGAACGTACCATTCAAATTGATTGTGATGTCATTCAAGCTGATGGGGGAACACGAACTGCAAGTATTACCGGTGCTTATGTCGCACTTCACGACGCTATTTCACACCTAACCAACCAAAAACTCATTACTGAATCACCACTGATTGATTCTGTCGCAGCAATATCTGTAGGACTTCACGAGGGAAAGCCATTATTAGATTTAGATTACAATGAAGATTCAAATTGCGATACAGACATGAATATTGTGATGACTGGTTCAGGTGGTTTCGTTGAAATTCAGGGGACTGCAGAAGGTAACCCTTTTTCTCGTGAAATGATGGATGAAATGTCTGACCTTGCCGCGAATGGCATAAAAGAGCTTATTCAATTACAAAAAAATGTTTTAAAGTAACTACATGAAGAATCAAATCGTCATTGCAACAAGCAATGCCAAAAAACTCATCGAAATTCGCTCGATCCTGAACGATATGAACTTTGAGATACTTCCGCAATCACACTTTAAAATTGATGAGACTGAAGAACCTTTTCATACATTCGTTGAAAATGCACTTATCAAAGCAAGGTATGCAAGTCGTTTATCAAACTTACCTGCTATTGCCGATGATTCAGGAATCTGCGTGGATGTCCTTGAAGGTAAACCTGGTGTCTTGTCAGCTAGATTTGCCGGAGACCCCTCATCAGATCAAAAAAATAACGAGAAACTTTTAAAAAGTTTAGAAAACGAATCAAATCGAAATGCTCATTACATCTGTGTGATTGTTTTTATTAAACATGAATTCGATCCAGAACCCATTATTACTGAAGGCATATGGCATGGGGAAATCTTAAGAGCCCCGCGAGGGTCTGGGGGTTTTGGCTATGACCCCTTATTTTTAGACCATATGACTGAAAAAGCTGTGGCAGAATTACCCTCACAAATTAAAAATCGAATTAGTCACCGGGGACAGGCATTAAATAAACTTAAATTAAAACTAAATCAAATGTATGGATAAATCAAAAAATAAATGGCCTACCTGGGTTCGCGATGATAAAACAATCGTGTCATGTGAAGAAAAAATTAAAGTTATGAAAGAAAACTTTAATGAATTAAAACAACTTTCTCAAGATGCAATTGAAGATGGGCTTTTGATGGAAGTATCTGAAAAACAAATGAAAGATACACTTCATCAAATGATTGATGATCTTATTAATCCTTATCTAAAAAATAAGTAAATTTAAATGGGTCAAATTTCAAGACTCGCTATGCCTCCCCCGCTTTCTCTTTATGTCCACATTCCTTGGTGTATAAAAAAATGCCCTTACTGTGATTTTAATTCACACGAGCATAAAGGAAATGAAAATTTAACCGACATAGAGTCCCTTTATGTCGATGCACTCATTAGAGATCTTGAATATTCATTGCCTAAAATTTGGGGCAGAAAAATCTATTCTATTTTTTTTGGTGGTGGCACTCCAAGTCTTTTTAGTGGAAAAGCTATTAAAAAAATTCTAAGTCAAGTGAATGCGCTCACACCCATTTTATATGATGCAGAAATTACACTTGAAGCCAACCCAGGTGCGGTTGATGCTCTTCATTTCGAAGGCTATAAGGAAGCAGGGGTGACAAGGATATCTCTTGGTATTCAGTCATTTAATGATAGGCATCTTCAGTCACTAGGTCGCATCCATAATAGTCAAGACGCTAAAAAGGGTATTGAAATTGCAATGCGTTATTTTGATGAAATAAATTTAGATTTAATGTATGCATTACCACATCAGACAGTAAATGAAGCCATTGATGATGCGAATACTGCAACTTCTTTTAATACGCAGCATTTATCTTTTTATCACCTTACAATTGAACCAAACACATTTTTTTTTAAGCACCCCCCTCAATTGCCTCTAGAAGATGACAGTGCACTCATGCAAGAAACCATTGAAACTATTTTAAGTCAGCAGGGTTATCAACATTATGAAACCTCTGCTTTTGCAAAACCTAAATCACAATGCCAACATAATCTTAATTATTGGCAATTTGGTGATTATTTAGGTATAGGTGCAGGTGCGCACAGCAAACTCACATTTCACGACAAGATAACACGTGAAAGTCGGTATAAAAATCCAAAGCAATATATGGAAAAAATAAACACACAAAATATGATTGAAGCAGAAACAATTGTTTTAGAGAAAGATTTAGCTTTTGAGTTTATGATGAATCACTTGCGTCTTATTGATGGTTTTTCAATCAATAGCTTTCAAGAAAAGACAGGTCTTAATATTTCGACCATTGATAAAGAACTTAAAACTGCTATAAACAAAAAATTAATAAGTATGGATCAGACCATTATTAAACCAACACTTTTAGGCCAACGTTTTTTAAATGACCTACTAAGTATTTTTTTAAAGTAAAATAAGGTATGAAATTTAATAAAATCAACAGCGAACTCACAGTTTCAGATCAAATCATGATCGATGATTTGAAAACAATTCAGTCGCAAGGCTATAAAACGATTTTTTGTAACCGTCCTGATCAAGAATCTGAAGATCAGATTGATTTTGCAGCCATTGAGAAAGAAGCGCAAAAATTAGGGTTGCAATCTATTCATCAGCCTGTGATTGGAAGTCAAATTTCTGATAATGATATTCTTCAGTTTAGGAACTATTTTGAAGTGGCTCAAAAACCAATTTTTGCCTATTGTCGAACTGGAACTCGATGCTCAGCACTTTGGGCTTTGTCCCAGGCAAAATCGCTATCCATTGAGGAAATTTTAAGTAAAACTATGAATGCAGGCTATGACCTTTCTTTACTAAAAGATCGTCTTAACTCCCTCAAGTAGCTTTCTTAAATGAATGCATCCAAGCAATATCTCAGTATTTACGACCACAGCCGTGAATTAAGTGGTCTTAAATATATTTATTCTGTTGTTTCAAGGCGAGCTGGTGGACTGTCTATAGGTATTAACTTAAATGTAAACAGCGCATGTAACTGGCAATGTATATATTGCGAAGTACCGAATCTAACCCGTGGCTCACCCCCGCCAATTGAATTAAATGTACTCGAAAATGAATTACGTTTTTTTCTGCACGAAATCATGCATGGCGATTACATGGTTGATAATGTGGCGGAAGAAGACCGTCATTTAAAAGATATAGCTTTTTCAGGAAATGGTGAGCCTACAAGTGCTGAGGAGTTTTTAGAGACAATTTTAATTGTTAAAAACCTTGTTGATGAATTTAAACTGCTAAACAAAATTAAAATTCGTTTGATTACAAATGGTAGTTTAATTCATAAGAAATCAGTCCTTGAAGCTATTAAAGTACTTGCAAAAATAAATGGTGAAGTTTGGTTTAAAGTCGACGCTGCTTCGGAAGAAAGTATTCAGAAAATTAATCAAGTTAATTTAAAAACTGAACAAATCATTGACCGACTAAAACTCTGCAGTGAAATTTGCCCTACCTTTGTTCAAACGTGTATTTTTACTATTGATAATAAAGAGCCTACTCAAAAAGAGATAGATGCATATATTAACCTAGTTAAAAAGGCTAAAAAAAATATCAAGGGCGTACTTTTATATGGAATCGCAAGGCCATCGATGCAACCAATGGCAGGCCGTCTTGGTAGGATAAGTATTGATGTCTTAAAAAACATTGCGGAACAGCTTAAAAATAATGGTGTAGTATCAACAGTTAGTTATTAAATCTTTATAACTTCGGAAATTGATGATGATCGAGTGGACTTTCATAATTAAAACGACTATCGCTATGATAGCTATTGTTGATCCGCCTGGATGTTTACCCATTTATTTGAGTTTAACTGGTCAACATAAAAAAATTAATAAAAAAAATGTGGCTAGAATGACAGCTTGGACGGTCTTTATCATTCTTGTAGTTTCCCTTTTCCTAGGGGACAAAATTTTAAATATCTTTGGTATTACTATGCCAAGTTTTCAGATTTGTGGTGGAGTACTTCTTCTCATTATGGCGATATACATGATGTTAGGGCGTAATCAAATTATGGAGTCAACACAAAATAGTAAGTCAGAAAAAGAGTTGATTGCTTTTGTTCCCCTCAGCATTCCGCTTCTAGCGGGTCCGGGTGCTATCAGCAATATGATCATTGCTGCCCATCAAGCGCCTAATTTTTTAAATCAAACTTTTCTTGTACTGCCATGTATTTTTGTCTCGTTATCAATTTGGCTTACTTTGAGCTTTGCTGAAAATATTTCTAAAGTCATCGGTGCGGTAGGTACTAAAATTATCACTCGCGTTATGGGTTTACTTTTAGGTTCTATGGCAATTGAATTTATAACCCGAGGCATACTAGATATTATTGCGTAAGTTTTAATGAAACAAATTAGAAAGCTTAAATTACGTTCTCAAACCCATTATGCACTTTTTCGTGCTGACTTACCTTTTAAACCTAAAGTTGAAAAAGACAAAACTAAGTTTAAAAGGCAGTCCAAACATAAAGCAAAATTAGACTAATTATTTTTATTCTTTTTAGGTCCACATGCTGCCCAGCAAACCATTTTGCCATCTTTAAAACCATAACGACTAATGATGAAAAGAATTGTAGCTAAAAAAACTTGTTGGAATATAAAAATAGGCACGTTAAAGCTTGTCATGCCATCATAGACACAGTGATATTCATATGCGGCTGTTGGTAGGTAAGAGAATGACAAAGCAAAAACTAATAAAGCTATTATATTGTAAGTACATTGTTTCATTTTTAAGTCCTTAATATAGAAAAAAGTCCAGTAATGTAAAAATTATAAATCTAATATATAGTATTTTAACTAGATTAAAATTTAAAGAGATATGTATGTCAAACGATCAGCATGCGCATCATTTTGAATCACATTTTACTTCTACGCAAATAGTTCGGGATGTCGTGATTGGTATGGCAGATGGACTCACAGTTCCGTTTGCACTAGCTGCAGGATTATCAGCAGCTATAGATTCCTCAGCGATTATTGTAACAGCTGGACTAGCCGAAGTTGCAGCAGGGTCAATTGCAATGGGACTTGGCGGATATTTAGCCGGTAAAACAGATATTGAACATTATGATGCTGAGTTAAAGCGTGAAGCCTATGAAATCAAACATCTACGAGACCGTGAAATTTCAGAGGTTGAAGATATTCTGTCTGAATATGGGCTCAAAGGGAGTTCACTAAAATCGGTCGTAGAAGCCATCACATCTAAGCCTGAACGCTGGCTAAAATTCATGATGAAATTTGAATTAAATTTAGAAAGACCTGACCCAAAAAGAGCTATAGTAAGTGCCACGACTATTTCAATAGCTTATATTGTGGGCGGACTCATTCCTCTAACGCCCTACATCCTCATATCTGATGTTGGATCTGCACTAGAGATGTCTATAATTGTTACAAGTATTGCACTTATTCTTTTTGGCTGGATTAAAGGTCGCTTTACAGGAGTCAATCAAGGGCGTTCAGCTATGCAAACACTAGTGATTGGAGCCTTAGCTTCTTCGGCTGCTTTTGGCTTAGCCCATCTATTTTCGTGAGTAAATAATTATTTATTTACAATTGCAGCAATTCCACCCGTGTAATATGAGGCATTCCTTTTTCAGAGTAAAATGTAATCACATTTAAGGTACTTTTCTGCATCCATATTTTTAAAGTTGGAGTTTCAGTTGTTAAGCCATTTCCTGCCATTAAGATCTATTTTGCTCTTCCCTTTTCTAATGCTTATCTTGGTTGGCTGCCATAAACCTCCTGAGCAAAGTGGCATACCACCTAATTTTGTAATGCCTGTAACCATGGTTGAAGCAATGCCCTTGAGTGTTCCTATTTCAGCTGAAGCAGTAGGCCAAACCGAAGGAGCTAAAGAAGTTGAAATTAGGCCTCGCGTTGGCGGTATTTTATTAAAACGACAATACAATGAAGGCTCCGAAGTTAAGGCGGGTCAAACATTATTTAATATTGATCCTGTCCCATATAAAATAGCCTTAGATCAAGCACGTGCGCAATTCAATCAAAGCCTTGCTCGGGCTGAACAAGCGAAACGAGAGAAAAAACGTTTAGAAGGATTAATTGAATCTCAATCCATTAGTCAGCGAGAATTTGATAACGCAACATCCGATGAATCTATCAGTATCGCTGCTCTCTCGCAAAGTCTTGCAAATTTAAAACAAGCTGAACTTAATCTTTCTTATACTAACGTCACGGCTCCTGTAGATGGTATCTCAGGTCGTTTTCAATTCTCTGAAGGTGCCCTCATTTCTGCAAATACAAGTTTACTTACGACATTAACTCAGGTGAACCCAATTTGGGTTCGCTTTAGTTTTTCAGATAATGAACTAAAAAAACTAGGGGGTGCATTAAATGAAAAAAATGTGGAGGAAGTTTCTATTATTCTTCCTGACGGAAATGAGTACACTAAAAAAGGAAAAATAAATTTTGCAGCGAGTGAAATTAATCCATCACTCGGCACTCAAGAACTTCGTGCCACATTTGAAAATAATGAACGTCAAATATTACCTGGTCAATTTGTTCGCGTTCGTGTAACCACAGGTAAAAAAGATGGTGTATTTTTATTGCCTCAATTAGCTATTCTTAATTCAGATCAAGGTAATTTTGTTTTTGTGGTCAATGAAAAAAATCAGGCTACACCTCGCCCTGTTATTACTGGTGAATGGAAAGGAAAAGACTGGGTTGTATTGGGTGGACTGCAATCAGGGGATAGAGTCATAATTGATAATCTTATTAAAGTTCGTCCGGGTATGTCTGTCACCCATATACCTAGCTTAAAAAAATAATGAGTAAATTTTTTATTACGCGGCCTATTTTTGCTGCGGTAATCTCAATCATTATTGTCTTGGCTGGTATTGCCGCTGCTCTTAAATTATCGATTGCACAGTACCCTCAAATTGCACCGCCGACAGTCGTTATTACAGCAAATTATCCAGGCGCTAGTGCTGAAACACTCTCTAAAACCGTAGCAGGTCCCATTGAAGAACAGTTAAGCGGTCTTGAAGGCCTTCTCTATTTTAATTCGAGCACAGATTCAAGCGGAACTCTTAATATCACTGTAACTTTTGAGATTGGTACAAATATTAATCAAGCGACTTTCAATGTAAGTAACCGTGTCAATATTGCAGCGCCACGATTACCTGAGATGGTAAGACGAACAGGTGTCATTGTTCGAAAAAAATCAAATGACATTCTTTTGGTGGTTATGCTCACATCAAAAAACAAACAATTTGATCCACTTAATTTAAGTAATTATGCAACGCTAAATGTTTTAGATGAAATCAAACGCGTCAAAGGCGTGGGTGATGCTAATATTTTTGGTGCCCGCGACTTCTCAATGCGAATCTGGCTTAAACCAGATCGCATGGCTCAACTTGGTATCACCACCAGTGATATTGCAACAGCCATTCAAAGCCAAAACGCACAGTATGCAGCCGGGAAAATTGGCGAAGAACCTTCTTTAAGTGATCAGCAGCTGATATACACGGTGAATGCAAAAGGTCGCTTACTCGACCCCGATCAATTTGGAAATATTATTGTTAGAGCTGGGGGTCCTAATGGCATCCTTTATCTCAAAGACATCGCGCGTATTGAATTGGGGGCTCAAACCTATGATATCAATACAACATTAAACGGTAAGCCTGGTGTGGGTATTCCTATTTTTCTTCAAACTGGAGCTAATGCGCTCGATACCGCGAAAGGTATTAAAGAGAAAATGGCTGAACTCAAAGAGCGCTTCCCAAAAGGTATGGATTTTGAAATACCTTATGACACAAGTAACTTTGTCAAAGCTTCTATGAAAGAAGTATTTATAACACTTGCTGAAGCAATGGTTCTTGTGGTGATTGTTGTATTTCTATTTTTACAAAACTGGCGTGCTACTCTAATTCCAATTATTGCTGTACCAATTTCACTTATAGGAACATTTGCAGGTTTATATCTTTTTGGTTTCTCAATAAATACACTCACACTTTTCGCGATGGTCTTATCCGTTGGTATCGTCGTAGATGATGCAATTGTTGTTCTAGAGAATATTGAGCGCCTCATGTCGGAAGAGAAGCTTTCTCCGATTAAAGCGGCTATTAAATCCATGGAGCAAGTTGCTGCTGCTGTCGTTGCGATTGTATTAGTATTATGTGCTGTATTTATTCCCGTCGCATTTATGGGGGGTATTGCAGGAGAGCTGTATCGCCAATTTGCAGTAACTGTAGCTATTGCTGTTGTCATTTCGGGAATTGTCGCTCTTACACTGACGCCTGCACTATGTGCAATAATCTTAAATCCAAATAATATCCACTCAAAGTTTTTTGATCGCTTTAATCATATTTTTCATCGTTTAACTCATTTTTACATTAAGGTTGTCCGCAGCACTTTAAAACATCGTTTCATTGGTGGTATTGTATTTATTGGTATTGTCTTAGCCTCAGTTTTCCTTTTTAAAACTACACCTACAAGTTTTATTCCTTCCGAAGATCAAGGTTATGTCATTACAGCGGTAGTCCTTCCTGATGGCGCAACAATTAATCGTACTTCCAAAACAACTGAAGCCGTTCGCTCTGCGATTGCTGCTGACCCTGCAAGCACTTTCCAATTCGCTGTCAATGGCTATGACCTCATTGGTGGGGGGAACAAGTCAAACGTAGCCACTATATTTGTAAGGTTAAAAGATTGGGCAGAACGTAAAAGCTCTGCGAGTGACATTGTCAAAAAACTTTTCGGTATCGGCATGATGCAGCCTGATGGTCTGGCAATTGCATTTAATCCGCCTTCTATTCGAGGCTTAGGTAGCTCAGGTAGTATGGAAATTTATATTCAAAGTCGCGCCGATACAAATCCATTGCATTTATTTGCTGCAATGAATTTATTTATTGAGGCGTTAAAGAAAGAACCTCGCCTTACAGGTATCAATTCATTTTTTCGACCTACAGTGCCCCAACTTTTTGTGGAGGTAGATGAAGCAAAAGCGATAAGCTTAGGTATTCCTGTCTCAAGCATTTATGACACCTTACAAAGTACCATGGGATCGCTTTACATCAATGACTTTAATAAATCAGGAAGAACTTATCGTGTTCAACTTCAAGCGGAAGCATATTATCGGATGAAACCTGACGATTTAGGTAAAGTATATGTTCGTTCAAGTTCAGGCGTTATGGTTCCCCTTTCAGCAGTAAGCTCAGTAAATAGTATTTTAGGTGCTGAACAACTGGAACGTTTTAATGGGCTCCTCTCCGCAAAAGTATTAGCAGCTGGTGCTCAAGGAATTAATTCGGGTGACGCAATTAAACTCGTTGAAAGAATTGCAAAGGAAAATCTACCTGATGGCTATCAAATGGCTTGGACAGGCCAAACTTATCAAGAAAAACGAACAGGCTCTGCAGCTCTCTTTGCATTTGGTTTTGCCATTATTATAGTTTTTCTAATTCTGGCAGCGCAGTTCGAAACATGGATTTTACCTCTCTCTGTAATTATGGCAGTCCCTTTTGCACTAACAGGAGCATTTATTGCAGTTGCTATTCGTGGCATGCCAAATGATATTTATTTTCAGATTGGTTTAATTACTTTAATTGGTCTAGCCGCTAAAAATGCAATTCTAATTGTTGAATTTGCAAGTCAAAAAATGGAGGAGGGTATGCCCATTATGGAAGCAGCTCTCGAAGCAGCTCGACTTAGATTTAGACCCATTATAATGACCTCTATGGCATTTGTTTTTGGTATCGTTCCCTTATTAATCGCCACGGGGGCTGGAGCTGCAGCTCGTCAATCGATGGGAACTGGAGTATTTGGAGGAATGATTTTTGCTACCTTTATTGCCACTATTTTTATTCCTCTATTTTTTGTTTGGCTAAATAAAAATCGTAAAGATCATATCAATACCCATTCAAATATTGTTAATAAAATTGAAGATTATGAAATCTAAAATAAATTATCTTCTGTTCACTATTTTTTTAATTGCAGGATGTACTTTGATTGGGCCAGACTATAAACGTCCTGAAACAGATATTCCTCAAACTTTTCGTAACCAGATAAATCAAGAAAATAATCTTACTGATTTAAATATGTGGTGGAAACATTATCAAGATCCTGTATTAAACAATCTGATGGACAAAGCATTACTTAAAAACTTAGATATTAATGCAGCTATAGCTAAACTAGAAGAAGCAGATGCGTATCTGAGAGAAGTGGGAGCAGCACTCATACCGACTATTGATCTCACGTCCCAAGGTAATCGAACAAAAGCAACTGAATTTGGTGTGATTCCCTCAAGTCTTGCGAGGCCATATCGTAAAAATTTTAATATCCAACTAGGAACATCTTTTGAAATTGACTTTTGGGGAAGGTTACGTCGAGCAAAAGAATCAGCCAAAGCAGAATATGTTTCCTCACAATACTCAAAAGATACGGTGATATTAAGTTTGCAAAGTGTTTTAACAAGTAATTATTTATTACTTCGAAGTTTAGATTCACAAATTTTGATTTTAAAAAATAATGTTAAATACCGTGAAGAGAACTTAAGCTTAACAAAAAAACGTTTTGAAAGTGGTTTAGTTTCAACTCTAGATTATTATCAAGCAGAAACATTTTTAAATAATATTAAAGCGCAACTCAGTGATGTAAATCGTCAACGTGAAATTATTTTTAATCAACTTATCCTTCTATCGGGAGATATGTATTTAAGTATTCCTGAAAATACACTTGATGGCGTAATAGTACCTCCAATCCCGCCTGCGAATCTTCCTTCAAAACTTTTAGAAGCCCGTCCTGATATTAAAGAAGCTGAACAAATGATGATTGCAGCTAATGCGAATATTGGTGTCGCAAAAGCAGCGCTTTTCCCAAATATTTCATTAACAGCAAACTTTGGCAGAGAAAGTATGGAGTTAAAAAATATTAACAAGCCTGGTGCAAACATATGGGGTTTAGGGCTTGGATTAACCTTGCCAATTTTCGATGCTGGTAAAGCTAGGGCTCGCATTGCTCAGGCTAATGCGAAACAAAAACAAGCTCTTAATTATTATGAATCTTCTATACAAAATGCTTTTAAAGAGGTAAATGATGCCCTCGCTGCTTTTAATGAATATACTGTGCAAGAAAACGATTTAAAGCTTTCACAAGAAGCGGCAAAAAAAGCAATGGATATTGCATCAAATCGTTATAAAGCAGGTTATTCAAGTTACTTAGAATACCTTGATGCTCAGCGAGTTTTTAATGACGCATCAATTGCATATATTCAGAAGAGGCAACTCAGACTTATAGCAAGTGTTGAATTATTTAAGTCACTAGGTGGTGGCTGGTCTATCAATTAAAACTATTTTCTACTTTAATCTTTGTTTTGCTTTATTTATAGATTTTTTAACTTGCTCGAATGATGTTCCACCAATATGGTTTTTAGATTTAATTGAACCTTCAAGTGTTAGGTGGCTATAAATATCATTTGAAATGACCTTACTAAATTTTTTCAATTCATCTAACTTAAGTTCAGATAAATTACATTTCTTTTTAATCGCTGCATTAACAACTTTTGCAACAATCTCATGGGCATCTTTAAATGCTATGCCCTTACTTACAAGATAATCAGCTAAATCTGTGGCAGTAGCATACCCTTTTAAAGCAGCTTCCTTCATATTTTTTTCATTAACTGTAATGCCCTTTAGCATATCTGCATAAATCGTCAATACATCTAAAAGTGTATTTGCTGTATCAAAAAGAGGTTCTTTATCCTCTTGATTATCTTTGTTGTATGCAAGTGGTTGTGCTTTCATCAGCATAAGGAGTCCCATCAAATGGCCAGTCACTCTTCCTGTTTTGCCTCTGACTAACTCAGGGACATCTGGATTCTTTTTTTGCGGCATGATAGATGAACCTGTACAAAATCTATCGGCAATTTCAACAAAACCAATCATGGCGCTCGACCATATAATGAGTTCTTCTGAGAACCTCGATAAATGCGTCATGAGTAAAGATCCAGCAAAAGTAAATTCAATTGCAAAATCTCTATCAGAAACTGCATCTAAAGAGTTTTCACACACATCTGCAAATTTCAGTTTTTTAGCAACCCTATATCTATCAATGGGATAACCTGTGCCTGCAAGAGCAGCGGACCCCAAGGGTAAATGATTCATTCTCTTTCTGGCGTCTTCAAATCTTGTAAGATCTCTTTGTAACATTTCATAATAAGCCATCAAATGATGACCGAAAGTTACAGGTTGCGCGACCTGAAGATGAGTAAATCCTGGCATGATCGTTTTTTGATGTTTATCTGCTAATTGAACAATAGACAGCTGAAGTAATCTAATCTTTTGAATAATTTCGTCTATCACAGCTCTTAGCCACAATTTCAAGTCTGTTGCGACTTGATCATTTCGTGACCTGCCTGTATGAAGTTTTTTACCTGCGTCACCGACTTTGTCTATTAGTCTTTTTTCTATGTTTGAATGCACGTCCTCTAAATCAGTAGACCATTTAAAATTACCTGCTAAAATTTCTTTTTGAATACTTTTTAAACCGCTTTGAATCGCTTTTAAATCTTTCTGTGTAATAATTTTTTGTGCAGCTAACATTTCAGCGTGAGCCAATGAACCATCAATATCATAAAGTGCTAATTTATGATCAAAACCTATAGAAGCGGTAAATCTTTTGACGAGTTCTGTCACAGGCTCATTAAATCTGCCTGACCAATTTCCTTTTTTTGTATCATTTTTAGCCATAAGTGAAAGTATATGCTAAAGCTTATGATTTTCTAAATTTTCAATAGCTTTGCCTATGATAAAATGACATATTCGTTAAATTTTCAATTATGGCTCAACCTAAACATATAACCATCGCAACTCGCGAAAGTACACTCGCAATTTGGCAAGCCGAATATATAAAGTCACAACTTTTATCTTTTTATCCAAGATTAGAAGTGACTATTCTCGGCATGACAACACAAGGAGATAAAACACTAAATAAATCACTTTCTAAAATTGGTGGCAAAGGACTTTTTATCAAAGAATTAGAAGTTGCGCTTCAAAATAAAGAAGCTGATATTGCAGTGCATTCACTTAAAGATTTACCCATGAATTTAAATGAAGAATTCATGATTGCAGCCATAAGTAAACGAGAGGATGCAAGAGATGCCTTTATCTCAAATGATTTCGGAGCAATTGAAATGTTGCCACCTGGCAGTATAATTGGAACGTCAAGTCTGCGACGACAAAGTCAGTTACAACAACGATTCCCTGATCTGATTATTCAGCCTTTAAGAGGCAATCTACAAACTCGCTTAAAAAAGCTAGATAAAAAACAATATCGAGGTATTATTTTGGCTGCAGCTGGGCTTATTAGACTTAAATTAAAAACGCGAATCCGACAATATATGTCTCCAGAAAATTCTATTCCTGCAGTTGGACAAGGTGCCCTCGCTATTGAAATTTTAAAAGTACGTTCTGATCTTATGGACTTATGTAAGCCACTTCATCATGATGAAACATCCCAATGTGTTCTAGCAGAAAGGTCCATGAGCCGAAGGTTAGGTGGTAGTTGCAACGTGCCCATAGGAGGTTACGCGATTATTGAAAAAAAAGTACTTAAATTACATGGCTTTCTGGCATCTATTGATGGAAGAGAAATGATTAAAGACCATATCGAGGGCCCGCCTCATGAAGCTGAAAAGCTTGGTAAAAAACTTGCCGAGAAAATACTAACCCAAGGTGGAGATAAAATATTAGCTAGTCTCGCTTTTGCTGGCATATTAACGGATGATTAAAAAAAAACTTCAACAATCTGGCGTTGTGATAACACGCCCTTCTCATCAAACAAATGAGATTAAAACATTAGTAGTTCAGCACCACGGCCACCCCATCGAATTTCCATTGCTTGAAATTAAATCAAAAAGTCAAAGCGAAGTTTTTCAAAACATGGTTTTAAAATTAGATCATTATGACTGGGCAATTTTTATCAGTTCAAATGCAGTTCAATTTGGGATGCCAGCAGTCAAATATGCCTTTCACACATTGCCGAAATCAACGCAGTTTGCAGCCATTGGTCCTTCTACGCAAAAAGCTTTAAAAATGTTTGATGTGAATGACGTGTTAATTCCAGATGAGAACTATGATAGTGAGGGTTTACTTGCCACTAAAGAAATGAATGATATTAAAAATAAAAAAATTCTAATTTTTAGAGGTGAGGGTGGTCGAGAAACTCTAGCCGAATCATTAAGGGCTCGGGGGGCTGAAGTCACTTATGCGGAATGTTACGAGCGCACTTTCCCCCAAACGAATCTAGATTTGCTCAAAGTCTTTTCAGAAAAAATACACATCGCAGCAATTCTCATTACAAGCTCAGAGGCATGTAAAGAATTTATTAGGTTAAGCCACATAAAAAATATGAATTTTTTAAAAGATGTTCTTTTTATCGTCAATCATCCCAGAATGGTAAATGCGCTTGAACGAGAATCTTTTATGACTTTTGCATCAGATGAACCATCTGATCAGTCTATGATGGAAAAACTTTTAGAAATTATTGACCACTAATCTATATCAGCAGGCTAAAGTTTAGCCTCCCAGGGTTTTTTAAGAATTTATCTAGTTAAAAGGAAAATACCAAGTAGTTTGGAAATAATTTCACGATTTTATACCTGCTGTTTGTTATTTTTCTAAAGGGGCGGCAAAAGTAAAAGCATCTGAATAAAATTCATTTTCCTCTAGCCCTTGCTGAATAAACGCGTTGTAAGCCACTTCTACCATCTGAGGGGCGCCACAACAATACACCTGGTAATTATTCAAATTTACAAAATCTTTTAAAACAGCCTCATGAACCAAACTCTCACGTCCTTGCCAATTATCTTCTTTTCGAGATTCAGACAATACAGGGATATATTCAATATGCGAAAAATCATTTGCCCATTTTTTGCATAAATCATCCATGTACAAATCGTTCAAGACGCGTGCACCACGGTAAAGTTTAATTGGTCGACTCAACCCCTTTTGAATGGTTTCTTCAATCATGCCTTTAATAGGTGCAAAACCTGTTCCGCCAGCTACAAAAATAATCGGCTTTATTGATTCCTCACGTAAGTAAAAATTCCCAAAAGGTCCTTCAACACGTAAGATTGATTTTTCTTTCATTTCCTGAAATACATATTTAGTAAATTCACCGCCTGGAATAAGCCTCAAGTGAATTTCGAGTAAAGAGGATTCATGAGAAGGGCTCGCAATAGAAAATGCTCTTTTTTTACCATCTTTAAGCAAAAATTCTAAGTACTGTCCTGCTACAAATTGAAGTTTGTCAGTACTTGGAAGCTTTAATTTCATTACCATCACATCGTGCGTGAGTTTTTCTAAAGCCTCTACACGCACGGGAAATATTTTAGGTCTGATATTATTGGTCATTGCTAACTCTCTAACTTCAATAGTCAAATCTTCTTTAGCCATTGCTCTACAAAATAAGGTTATACCATTATTAATTTCATTCTCCGAGATTACGGAAAATTGATAGTCTTCTAAATAAACTTCCCCTTCAAGCACTTTGCCTTTACATGCACCACATGAGCCATTTCTGCAACCATAAGGCAAATTAATACCTGCATCAATTGCAGCCTCTAAAATAGTTTGACTTCTCTTCGTCTGAAAAAGATGGCCACTTGGTAAAATTTTAATGGTGTAACTCATTATTTTAAAAGATCGTCATCTCGACGATACTCCCCTTCAATTACATCGTCTTCTTGAGAGTTGATATTTCGGGAAGCACTTTCTTTAATAGGTATAAGTAATAATATTATGGCAAAAAAATCTGTAATTACACCTGGAATAATAAATAAGATACCTACAAATAAATTTCGCGCACTACCAACTATTGTTTTTATAGGATTGCCGCCTTGACTCATCGCGCTCATAATTTTTGCAAAAACTAATTGTTTTTCTTCACGCATCAGTCGCCATCCGAGATATGTAACAAGCACCATATAGAAAAAAAACCACCATCCATAAAGGGCACCTAATTTAAAAATGCCCCAGATTTCAGCAACTGGCATTGACAATAAAAAAATAGTTAAAAGTAATCGCATTAGGTTATTCTATGATTTAGTTAGAATTATATGTAATAAATGATCGTTTTGCTAAAGAGCTTGATTTAATCATAATTAAGGAACAATTTTGTAATGATTTAACTCCAACTCACTTAATTCCTTTTAAAGGCCATGATTCATGTTAAGCCCCACTTTTGCTCTATCAAAAAAAATAACTATTTTATTTGGTTTATATTTAATTAGCTTAATCTTTAGTATTTCACACGCTGATGAATCTCTTTTTTTAAAAAATAAAAATGATTTTTTACCTCCTGATGAAGCATTTCAATTAACAATTAAGAAAAATCCCCAATTTATAGAGGCAACTTTTTTAAGTGCAAAAGATTATTATCTTTATCGCAACAAACTTAAAGTTGAATTTGATTCAATACCACAAAGCCAGATACTTCTACCCGCTGGTGAAACCAAAATAGACCCACATTTTGGAAAAACAGAAATTTATCATAATACTTTTAACGCTTCTATTCCTTATGACACAATCTATCCACCAAAAGAAATCAGGATCACTTTCCAAGGTTGCAGTCAAAAAGGACTTTGCTATGCCCCTATTAAAAAAGAATTTAAATTTGATAATGTTCAAATGGTAAGTTTAAACGCTATCAGCACTAATTCAGAAGTTGATACGATGCAATTTTTATTACAGTCACAACATATTAGTCTTATTTTACTTGGATTTTTTTTCGCAGGTCTTTTACTGTCTTTTACCCCCTGTGTATTGCCAATGGTTCCTATTCTGTCGAGTATTATTTTTGCATCCCATAAGCGTCCATCTCATCAAACACGCATTAAGGATTTTTTTCTTTCTTTAAGTTATGTCAGTGGCGTTACTTTTACTTATACATTGTTAGGTATCTTTGCAGGATTATCAGGTAATTTAATTTCTACAAGCATTCAAAGTCCGATGCTCATGACTATTGTAGGAATTGTTTTTATTTTTCTCGCGTTCTCTATGTTCGATTTATATACTCTAAAATTACCTCACTTTGTAGAAAATTTCATCGCGACTTCCATCCTCCAAGTTGAAGGAGGAAAATATCTTAATGTATTTATTATTGGTACAATTTCATCGCTCCTTCTGAGCCCCTGTATTGCACCTCCTTTGGCGGGGGCAATTATTTATATCAATCAATCGCGTGATTTTATTTTAGGTGGTTTAGCTTTATTTACGCTTTCTATTGGAATGAGTGTGCCTCTACTACTTATTGGAATTTTTTCTGATCAATGGCTTCCTAAGCGAGGTGATTGGATGATTATTGTTAAAGAGCTCATTGGCTTCATGCTAATCGCCATGGGTATTTTTATTATGAGCCCGGTCTTCCCTGAAAATATAGATCAAATTGTTTATAGTGCACTATTGCTTGCACTTTCTATTTATTTATTTTTTGCAAATAGTCGCTTCAAATATAAGGTGATGTCTTGGGTTCATGTATCAGCCTTTATAGCTCTTATTGCATCCATTTGGCTTTTTGGCTTTACACTTCAAAAAATAAATATGCCTGAAAATGGAACAAGTTTTAATACTTCAAAGCTTGGTCACGTTTCTGTTTTGCCTTTTAAACAAATTCAAAACCTTGATGACTTATCGCGTGAACTTAATCAACGCGATAATAAAATTGTCATGCTTGATTTCTATGCGGACTGGTGTTTTTCTTGTAAAGAATACGAAAAATTTACTTTTAGAAATCCTAAAGTCAAAGAACTTCTCGCTGATCATAGATTGCTCCAAGTTGATGTCACTCAAAATAATGCCGAACATAAAGCTCTTTTAAAACATTTCAATCTTTATGGGCCACCTGCCATATTATTTTTTGATAAACGACAAAATGAATTACTTACTTTTAGAATTGTTGGCTATAAAAATTCAAAACAAATGCTAGACCACCTAAAAAAGCTTCAACATGCGAATCAATAAATCTTTCTTTCATACTGGGATCTTCACTATTGCCATTATTTTTTTAGGATTTTCACTTTTTCGTATTTTTCTTATGCCTAAGCCCGCAAATAATCTCTCGCCAAACATTACAACTGCGTCACTATTTGAATCTGTCATTAATGATCCGGAAGGTAACCCCCAAAAATTAAAACAATTTCAAAATAAAATTATTGTGCTTAATTTTTGGGCCACTTGGTGTGAGCCTTGCCGCGAAGAAATGCCTGAATTATCCCATTTTTATATCGAAAACCGATCTCGAAACGTGGTTGTAGTAGGTATTGCGATTGATGAGGAAAAAGCAGTGAAATCATATCTTGAAAATACAAAAGTAGCCTACCCTCTCCTTGTGGACGAAGACAAAGGAATAGTTTTAGGTAAAAATTTAGGAAACAATGAGGGTATTTTGCCTTATACTGTAATCATCAATGCACAGGGTGCTGTCCTCAGCACGATACGCGGTCGCGTAGGGAAAGATCAACTAAATGCCATACTTAAGCCCAAAATATAATCCTTGAATAGCGTTTAATTTTTATTAATTTCGTCTATTTTGTAGACAAAATACGGTATTTTCGGCAAAATTAATATTCATAGATTCAAGAAAAACGAAACACATGGCAACAAAATCTATCTTAGTTTTGCACGGCCCCAATTTAAATCTTTTAGGTGATCGTGAGCCAGAGCACTACGGCAAACAAACCTTAGAGGATATTAATCAAGCCTTAAAGACAATCGCATTATCTAAATCCATTAAACTTGAAACGATGCAAAGTAATAGTGAAAGCGACTTGGTAAACAGAATACAGTCTCTTCAAGAAAATAAATTTGATTTTCTAATCATTAATCCTGCAGCTTTCACTCACACTTCTGTTGCAATGCGTGATGCACTCTCTGCCGTCAAAGTGCCATTTATTGAAGTTCACTTATCTAACGTATACGCAAGGGAGCCTTTTAGACATCACTCCTATTTTTCTGACATCGCAGTCGCAGTTATTAGTGGCTTAGGAGCAGAGGGGTACATAGCAGCCCTTAATTTTGCAATCAACGCTTAAAGATTTAAGAAGAGGTCATTATGGATTTACGCAAACTTAAAAAATTAATCGACTTAGTTGAAGAGTCTGGCATTGCTGAACTTGAACTCACTGAGGGCGAAGAAAAAGTAAAAATTAGTCGTCAACTTATGAGTCAAGCAGCCCCTATAACGCATTATATTCAAGCGCCACAACAATCAGTTGCTCAGCCTCAAATCACGATGCCATCAGATCCTTCTGCTTTAGGAGCTAAGTCTCTTTCAGAAAGAATTGATGGCCATGCTGTGAATTCACCTATGGTAGGTACATTTTATCGCTCGCCCTCCCCTGACGCGAAAGCCTTTGTGGAGGTTGGTTCCAAAGTCAACAAAGGCGATACGCTTTGTATCATTGAAGCTATGAAATTACTGAATGAAATTGAAGCAGATGCAACTGGCACAATAAAAAAAATCTTAATAGAAAATGGTCAGCCTGTTGAATATGGTGAAACCCTCTTTGTTATTGGCTAACCTGGGTTTATGTTTAAAAAAATACTAATCGCCAACCGCGGTGAAATTGCACTAAGAATTCAGCGCGCATGTCGAGAGCTTGGTATTAAAACCGTCACGATTTACTCCGAAGCAGACCGAGAAGCAAAATATGTCAAGCTATCTGACGAATCTGTATGTATTGGTCCAGCACCTTCTTCACAAAGTTATTTAAATATACCGGCGGTTATTAGCGCTGCTGAAGTCACGGATGCGGAAGCCATTCATCCTGGTTATGGATTTTTATCTGAAAATGCAAACTTCGCAGAACATGTTGAAAAAAGTGGATTTATATTCATTGGTCCTCGCCCAGACACAATTCGCCTCATGGGCGACAAAGTCAGTGCAAAAAATGCAATGAAAAAAGCAGGCGTTCCATGCGTGCCAGGTTCAGATGGAGCCCTTCCTGAGGACCCCAAAGATATACTCATCATTGCAAAAAAAATTGGTTACCCCGTGATCATTAAAGCAGCAGGTGGTGGCGGGGGCCGTGGCATGCGAGTTGTGCATACAGAAGCAGCTTTAATCACATCAGTAAATATGACAAAACAAGAAGCACAAACTGCTTTTGGAAATCCAACCGTATATATGGAAAAGTTTTTAGAAAAACCACGGCATATAGAATTTCAAGTACTTTCTGATGAACATGGGGAAGCAGTATATCTTGGTGAGCGAGACTGTTCTCTCCAACGGCGTCATCAAAAAATTATTGAGGAAGCACCGGCTCCTGGATTACTGCAAAAACTCCGTGACAAAATTGGTGAGCGCTGTGCTGAGGCATGTCGCAAAATTAATTATAGGGGTGCGGGTACTTTTGAATTTTTATATGAAAACAATGAATTTTATTTCATTGAAATGAATACGCGTCTGCAAGTAGAACATCCTGTCACAGAGTTTATAACGGGAATTGATATCGTCCATCAACAAATCAAAATTGCAGCTGGTGAAAAATTACCATTTAAACAAAAAGATATCGTTTTTAAAGGTCACGCCATAGAATGTCGAATTAATGCGGAAGATCCTTATAGCTTTATTCCTTCGCCTGGGAGGGTATCTACATTCCATATGCCTGGAGGCCCAGGAGTCCGCGTAGATACGCATACCTATGGAGGCTATACTGTTCCATCAAATTATGATTCTATGATTGGTAAATTAATTACCTATGGTGATACACGAGACCAGGCCATTGCAAGAATGCGTGTCGCATTGTCCGAAATGGTAGTAGAGGGTATTAAAACAAATATTCCACTTCATAAAGATCTCATGGCTGATCTTGCATTTAATAAGGGTGGCGTCAGCATTCACTATTTGGAAAAAAAACTCGGCATACAAAAAAAATAAATGGCTGCATGGATTAATCTAAAAATCCAAGCAAGTGCAGAACATGCACACATCATTAGTGATACTTTAATCGAGCTTGGTGCCCTTTCATCTTCAATTGAAGACACATATCTCAAAAGTGAGAATGAGGAAGCAATTTTTGATGAGCCTAATATTCCCAGCAAAAAAATCTGGCAAAATAATACAATTGAATCACTTTTTGATGACGCAGTGTCTATCGATACTGTTATTGCTAAATTAGAAACATGCACGGGTTTATCGCATATTGATTACACACTTGAATCTGTTGAAAATAAAAATTGGGTAGCACTTACGCAATCTCAGTTTGAGCCGATAAATATTATAAATAAACTTTGGATCGTCCCAAGCTGGCATAAGTCGCCAAATCCGGATGTAATGAATATTATTTTAGATCCCGGCTTAGCATTTGGCACAGGAAGCCACCCTACAACTCATCTTTGCTTAGAGTGGTTAATTAATGAAATAAAGCCAAATGATCATGTATTAGACTATGGGTGTGGTTCTGGTATTTTATCTATTGCAGCAAAAAAATGTGGTGCAGAAAAAGTAGTTGGGGTTGATATTGATCCACAAGCAATTATTTCAAGTTTATATAATGCAAAAAAAAATCATGTCGATATTGAATTTTATAACTCAGATTCATCATTAAACTTTAAAGCTGATGTTATTATTGCAAATATTTTATCAAGTGCACTCACGGTGCTGGCTCCTCTCATAGCGTTGGCTTGCAAGCCTCAAGGCAAGGTTGCATTATCTGGAATATTAAAAGAACAAGTTGAAATGCTTAGTAAAGTGTATAGCCCTTGGTTTAATTTAGAGAAGCCAATGGAACGTGAGGGTTGGTTTTTAATATCGGGCACAAAAAAAGGGATTCCCTAAATTTTTTAATTCGTTTATGATGCAAATTCCTCTTAATCAAAAGGATTTGTAAATGAAAAACAACGTTAAAGGTTTAGAAAGAGTTGTTCGTATTGCTGTTGGTGCAGCTTTATTAGGCCAGGCAGTTGGGGGTTACACTCTATTTGATTACGCTGTTGTTGATGAAATTGTTGGTATTTACTTATTAGGTACCGGAGTTTTAGCCTCATGCACACTCAAATCTGTTTTAGGTTCCGGTTCTGCCAAAGCTCCAGCAAGACCAACTGCAGCAAGAAAGCCAGCTAAACGTAAAGCAGCTCGAAAAGCAACTGCAAGAAAGCCAGCTAAACGTAAAGCAGTGCCAAAAAGAAGACGCCCGGCTCGTTAATCACTTATTCGAATTAAGAAGCGTTATTCACAGATAACGCTTCTTTCTTATATCATCTTAATCGTATCCGTTTTAATTGACCTTATCGCTTCTCTTATCGCCTCAATCGCTTTCATTCTTACAAAGCTTTTACGATATGCAATAGCAATTATTCTTGCAGGGATGGGCTTAATAAAAGGGATTACTTTTATTAAATGGTTCTGATAGCGGTCTGATGTCGCACTTTTTGGTAATACCGTAATGCCTAAATTGGATGCCACCATATTTCGAATTGTTTCAAGTGAATTGCCTTGAAGTACCTCCCCTTTTTTAGACAAATCAGGGCAGGATTCAAGCACCTGCAAGCTAAAACAATGTCCGCTATTTAAAAGTAGTACTTTTTCGTGGCTTAATTCTTTTGGCTGAATACTTTTGCGCTGAGCCCAAGGGTGGTTATTAGGGACAACAACAACAAACTCTTCTTTATAAAGTGGTAAGGCTTGAATACCAGGAATGTTGAATGGCATGGCTACAATTGCTGCATCAATTTGTCCATTTTTTAATTGTAGCTCAAGGCTTGAGGTAATATTTTCTTCAACCTCTAAGGGCATTGTCGAAGCAAGCTCTCTTAAAATAGGAATAATTTGTGGTAATAAGTAAGGGCCGACCGAATGAATCATGCCAACTTTAATCAACCCATCTAACGGATCTCCACCAGATTTAGCAAACCATTTTATTTTCTCTACTTCTTCTAAAACGATATTAGCTTGCTCAACAATTTTTTCGCCAATTTCAGTTATTGTCACTTCGGTTCGATTTCTTTCAAACAATGAAACATTAAGTTCCTCTTCTAACTTTTTAATTGCTAAACTTAATGCGGGCTGACTTACAAAACATTTATTTGCTGCACGTCTAAAATTTTTTTCTCTCGCCACGGCAACTACAAATCTTAGTTCACTTAGTGTCATAAATTAAGCAACACTAAATATCGAGATTGCTTGCTCCTAATGCATTATTTTCAATAAACGCACGTCTAGGCTCCACCTGATCGCCCATAAGGGTTGAAAATATTTCATCTGCTGAAATAGCGTCTTCGATTTGCACCTTAAGCAATCGGCGCACATTTGGATCCATAGTTGTTTCCCAAAGTTGTCCAGGATTCATTTCGCCTAATCCTTTATAGCGCTGAATATTTAAATTATGTTTAGCCTCATTCAGAAGCCAATCGAGCGCTTCCTTAAAATTAGAAATTGATTGTGATTTTTCACCCCGCTTAACCAAAGCGCCTTCACTTACAAGACCCTCTAACATTAATGATGTTTTTAATATTTGTTGATAGTCGCCGCTTGACAAGAACAATGTATCAATGACACAGCTTTCTAGATTGCCATGTACAAATTTATTTATGGCTAACTTATACGTTTTAGTTTCTTTATCAAGCGATACAATCACCTCTGATTTTTCTGTACTCTTATTAATCAAACGAGCCCTCAATGCGCCTGCAGCTTTCTCAGACTTGGCTTCGCTCGTTAAATCGATAGCGCCTACATGAAGAATTGCCCGTAAAACAGCTTCATCATAGTGCGGCGAAATACGACGAATCACGGCTTCCGTTAATACCATCTGCCTCGCAATTTCACCTAAAGGCTCTCCTGTTAAATTGCTGCCATCTTTTTTAGTCACTAAAATTGCGTCTTGAATGGCAGATTCAAGTAAATATTGGTCAAGCTCTTGTTCGTCTTTGAGATATTGCTCATGCTTGCCTTGTTTAACCTTGAAGAGAGGTGGTTGTGCAATATAAATATGTCCCCGCTCGACAAGCTCAGGCATTTGACGATAGAAAAATGTTAAAAGCAAGGTACGAATATGTGCGCCGTCGACATCGGCATCAGTCATAATTATGATGCGATGATAACGCAATTTTTCAACATTAAAATCTTCCTTGCCAATACCTGTTCCTAATGCAGTAATGAGTGTTGCTATTTCCTGTGATGACAATAATTTATCAAAACGTGCTTTCTCTACATTTAAAATTTTTCCTTTTAAAGGAAGAATCGCTTGATTTTTTCGGTCCCTGCCCTGTTTTGCAGAGCCTCCGGCAGAATCGCCCTCGACTAAATAAATTTCACATAATGAGGGGTCTTTTTCTTGGCAGTCTGCCAGTTTCCCTGGAAGACCCATTGAATCCATAGCGCCTTTGCGTCTTGTCATGTCTCTTGCTTTTCGAGCTGCTTCGCGCGCACGAGCAGCGTCGATAATTTTATTACATATAATTTTTGCATCCGCTGGATTTTCAGCTAAGAAATCGGCCAGCTTTGACGAAACAACATCGGATACCGCTGGCTGCACTTCACTGGAAACTAATTTATCTTTTGTTTGTGAAGAAAATTTAGGTTCTGGAACTTTCACTGAAAGAATACAGGTGAGCCCCTCGCGCATATCATCCCCCGTTGTTTCTAATTTTGCTTTTTTAGCAAGTTCGTTTTGCTCAATAAAATTATTCAGCGTTCTCGTCATCGCTGCGCGAAGTCCTGTGAGATGGGTACCTCCGTCTCTTTGAGGAATATTATTGGTAAAACATTGCACATTTTCTCCATATGAATCATTCCATTGCATTGACACTTCAACACTGATACCGTCTTTTTCACCAAAAGCATAAAATGGTTTTTTATGTAATACAGATTTAGATCTGTTCATGTACTCTACAAAGCCCTTTACACCACCTGAATATGCAAAATTTTCTGATTTATTTGTTCTTTGGTCTATCAATTCCATTTTGACGCCATTATTAAGAAATGATAACTCACGTATACGTTTTGCTAAAATTTCATAATGAAAATCAATATTATTGAATGTTTCAGATGATGGAAAGAAATGTACTTCTGTACCTCGTCGGTCTGTAGTGCCCATTTCAGCTAAAGGGGCTATTCGTTCACCATGCTTAAATTCCATTTGATAAACTTTACCATTACGACAAACTTTTAAGCGCAGCCATTCTGACAGTGCATTCACCACAGATACTCCTACGCCATGCAATCCACCAGAGACCTTATATGAATTTTGGTCAAACTTTCCACCTGCATGTAATTCAGTCATAACAATTTCTGCAGCAGAGCGCTTAAATTCATCATCCTCTTTAATATCAGTTGGAATGCCACGGCCATTATCCGAAATGCTTACGGAATTATCTGGATGAATAATAATTTTAATATCATCACAATGTCCCGCCAAAGACTCATCAATGGCATTATCAAGAACCTCGAAAACCATATGATGTAAACCACTGCCATCGGACGTATCCCCAATATACATTCCAGGTCTTTTTCTAACTGCATCTAACCCTTTTAAGATTTTAATGCTATCCGAGTTATATTCTTGATTATCTATTTTTTTGGCCATTGATTTCTCTTAAGATTTAAATCCATTAAATGCGCATTGGCATGACTACATATTTATAGCTATCGTTATTTGGTATTGTAAATAAGCAACTGCTATTTGTATCCAAGAATGCAAGGGTGACTTTGTCATCTTGAATATTTGTCAGTACATCAATCAAGTATGTCACATTAAAACCAATATCGATAGGATCTTGATGATAAGTAATTTCTAATTCCTCTTCCGCCTCTTCTTGTTCCATGTTTGTACTAATTAACTTTAAATTATTATCTGCAATCATCATACGAATGCCGCGGTATTTCTCATTCGATAAAATTGATGCGCGCTGCAGAGATGTTAAAAGTTGTGTGCGATCAATTGTAAATTGGTTGTCATGCCCCTCTGGTATCACGCGTGTGTAATCAGGAAACTTTCCGTCAATAACTTTTGAAATAAGCTGTATGTCATTTAAATTAAAACTTACCTGGCCCTTATAAAGCTCAATAGTTACCAACTGTTCTGTTTCATTAAGAAGTTTAGTCAATTCGATCACTGTTTTTCTGGGAAGAATGACCTCTGTCTTGTTATAGTTTTGATCTAATTTGACAGAAGTAAAGCTTAGGCGGTGACCGTCTGTGCCCACAATATTAAGATCATTGCCATTAACCTCAAATAACAAGCCGTTTAAGTAATAACGAATATCTTGTTGAGCCATAGCAAATTCAACTTGTTTTAATAAATATTTAAGTTGGCCTTGAGAAATTGTAATTATCACAGCTTCGCTTGATGCTTTTTTCATCACCGGATAATCTTTTGCTGGAAGCGTTTGAATAGCAAAGCGGCTTTTGTTTGCTTTTAATGAAACCCGGTTATCTTTAATGTCAATATTAATTACACAATCATCGGGTAAGGATTTTGTAATATCAAAAAATTTTCTTGCAGATATGGTTGTTGATATTTCTTCTTTTAAATCTGCATTAAAGCTTAAAGACACTTGCATTTCTAAATCAGTTGCTGTGAGTTGCACCCGTCCATCCTTGCCTTGAATTAAAATATTTGAAAGAATAGGCAGTGCATGTTTGCGCTCAATAATACTTGCAACGTTAGCAAGCGGCTTCAGTAATATGTCTCGGTTAATTTTTATATTCATATCACACTCTTCTTTAATTTAATGTTTTTTTAATATATATAACTAATAATAGTAATAATAATGGGCTTTTCTATGGATAACCTTATAAATTTTCATATAAACAGCAAGGTAGCTTGTGAATACCCGTACACTTTAATTGTAATTTCTTGTGGATAATTTGTGCACAAAAAGTGTCGCTTTTAATAAAGCCTCATTTACCCACAATTCATCCGCAATCAAAGCACAGGGCTAATTACCCCTTAAGCACTTGTTTAAGTATTCCTAAGTCCTGTGCAAAAGATTGATTGTTTAATCTTAATTGTTCAGTTTCTTCGCATGCGTGCATAACTGTTGAGTGGTGGCGACCCCCATATGCCTCTCCAATTTCAGGAAAGCTTAAATTTGTGAGCTCCCTAGTTAGGGCCATTGCAAGTTGTCTGGGTTTAGAGTATTGACGCGAGCGTTTTTTACTTAACATATCAGATATTTTAATTTTAAAATATTCAGCCACAGTTTTTTGAATATTTTCAATGCTTACTTGACGTCCACGTAACGCAATCAAGTCTTTAAGCGCCTCTTTAGATAAAGCAATATCAATTGCTGCTTTTGTAAAATTAGACATGGCTAATATTCTATTTAAAGCGCCTTCTAGCTCTCGAACATTAGAGCGAATTTGTTTTGCAATAAAGAATGCAACCTCTTCAGAGACGCGCATATTATGTTCTTCTGCTTTCTTAAGTAAAATAGCCACTCGCATTTCAAGCTCTGGAGGTTCAATTGCAACCGTGAGGCCCCAGCTAAATCGAGTTCTTAACCGTTCGTCCACACCTTCAATTTCTTTTGGGTAACTGTCACAGGTAATAATAATTTGTTTTTTATTTTCAATAAGCGTATTAAAAGCGTAAAAGAATTCCTCTTGCGTTCGATTTTTTTTGGCAAAAAATTGAATATCATCAATTAATAATAAATCTAACGAATGGTAATTCTTTTTAAAAGCATCAAAAGATTTATTTTCATAGGCTTTTACGACGTCCGATACATAACGCTCTGCATGAAGATACTTAATTTTTGCATCAGGTTGGATATGTTTTAGATGGTTTCCAATGGCTTGAATTAAGTGGGTTTTACCTAAACCTACTCCCCCGTATATAAATAATGGGTTGTATGCCTTACCTGGGTTTTCAGCAACTTGCATGGCTGCAGCACAAGCTAGTTGATTAGCCTTGCCTGTAACAAAGTTTTCAAAAGTAAAGTGAGAATTAAGTCCTGAGGTTTTGGCTTCTTTAAGGGTGCTAGTTGCTATCTTTTTCGCTATTTCAGGGTTTGGAGGCTCAGTGAGGCTGTTTGGTAGTGATATCGATAAAGCTTTAGATAAAATCACTTCTTTTTTTGGCAGTATAGATTCTTTAATTGCTTGAATAGCAAATTCTACTTTTGTAACTTCAGGTAGTTGTTCTTTGGCAAGCATTTGAATTTTTGTTGCAAAGCGATCTTTTACCCACTGCTGCACAAATTTATTGGGAGCTAAGATCTTAATCTTATTTTGGCCATATTCGAACTTAAGGGGTTTAATCCAGGTGTTAAATTGCTGGGCGGAGAGCTCTTTTTTAAAACGTTCGAGACAGCTAATCCAAAAATTTTCCATTAACGGCAAAATCCAATATTTATTTTAAGTATTTAAAGTACAATTTATTCTTGAATTAGCATTTTTGAGGACCGGAGTGGTGAAAAAATGCTTTTTGGGAACGATTGATTTACGAAATCATCTTATCTGAAGCTATCAAAGTTATCCACAGGCGTTTTTTATTTCTTTGAGAAAATAATCATTGACACTAAGCTTTATGTAAGGTAAATTTCGCGATCTTAATCGAATTATAGCTGGAGAAATTCAATGAAACGCACCTATCAACCATCTAAAGTGAAGCGTGCTCGCACGCATGGTTTTCTAGTGCGTATGAAGACGCGTGCAGGACGTGCTGTATTGTCAGCTCGCCGTGCTAAAGGCCGTGCTCGTATCGGTCTATAAAGACCTCACTGGCAAATTGTCCATAATTTGCAAAATAAATTAACTAAACTTTTAAAAGCGGATGACTACACATCGGTTTTTAATTTCCGCAAAAGACTTTCCACCCAGCACCTTAGTTTTCATTACCAACCCAATGCTTTGTCTTTATTTCGTTTGGGCATGGTTGCGGGTAAAAAAACACAAAAATTAGCTGTGAAACGTAATTATATGAAGCGCATATTACGTGAATTAATGAGAAAAAAACAAGAACAACTTTTAAATTTTGATATAGTAATACGCATTCAAAAATCATTTTATCGAAACGATTTTTGTGAGATTGAAACAGAAATAGATCAGATGATTACAAGATTGAAAAAATGAAATCTATTACAATTTTATTTATTAGATGTTATCAATTACTTTTGAGTCCTTTTTTTGGTCATCAATGTCGATTTACGCCGACATGCTCCCAATATGCAATTGATGCAATACATAAAAAAGGTATAGTACAAGGAATTTTTTTGTCAATAAAACGATTAGGTAAATGCCATCCATGGTGTAAGGGCGGTCATGATCCTATTATTTAATTTTGGATTTTTTTAATTTATGGATACGAAACGTTTAATACTGTTTGTTGTACTTTCTTTTTCAATTCTTTTGCTATGGGACTCTTGGCAGCGCTCGCATATGTTAGCTGACGAAGCCTTGACAAAACAAGATGCTAGCATTCCTTCCTCGCAAAAAATAGATAAGGCAGATACTAAAACAATATCTCCCGATACAAATTTTAGATTAGAAACTTTGGCACGCATAAAAGTCATTACTGATTTGTACGAGATCGAAATTGATTCAGTTGGTGGTGATATTCGTCAGTTACTTTTAAATAATCATTTTACTGAAAATACGCAAGACAAATTTATACTTTTAGACGATGCACAAAAGCCTCTGCTTTATGTTGCGCAAACAGGCCTTATTGGTCAAAATTTGCCTACACATAAATCTATATTTACAACTGAAAAAACAAAATATGTTTTAGAGGATGGGCAAAATCATTTAGATGTTAAATTTAATTTTAAAGGGCAAGATGTTGAAGTGACAAAAATTATTTCGTTTGATCGTGGAAGTTATCAAATAGGCGTTCGTTATGAAATTAATAATCTTAGTAAAACGTCAATTACTCCCTCAGCATATTTCCAGTTGTTGCATGATGATGCTTCTAATCAAGGTAGCAGTCTTATGCCTACATTTACAGGAGGCGCATATTACACAGAGGCTGATAAATTTAAAAAAATAAATTTTAGCGATATGAAAAAAAGTGATCTATCAATTATTGCATTAAATGGCTGGGTGGGCATTGTCCAACATTATTTTGCAAGTGCTTGGATTTTACCCGGAGACCAAAAGCGTGAATTTTATACAAAACAAGTTGCTGACAATATTTATTCATCAGGTGTTGTAACTCAACTGTCTGCAATTCAACCTGGTGAGAAAAAAGAATTTTCTACCAAGCTTTATTCTGGGCCGCAAATTAATGATCAGCTTGAAAAAGCTGCGCCAGGGTTAACTCATACCGTGGATTATGGTTGGTTAACTTTTATTGCTTCACCATTATTTTTAGTACTTTCTTGGATTTACAAGTTAGTTGGCAATTGGGGCGGAGCAATTATTCTGCTCACTGTTCTAATTAAAATACTTTTTTATCCCCTCTCTGCCGCAAGTTATAAATCAATGGGGCAACTTCGCGAACTTACTCCTCGTTTACAAAGTATGAAAGAAAAATTTGGTGATGATAAAGTTAAATTTCAACAAGCGATGTTAGAGTTGTATCGCACAGAAAAAATTAATCCGATGGGTGGTTGTTTACCTATTTTGATTCAGATCCCAGTTTTTATTGCCCTTTATTGGGTATTGATGGGGGCTGTTGAATTAAGGCACGCACCTTTTATACTTTGGATCACAGATCTTTCTGTAAAAGATCCTTTCTATGTATTGCCAATTATTATGGGTATCAGCATGATTGTGCAAACAAAACTTAATCCCACACCTACAGACCCGATGCAAGCAAAGTTGATGATGATCATGCCTGTTGTATTTAGTATATTTTTCTTTTTCTTTCCTGCAGGTTTAGTGCTTTATTGGGTCATTAATAATGTGTTGTCTATTCTTCAACAATGGTTGATTAATCGATCTATTCATGCAGCTGCATTAGCTAAGAAAGGCAATGCAACTCACAAATAATTTAGACACCATTGCTGCTATTGCGACACCCTCGGGTGCTGGCGGCATTGGTGTGGTAAGAGTCTCAGGGCCTCAAGCAAGCAATGTTGCAAAACATCTTTTAGGGGTTTGCCCTGAAAATCGTTTAGCCTCATATCTGCCTTTTTTAGACACTAATGGTCAAGCGATTGACTGCGGCATTGCCATTTTTTTTAAATCCCCTCACTCATATACAGGCGAAGATGTTTTAGAGCTGCAAGGCCATGGCGGCATTGCAGTGATGCAACTTTTATTGCTTCGCTGCATTGAATGTGGAGCAAGACTTGCAAGGCCTGGAGAATTTACTGAACGTGCTTATCTGAATGACAAAATTGATTTGGCTCAGGCCGAAGCTGTTGCAGATTTGATTAATGCTTCAACTGCTGAGGCGGCAAAAAGCGCGATGCTTTCTTTGGGTGGTTATTTTTCGAATAAAATCAATGACTTATTGAAAGAGCTCATTGATTTGCGTATGTATATAGAGGCTTGCTTAGATTTTCCTGAAACAGAAATCGATTTTGTGTCGACCGGTAAAGTAAAAGCACGGCTTTTAAGTTTACAGCTTCGTATGGATGAAGTAACTTTGTCTGCTAAACAAGGCCATTTATTGCGGGAAGGCTTGGTGGTTGTATTAATAGGGCAGCCTAATGTAGGTAAGTCGAGCTTGCTCAATCAATTGTCTGGGAGTGATCAAGCTATTGTGACTTCTATCCCTGGCACCACACGCGACCCTGTTAGAAGTGAAATTCAAATTGATGGTGTTCCTATTCATGTGATTGATACAGCTGGATTGAGAGATGCAAGTGATGAAATTGAAAAAATGGGGATCGAAAAGACATGGAATTTGATAGAAAAGGCCAATATCGCATTATTTTTAATTGAGGCTGGTAAAGGCATTAGTGATTACGAAAAAAGCATTTTAAATCGAATTCCAAAAGAAGTTTTTAAGGTGTGGGTACATAATAAAATCGATTTACTCTCTAAAAAAGCTTTTTCAGAGATGGCTAAAGGCGAGCAGCATGTTTTTATCTCTGCAAAAACCGGGGAAGGTTTAACTCAACTTAAAAAGATCTTATTAAAATTGGCTAATGTTGAGTTTAGCAAGGATGGAAATCAGAGTATTTTTATGGCAAGACAGCGACATTTAAATGCCCTCGATATAGTCTCAAAACATCTAAAAGAGTCTCTTGATCAGCTTCAATCGTCTGAATTGATGGCTGAAGAGCTTAGACAAGCCCAAATTGCATTAGCATCTATTACGGGTGAATTTTCTCCCGACGACCTTCTCGGTGAAATTTTTAGTCGTTTTTGCATTGGTAAGTAATAATTTAGGTTCCACGTGGAACCTTTTTTGCCATTTTATTAGTGAAGTGTTTCACGTGGAACAATAGTTTTCATAGTGATTCTTCCTAGATTAAAGTAAAATTATACCTTTTCTAGCATATTTAATAGACTTTAAATCATGGAATTTCCGAATATTTTTGATGTTATTGTAGTGGGTGGAGGACATGCTGGTTCAGAGGCTGCTCTAGCGTCTGCACGCATGGGACAAAAGACTTTACTTTTAACTCATAACATTGAAACCCTAGGTCAAATGTCCTGTAATCCCTCGATTGGGGGCATCGGGAAAGGCCATTTAGTCAAGGAAATCGATGCATTAGGCGGTGCTATGGGGGTCGCTACAGATGAAGCTGGCATACAATTTCGCATACTAAATCGCAGCAAAGGCCCAGCAGTCAGAGCCACGCGCGCCCAAGCAGATCGCATTTTATATAAAGCTGCGATTCGACATCGTCTCGAAAATCAAGCTAATCTTTGGCTTTTTCAACAAGCAGTCGACGATATTCTGTTACAGAAAGACCGTGTCGCTGGCGTGGTGACAGAAATTGGCATTCAATTTAAATCTAAAACAGTTGTTTTAACTGCAGGAACATTTTTAAGTGGGCTTATTCATGTGGGTTTAAAGAATTTTCAAGCGGGTCGAGCAGGTGATCCCCCCTCAGTTTCTTTGTCACATCGTTTAAGAGACATTGGTTTACCTGTTGGCCGACTTAAAACGGGAACACCACCAAGAATTGATGGGCGCACCATTAATTACGCTCAAATGCAAGAGCAGCCTGGTGATATACCAACCCCGTATTTTTCTTTTTATGGCAAAAAAACAATACATCCGCGTCAAGTTTCGTGTTGGATTACGCATACCAATGAATCTACTCATGACATTATTCGAAGTGGATTAGATCGATCACCCATGTATACAGGGTTAATCGAGGGTGTAGGGCCTCGTTATTGTCCATCTGTTGAAGATAAGATTCATCGATTTGCAGATAAAGATTCCCACCAGATTTTTCTAGAACCAGAAGGATTAAATACTAATGAAATTTATCCAAATGGTATTTCAACGAGCCTGCCTTTTGATATCCAGTATAAATTAGTGCGTTCAATCAATGGGTTAGAGAATGCTCACATTTTAAGACCAGGTTATGCCATTGAATATGATTATTTCGACCCACGTAATTTAAAGTCCAGCTTGGAAACTAAATCGATTCAAGGGCTATTTTTTGCAGGACAAATTAATGGGACGACAGGTTATGAAGAGGCGGCTGCCCAAGGATTATTAGCAGGCACTAATGCGGCTTTAATGACACAAGATAAAGACTCCTGGTGCCCTAAGCGTAATGAAGCTTATTTGGGTGTTTTAGTAGATGATCTTATTACGCGAGGTGTTTCTGAGCCTTACAGAATGTTTACAAGTCGAGCTGAATTTCGATTAATGTTAAGAGAGGATAACGCAGATTTACGGCTGACTGATATAGGCCGTAATTTAGGTTTAGTTGATGATAGTCGCTGGGCCATGTTTAATCAAAAGAAAGCAACTGTTCAGATAGAGGAAACAAAACTTAAAAAATTCTTTGTAAGACCACAAGATATTTCAATTGCAAAACAACATGCGATTATCGGGAAAGCAATTGATCATGAATACAACTTATTTGATTTATTAAGGCGCCCTGAAGTAAGTTTTGAAGGTGTGAAAGAGTTAATGCAAGAAGATGCAAGTTTGATTGATCCGGCTGTCCGAGAACAACTAGAAATTTCAGCTAAATATTTTGGGTACATTGTAAGACAACAAGCAGAAGTAGAGCGCAGTCGAGATCAATTAGATATTCCGCTTCCTGTCGATCTAGATTATGCAGAGGTACATGGGCTGAGTGCAGAAGCGCAACAAAAATTAAATCTGCATAAGCCAGAAAACCTAGCGCAAGCTTCACGCATCTCTGGCATTACACCAGCGACCATATCATTACTTTTAGTATTTATTAAACGAAAAAATAAACCAAAAAAAATAATTGCAAAACGTCCAGAAAAGGCAGCATGAACGGGGTAATAAAAAAAGACCACGATCTATTGGTCGAGGGGGCAAAACGTATGGGGTGCAATTTGCCTAATCAAACGATTGATCATTTGATGGCTTATTTAAATTTAGTAGCAAAATGGAATCGTGTATATAACTTAACTGGAATTCGCGAGCGTGATGAAATGATCAAACTTCATTTTCTTGATAGTTTGTCGATTTTAAATTATGTGCATGTAAAAAATATATTAGATGTTGGAAGTGGCGCAGGATTTCCTGGAATAGTATTGGCAATTACAAAACCTGAATTGACAGTAACCGTTGTGGATTCGGTAAATAAAAAAACGACATTCATGCAACAAGTTAAAAGCGAATTGTCGTTAACTAATTTAAATATAGTGAATGGGCGCGTCGAGGATTACCAACCGATCAAACTTTTTAAAGCTGTAATTTCAAGAGCATTTTCAAATTTAAAAAATATGATGTTACTTACGCAACACCTATTGCAAAAAGATGGTGTGTGGTTAGCGATGAAATCAAAAGGTGTCAAAGAAGAATTAGATGAATTTCAAAAGAATCAGTACACATTAATTCCGCTTGAAGTACCTTTTATTAATGCTGAAAGGTATTTAGTGCAATTAAAGAAAGAAAATTTTTAGATATGCATATATTAGCGGTGACTAATCAAAAAGGTGGCGTAGGTAAAACCACTACATCAGTCAATTTAGCCGCAAGCCTAGCTTCAAAAAATAAATCTGTATTACTTATTGATCTTGATCCACAAGGAAATGCAACTACAGGTTCAGGGATTGATAAATCAAGAATTAAAATGTCAATTTACGATGTACTCATTCAAAGTAAATCACTCAAGGATGTTATCGTTCTTTGTGACCGTGGAGGTTTTGATTTGGCACCCGCGAATCGAAATCTTGCAGGCGCTGAAGTTGAACTTGTCAATGAAAGTAAACGAGAAACAAGATTGAAAGAAGCATTGCAACATTTAAAAAAAAATTATGACTATGTGTTATTAGATTGCCCACCTGCGCTTAATTTGATTACAGTCAATGCATTAACTGCTGCAGATGCAGTATTGATTCCAATGCAATGTGAGTATTACGCATTAGAAGGTTTATCAGATTTAGTGAGTACAATTAAAAAGGTGAGAAGTAATCTAAATCCCCACATTGAAATTGAAGGCCTACTAAAAACATTATTTGATAGTAGAAATATGTTGGCACAACAAGTCTCCGATCAATTATCTTCGCATTTTGGCGATAAAGTTTATGAAACTATTATTCCTCGGAATGTGAGATTAGCGGAAGCACCAAGTCACGGTATGCCAATTTTAATGTATGACAAATCATCTAAAGGTGCCCTGGCGTATTTAAAACTTGCTGAAGAAATTATACAAAAAGAAATGGGGAAGTCACATGGTTAAACCAAAAGGATTAGGCCGAGGGCTCGATGCGTTATTCGCGAGTAGTGATGATGAAATTATAAAAAACGAGGGCTCGTTACAAACTTTACTGATTGATGAATTAAGACCAGGTAAATTTCAACCTCGAAGCATCATGAACGAAGAATCTTTACAAGCTCTTTCACAATCTATTCTTAAACAAGGGGTGATGCAACCTATCATCGTGAGACCTGTTGGCAATAATCAATATGAAATTATTGCAGGCGAGCGACGTTGGCGTGCAGCAAAACTTGCGAACTTGTTAGATATTCCAGTCATTATTAAAAATATTCCTGATGAGTCAGCGTTAGCAATGGCGCTCATTGAAAATATTCAACGTGAAAATTTAAATCCACTCGAGGAAGCTCTTGGTATAAAACGGTTGATCGATGAATTTAATATGACACATGAGTCCGCTGCAGATGCAATTGGGAAGTCACGTGTCACGGTATCTAATTTATTAAGATTGCTTACATTGACCCAATTCGTTCAGGATCGATTATTGGCGGGTAAAATTGATATGGGGCATGCAAGAGCGCTGATTGGTTTGGAAGGCAGTCAGCAAGCAATGCTTTGTGAAGCAATTATTCAGAAAAATCTTTCAGTTCGTGAAGTCGAAGCTTTAGTGAAAAACCTACAAAATGGCCACAAAGACACTTCGAAAGGTACGGTTAAAAAATCGAGCGCTGATGTGCGAAATTTGGAAGAGTCTTTGGCTGAAAGCTTAGGGGCTGCAGTTACGATTGATGTCAAAAAGAATGGTTCAGGCGTATTAAAAGTCCATTATCGTAATTTGGAGCAATTGGATGAAATCCTTAAAAAAATCAAACGATAAATTCCCCTTTATCCTTGACGAAAAGGGTAAATCCATAGAGAATTACGTGTTTTCTGACGCAGGTAGAAGATTAGTTAAGCGATGAAGCCAATGTTAATTTCTTGGCAAGTAAAAGCGTCATTTGTTTTAACAGTTGTTGTAGCGACTTTGTTTGGCTTATATTATGCAGATCTAAATGCAGCGATTCATGCAGGTATCTCAATTGTAATTGGCATAATGTCGGTTGTTTCTGGAATGACAATTGGTTTAAGCATAGCCAACAGGTCATTAAAAAGCAAAGAGCCTTTCGGCATAGTAATCAATATGCTTAAAGCCGAAGCAGTTAAAATCTTAGTGGTGATTACAGTGTTATGGGTTGCTTTTAAATTTTATAAAGCACTCATTCCTCTTGCTTTGATTGTTGGACTTGCATTTGCAGCGATTTTGTCAGGCGCTTCAATTGTTAAATTAAATAAAATTGATAAATGAATTTAGGATAGTTTGATGGAACAGGAAGGCACATTAAGTTCGCCATCGCAATATATTGAACATCATTTAAGTTTTAATACACAAGGTGCTGAAGCGTCTTTTTGGACGATACATATAGACACGTTAGTGATGTCAGTCATTTTGGGATTGATTACTATGGGGCTCATATGGATGGTAGCTAAAAAAGCTACTGCGGGCGTTCCATCAAAAGGGCAAGCATTCGTTGAACTCCTTTTTAATTTCATTGATGATCAAGTTAAAAATATTTTTCATGGCGATCGCCATGCATTTATTGCGCCTGCGGCGATGACTGTATTTGTTTGGGTCCTCGTGATGAATGCGATGGACTTTTTGCCTGTCGATATTATGGCTTCGATCTATAGTTTATTAGGGATTCATACATGGCGAAGTGTGCCCACTTCTGATGTGAATACTACTTTTGCACTGGCACTTGCGGTCTGGTTTCTCATGATTTACTTTGGTATTAGGGTTAAAGGATTGCGGGGCTGGTTGCATGAACTCTATACTGCACCCTTCGGCACCAAAATTTGGGTTTGGCCTTTCAATTTTCTATTTAATCTTATTGAATATGTGTCAAAACCTTTGTCTCACTCACTTCGACTCTTCGGCAATATGTACGCAGGTGAAGTTATCTTTTTACTTTTAGGTTTATGGGCTGCGACGGGCGTATCAGGACTTGTTTTTGGAGCGATATTGGGCGCAGGATGGTCGATCTTCCATATTTTAATTGTTGTGCTTCAAGCTTTTATTTTTATGATGCTCACAGTGGTTTATTTAGCGATGGCACACGAAAGCCATTAATTAATTTTTAACGTAATTTTTAACTGAAGGGAAAAGTAAACATGGAAACAATTCAATATTTAGCAATGATTCAGGCTTATACAGGGATTGGTATTGGTTTGATCATTGGATTAGGTGCGCTTGGCGCATGTATCGGGATCGGTATTATGTGTGCAAGTTTCTTAGAAGGTGCTGCTCGGCAGCCTGAAATGATTCCTCAATTACAAGCAAAAGTATTCTTATTATTAGGCTTGATCGATGCTTCATTCATTATTGGTGTAGGTTTAGCAATGATGTTTGCATTCGCCAATCCACTATTAAGCGTTGTCGCAAAATAATTGTTTAGGTTCTTTTTACTGAACTTAAATAAGGAGCAGAAATGAATATTAATTTTACGTTAATTGCCCAAGCAATTGCTTTTGCAATTCTGATCTGGTTTACGGTGAAATTTGTATGGCCACCTCTTTTGGGTGCAATTGAAAAACGTCAAAAAGAAATTGCCGATGGATTGGCAGCAGCTCAAGAAGGTAAAGCTTCTTTAGAAGTCGCTGAGAAAAAATCTACACAATCCCTTAGTGAGGCGAAGCAAAAAGCAGCTGGAATTATTTCCCAAGCTGAGAAGAGGGCTTCAGAAATTTTAGAAGATGCAAAAAATCAAGCGAAAGAAGAAGGCGATCGCATTATTCTTGGAGCAAAAGCCGAAATCGATCAAGAAGTAAATCGCGCTAAAGAAAGCTTACGTTTACAAGTGTCATCACTTGCCATTGCTGGTGCTGAAAAAATCTTATTAAAAGAAATTGACAAGAAAGCGCACAGTGACATGTTAAATAAATTAGCAAAAGAACTATAGGATTTATATGGCAGAAATTTCAACTATCGCAAGACCCTATGCTCTGGCAGCATTTAATCTTGCTAAAGAGAAAAAAGCACTCGAAGAGTGGTCTGAGATGTTGAACTTTTTAGCGCAGGTTTCTCAAGATGATCACATACACAGCTTAATTAATGATTCAAAAGTATCGGATCAAGATCGAGAAAAAACCTTTATTAAAATTGCAGCAAAAAAACTTAATGAATACGGTGAAAATTTAATTAAGCTTTTAATTGAATATAAGAGACTTAATGTATTGCCTGAAATTAGCAAGGCTTTCGAGTCTTTAAAGGCGACTGACGAAGGAATTTTAGACGCTGAAATTTTTGTGGCATCAAAACCTTCAGATCAAGAAGTGGACACATTGGTTAAAAGTTTAGAAAAGAAATTTAATAAAAAGATCGATGTAACAGTAACGATCGATGCAGCAATCATAGGTGGCATTAAAGTGATTGTAGGTGATACCGTGATTGATGCCTCAGTTCATGAGCAACTAAAAAATTTAGCTTACGCATTGAAATCGTAAACTAGTTAATTTTCAGGAGATAGTAATGCAGTTATCAACATCAGAAATTAGTGAACTTATTAAAAGTCGATTAGAGAATTTCTCGATAAGTGCTGAAGCGAGAACACAAGGAACAGTAGTGTCAGTGACTGATGGCATTGTGCGTATTCACGGACTGTCGAATGTGATGTCTGGTGAGATGATCGAATTCCCAGGAAATACTTATGGACTGGCATTGAATCTTGAGCGCGACTCGGTAGGTGCTGTGGTATTAGGTGATTACGAACACATTACTGAAGGCGATATTTGTAAATGTACGGGTAGAATTTTAGAAGTACCTGTAGGACCAGAATTGATTGGGCGTGTTGTAAATGCGCTCGGTCAACCAATTGATGGGAAAGGCCCAGTGAAAACAAAACTCACTGATAAAATTGAGAAGGTAGCACCAGGTGTGATTGCGCGTAAATCTGTTTCGCAACCAGTGCAAACAGGATTGAAATCTGTGGACTCTATGGTGCCTGTCGGACGAGGTCAACGTGAATTGATTATTGGGGATCGTCAAACAGGTAAAACTGCCGTAGCAGTGGACGCTATTATTAATCAAAAAGGTCAAAATATGACCTGCATCTATGTGGCGATTGGTCAAAAAGCATCAACCATTGCTAACGTTGTTAGAAAACTTGAAGAGTATGGCGCTACGGCATACACCATTGTCGTTGCAGCGTCTGCCTCTGATTCAGCAGCATTACAATTCCTAGCACCTTATGCAGGCTGCACGATGGGGGAATATTTCCGTGATCGTGGCGAAGATGCACTTATTATTTACGATGACTTA